>Ga0302245_1002235_pt1 | contig 11518 bp, 8 predicted proteins | sample AAG_UR_Thr_MG_FD_193512 | JGI IMG/M metagenome (GOLD analysis project Ga0302245, IMG submission 193512) | Enriched activated sludge microbial communities from anaerobic digester in WTTP, New Holstein, Wisconsin, United States - AAG_UR_Thr | ecosystem: Engineered > Bioreactor > Anaerobic >... | reverse complement strand
GACCTGCTGGAGGTCGCCCGGGTCTATCCGAACATCTCGGCGAAGCACGAGGGAGGCGATCCCGAGGTCGAACAGACCCTGGCCCACCCCTCGGACATCCTGGACTACTTCCGCGACAAGGCGGAGGTCCTCGCCTCGGGCGACATGGAAAACCTCAAGACCAACTTCCTCAAGAAGCACGAGGCCGTGAACAATACGGCCGAGGAACTTACAAAGGCGGGCCTTTCGTTCATCGCCGCCCAGCGGCTCCACGCCCGCTGACCATTGGTGCCTTGAACAAAGAGACCGGGTGAAAGGCCACCCGGTCTCTTTGTTATCGGGCAAAGTGGCAGGAAGTCAGGACGAACTTTCCTCGATCTCCTGGATCTTCTCCTCGAAGCCGTAGATCGTCCCGTCGATCTCATCCACCGTCCGGTCCAGGTAATGCATCCCGGTGACCTCGTACTGGGGCGGGAGGTGGTTGGAGAAGCGCTTGACCTTGAGGAGGGACTTGAGGTAGCTCTTCTCGAAGAGGTTTATCACTTGGGCCGCCGTCAGGGCGTCGGCCTTGCCGGTCTCCAGGAAGAGGCCGGCCATCTCGAGGTTCTCGCTGATCTCCATCTCGCCGTACCATATATCGGCCAGGACCTCCCGGAAGCGCTCCCTCCAGTCGAGGTCCACCATCTCCCGGATGGACCGGTCGATGAACTTCAGCCCTCTTCGCAGTTCTTCTTCTACGACGCGTCTATCGCCCGGGGGAAGGGAGAAGGACGCTATGTAGTCCGCCTCGTCGGGGATGAGTCTCCACCCTTTCAGTAGTTTCCCATAGTCGGGCCTCAGGGTCACCGAGGCGCTTTCGGCCTGGGCCGACATGAGCCGGCGGAATATTTTGCCCGTGTCGGAGCCCCTGGATTCCTGGGGTGACCTTTTGAGCCATGTCACGTAGCCCGTCTCGAAAAGCCCCTTCCTGCCGGCCCTCCCCGCCATCTGCAAAAATTCGTTCCTGGAGATGGGTTCCCTGTCGTGAAACCGGACCAGTTGGGCGAAGATCACGTACTCGGCGGGAAGGTTTACCCCCAGCGCCAGGGCGTTGGTGCCGCAGACCACGTCGAGGATCCTCTCGCGGAAGGCCGACTCCACCAGCAGTTTTTCCTTGGGCAGCATCCCCCCGTGATAGACGCCGACGCCCCTAAGGAGGGGCATGGAGACGTCGCCCACGTCGAGTATCTCCGCCAGTTCGTAGATCCGCTGTCGGTGGGCCTTCCCCCGGCGTGGCCGGCGGCGGGCGATCTTGTAGGCCAGGTCCACCGACCCCTTCTGGGAGAAGCAGAAAACCAGCGCGTCATGCAGTTTTTCCAGCACCGCCGGTTTGCGGGGGGTGAAGACCAGCCTCGTCACGCGCTCGCGCCCCTCGTAGAGGGCGAAGGGCCTCCCGGTGATACCCCGTAGGTAGTCCGCCACGGAACGCGCCCCCCCGAAGGTGGCCGACATGACCAGTACCGGGGAGTCGGGGCTCGTGGCGACGATACCCTCGATGTAGGTCCTGGCGCGGTCGGGGTCGTCGAAGATGTAGTGGAACTCGTCGATCACGACCCGCAGCCCCGGCGAGCCGGCGTACTTGAGGGTGTAGATCTCCTGGGTGCAGCAGATGACGGGGGCGTTCTCGTTCTTCTTGAAGTCGCCCGTCTCGATGCCGACGTCGAGCCCCATCCTCCTGAGTTCCAGGTAGCGCTCGTTGCTCAGGGCCTTTATCGGCGCGGTGAAGATGATCCTCCTCGTGCCCGGCGGCCAGATGCGGCCCTGCAGGTCCATCAGGCCGGACCACAGGTAAGCCACCCAGGTCTTTCCCGACCCGGTGGGCGCCGCCAGGACGGCGTCCCTGTCCCTGATCATTTCCCAGGCTTTCAGTTGCCAGGGGTAGAAGGTTTCCGATACTTCAGCCATGACCGCCTCTTTCGAAAAAGGTGTGGTGCCGGGCGACCCCGGCTCTGTCTATCTTACTATGAACGACCCTTTCGCGAATTCACAATTGCCTTTTCCTTGACAGGGGCGGAAGGGGGGGAATATCATCGGCTTGTGTCACCGGCCGGTGACAGGAGGAGCCATGAGAGGCAAAGAGGAGACCAGGGCGAAGATCCTGGAAGCGGTGGGAGAGATCCTCTCCGAGGAAGGGTTCGGCGGAATAAGGATCAATAACATTTCCCGGAGGGCCGGCGTGGACAAGGTGTTGATATACCGCTACTTCGGGGACTTGCCGGGGCTTTTGCGGGAGTTCGCGTCCCGGGGCGACTACTGGCCGTCGATGGACGGTCTCGTCGAAGAGGTTGGAGAAGGCCGCCGTCCGCCCAGGGCCGCCGACTTGGCCGTGGCCCTTCTGAAGGGCTACATGCGGGGACTCAGGGATTCTCCGACGGCCCAGGAACTGCTCCTGGGAGAACTGGTATCCCGCAACGAACTGTCGGAGGCCTCGGCCCGGAAGAGGGAAAGGCAGGGCGCGGACCTGATCGAAGCCCTGGTGGGGGCTACGCCCGATGCCCGGGCCGTGGACGTGACGGCCATGGCGGCGTTGCTCTCGGCGGGTTTGACCTTCCTGATGCTCAGGGCCCGGACATCGGAGGCCTACCTGGGGATAGACATCTCATCCAAAGAGGGGTGGGGGCGCATCGAAAGGGCCATGGAGGAACTCGTGAGGAGTGTCTTGGGCGCCGACGGGCGTTAACGGCAGAGCCACGGGGTCCCTCCCGCGGCTACGCGGGGCGCTCCCTGCTGGGGACTTTAATATAAAAGGAGGAGAGATACTTGAGAAGACCTGTTCTTATTCTTGTTATCGCAACGGTAGTGACGGTCCTGGCGTGCGGGACCGCCCTGGGCGCGGGGTTTGCCCTTTATGACTGGAGCGCTAGGGGCAACGCGCTGGGGGGCGCCATGACCGGCCGGGCCGACGACCCTTCCGCCCTAGCCTTTAACCCGGCGGGCATCACCCAGATTCCGGGCTCGTCCATGATGGCGGGGCTGACCTTCATCATGCCGGGGGGGACCCTGACGGAGATAGGCGGTGATAGTGTTGGCATGATCGACCACACCTTCATCCCTCCTCACTTTTACTACACGCGACAGTTGAACGACCGCCTCTGGTTCGGTGTGGGTCTTATGACCCGCTTTGGCCTCGGCACCGACTTCCCGCCCGATTGGTACGGGCGCTACAACAGCTACTACGCCAACATCCAGTCCGTGTCGCTCAACCCCAATCTGGCCTGGAAGGTTAATGACCGGTTGTCCCTTTCCGTCGGGGTCGAGGCGCTGTGGTTCGAGTACGGGGCGAGAAAAATGGCCAATCTCGGTGGATACGGTGATGGGGATATTCGCCTTCTTGGTGACGATATCGGCTATGGCTGGAACGTAGGACTCCATTACAAACTGGACGAGGCCACCCGGATGGGGTTTCACTATCGTAGCCAGATAAAACTGGCCATTTCCGGCAATGTTGACGCATTCAATCCCAACTTGGGGGTTGATTCCACAACAGGGGCGGGTGAATTAACTCTCCCAGAAATGTACATGTTTGGCATAAGCAGGCAGGTCACTCCCAAATTGAACATTGAGGTGGGGGCCATCTACACTGGCTGGAGTTCCTATGACGAGTTAGTGATGAATTTCGGGAAAAAACTTTATGGGTTTATCCCGGAACAATCCACTTCCGTGAAGAACTGGAAGAACGTCTGGAGGTACCAGTTGGGCTTCGAGTACAAGCATAGCCCGGAATGGACCTGGAGGTTGGGCTACACCTACGACCAGGAACCGTCGCCCGACGCCACCGTCGACTTCCAGGCGCCCATGAGCGACCGCCAGCTGTTCTCCATCGGCTTTGGGTACACAAAGAACGACCGGACCCTGGACTTCGCCTACACCTACCTGCTGGCCGACGACAGGACCATCGCGGCCCGCTTGGGGGATGGAATACCCCAAACCCGAACGAGCAACGTGGACGCCCATATCTTCGTCATCAGTTACAGCGTGAGGTTTTAAGGAACGTGAATAGTGAATCGTGAATCGTGAATTGGAAACCGTGAATCGTGAATCGTAAGTCGTAAATCGTAAGGCCTAGGGCGATCGCTTCGCTCATAGTACTTGGTGAACCTTGAATAGTGGGTCCCTCGAGATTACGAAGCCGGGACAGGGAGTCCCGGCCTCGTTCTTACCCGGCATCTCACGATTTACGGTTTTTTGTTCACGCTTTTGCTCTTACGATTCACGATTCACGACTTACGATTCACGATTTACGGTTTACCGCCCCTCTTCCCCCTTCATGTAAAATAGCGGGACGAGAAATGTTCGGACAGGGGGGTGAAGAAATGGGCCTGCCTGGAAAAGGACTTCCCTTCGCGAAGATGCACGGCAACGGCAACGACTTCGTGGTCATCGACAACCGGTCGGGAGATATCCCCGAAAAGCAACTCTCCGGCCTTGCCCTCCGTCTCTGCCGGAGGAGGACCTCCATCGGGGCCGACGGCCTCCTGGTCGTGGAAGGGAGCGGCAAGGGCGATCTCCGGATGCGGCTCTTCAACCGCGACGGGTCCGAGGGGGAGATGTGCGGCAACGGGGCGAGGTGCCTGGCCCGATACGCCTACGAGAAGGGCCTTGCCCCCGGGGAGATGACCATCGACACCCTGGCCGGCCCGGTGGGTGCAAGGGTGGAGGGGTCCTTTGCGACCCTCGACATCGGCACCCTGGAGACGGCCTCGGTCCTCCGCAAGCAGGAACTGACCCTCTCGGGAGAGAAATTCCTTTACAGCCAACTCACCGTCGGGGTTCCCCACACGGTGATTTTCCAGGATCCGAATGACGAAAGGGAAGCGGAGGATCTCGCCCGGATCGCCAGGGTCTTCCAGTCGGACGGTGAGCGCTTCCCCAGGAGCACGAATGTTAACTTCATGAAGATCAAGAGCAGGGGGGAGCTCGTTCTCCAGACCTACGAGAGGGGCGTCAACGATCTCACCCTGTCCTGCGGGACCGGCTCGGCGGCGGGGGCGGTGGCCGCCTGGCTCGAGGGCGGGGTCTCGCCGCCGGTGGAGGTCCATAACCCGGGAGGCGTCAACACGGTCCTGGTGGAAGAGGAGGGCCCCGGGGTGGTGCGCCTCTTCCTGAAAGGCCTGGCGGTCCTGGTGGCCGAAGGCGTCGTCTGGGACCAGTGAAGCGGGGCCTCGGCCCTTTATATCCTTTGTATATAAATAATTTGGCTCAGGCCCCGGCCCCCAGGCGGGAGCAGGCGTCGTGGAAGCATTCGCATAGCGTCGGGTGGGCGTGGACGGCGCGGGCCACGTCGACGGCGGTGAGTTTATGGGCGACGGCGAGGGTCGCCTCGCCCAGGATCGACGACGCCTCGGGGCCCATGATATGGACGCCCAGCAGGGTTTTGTCCGAAGCCCGGGCGACCACCTTCACGAAGCCGTCGCTTTCGCCCAGGGCCAGGGCCATCCCGTTGGCTCCGAAGTAGGCCTTCGCCGTGACGATTTCCTCGCCCCTGGCAAGGGCTTCCTCCTCGGTCAGCCCCACGGCCCCCACCTCCGGGTCCATGAAGACGCAGGTGGGGACGGCGTCGTAGTCCACCCGGTAGTTCCCCCCCGTCATGGAACTTACGGCGGCAAGGGCCTGGTATTCGGCCAGGTGGGCGAGCATCGCGCCGCCGGTACAGTCGCCCACGGCGTAGACGCCTTCCACGGTCGTCTCCTGGGTTGAGTCCACCACGATAGCCCCTTTTTCTACCTTCACGGGGCTTTCCTCCAGTCCGAAGCCGTCGAGCACCGGTTCCATGCTGGAGGCGATGGCCAGCCGGTCGCACGCCACGGCAAAGGGCTCGTCCCCGGCGTTGCCCTCTAGCGACAGCCGCCCCTCCTTCAGCGAAGCTTCCCGAAGGCGGACGTGGTCTTTTATCACCGTCCCCCGTTTTTTGAGGATCTGGACCGTCTTCTTCTTTATATCGCCGTCCATCCTTCGGAGGACCTGGTCGGAGCGCTTGAGCAGGACGACTTCCTTCCCCAGGCCCTGGAGAAGGGAGGCCATCTCGACGGCGATGACCCCCGCGCCGAGGATGGCCACGGTCTTCACGGGGGAGTTGCGCTCGGGATCCCAGAGGGAGGGTTCCGTGATGGCCCTGTCGCCGGTGAGGATCCCCGGCAGGTCGTCGCCCTGGAAGGGGGGGCGCACCGAGCGGGCGCCCGTGGCCAGCAGGAGCCTGGTTCCGCTGATCTCTTCGACGCTCTCGTCCTCTTTTGTCACACGGACTCTTTTCTCTCCCTCCCAGTGGGTTACACAGCCGGTCCCCCGGAGGTACTTCACGCCCGCCATGCGGAGCGACGTGGCCGAGCCCTGGCGGAGTTTGTCCACGACGGATTCCACCCTGGTCCAGAGCCCCTCCCTGGGCCCTTTGCCGCCGATGATGGAGGCGTAGAGGGCCTTGGTGGGGATGCAGCCGCTGTTGACGCAGACGCCGCCGAGGCGGTCCTTTTCCACGAGGACGGTCTTCATGCCGGCGGCCGCGGCCAGTTCTGCGGCCCGGAGGCCGCCCGGCCCGCCGCCGAGGATCACCAGGTCGTACATGTCCTTCTCTCCTTTTTTCGGGCCTGCTGAAGGCCAAAGGGGCGCCCTTTTGAAAAGGCGCCCCTGCCTCGCGGCCCGGGTTATTCCTCGAACTGCCAGCGCAGGATCGGGTTGCGGGCCGCCATGGTCTCGTCGGGCCTGGAGATGGGCGTCGTCGTCGGCAGGCCGTGGAAGGCCTCGGGCCCCTCGGAGCGGGCCTTGGCCACGATGTCCTCCATGGCCTCGGCGAACCGGTCGAGGGTCTCCACCGATTCCGTCTCCGTGGGCTCCACCATGAGGGCCTCGGGTACGATGAGGGGGAAGTAGATCGTGGGCGGATGGAACCCGGCCTCGATGACGGCCTTGGCCACGTCCAGGCTGCTCACGCCCGTTTCGCGCTTCAGCGGCCCGCCGTTCAGGACGAACTCGTGCATGCAGTGGCCCTTGTGGGCCAGGGGGTAGAGGCCGCCCAGCTTCTTGGCCAGGTAGTTGGCGTTGAGCACCGACATCTCGGAGGCTTCCTTCAGCCCTTCCGGCCCGAGGGCACGGATGTAGGCGTAAGCCTTCACAAGGACGCCGAAGTTGCCGTAAAAACTCCTGATCCTGCCGATGGAGCGGGGCCGTTCGCTTTTCCCGGTGAAGGTGTAGCGGCCGCCCTTAAAGGCGACGATGGGCGCGGGCAGGAAGGGCTCCAGTTCGGCCTTGACTCCCACCGGCCCCGACCCCGGACCACCTCCCCCGTGGGGGGTGCCGAAGGTTTTGTGGAGGTTCAGGTGCAGGACGTCAAAACCCATGTCGCCGGGGCGCGCCTTGCCCATGATGGCGTTCAGGTTCGCCCCGTCGTAGTAGACCAGCCCCCCGGCCCGGTGGACGGCCTCGGTGAGTTCCAGTATGTGTTTTTCGAAGATGCCCAGCGTGTTGGGGTTCGTCAGCATGAGGGCCGCCACGGTGTCGTCCAGGAGGAGTTTCAGGGAATCCAGGTCCACCATGCCCTCCTCGTCGGAGGCCACCTCCACGGTTTCGAACCCCGTGACGGTGGCGGACGCCGGGTTGGTGCCGTGGGCCGAATCGGGCACGATGACCTTGGTCCTCTTGCCTTCGCCGCGGCTTTCGTGCCACGCCTTGATGAGCATCAGCCCCGTCTGTTCCCCATGGGCGCCCGCCGCGGGCTGGAGCGTGACGGCGTCCATGCCGGTGATCTCGGCCAGCATGCCGCTCAGGTCGAACAGGAGCTTCAACGCCCCCTGGGCCGTCTCTTCCGGCTGGAGGGGGTGGACCCGGGCGAAGCCCGGCATCCTCGCCGCGACCTCGTTCACCTTGGGGTTGTACTTCATGGTGCATGACCCGAGGGGATAGAACCCCTCGTCGACGGAGTAGTTCAGTTTCGACAGCCTTGTAAAGTGGCGGACGACGTCCACCTCCGCCATCTCGGGCAGCCTGGGGGCTTTCTCCCGGCAGGATTTTCCCAGGACGGCCGCGCAGTCGACGGCCGGGACGTCCAGTTCGGGCAGGGCGTAGCCCTTTCTTCCCGGTCGGCTCGATTCGAAGACGGTCTCAATAATGCGCGTCATCGGGCGTCACCTCCCGCGACCGCCACGAGGCGGTCGATCTCTTCTTTCGTCCTGTTCTCCGTCACGGCCAGGAGCCAGCCCTTCTTCAACCCGGGGTACAGGGGTTCGAGGGGGTATCCGCCGATGATGCCGGCATCGAGCAGGCGACTGTTGAGTTCCGCAACGGGTCTTTCGCTGAGGAGCGCCACTTCCCTGAAGTGGGGAACCCCGGGGAAGGCTCTCCTGAATTTGCCGCTCTTTTCCAGTTGGCTTACGGCGTATTCCGTCTTCGCCATGATCTGCTCGCCCACCTCCCGGAGCCCCTGGGGCCCCATGAGGCTGAAGTAGACCGACGCGGCGACGATGCAGAGGTTCTGGTTGGAGCAGATGTTCGACGTGGCTTTCTCCCTCCGGATGTGCTGTTCCCTGGCCTGGAGGGTCAGGACGAAGGCCCGCCGCCCCCGGCTGTCGACGGTCTGGCCGCAGATGCGACCCGGCATCCTGCGCAGGAGGGGCTTGTTGACGGCGATGAACCCGAAGGCGGGGCCGCCGAAACTTATGGGGTTGCCGACGGTCTGCCCGTCGCCCGCGACGATGTCGGCGCCCAGCTTTCCCGGGGCCTCGAGGGTCCCCAGGGCCAGCAGGTCCGTGGACAGGATGAGCAGCGCCTCCGCTTGGTGCAATTTTTCGGCGAGGGCTTCCAGGTCCTCGATGGTGCCGAAGAAACTGGGCGACTGGACCACCAGGGCTGCCACGTCGCCGGCTGAAAGGGCAGCGTCCAGCGCTTCCTGGTCTACCGTGCCGCCGGCCGCGGGCAATTCACCCTGTTCGAGGCTCCGGCTCCAGCAGTAGGTGCGGAGGACGTCCCTCGTCTGGGGGTTGACGTTCTGGCCCCAGAGGATTTTCTTTTTCTTTGTAGCCGACGCCGCCAGGACCGCCGCCTCGGCGACCGCCGAAGCGCCGTCGTACATCGAGGCGTTGGACACCTCCATGCCGGTCAGTTCGCAGACCATGGTCTGGTACTGGAAGATGGCCTGGAGGGTGCCCTGGGACACCTCCGGCTGGTAGGGCGTGTAGCAGGTGGTGAATTCCCCCCGGGAGATGATGCTGTCCACGGCGGCGGGGATGAAATGGTCGTAGGCCCCCGCGCCCAGGAAACAGGCGAGGTCGTCGATGTTTCCATTGGCGCCGGCCAGTTCCCGCAGGTTCCTTAAAACTTCGGGTTCCGACAGCGCCTTGGGGATGTCCGGGAGGTTTTTCTGCCGGACCTTTTCCGGGATGCCCGAGTAAAGGTCATCGAGGTCGCCGACGCCGAGATATTCGAGCATCCGGCGCCGGTCTTCCGCCGTAGCGGGTGTATACCGGCTCATGAAGAACACCTCCTATTGGCTTTCCGCTTCGAGTTCCTCGAGGAGTTTGGCGTAGGCCCCGTGATCGAGAAGGGAGTCCAGTTCCCCCGGGTCGGCGACCTCGAGGCGTACGAGCCAGTTGGCGTAGGCGTCCTCGTTCAGCAGTTCCGGCGACTCCTCGAGGGCGTCGTTGACCTCGAGGACGGTCCCCGAGACGGGGCTGAACACGTCGTTCGCCCCCTTCACCGACTCGACGACGACGAAGTCCTCCCCGGCCTTGACCTTCCTGCCCTTGTCGGGAAACTCCACGTAGACGACGTCACCCATGGCATGCTGGGCGTAGTCCGTTATCCCCATCACGCCGACGCCGCCTTCCATCCTGATCCATTCATGCTCCTTGGTGTACCGGAGATCCTGGGGTATTTTGGTCATCTTTCTCATCCTCCCTTTTGGCTTTTTACAAAAAGTATCGCTACCGTTTCCCGCTTTTCCTGTCGTAGAAGGGTCTTTTCACCACGGTGCCCTTCTTCGGTTTTTCCCTGATCAGGACGCTGAGGTGTTCTCCTTCCTCCGGCGCCGGGGTCTTGACGAGGCAGAGGGCCATGTTGGCGTCCAGGGAGGGGCAGTATCCTCCGGAGGTCACCTTGCCCACCCTGTTTCCCGAGGCGTCGGACACGTCCATGCCGGAGCGGGGCACCCCCTTGTCCTCGAGCCGCAGTCCGACTATCTTCCGCCGGAGTCCTTCTTCCTTCTGGCGCTTCAGCACCGGTTGGCCGATGAAACCGCCCGGCTTGTCCGCCTTGACGAAGAAACCGAAGCCGGCCTCCAGGGGCCCCAGGTCCTCGGAATACTCGTGACCGTAAAGCGGGAGCCCCGCCTCGAAGCGCAGGCTGTCCCGGGCGCCGAGCCCGATGGGGATCAGGCCGAAGTCTCGGCCCGCCTCGATGAGCAGGTCCCATAGTTCGGCACCTCTTTCCCAGGGGACGTAGATCTCGAAACCGTCCTCGCCGGTGTAACCGGTCCTGCTCACAATGGCGGGGATGCCATTCAGGTCGGCCTTGTCGGTGAAGGTGAAGAACTTGAGGGTCGACGGGTCGAAGTCGGCGACCTTGGCCAGGATGGCCTCCGCCGCCGGCCCCTGGAGCGCCGTCTCCGAGGTCTTCATGGAGATGTTGTCGATGGCCACGCCCTTCACTGGTAAGTGCTTCTTGAGCCATTCCCAGTCCTTGTCCACGTTGGCCGCGTTCACCACGAGGAGGAACTTCTCCGGGTTGTACCGGTAGACGAGCAGGTCGTCCACGACGCCCCCCGCCTCGTTGCACATGATGTTGTACTGCACCTGGTAGTCCTTCATCACGAATATATTGTTCGTCACGAGAGTGGAGAGCCATTTCTCCGCGTCGGGGCCCTCCGCCATGATCTCCCCCATGTGGGAGACATCGAAGAGCCCCGCCTTTTCCCTGACGGCCAGGTGCTCCGTCTTGATGCCGGTGCCGTCGTACTGGACCGGCAGTTCCCACCCGCTGTAGTCGACCATTCTTCCACCTGCCGCTACGTGCCTTTCGTACATGTCGGTGTGCTTCATGAACATGCCTCCTTCCTTTCGCCTATCGGGGCCTCCTCGAGCCATGCGGCTGTTTCGGTCATTTCCTGCCGGTCCGGGAAGCCCCTTCGGATTGCGTCGGCCATCTCCTTCCATCGGAAGGGTATGCCTTCGAGCGTTTCCGCCAGGGCCAGGATCATCTCGCCGTCCATCGCGTCGGAAAAGACCACCGACGAGGCGACCCGGCCGTCCCTTACATCGAAGCGGATTTCCACTCCTCCCCAGGGGAAACGACGCCGAAGCGATACCTCGCAGCCGGGGGAGCGGCCGTAGCGCCACTTCCGGCTCCGGTAACGCCTCGCGAGGCGCCGGAATTCCTCTCCTCCGGGCATTTCCTGTTCCCTTTGAAACCCCGAGGCGGGGTAGCGGGCGAGGAACTCGCTTTCGAGGGCGTCCTGCAGGTCCTCCAGGGACAGCCCCGGCGAGGCGTCCCTGAGGTTCATCACCCGGGAGACCACCGA
>Ga0302245_1002230_pt1 | contig 11532 bp, 11 predicted proteins | sample AAG_UR_Thr_MG_FD_193512 | JGI IMG/M metagenome (GOLD analysis project Ga0302245, IMG submission 193512) | Enriched activated sludge microbial communities from anaerobic digester in WTTP, New Holstein, Wisconsin, United States - AAG_UR_Thr | ecosystem: Engineered > Bioreactor > Anaerobic >... | reverse complement strand
ATTTCTTCCTGAAGTAACACGAAAAAGGTTATAGTTTTTTAGGCATTGACATTACCATGCAACATGCACCTTTTCCGGTTTCGCGGAATCGTCACTTTGCTTTTTTTTCAGATGTTGCGGAATCTCCGCTATGCTTCAAGCTCCGTGCACCATGTAAAAACATAATCCTCTGCCATAGGGAGGGAGATCCCTCACTCGTAAATCCTTCCATCAACAGCAGCGTCAAAAATCTTTTCACAGAAATCTCTTCCGTACACTGTTTACAGTGGAGGAGATCCCTCATTCGTAAATCCTTCGTAATCTCAGGATTTACTCGATCGGGATGACACGGCAAAATAGGGGGTATAGGGGAATGAGGCGGGGCGTTTTGATTCAAATTCTATTTCATGTAACGACTTTCTGGCAAAACGCCCCGCCTCATTCCCCCACTATTCACCAAAAACACCGTGTCATCCCGAGTCCGCCGGCTGGCGGAAGAGGGATCTCCTTCTCGTACCTGTGCATAATCCCTGGCTCACCAAAAGCAATCTTATGAATATCTGTACAGAAGTACTTGTGTATAAAGATTAGCAGATTTACTGGGTTTTATTCATGTCTGACCGCCTGTCAGCGGCCTTATGGGGAATGCAAAATAAATGGTACTATTTCTCTGTCATAACTATGGGATTATACTTATATATGCAATGATTCATCGCTCACAACCCACCTCTCGTCGCTCAACCTATGCCTCTGCACCTTGCACCCTACACCTTGTATCATGTACCCTGCACCAAACACTTTTACTTCCTTTTCATCTCTGTCATCTCATCTCTCATCTCTCACAACTCATCGCTCACCTTCCGCCTTCTGCCTAAAAGAATGGATCATACCTCCCGCCTGTCTGGTCAGTATAAACTATCAGTTCTCTGCTTCTGCACAATGCAATTATGCCATTTCCGCCTACAATATTTCCGTTAATATTCACCAGTTCAGAAAAAGGATCGTCCTTTTGTGTATTAAAAGTATAAAGACTCTTATAGAAAAGATAGGTTTCTTTAGAAATGGACATGAGTCTGATTCTAAAACATTTTATGTAACCAGGTATAAATCGTTCGTAATCCCAATAAGTGGATATTTTAAGAGTACAGTACGGAATTCTACCTGGGTCAATAAAATATGTACTTGACAATTGTCTTAACCTTACAATATCTCCGCAATAATTAAACATACGATTCTTAAATTTCTGAATAGTTTTCCTATCATGTAAGTGGAAGAAGAAACCATTAGTGTTACATTCTAATATGTTGAACTCTATGAGATTAGATCCCCATCCGGGAGACCAATCAACTCTTGAATCACTATATGATCCAATTAGAAGAACTGCATAATATGAATCTGGATTGATATTAGAAAACGAAAATTCAATTTCAGCGGTTCTCCTGATAAATTTGTCAACTCCTCCAAGGGAACAGCGGTAATCATTAGGTTTATCCAGGATCAGTATATCTGTTTTGAGCGAAATTAAAGAGAGTTCGGGGGGTGGTTTAGGTACCATTATCTCTGCTGAAATATCAGGTGTTTCTTTCTCCTTCGCATGAAAAAAATACTTCCCCCCTGATTCAAAACTAATACTATCAGAAATTTTATATTCAAAATTCTTGCCTGCAAGTTTGTTTTTATAAAATATTATTTCTTTTTCATCATTTGAGATGCCGAAAGAAAATTCTCTTAGTGAGTCATTTATAACATCTGGATATTCAGTTAAAAAATGATTTTTCAAAATATATGCTACGAGAAAAAGCCATACTATCGCGAGGGATGAAGGGAGGGCGTAAAGGGGAGTATGTATCATAATAGATTGTATCATCAATATCTATAATACCGATAGCACAAAGCTGTTCTGGCAGATCAGGTCTGTAATATCTTTCCTTACCTTCACACTGAAGGATAATCAATGCAACAAATACTAAAAGCCAAATGTGCGATCCCCGCTTAATTACAGCCATTTTTAATTTGGTTAGCTTCAGTAAATTTAGAAAAAAACCTGTACAATGCAACTTGTCTTCTGCAGGGAGCTGAATATGGATTTATTTTTTCCGTGACAATCCGCGTCAGTCCATGGTTAAAAAAGAATTCACCACGGTCCCGATTGTCATCGGGATCACGGAGTATCCATGGAGTTGGGTACAGAGTAATTTCCTAAAAAAATGGATCATACATTTTACCAGTCTGGTTAATATTAACGATAAGGTCTCTGCTCCTGCAAAGAGCGATGATACCATTTCCACCAACCACATTCCCGTTAATATTTATCAATTCACCGAAAGGATCATCACGTTCCATTTTGTAGGTATAAAGGCTTTTATAGAAAAGGTAGGCTTCTTTTGGAAGAGACATTATCCGGACCTGGAAATATTTTACAAATGATGGTATATATTTTACATTATCCCACTGAGCTAATATTTTCATCGTACAAGTCCCGCCTGGAATTTTGCTTCCATCGATAAAATACGAGTATAGAGTATCAGTCATACATCCTACCCCATAAGAGTGGGAGAAGTATTCTAAACAAAAATGTTGAATTGTCTGACCTCCTTTGAAGGGGTAAATGAATCCATCGGTATTAGTCTCAAGAATCTGGTAATTTAAAATATTAGATGCAAAATGTCCTGGACCATCATCCCATGGAAAATATTCAGGAGGGTACTCAATATCCAATGGTGTATACTCAGGAGGGGAACCAATCAGAAAGAATACATAATACGAATCCGGATTAATGTTTGAAAATGAAAATTCTATTTCAGCAAATCTTTGTGTGTAAGTTGTATACTTTTCGGGTTCATATGGTAGAGTTCCATCTCCATAGAAATAGCATCCCTCCCTGGGTAAATCCAAAGTATTAATTCCTGTTCTCAGTGATACCAGACATGGTTCCGGAGGCATGTCTGGAACTGTACATTCAGCGGAAATATCCTGGACATCTCTTTCTCCAGCATGTACAAAATACTTTTGTCCTGATTCAAATTTCAGATCAGCAGGTATTTCTATGAATGGATTTATTACAGGTTGGTCGGTATTATAAACAAATAAATCTTTCCCTTCATCTGAGATCTTAAATTTAAATTCCCTGAACAAATCCGATCCATCTGAATATTCAGTCTGATATGACTTCTCAAAAAATATTTTTTTCGTCGATACCAAAGAATCAACCCAACAAGTGGAGCAAGCACCACCAGGCCAAAATGGATTATTACAAATATTATAAGACAGAGTATCATCAATATCAATCAGGCCAATAGCACAGAGTTGTTCCGGCAGATCAGGCCGGTAAAATCTTTCCCTGCCCTCACACTGAAGGATTATCAATGCAACAAATACTATCAGCCAAATGTGCGATCCCCGCTTAATTACAGACATTCTTAATTTGGTTTGCTTCAGTAAATTTAGGAAATAAACCTGCATCATGCAACTTACACTTCCACTGGAGCGGAATTTGGCTTCGCCGAGCTCACCGCCACTCGGCGGTTCGGTTCATCTCCGCCAGTTGACTGACCCTCCACCTGCACCCTGCACCCTGCAATCTCTCACCGCTCAACCACTCACCGCTCATTACTCACTACTCACTCCTCACCTCTCACAACTCACCGCTCGCCTTCCGCCTTCCGCCTAAAAGAACGGATCATACATTCCCCCAGTCTGCCCTGTATAAACTATCAGGTCCGTGCTTCTGCAGAGAGCAATAATCCCATTTCCGCCTGTTATATTTCCATTAATATTAACAAGTTCAGCAAAAGGATCGTCACCTTGTATCTTATAAGTATAGAGACTTTTGTAGAAAAAATAAGCCTACTTTGGAATGGACATGAGCTCCACAGCCCGTGTTGCCGGCAGGTTTTTTATTTGTTAAGCAGAGATTCAATTTCTTGCACAAGTTCCTCAACCGGTCCAAAAAATCCCATAGTTTGTTCTCTGTCAGGATCGAAGAAGTCGCCATAATCACCTTTATGTCGTAGATCGAATATTTTTGCATAAGTTTTGCCAAGTGACTTGTCAATTTTACCAGTTGTAATATAGTGTTTAGAAAACTGTCTCTTTGCTCCTGAGTGTGTTGTGACGTTAAGATTATCTTTATAAAGGAGAGCAGAGATTGCGTAGAAGCACACATAATAAAGTCTGTTCATGACAGAGATCCAGTGGCCTTTCTCTGCTAACAATTTTGCAGCCTGCAAAGTTTCCCTGGCAAGGTTAATCCTATATTGGATGTAATCCTCTTTAAGAGGTTTGTTCATAATACCACTCCTTCTTTTTTAATATTTCTGTAAAGTGGAGTTATTTTATGTCTGGATGTCCAATCTTTATTATTATAGACAAACAGTGATATAATTTCTCCTGTATCTAGTTCCAGGTCATATATTTTATCTCTGAATAAATCTTCCTTTTCTCTGATATTTTGACTATCTATCAGTATCAACAGATCCCAATCCGAATCCTTCCTGGCATCTCCCCGGGCTCGTGAGCCAAACAGTATTATTTTTGCTTTAGGATCTATTCTTTTTATTTCAGCCCTTATACGAGTCGCTATATGTGTATCTTTTTCTTTCATATAGCGAATTTACAAAAAAAAGTTTATGTGGCAGCAGGGTGCTTTAAATTACCAATTGACCAAGAATACCGTGTCATTCCGTCCCGATACATCGGGAGAGGAATCTCCTTCTTTAAAACACATTAAACCCCTTCAGGTTTTTATATCATCGGGAGATCAATTTCCCCCAGATTGACTGGGGGTTATTCACATCCGGCTGCCTGTCAGCAGCCTTAAGTGCAATACAAGAGAGATTGACTATTATTCCAAACTAACTATGGGATCATGATTACATATTCCAATGATTCTCTGCTCCCCGCCCCCCGCTCTCCACAAATATAACATCCCCCTAACCCTCCCGCCGGAGCGGGATTTCCGCTGCGCTTCAGCCGCTCACCAATCACTACCCACCACTCACTACTCACCTCTCACAACTCACCGCTCGCCTTCCGCCTTCCGCCTAAAAGTACGGATCATGCATTTTGCCTGTCTGGCTTATAGTAACTATCAGATCTCTGCTCCTGCAAAGAGCTATGATGCCATTTCCACCAACTACATTTCCGTTAATATTTACCAATTCTCGAAACGGATCGTCACTCATTAAATTATAAGTATAGAGACTTTTATAAAAAAGATAAGCTTCCTCTGGTATGGACATGAGCCTGACCTGGAAACAACAAATAGAATCAGGTAGTATATTCCCGTTAGCATATTCTGTCAATAATTTAAGAGTACAAGTCTCAGCAGGTATCTTGCTGCCATCAATAAAATATGCTCTAACTGGATTTTCCATAAATCCTATATAACTAAAGCATTCAGGGCAAAACACCTGAAACGTTCTTCTCCCGTGCAGATCAGAAAAGAAGCCATATGTATTACTTTCTAAAATACTGAAATTTAAAAAGTTTGATCCACGTCCTGGACCCCATTCCCATTTTGAATCACTATAATTCCCGATAAGAAGAACTGCATAATATGAATTTGGATTCAGATTAGGAAAAGAAAACTCAATTTCAGAAGTTCTGGCTACGGTGTCTGGGTCACAACTATTGAGAAACAGTGCATGACAACTTGAGTCAGAAGGATTTTTCAATGTTATCAAATAATCCTTACAAGATAATAAAGTAAGTGGAGGTGGTAGTTCAGGTAGTGTGATCTCTGCCGAAATATCTGGTGCATTCTTTTCGCTTCCATGGAAGAAATATTTTTTGCCTGATTCAAAACTTAAACCAAGTGGAATTTTTACTTCAGGATTCCAGGTTGGCTGCCTGGTATTATAAATGAACATATCTCCATATTCATTTGAAATTCTGAATTTAAAATCTCTTAAAGAATCAGTTAATCCGTCAGAATATTCACGCTGATAAGATCTTTCAAATTGTATGCTCCGTGAAAAAGTTATGGTATCATGATGCCACCAGAAGGTAATATCATAAATAGTTGTATCATCGATATCAATTATACCAATGGCACAGAGTTGTTCAGGTAAATCAGGTCGATAAAATCTTGTTCTGCCTTCGCACTGAAGGATTAATATTGACATAGATATAATAAGGCCAACAGTGGTGATTTTAATGACAGATTTCATTCTGATTGAAAAAATTAAGAAATTAATTTCAGGTTACTAAAGGATAATCACAAATTCTACCCCGGCAATTTTAAATTCGAAATTTGTGATTTTGGAACTTGGACCCCATAATAATAAAACAATATCAAACAGCGCTTTAACAAAAAAATCAAACACTCTTTTTAGAAAACGGCTTCAACTTAAATTAATTTAAAAAATAAACGGTTAATTATCCCCCCAAATGTCATCCCAATAAAATACAGTCCAATCATATCCACAGGTATTAGTTGAAATAAGAAGAAAACTATATTCAGATGGATCTCCAGGGAGATATACCTGAGCCCAACTCTGGTCGCAATACCAGACTTCACCAGGGTAATCAACATCCAATGAGTATTCTGGTTCTGAAATATCATAATATGCAGGCCAGAATGAACAGTCATAGAGGTGTTGGGATGGGTATTTACCCTCATCAACTACATCTTCAATAATCGGTGTTCCAACCCAGACAGTATCATAAGCGTGTTGAGTCCCTCCGCAATAAATTGTAGCTGTAATAATTGCAAGCCCGTTCCCATTTGCTGAAAAAGTACAAGGATTCGATCCCTGTTGTGAGGTCATAGTCAAATTCGAAGTGCAAGACCATGTAATAGAACATTCACAATTTAAATAGTATTGGCCTGATGTACATAAAAGTGATGGCCCTGATATCTCCAATTGAGCATTTAGAATGGGGCCAAAGGCAACACAAAATGAAACTAAAAAGATTAAGTGTAAAATAATTTTAAGCCTTTCACTAGTTGGTCGTAAATCATTATTTTTTTTCATTGTGAACCCCATTATTTAATAACCAGATAATGAAAAACATATTTAACTTTCATATGCAATTTACTACAATAATAAATTAAAGTCAAATATTATCAGGAATTTATCCCGATAGTTCAAATCCACTTCTCATTTGAGAGTATTTTTTGCTGGAAATTCTTATTGAAGGGCATGCTCTTCCTGCCTTTCCACTTTCTCACCCAAGCCTTCCGCCTAAAAGTACGGATCATACATCCCCCCAGTCTGCCCTGTATAAACTATCAGGTCCCTGCTTCTGCACAGAGCAATTACACCATTACCACCAACCACATTTCCATTAATATTTATCAATTCACCGAAAGGATCATCACGTTCCATTTTGTAGGTATTGAGGCTTTTGTAGAAAAGATAGGCTTCTTTTGGAATAGACAGGATTCTAACCCTGAAATACTCTATAAATGATGGTATATACTTCACATTATCCCACTGAACGAAAATCTTCGTAGTGCAATTTCCACCAGGTATTCTATTTCCATCAATAAAATATGCGTTCAACCTATCATATTCAAATTCTATTCCCCATTGATATTGAGGGAATTCAAAGCAGAGATGCTGCATTGTAACAACTCCTTTAAAAGTGTAAAAAAAACCATCGGTATTAGTCTCCAAAACATTATAATTCATAAAGTTCGGATTTGGCCATCTTGGGCCCCAATCCATTTCGTAAGAAGGTGTACCAATAAGAAAAATTGCATAATATGAATCGGAATTAATATTCGTAAATGAAAATTCAATTTCAGCAAATCGTCTGGAATATGTGGAATCCCTAGACCATCCTAAAATTGTGTGATAAAAGCATCCTTCCTTAGGTAAATCAAGAATAGCAATCCCGGTTTTAAGAGATACTAATGAAGGAGTGGGCGGGAGTTCAGGTACTATACACTCTACCGAAATATCAGGAGTCTCCTTTTCGTTTGCATTGAAAAAATATTTCCTTCCAGTTTCAAATTTTAGATCTGCTGGAATTTCAACAATTGGATTTCTTATTGGTGGAACATTTTGATAAACAAAAATATCTTCTTTCTCATCTGAAATCCTAAATATAAACTCGCTTAAAGAATCAGTGGATCCATTAGTAAAATCAGATTGAAATGATTTTTCAAAATAAATTCTTTTCAAAGAAACCATTGTGTCCCCATAGGGGAACCAACAATATTGGCAGAATTCATCATAAGACAGAGTATCATCGATATCAATAAGGCCGACCGCACAGAGTTGCTCGGGTAGATCAGGCCTGTAAAATCTTTCTCTGCCTTCACATTGGAGGATTATTAATGCCACAAATACTACAAAGTAAATGTGCGACCGCCGCTTAAATACAGACATTTTTGATTTTGTTTGCTTCAGTAAATTTAGGAAAAAATCATGCACCCTGCAACATGCAAAAACATCCCCCTAGCCCCCTTCAAAGGGGGAATTAAGAACCATGCACCCTCCATCCTTTCCGCTGACGCGGAATCTCCGCTCCACTTTGTTTCGCTTCGAGCACCGTGAACCGCGCATCCTGCACCCCGCATCCTGCACCATGGGAAATCATAATCCTCTACTAAGGATGGAGATCCCTCACCCGCCATTCGACGGATTCGGGATCACACGATTCTTTTTGTGAAGAATAGGGGGAATGAGGCGGGCGTTTTGTCGGAAGGTCGTTGCAAGAAATAGAATTTGAATCAAAACGCCCCGCCTCATTCCCCCTTAAACCCATCATTTGCAATGTCATCCCGATCGAGTCAATCCTGAGTTTACGAAGGATTGACGAGTGAGGGATCTCCTCCTTTCGGCAGTGAATAAGAGAAAGATGTGTACAAAGATTAGGCCAGCAGCCCGGGGCAGATTATGCCTATTACAGGTTCATCCTTGAAAGGGGTTAACCGTTATAGGAGACCGATTCTGGCTATTCAGCACCTTCGGCGCTGATACAAGACGTGGGAATCCTCAATCCCCGGGCTGTTGGCCCGGGGTTATTAACATTGGACACCGGCAGGTGCCCACATACCATCAGTATAAGTTTATTCCTCAACTCATCGCTCACCTCTCACCTCTCACCTCTCACCTCTCACCTCTCACCTCTCACCTCTCATCTCTCATCTCTCATCGCTCACCGCTCACCGCTCACCGCTCACCGCTCACCTCTCACAACTCATCTCTCCCCTTCAGCCTTCTGCCTTCTGCCGGAAATACAAGCTGATGGCAGTTTCGAATGCATATCCGTAAATAATCTAATCTTATATTTAATTATCAGATAATGAATTAAATAATCTATGTCTATATTTCGAACGTTGTATAAATTTTGATAAAAAGTAGTTTGACTGTGTAGTATAAATTATTATATTTGCCGCCTCAAATAAAAAATAATGAAGGCAGAAGCACTTAAAACACTTCACTTATTTAATAGAAACACTAAATTTAACTAAATGAAAATCCTTGTATGTATTAGTAATGTTCCTGATACGACAACCAGGATCAAATTTACTGAAGGTGATGCATCAATAGATGCTACCGGCATTCAGTGGGTTATAAATCCCTGGGATGAACTGTCTCTTACCCGGGCACTGGAGCTGAAAGATGACCCGGCAACCGGAATAAAATCAGTCACTGTTGCTCATGTAGGACCTGCTTCCTCCGAACCTACCATCCGCAAAGCTCTTGCAATAGGCGCTGATGACGGGATCAGAATAAATTCAGAATCGGCAGATGCATTTTTTGTCGCTGCCCAACTGGCTGATGTTGCAGGGAAAGAAAAATTTGACATAATAATGTGCGGAATTGAATCGAGTGATTACAATGGGTCACTTGTAGGTGGCATGATAGCTGAATTCCTGGGGATACCTTCAGTATCAGCAGTTTCCGGCATTAAGATTGAAAACGGGTCACCTGTAGTGACACGCGAGATTGACGGAGGAAAGGAAATTGTAACGGTCCCTGTACCTTTTGTAGCAATTGTCCAGAAAGGAATAGCCAAAGAGCCAAGAATCGCATCAATGAGAGGTATTATGCTTGCAAGAACAAAACCGATCAAAGTCTTTGAACCGGTTCCCGCAGAACCTCTCACACAGGTAATCTCGCTGGCAAAACCTGCTCCGCGCTCTGCCTGCCGCTTTATCGATGCCGAGAATCCCTCGCAACTTATTGAACTGCTTCAGAACGAGGCAAAAGTAATCTGATAATAAACTTAATTTTAGAAATACATGTCGGTTTTAGTATATACAGAAAACTGGGACGGTAAATTCAAGAAACTGTCTTATGAACTGGTTTCCTATGGTGCCGGAGTAGCCGGGATGATAAATGGTTCTCTCACAGTGCTTTCCATAGGGAAGGTTGATGATGAGGAGCTTAAGACTCTTGGCTCTTACGGAGCACAGAAGATATTGAGCATTGATAATGAGAATCTAAAAGTGTTCGACAGCCAGGCCTATGCATCTGTTATCGCAGAGATAGCTACAAGAGAGAAGACGACTGTCATTATAATTGCCAATAACAACTCTGGGAAGGCTGTTGCTCCCAGACTGTCTGTCCGCCTGAAAGCCGGTATCGGCTCGGGAGTAAACAAGCTTCCTGTTAATGTCAATCCTTTTACTGTCAATAAGAGAGCCTATTCCGGTAATGCTTTTGCCCATCTGGTTATAAAATCTGATGTTAAGATACTTACCCTGGCGCAGAATTCATTTGATCCTGTGACAACACCAAATAATGCAATTATTGAGAAGGCCGATGTATCTGTCGATAAATCTCTTATCCGTACTGAAGTGAAGGAGGTATTAAAGCAATCAGGCAAGCTGTTACTTACGGATGCTGATATAGTTGTATCAGGAGGAAGAGGAATGAAATCGCCCGACAACTGGGCCCCTCTGCTTGAGCTTGCTGAAGCTCTCGGAGCAGCAACTGCATGTTCCCGGCCTGTATCGGATGAAGGCTGGAGACCTCATGAAGAACATACGGGCCAGACAGGAAAGATAATTGCTCCTAACCTTTATATTGCTGTTGGTATATCAGGTGCTACCCAGCACCTTGCCGGAGTAAGCTCCTCAAAATATATAGTGGCAATAAACAACGACAAAAATGCCCCTATCTTTGAAGCTGCCCAGTACGGTATTGTAGGTGATGCAATGAAGATCCTGCCAAAACTGGCAGAGGCAGTAAAAAATAAGTAATAGAATGGGCGTTGCATGCAACGCCCGTACCAGCTACATGAAAATCCTATGTCCCGTCAGATAATATTTGCAGTCACCCTCCTGGTTACGATCGGAGCTTTCGCATTCACGGTTAGCCGGATCATGAAATATTTCAGTTTTACCAGGCCGGCATTTCCCATAAGAGATCCGGGAAAGAGATTCAATCTTATGCTGAAGGTTGCTTTCGGGCAGACAAAGATATTCCGGAGGCCGGTAATCGGCTTTTTTCATGCTTTGGTTTTCTGGGGCTTCTGTGTAATACTCTTCGGCAGCCTCGAAATGGTTATAGATGGACTTTCAGGAAGTGAAAAAGTATTTAAATTCCTTGGTCCTGTCCATAGTTTTTTCATGGCATCCGGAGATGTCTT
>Ga0302245_1002218_pt1 | contig 11569 bp, 7 predicted proteins | sample AAG_UR_Thr_MG_FD_193512 | JGI IMG/M metagenome (GOLD analysis project Ga0302245, IMG submission 193512) | Enriched activated sludge microbial communities from anaerobic digester in WTTP, New Holstein, Wisconsin, United States - AAG_UR_Thr | ecosystem: Engineered > Bioreactor > Anaerobic >... | reverse complement strand
ACCCTGATATTTTGTAAAAAACGCACTTATAAACAGTATATATACAGGAAGCCTGGCGCTGCACGACATGAATGGATTTATCAGCATTGTGATAATCCTGTCGCGGCGGCTTTCAATTATACGCGTTGATAAAATAGCAGGAACATTACAGCCAAAGCCCATTACAAGTGGGATAAACGATTTACCATGCAAACCGATATGATGCATGAATTTATCCATTATAAATACTGCACGCGCCATATAACCGGTATCTTCCATCAGGGAAATGAAGAAATAAAGCAAAAGAATATTGGGCAAGAATACAATCACCCCTCCTACTCCGCCAATTATTCCCTGTACCAGTAAGTCCTTCATCCAGCTTTCAGGTAATGCAGTATTAACAATATTAGAAATCTCACTTACACCCCATTCGATCCACTCCATTGGATACTGCCCAAGCTTGAAAGTGGTGTAAAATGTAATATACATAAAGAGCAGAAAAATAGGAATACCCCATAATCTGTCAGTTACAACACTGTCAATCCACTCGCTTTTGCGTACTTTTTTTTCAGGACTTGGAGTTAATGTTTCCATTATGGCACCGGAAATAAAACCATAGCGCGCATCAGTGATCAATGACTCTGTATCAACCTGCATTTCTTTTTCAATACGTGCTATATGCTCATTGGTAATATTAAATATTTCTTCGGCATTCACGCATTGCTTTACTATTTCATGTGCATGCCGGTCATTTTCAAGTAGTTTAATTGAACTAAACCGGGGGGAGATATGATTGGTTATAAAATCATTTTCCTTGATCCTGATCTTATTTTGTATATCAACAATTGCCTTTTCAATAGTTACACCATAATTAATATGTATATGCCTGAGCATTGGTTCCCTATCTTGATATACTTCTGCTATGGTATCAAATAATTCCTTTATCCCCTTTCCTTTCGATGCCACTGTAGGAACAAAAGGAATACCAAGTAACCTGCCAAGATTTTCATAATCCAATTTATCGCCCTGACGTTCAAGGTCGTCATACATATTTAATGCTACAACAACCTTTATATCCATATCAATGAGCTGAGTTGTAAGGTAAAGATTACGTTCAAGATTTGAAGCATCAACAATATTTACAACTACATCAGGTAAATTATCAACAATAAAATCACGAACATAAAGTTCCTCAGGCGAATATGCCGTTAATGAATACGTTCCGGGTAAATCGGTAATAACAAATTCATGTTCACCCATTCTAAACCGGGCTTCTTTTGCGTCAACGGTTACACCACTATAGTTTCCAACTCTTTCTCTTGAATTTGATGCAAAATTGAAAATTGTGGTTTTGCCTGAATTCGGATTTCCAACAAGAGCTACATTAATGGTCTTTTGCTTGTTCTTAGCTGATTCTTTTAGCAGCAGATCGCCTGGAATACCTGACAAGCCATTTGAATTATTAGTTTTCACCTCACTTTCGCTAGTTATCTCAATAAGTGCAGCTTCTGAATTCCGTAACGAAACATTATAGCCCATTATATTGTATTCCACCGGATCTTTAAGAGGTGCCCGCTGTATTGTAGTAATCTCTTTTCCTGCTACAAAACCCATTTCGATAATGCGCTTACGAAATGCACCTCGTCCTTTGACTTTGGTAATGATGGCTTTTTCTCCTACTTCAAGTTGCAGTAAGTTCACAGTGAGTGTATATTTAAGTGATTAAGTTAAAAACACAAATTCATTATTTAGAATTATTTTAAACTGCAAAGTTATTGGAATTTTGCAAATAGTGGGTATAATAATATTTGATTAATATTTTTTTTACTTTTGGAAACAGAAATAATTAACAAAAAAACTGGTTGTGCTATGAAAAAGGTTTACCTTATACTCCTTGTTGGCTTAATTGTAAGCGGTTGCATGAGCTCATCAAAGCTGATGCAATCAGGCAGATATGATGCTGCACTGGATAGAGCAGTTAAAGAACTGCGTAAGAATCCTGATAAAACAGAAGATATCCTTGCTCTTGAACGGGCTTATTCTATTTTGAACGAACGCACAATAGAGCGTATTAACTTCCTGAAGCTTGATAATAATCCCCGCAATCTTGAGGAATTAATAAACCTTTACTCAGAATTAAAGTACCGGCAAACACTTGTGCGCACTGTATTACCGTTGAATCTTCCTGACAGGGTTATTAATTACCCTTATGTTAATTATGATGCTGAAATTATAGAAGCTAAAAATTCTGCCGCCGGCTATTTTTATAATAATGCCATGAAGCTAATGGAACAAAAAACAAAAGAAGCTTACAGGCAGGCTCATGTGGAATTTAAGAAAGCAAAAACCTACAGCTATAACTATCAGGATACTGACAAAATGATACAGAAATCAAAATATGATGGAATAAGCAGGGTACTTATCATGGTTCATAATCACACTCCTATTAAGCTAAGTGATGATTTTTTGAATAACCTTCTAACTGTAAAACCCGAGGAGTTGGATAGCGAATGGGTTGAATATTATTTCAAAGACCTGGATGAAGCTATTATGTTTGATTATTATATTGTTGTGAACCTTAGATCATTCGATATTTCGCCTGATAATACAAAGGATAGCGACAGACTTGTTAAAAAGCGTGTACAGGATGGTCATGAATATATGCTTGACGACAGAGGTAATGTGGCTAAAGATACAGCCGGAAATGATATTAAGGTTCCCCGATATGTTAATTTAACCTGTGCCATTATTGAAACTTTGCAACAAAAACATGCCTATATTGAAGGTGATGTTGAATTTGTGTCGCTCAATCCCCAAAGAATACTGAAAAAAGAACCGGTAGGGGCTTCAAATAGTTTTGAACACAGATCAGCCAGAGCTATTGGTGACCTTGGAGCTCTTGACGAAGAAACACTTAAATTAATTGATGCAAAACTGCTTCCTTTTCCGGATGATGGCGAAATGGCAATGCTTGCTACTGAAAGTTTAAGAATGGCAGTTGCACAGGTTATTCAAAAAAACAAAAGGCTTATCAAATAACCTTGCCCAAGTATCAACCTGAAAAACAATTATTATAATTGAGCAGGCAACAAAAAGGTATCAAAAAAAAACGCCCGAAACTATGCCGGGCGTTTTTATAATAGGTTAATAATTACTACTTTATAATCAATTTATTGCTGATTACACTTTCACCATTGTCAAGGCTTATCAGATAAACACCTTTATTCAGATTACTAATATCGAGCTGTAGAACATTGTTATCATTAATAATTCTGAAATCTTTTTGCAAAACACTACGTCCACTCAAATCGCTTATGTTTACTTTAACCTGACCCGACTTTGTTGTGTTGTATTCAATAAACACATTCTGAGTAGCAGGATTTGGATATATGTTCAAACGCACAATATCCTTCTTACTGTTTCCATGCAATTCGTTAATACCAACAATGGCAAAATGGTTTGTTTTATATATTCCACGACCAAATGTAGCAGCATAAATTCTGCCATAGTTATCAGTACCGGGAAAAGTTTCACTATTAATGGAATCAATAGGTACGGTTACTGAAGGTATATTAATAAGCTGCTGTTTCAACTGAACAACTGTTACTTCACCCATAGAACCGTTTTGTGGTATCCATACAACCTGGCTTGCATTAAGGTTTGTTGTGGTGAAGATTCCCATTTCAGTTCCAAGCATAGCTATATTTGAATTCTTCATTTCGATTAATGATGAATAAATTGGCATTTTGGGTAAATTGCCCTGAACTGATAAAAACTCAGGGTCATCACTGGTAGCATTTGTTGAACGATAAACATATTCATCGTTACCATAATTTCCGAGTGTAACAATAACATGATCATTATTTTGTGGATCAACAGCAATAGAAGTAACAACTCTGCCTGCAAAGTTTAGGACTTCAGTAGTAATAATTTTGCACTGATCACTTGTAATATCTGCTGACAATGAATCTTGTGCCTGATTCATATTACTCAGCCGGTATAATTTACCATCTCTGGTTCCTACCCAAAAATAATCACCGTCATTAGAAAGTCCCATGCTCTTAGGTATTCCTGTTGGAGTCAGAATCTTATACCATACTGCAGGTTTGGTAAACTGAATACCATGGTTGGTCATAAATACACTGTTCTGAACATTTGTATTTTTCATGCCATAAAATAATCTGGTAAATATCTTATCCTTGATTTTTATGGTATCACCTGCATTTAAATCTTCAGTTAAAGTATATTGGGTCGGATATCTGCCGTTCTCACTCCTCACCCAGATTGTACTGTTTGCTTTTAAAGTATCCATTGCAACATAGGTAATACTATCAATACTATATTGATAATCGAAGTTTTCCCAATACAACATAGTTGGTAAAAGATTAGTTATAGTTGTATTGGTAGGAGAAAATGGTGCCAAAGCGGTGGTCAGACCTAAATCGTCAGAGCGATACAGTGGAACAGCCTGGGCAGTGGAACTGGTTGGTACACCTCTTGACCAGATAATAGCATTTTGATTAATAGTGCTCATAAAAACATGACCACCATTCAAACCGTTTCCATCAAAACTCTGAGCATATCCGTTTGTATTTCCGTGTTCTGGAATATAGAGTACTCCATTGGTTTGTGTTCCTAATATCATTTTCTTACCACTGTTGAACCCAACTGAATAACATTGCGAAGTAATATAGTTGCGATTTAAATTCTGGAAAGTTTCAAGTCCGTCAGTTGAACGAAAAACACCTCGATCGGTTCCAATTACAATTGTATTAAAGTCATTGGGTTTGAATGCATAAGAATGGTGTTTTGATCCAATAAAATCAGGTTCCATACCGTCTCCTGTTTTATTCAACCACGCGTAATATCCATCTTCCTGAACTTTTATTCCTTGCCACATATTCAGACCTCCTACCAGTATCATATCCGGATTATCAGGATAAACAAGAATAGTATTTGCATACTGTCCAATATTATCAGCGCCAAACAGGTTGAAGAACAAATTACTTGATCCGGGTCCAACCACTCTCCAGGTTTCCCCTCTGTTTGCTGACAGATATATATTCTCCAATTGACCCACAGAGGCTCCGCCTTTAGCAGCTACGCAGTAGATATAATTAGGATTACTTGGAGCTATAGCAGCTTCAATCCGGGTTATATCAACAAATGGAAGCCCAGTTGGTAATACTCCCGTTGAATGATTAACAAAATTTTCGGGATTACCGTTATCCGAAATATAAACTCTGCCATTTCCTGTGGCTACAGTAATTCCGTCAGATCCGATTTTAACATCAAGCATCGGGAAATTTAAAACATTATTGTCAATATCTTTTGTGGATACCCAGCTATTTCCTCCGTCACTTGAATATTTTAGGCCAGTATGAGTGGCTGCATAAAGTTTTGACGGACTACCCGGATGAACTGCCAGCTTATTAACATAAGCCCACTCTGTCAAACTATCATTAGCTACAGGCTGGGTAGATGTAAGTAACTGGAAATTATCTCCGGTTTCAGATGAAACAAATACACCATTTCCCATAAATCCTGGATATGCCGAATACAAGAAAACACGAAAAGTCTCGCCGGTTCCCACATAAATTTTTCCATTACTGGCTTGAACCATCGAAGTTACATTCATGATATTACCTGTACCCGGAACTGATTCCCAGGTTATTCCTCCTGTTACTGATTTCCAGATTCCGCCGCTGGTAGAAGCAGCATAAAGTGTTTTATATTCCGGGTCACGAATATCATATAAAACTGCACGAGTTCTGCCTCCAAAATTATCAGGTCCTGCATTTTCCCATACAATATCCTGTTCGTATCCGGTAGATTTTAGTTTCATTTGTCTCGCTTCAAGTACATCAGCAGGGTCAATTGTACCAGTGATCTGGTTGTTTCTGATTGACATAAAATATTCATGATAGGAGTCATAATCAGTCCAACCTGCCTTTTGCAGCGTATCATCCTGATTTTTAAGCAAATCAGCTGCTGTAAGACTCAAAATAGTAATGCCTGCAAATACTGCCAGCACATTGAAAAGTAATTTTTTGTGTTTCATACCAAATTGAATTTAGACACTAAGATTTCTAGTATTTACTCAGTAAGTTATTGTTAATCAGTAATTTCAACTTTTAATAAGGCTTCCGGGAAAGTCCTTTGCATTAAGCGAACAAAGATATATCAATTTTTCAATTAACCAATAATATGTTTAAAAATCGTAGTAATCCATATCTTTGCATCTCGGCAATATTAATATTTATTGAAGTAGCTTATTTAGAATCTTTATTTAACCACAACTTTAATTATTCAGGTTAATCATTAATTATCAACGCCTTAACAGAACAACAATAAAATAACATAAGATGAAAATTTCATTTTTTAAGACCGGGAAACCTAAAACTTTTAATTATCAGCCCCTCTACTACGATGAGCGAAAGGAAGAACTGGAAAATATAAAAAAGCAAATACAGGGTGATTCAGAAGATGATGTAGTAGAGCGTATTCGCTCAAACATTCATCGTTCATGGCGCGAAAGCTATGACAGACGACGTGGCAAAGGAGCTGTTTCAGGAAGCCGGCTGATAATTTATCTTATTATACTCGGCTTGCTGATATACCTTATCTTTTTTGCGAAATTCTTCTATAAATAACTGACTAAACATTTGTACATGCCAGATGTAATCAAATTACTTCCCGAATCTGTAGCTAATCAGATTGCTGCAGGCGAGGTCATTCAGCGGCCTGCTTCAGCAGTTAAAGAGCTGCTTGAGAATTCTGTGGACGCCGGAGCTACAGATGTAAAATTGTTTGTAAAAGATTCAGGACGGTCATTAATCCAGGTGAATGACAATGGTTGCGGAATGTCTTTAACCGATGCCCGTCTGGCTTTTGAGCGTCATGCAACATCTAAGATCCGGGAAGCAAATGATCTTTTTGCTATTCGAACCCTTGGTTTCAGAGGCGAAGCTCTTGCCTCAATAGCTGCTATTGCACAGATTCAGATTAAAACACGAAGACACGAAGACGAACTTGGAACTCTGATAGAGATTGAAGGAGCTGATTTTAAACAGCAGTCGCCCTGCTCCTGCCCTGCCGGAACTTCAATTGCTGTAAAAAACTTGTTTTTCAATGTTCCTGCACGCCGTAATTTCCTGAAATCAAACACAGTGGAATTCAGGCATATAATTGAAGAATTTCAAAGAGTGGCATTAGTTTATCCTGAAATTAGCTTTTCATTATACAACGATGATCGCCCGATGTTTGTACTTCAGGCAACAAACCTGAAGCAAAGGATTATAAATCTTATGGGAAATCATTTTCTGAACCGGCTAATACCAATTGAAGAAGAAAACCCGGAAGCTTATATTATCGGATTTATCGGAAAGCCGGAGTTTGCAAAAAAAACACGTGGTGAACAATATTTTTTCGTGAACAAACGCTTTATCCGCAACGCCTATATGCACCACGCAGTTGACAGTGCTTACAAAGAACTTATACCTGATGACTCTCACCCGGTGTATTTCATATATCTGGATGTAAATCCTGAAAATATTGATGTAAACATTCATCCCACTAAAACTGAAGTGAATTTCAGGTATAATCAGGTTATTTATTCAATTCTGAAATCATCGGTTAAAAAGGCACTGGGAAAGTTCAGCCTCGAACCAACCCTTGATTTTGACAAAGAACAGGGAATTGAGATAACTCCTCTGCCACCAGGTTATATACCCAAACAGCCTGAAATAAAAGTTGATCCTAAATACAATCCTTTTAGCCAACAATCTGGCACAAGCCAATTTCAGGTTAAAAAACCGGTTGACGATTCCTGGAAAAATCTTTTCCCACAAAAAACTGAAGAACAGGCTTCGTATATTCTACAGGGGGACACTGAAGAGGTACCTACGGATAGCAATGAAAGCAATGAATTTATAACACCAGACAGTAATTTTCTTATCCAGTTGAACGCCCGTTACATAGTTGCCCCTGTAAAATCTGGATTAATGCTTATTGATCAGTATCAGGCGCACCAGCGAATTTTATACGATAAGCTGCTTGAGAGGCTGTCAACAAATAAAGCCGGTTCACAAAAAAACATGTTCCCTCAAACCGTTCATTTTAGTCCGGCAAATGCTGATATTGTAAAAGAAATACTTCCTCAGCTTAATTCTCTTGGGTTTGAAATTGAACCTCTGGGAGTGAACACCTATGTTGTTAGTGCTATCCCGGGGGATTCAGAAAATGAAGATGTAAATGAACTTTTAGAGAAGATAATTGATAATTATAAGAAGAACCTTATTGATCTGAAAAGTGACAGAAACACTAATCTTGCAAGATCAATGGCAAGGCAAATGGCAATAAAGCCCGGCAAAATTCTTGGCAGCGAAGAAATGATGGAAATTATCAACCAGTTATTTGCAAGCAAAGCACCGGAAATATCTCCTGACGGCAGTCCTACCCTTCGCATTATTACATTGAATGAGATTAATAAAAAATTCAGGGAATAAAACAGATTAAATATGAGTAATGGGTATTACAGGCCAACGGGCTTTCAGGTATTGCCACCGGTAGTAAAAAGCCTGCTTATCATTAATGTTTTGGCTTACCTGGCCACTATAGCACTTCAAAACTTTTTGGGTATTGACCTTATTGATAAATTCGGATTAAGGTACATGGGAGCTGAAAAGTTTGCCCCGCATCAGTTCATCACATACATGTTTTTACATGCAAACTTTACTCATATTTTTTTCAATATGTTCGCATTGTGGATGTTTGGAAATGCTTTGGAAAATGTATGGGGACCAAAAAAATTCCTGATCTATTATCTGGTTACCGGCATAGGGGCAGCAATTGTGCATTATATTACAATTTATCTGACCCTGAGACCGGATCTAACACTTATAAACAGGTTCCTTGCTGATCCCGGAATTGTTAACCTTTATGACCTTATTGCCAACCATCATTTTATTACAAATCAGTTGCCAGGTGAGATATTGGAACATTTTAAAGTGTTTGAAAGCGATTTGGAAATATTAGATCAAAATCCGGGTAATTATGATGCCATGCAACGCAGTATTGAATTCATATCAGAATACAAGACATATTTTCTGAACCTGCCAAATGTAATCGGGGCGTCAGGTGCAGTTTTCGGGATACTTCTTGCTTTCGGAATGATATTTCCCAATCATACTATTTACATCTATTTTGCAATTCCAATAAAAGCCAAATGGTTTGTAATTTTATACGGCTTGCTTGAGCTTTATCTCGGATTTTCGCAATCATCAAGTAATGTTGCTCATTTTGCCCATCTTGGCGGTATGATCTTTGGCTATTTTCTTATTATTTTATGGCGTTATAAAAATAAGCCCAATCATTATTAAATATGTATCAGCAAACCACCCTTCTTGACCGTTTAAAAACTTTTTTTGGCAGCTTTTCTGCTTTACCTATGCTAATTTTGATAAATGTTAGTATATGGTTGCTTATCAGGTTTTTAGGAGTTTTTGTATTCCTGTTTTCAAGCGGCGAAGGAAACACACTACATGTTTTAAATAACTTTGTTACACAATGGTTTGCTGTACCTGCCAACGTTGAAGTACTTCTTGCAAAACCATGGACACTTGTAACTTACATGTTTCTCCACCTCGATTTCTTTCATATTTTGTTCAATATGTTATGGTTGTTCTGGTTCGGGCAGATATTCCTGCAATACCTTAATAATCGCCAGTTGACATTTACATATTTTATCGGAGGATTGTCAGGTGCATTAATCTTTATTTTGTTTTATAATATTTTTCCTGTTTTTAAGGCAGCCTTGCCTAATGCGCTGGCATTAGGTGCGTCAGCATCGGTATTGGCAATTGTTGTTGCAATTTCTTTTTATGTACCAAACTACACAATTTACCTTCTTTTATTGGGACCGGTAAAACTCAAGTACATTGCTATTTTCAGTGTCATTGCCGATTTCTTTATGATCCAGTCAGGAAATGCCGGAGGACATATTGCACATCTTGGCGGGGCATTATGGGGGTTCATTTTCATTTATACCTTCAAAAAAGGATTTGATATGTCGAAATTCCTGAAATTTAATCTGTCAAAATCTGCTTTTCGGTTTAAAAGGAAGAAAAGATCGTCATTTAAGAATGTTTATGTGAATGAGCGCCCATTGACTGACGAAGAATATAACCTCAAGAAAATTGAGAATCAGAAGAAAATTGACATCATACTTGAAAAAATTAAACGCTCAGGGTATGACAGCCTTAGCAAGGAGGAAAAGGATTTCCTTTTTTACAACAGCCGCAGATGATGTTTGCACATATGAATAATATCGGTTAGAATGTCGTTAAGGAAAATTGGAAAGCAAATAGCAAGTTTCATTTCAGGCACTGCTTTACTGTTTAACTTTATAGCAGCTTTTGCCCTGCTGTTATGCTATCTGGCCCCCTACATAAATCCTGTTAAATTCTGGCCAATGATATTTTTTGCTCTTGCTTATCCTTTTCTACTAATTATCAATATTTTATTTGTTCTATACTGGCTTTTTCTATTCAAGCGATGGGTGTTCTTATCACTCATCACTATTATTATTGGCTGGTCTTATCTTACCGGTTTTATGAAAATCTCAGGCATTGAAGAAAATCCGGTTCAAAGCCAAAGCATCAGGATAATGTCATTCAATGTCAAGGATTTTGATAACAGAAACAGGATTAATAAAGAAACAGGCTACACAAAAAACAGGATTTTTGATCTGGTTAAGGCTGAAGCACCTGATGTAGTGTGTTTACAGGATTTCTATTATGATAATACAGCGGACTTTAACACCGTAGAGTCATTAACTACAAAATATGAATTTCCATATTATTATACTGTGCCCCCAAATATACGTACCAGACAAAACTATCCGGGAACCGCGACTTTCAGTAAATACCCGATTATAAATGCAGGAACTCATGTTTTTAAAAGTTTGCCCGACTACGTTGGAACCATAACGGATATTGCAGTACAAACCGATACATTTCGGATACTTAATTTTCATTTTAAATCCAATATGCTCAGTAAATATGAGCGTACAATATTTCATGAAATTCCTCAGACCAAAAACCAGGAAGAAACTGCGACTAAGTTTAAAGGCGTATTTAAAAAGGTAAAAGAATCCACAAAACTACGTGCCATACAATCAGTAGAAGTAAGGCAGATAATTGAAAAATCGCCTTTCCCTGTAATTCTTTGCTGCGATCTTAACGATACACATACCTCATACACATACAAACAAATTACAAAAAACCTGACTGATTCATTTACAACGAGTGGCAAAGGCTTTGGCAGTACTCATATAGGTTTTTTTCCGGTTCTTCGTATTGATTATATATTTCATGATCCTTTTTTCAAAGCATGGGGTTTTAAAACCATACGTAAACATTTGAGTGATCATTACCCTATTGTTACGAACCTTTCCTACGAATCAGGCACTTTCAGAAAAGGCTTAAATATTTGATTTATAAATTATTAAGTTGTATCTTTGCAGAAACAAAACCCCGAAAACGAGCATAAAGTCTCAAAATCGGGGTTTCTCATAAAAAGCGCGATGAAG
>Ga0302245_1002215_pt1 | contig 11582 bp, 8 predicted proteins | sample AAG_UR_Thr_MG_FD_193512 | JGI IMG/M metagenome (GOLD analysis project Ga0302245, IMG submission 193512) | Enriched activated sludge microbial communities from anaerobic digester in WTTP, New Holstein, Wisconsin, United States - AAG_UR_Thr | ecosystem: Engineered > Bioreactor > Anaerobic >... | reverse complement strand
TGTCAATCAGAAGGTGCTTATCAAGTTGTCTTTCTGTCTTAATATTCCAAAAATGGGTATCAAAATGTAACCCTATTTGATGGCCAAGATTTGAGATTTCCTTTATTGAAATAATACTTGCCCTTTCTAAAGTATTGTAAAACTCACTATGCAATTGAACAAAATATGTTGCTTTGATTCCAAACTCTGCTTCAATTTGAGCCATTTTTAGAGCCGTTGGGATACTAAACTCAAGGTCATGTCTAAGTATTATACTCTTATCTATGAATTCTTCATTAAAAAAACGAAACGAATAATTTCTTGAAGCAATCGACAATATTCTTTTATAATTATCAAGTGTAAAATCTGAAAAATAATATTTACTTGAAATCCCCATTACGTTTCAAATAATCGTTTTTAAATAAAGCCATTATGACTACATCCTTATATTCACTATCAGTATAAAATTGTTTTCTAAGAGTACCTTCTTTTATAAATCCTAACTTTTCAAAAAGGTTTAAAGAAATAATATTATACTCAACTACATAACTAATTATCTTCCTAATATTAAGTTGATTAAATGAATAATCCAGAATTAATTTTGAAAATTCAGTACCAATCCCTTTACCTTGCTTTTCTCTATCTCCAATAATAAAACCCAATACTGCTGTACCAGATATATAGTCAATATTATTTAGCTGAATAATCCCAATAAATTTACCCGATTCAATTTCATCAATGCCGAAATAGATATGCTTATTGCTTTTATCATTTAGTGCATTCTGGAACCATTCACGATCCATCTCCATAGTCTTAGGGAAACGAATGCCTTGAGTTAGTTTAATGAGTTCAAGATCATTTCGCCATTGATGTGTTTTTTCCAGGTCCTCGATTTTAAGAGGTCTTAAAATAATATTTTCACCATTTATCATTTTCTTAATTTATCATTAATTAGGTGGTTTATGAGAAATCCCTCAATTATTTCCTTGTATGATAATAAGGTTTGAACATCTTTACCCGCTAATATAACGTGGCCATAACGGTTTAAACTATTAGTTATCGGCTTTACTTGATCTCCCGGCATTAGGTCCAGTTTAAATTCTTTAACGGCCGGAAATTTTTCAATTATTTCAGATTTAGAAATGGTTTTACTTATTATTGAGTTTATAGGCAAATTCAGGAAAAAAACCATTGATGCTGCCTTATTAGGACTAATACGAATCATTTTGCCAAGTGTAATATTAATTAATTGTTTTTCAATATTAATCCCGGTTGAAAGAGGTACCAAATGGGATGTAATAAAATCACCACCCAGTCTAGGACCAATTTCAATTAATGTAAGCCTATTATTGTATACCTTCATTTCAGGATGCAAGGCACAATTGTTTAAATTTAATTTATCTACAATATCTTGAAGCAACTTTTCTATTGCAGGCCTCAGATACTCATACCTTGAAGGTTGAATATGCCCTAACTCAACATTGTATGGAGGAGCAGAAACTATTTTATCTGTGATCTGAATAATATGGATTTTATTACCCTGAACAAGAGTCTCAACACTTATTTCATCCCCTTGTATATATTCTTCTATTAAATAACCTTTATTTTCACAATGTTTAATAGTTTCTTCAATTTTATTTTGAAATTCCAGAATACCATCACATTTAATAACTCCTCTGCTTCCAGAATTCATTACTGGTTTAATTATTACTGGAAAAGCGAGATTACTTGGTATAGTTTTTTTAGGACTTCGAAACTCATAACCCTTAGCAAAGGGCATGTTGTTATTTTCTAAGAATTGTTTAAATCTAGTTTTATTTAATAGTATTTCGCAACTTTCATAAGATGGAAATGGAAGATTAAGGATTTTAGCAATCCGGCACATCATTAAAATTGGCTTGTCAGTGGCAGTAGTTACAATTCCTTTAATCTTATTCTCTATTGCAATATTTAAGGTTTTATCAAAATCATCGCCTTCCACTTTTATAAACAAATCTGCTACTTTACTACCTACGGCATTAAAATCAGGGTCAATCACGATTGCATGATAACCCATTTTTTTCACATTAATAATTAATGATATTTGTAAAGGACCGCCACCAAAAATTAGAACACTTCCCCTCATCTATAATAACTTTCTCAATGTTTGAGCAATAAATTCAATTTCTGAATCTGTCAGCTTAGAATACATGGGTAATGTAATTAAATTATTGGTTATATAATCAGTTTTTGGCAGATTTGCATAATATTTCCTGTAAATTGAGAACCTGTGGACAGCTGGGTAATGCACACTCGTTTGAATACCAGCTTCAGCAAGTTGACTCCGTATTTTATTTCTTTTCTTATTTGATGAATTCATCAATATGATGGGGAATATATAATTTGATGAAAACTCAGTATAGAATCTAAAGGGTATAATAATTTCTTTTATATCTTTTAATTGATTTATATACTCTTGTCGTATTTCAGCTCTTCTTATTAAATCTTTCTTTAATTTATCAAGTTGTACAAGTCCAATAGCCGCCCTAATATCATCTATTCTGTAATTATACCCTAGTTCAATAACATCATATGATGAAGAGTGACCCTTCGAGCGTTCGTAAGACATACTAGTCATGCCATGTGAACGCAACAACCTTGAACGTTCATTGTATTCGTCATTATTGGTAATCAACATTCCACCTTCTCCGGTACTTATGTTTTTATTTGAGAAAAAGCTATAACAACCAATATCACCAATAGTACCCAATTTTTGACCCTTATATTCTGCTAATGGAGCATGGCAGGCGTCTTCAATGACTTTTAAATTATACGACCTGGCGATATTCATTATCGCATCCATATCACATGCAAAACCACCATAGTGCATTACCATTATCGCCTTGGTCTTAGAAGTAATTTTATTTAAAATATCATCTGGATCAATAGTAGGATTATCATAACCGGTTACATCGACAAACACTGGTACAGCATCAAGATATCGAATTGCGTTAACTGTAGCAACAAATGTAAGAGAGGGACATATTACTTCATCATTAGGTTTAATCCCAATCAACTTAAGCGCAAGGTGAAGACTAACTGTACAATTTGTTAAAGCAATGGAATTTTTAACTTTAAGCATCTGTGAAAATTTCTCTTCAAAAGCCTTTACTTTTGGACCAGTTGATATCCATTTAGATCGCAATACTTCCAAGACTGCCTTTTCTTCTTCATCGTTAAAATTAAGATCAAACAAAGGGATTTTGAATTGCATAATTGTTGCAGTTTATTAAAATTGAAGACTCTCAATCATATTAAAAATTGTTACGACCTTTTAAACAAATAAAACTCTTATTAATATGCGTTTTGAATTTATTTAAAACTGTGTGCCAACCCTTTTTAAATAAAAACCTAAATATGCATCTCATCATTGGTCGTATGTAATATTCATACCGTGTTCTAATTAGTGACTTGCCATAATGAACCCGATAATAATAATATTTTTTTTCAAATTGTATATCAGCATTTACAACTTTAGGATGAATAATTTCATCTAACTCAGATCTTTTTCTGTTTCCCCAAATTGTTGAATATTTTTTATTTTTATCCTTATCCAAGCTATAGTTAGTCGCCTCATCATCAAATCCGATATTAGTACATAAATTAACATTTGGAACAATATTCAACATATTATATTTATGAACAAGATATACCATTTGTAAATCGTATGTATTCCCTCCATTTTTTATAAAATTATCAAATCTTCTAAGTGTATTTTTGTAGGCAAATTTGCTAGTGAAATTTTTACGAAATCCATTAGTTGCTCTAATATCTAAATAACTATTTAATTCATACTCATAAAGATCATAAACTCGTTTCCATGTTGCTGAAGCATAAGTTCCGCAACCAAAACGTGAAAAAAAATAGGTGGCTTCACCAAAAGTTTTGCCATAATTTGTTCCACCTATATACGCTATCTTATGATTATTCCTGTACCGTACTAGTAATTCCTGCGCGAACCAAAAAAATGATTTAGAAATCAGACCATCATCTTCAATAAAGATCACCTCTTCTTCCTGACCAAATAACCAATCCCAGGCAGTTTTCCCAGCTAATGAACATCCCAGGTTTTGTTCGTGAAAAAGAAATTTGGCATCACAGGTCCAATCAATCTGAGAAACAATATCTCTTACCTTTAAGCAATTTTCATTATCTGAAGTGATATTTATACGAGGGCCGTCAGCAGCAATATATAATTTAAGAGGCTGTACCTCTCTGATTACATCAAAGACTCTTTGCGTTTTTTCTGGCCTGTTAAAAACCAAAAATAGGACAGGAGTGTCAATAGCTGTATTATTCAAAATATCTTTTAATCCTAGTAAAATAATTTCTCAACGAAGTCACAATCGGAACATAAACATAGTAGCCAAATCTAATTTTGAAAGTGCCATTTAGTTTATACTTGCGAATAATATATTTATAACCATGGTTAACATAGTCCATATAAATTCTATCTCTCTCTGTCTTATTAGAACAAGTCCTTTTTGTATAATCATACGAAGCATTTCCCCATTTCAAGGGGTTTAGGGTTAAGTTTTCCTTGTTCAAATTATTTAAGAAATCATCACCTTTCTTTGTATTTACCATCACCAGTGATAACCCTCTTTCATCAAAAATCTCTGGAGAATGTCTCCTGTATCCCCAAAAATCAGCTAACGTGATTTCGGCAAAATGTTGATTTAGTCTATAATTACATCTATAACATGACGGACGCTGTAAAACGCCTTTAGAAAACGATCCAAAATAGGGGTCAAGAGAAAATGGAACATTATATACACGACCGTTCTCTAACTTTGCTAAAAAGTAATGCTTTGTCCAACCTTTATGCTTTGGTCTAAAATCAAAACTTACTACTTTAGAATGATATTTATCTCCAATAATATTCAAATGTTCCCTTAATATTTTCATTGAAGGGACACCGTGGCAAATAAAATCGCAAGTAATTAAATTAGAATATGATTTATTAAGAAAAGACATTAATCCGGCGACCTGGCATGGTGTACCAACAAATAATACTTGCTTTTGCAAATCAAGCAATTCAAGAACCTCTTTATATGTATCTCCTATATAACTTTGAACATATTTAGATTTTCTCATTTTTGTCCATTCGATGGAATTGCTTCCTCTGTGTAAAACCTGATTTGACTTTAAATCATATATCGCGCCAAATACTATTCCTCCACCTTCCAAAATACTTTCCGCTAATGCACTAAAGATACCACCTGAGGAGCTTTGTTTTCTTATTTCATCGTCATTATGCCATCCGTAATATGCTTTATGCAGAAGTTTCTCTTCCTTAACATAAAATGTATTTCTTATTTCAGGACACCGATCTTCGCAAATATGACAACCTGTACATTTATTGATATCTATCTCGGGATATAAGAATCCTTCCGGATTCTCCTTCATCGATATAGCTCTTGTAGGACAAGCATTATAGCATGCCATACATCCTGTACATTCATCCCCAAGATTTAATATTTTAATATCCATAAATCGCAGCTAATAAATAGTCTATCGACCTTTTTCGTTCCTCTTCAAGTTTATCGGCTATTTTATTATATTCAATATCAATATTTCCATTTATTCTCATTTTTTGATCCGAAATTACTCTATCTTCTAAATCTAATTTTCTTAAAAGATCTATTATTCTATCTGACTTCTCTTTAAGAACAATACAGGAGTAAAACGGTTTCTCAAAAAGAACTGAAAAAGCTGTACCATGAAAAGAATCCGTAACTACATAATTTGAATGATCAAATAGCCATAGGAATTCCAACGGCCCTGCACAATTAATAGTAAGATCCGCTTTGGTCCTTGAAAAAACCGTATGTGTCAAGAGAATTATTGGCAGCCCTGTTTTTTCTTTTAATTGTATCGCGATATCCATCTGCAATTTATTACCAATTAAGGAGTAACATAAAATAAAACTTTTATACTTAATCTTTAATGGTTTGGCAATATTCTTCCATTCATCTCTTTTTACTAAGAAAACAGGATCTAATACAGATGGAACATTTTTTGAAATCAATGAATTGATAATATTGCTTCCACTTGTTTCTCGCACTGATAAGTAACTATAGTCTTCTAATAATGCTTTGAGGATAGCCTGCTTATTTTCCGGAATAAAACTATATCCAAAACTGGGTGCATAAGATATTTTTATTGATCCCTTTGGGCAAAAGGCCAGAAAAAAAACGTATATATGAATACTATTGGGATTGAATGTTTGATCACTCCCGGTAATGTATAAATCAAATATTGGTGGATCTTTAAGTAATTCCTCATAAGAATAATAAACTTTGGTTTTATCCATATATTTTTCCAAAAAATATTCAAAAGAATTATGTTTCCTTTTTAAAGATTTGTAATAGAATAATTTGATTATACACCATGCCAATGATTTTAAAGAGTTAATTTTAGGTAAGATATGTGATGAATGAATCTTAACTTTTGGTATGTAATTTATTATCTGAACATCTGCTAAAAGCTGTTGTTTAATAAATTTCTGCAAAGCATAAGCTTGGAGCATTGCTCCATAATTATGATCAGAATGATATGTAACTATACCAATCTTCATATTATAATTTTATTTATTCTCATCCTATTTGAAAGCATTTTGTATGTTATAAAAATGACACATAACAAGCTCAAACAAGCATATGAAAATACCTGCCCCCAGGCAGCTCCATAAAACCCAAACCTCTTAATTAATAAAGAAAACAATACAAAGCTTAATATTGAACCAATTATTCTATTGTAAAGAATTATCTTGGTAAAACCATAGCCAGTAATTATCAGCGATAATGAAAAGTACATGTTATTCGTAATGTTTTTTAATGAGACAATACGTGCAAAACTAGTTGAATCAATGTATCTCCCAGCAGTTAACAATCTGATGATAATTGGAGCAAAAATTATAAACACAACTGTTATTAGTGAAACAAATAACAGTATAAGCCCTATTAATTTAATAGTCTTCCTTTTATTCTTTTCTGCAATTGATTTATAAATATCTGGTTGAAAAGCCTGCCCTAATGATGTATGGAAGACTGTTAAATAGCTAGCTATCTGTAAAGCCACATTATATGATCCTAATTGATGCGTATCGCCTAAAGGTTCTAACAAGGCTCTATCCAAACCCGAAAAAAAATAACTCAGACTTCCAGCAATAACTAATGGCCAGCAAAACTTCAAGGATTTGTAGAAAATTTCTGTATCGAATTCCCACTTTGTTAATAGTTTCTTAAAATCATAAATGCCGAAAAACAAAGCTGATATAGTCAGAGAAAGCATTTTTCCTAATGCCCCAGCCTTATATACAACTACTAAAAATATTGCCAAAACAGCAACTACAACAGCCCTAATAATATATAATCTGGCATACATTTTTGCATTTCTATTCATCTTTAGCTCTACCAACATAAAATTGTAAAAATTAATGAAATACAAATTTGAAATACTTAGGATAGCATAAGGCCAAAAAGGAAATGATACTTTGCTGATTTTAAAATATATATATAAACCTGTCAAAGACAAGAGTGAAATTATCAGTGAAAAGAACAATAATGCGATTAGTATTGTATTTCGGAGACGATTACGATGCTGCTCATCATAGAGAAAAAAATTGCGAGAATAAAAAACAATAAAATGAAACGGTATGATGGTAGAAAAAATACTATTAAAGGATGTAAAGTAGCCAATCAAAGCATAATCCTCATGGGATAAATTCAATGCCATAAGAGGATTGATCAACAAGCTAATAAGAACTCCAATAAAAGATGCAATAAAATACAGACCTGCATTTTTTATTGATTTTTGATATTTTAATATACCTTTTCTTACTTTATGTAACTGCACTTTTCTTCTCGGACTAATTAAAGTCACAATTAATAGAATATAATTCTAAATTTTCTATTAGTATGCCATATTTAGCTATTTGTCAGCTGATTACAAAAAAGTTTCCCTGATTTTGGTTCCTTAGAGGTATCCTGTATAATTTTAGCACATATGTAATTTGTATTCCCAAATAATTCTGCTTATGTCAAGCTGACATTAAATCCTCCAATCAGATCAAGTAAATACTCTTTTTATAAAATACCTTTCCCATGTCATCATTCCTTCCCTGTCAATAATTATCTGCATCATATAATTGATCAAAAATCATGGCTATATATTATATATTTCCGTTTTGTATTTTTTCAAATTACTCGTTTTAGTAAACCAATTTATTGTTTCCCTTAGACCTACTTGTATATTGTATTCAGGTTTCCACCCTGTTAAAATTTTTATTTGATCATTGTCACCACGCAAACGAAAGACTTCAGATTTTTCAGGTCGTAATCTCTGCTTATCCGGTATATATTTAATATTGCTTTGCATTATTTCTTTTATAAGATTCAAAACATGCTCAATAGAATATTCATTATTTGAAGCAATATTTATTTCCTTTCCAATCGCATTATTACATTCAGCAATTGCAATAAAACCCTTTGCTATATCTTTAACATAATTAAAATCTCTTATAGGACTAAGATCTCCCAATTCAATTTCCATTGCACCAGATACAATTTGAATAATAATTGATGGAATAATAGCCCTTGCTGATTGTCTTGGGCCATAAGTATTAAATGGCCGGGCTATAGTAACAGGCAGATCAAAAGAATTATAAAAGCTTAATGCAATAGCATCAGCACCAATTTTTGATGCTGAATATGGAGACTGAGGTTGTTTGGGATGCTTTTCATCAATTGGGACATAAATGGCGGTCCCATATACTTCGGAGGTAGAAGTATGAATAACTCGAATCCCTCCAGCTTCTTTAGCAGCCTGGCATATATTTAATGTCCCTTTTATGTTGGTATCCACATAACTGTCAGGTGCATGGTATGAATACGGAATGGCTATTAAGGCGGCAAGGTGAAATACTATTTCAATATCCTGCATCGCATTTCTGACAAAATGTGGATCTCTAATATCGCCTGAAATGATTTGGATGTTTGGATGTGGCGGTAAATCCTCAAGCCAGCCCCAGTTATTAAATGAATTATATTGAGCCAATGCCTTTACTTTGTATCCCTTTTCCAATAGTAATTCGGTCAAATGAGACCCAATGAAACCATCTGCTCCCGTAACAAATGCCTTTTTCAACTTAATTATGTTTTAGATTTTAAGGAAATTTTATATTTCACTTGACTTATTTTCTTACCAAAGAATATTATAATTTACTCCTCCGTGTAATAGCCATTTACTTTTTCAGAAGCACCATATTTACCATAATAGCCATAACCATAATAATTATATCCGTATGAATAGCCATAACCACCCGAATAACCGTACCTCAAGCCATAGCCGTAATAACCTGATATACTAATGTCATTTATAACTATTCCCAGGCTTTTGATATTCTCGTTACGATGCAATTCTTCAATAAGTCCAAGAGTGTTTTTAGTAGTATAACGTTGCCGGACGACAAAAAGATAAAAATCCGTTAAAGGTGAAACAAGAAGTGCATCAGTTACAATTGCAACAGGAGGTGTATCAATTATTATGTAGTCAAATTGTTTTTTTGCCTTTTCAATAAATTCGATCATGGCCGGAGAATCGATCAGTTCAGCAGGATTAGGCGGGACCGGGCCCGATGGTGTATACCAGAGGTTCTCTATTCCGGTTTCAAAAATGATGTTTTCAAATTTCTCCTGTCCTATCAGATAATTACTAATGCCGTTGTCATTGTCAATACCAAATACTTTATGTATCCTGGGCTTTCTAAGATCGAGCCCTACAAGCAGGACCTTATAACCATTGGATGCAACAATTGCTGCAAGATTTATTGAAATAAATGTCTTTCCTTCGGAACTGATAGTAGAACTAACTGATATGACAGGATTTTTTGTATCCTTTATAAAAAACTTCAGGTTTGTACGGACCGAACGAAAGGATTCGGCAAGAGTCGATCCGGGCTTTTCAACAACCGGGATCTCGGTCTGAAGGCTGTTATGACTTATATACCCCAAAACAGGTGCTTTCGTGCCTTTTTCAATGTCCTTCTTATCAATAACCTTATTGTTCAGATAATCAATCAGCAATATCAGAATTGCCGGTATCAGTAATCCTAATATCAATGCTAAGGAATAATTCTTTCTTGGCTTTGGACTAATGCGTGATGAGTTGAAGGTCTGGGCATAATCTATGATCCTGTTGTCGGAAACCGTAGATGCCCTTACAATGCCTGCTTCAGCTTTCTTTTCAAGTAAATAGTTGTAAACAGTATTATTAAGGTCAAATTTTCTTTGAATATTTATAAGTCTTCTTTCCGTACCCGGAAGCCTGTTAAGTTCTTCCTCCACCAATGAGATCCTGTGATCTGCCTCTTTTATTGCATTGTCGAGATTCATCATACTACTGCTTATGTTCTCTGCAATAAGAGCCTTTACATCCATAATGCTGTTGTCGAAGGAAGTTACTGCCGGAAGGTCTTCTGATATATTCAGCTTCAACTTGTTCTTTTGCTGCTGCATTGTTGCAAGCTCGGTAACCATCCTTTCAAGGGGAGCATTGCTAACGCCCATTGCACCCGGCGAGACTATATCGCCGGTCTCATTCTTGGAATCAACATATTCCTTCAGATACTCGTAGTATTTTTTCTGAAGCAAAAGGGAACTGCGTTCATTCTCGTAACTCTCCAGCCTGTTTTGTATGTAATTGCCTTCACGACTCAAATCGACGAGCTTATTGGAAAGTCTGAAATTCTCAAGGCTGTTTTCCACAATTTTCAATGAATCGGAGATTGTCCCGATCTGACCGTCAATGAACTCAATGGTTCTTTCCGCAGTCTGGTTCTTGACCTCCAGGCCCTGCAGAATATAAACCTCCATCAGCTTGTTCAGATAATCAGCCTCCTGCCTTGGAACAAAACCGCTTACTGATAGTGTAACAAGTGTTGCATCCTCTTCTATTGGTGAAACACTGAGCTTACGGCGATACTGGTTTGCCAATCCTATTGGATTCACAAAATAGAAATAATAGCGGTTGGATGCATCAGGATCATAAGTAAATGATTCGGACGCAGGGACAATCGAAAAATCAAAACCTATTTCATTAAACCTCTCTCCAAAAGCGAGAGTCTTACTGAACTTAAGATCTCCGTTAGTTTCAAGCTGATAATTGTTCGATGACAAAATTTTAACAGTAACAGGCAATCCAATCCTCTGGTTTTGAAGAGAATCGTATAGCACTCTGAAGGGAGCATTGTTATACATTCTTGATTCCGCTATACCCCTCTTCCCCACTCCAACATAAACTACATGAAAATCAGGCAATTCCTGCATTACCCTGTAATTCAAACTAAAGGACTTAAGGATCCCGATCTCATTCTTTAGGTTCTGTTCACTCCTGAATGCACTGCTGCCCGGGAAAATATTGGAGAGATCTGCCGTACCGCCACCGAACTGATCATCCTTTATTAACATGGTTGAAGATACCGTGTACACCTCTTCCGACCAGCGGTTGATCCCATAAGCAATGCTCAGGGATAGGAAGAGGGCGATAGCGAACCAGTACCA
>Ga0302245_1002213_pt1 | contig 11591 bp, 7 predicted proteins | sample AAG_UR_Thr_MG_FD_193512 | JGI IMG/M metagenome (GOLD analysis project Ga0302245, IMG submission 193512) | Enriched activated sludge microbial communities from anaerobic digester in WTTP, New Holstein, Wisconsin, United States - AAG_UR_Thr | ecosystem: Engineered > Bioreactor > Anaerobic >... | reverse complement strand
CCGGCCTGGCGCCCTGGGAAATCCTGGTCTCCGAGAGCCAGGAGAGGATGAGCCTGTCGGTGGCGCCGGAGAAGATCGGGGAGTTCCTGGACCTGGCCCGGCGCCGGGGAGTGGAGGCGACGGTGGTGGGGGAGTTCACCGACACCGGCTTCGTGGAGATCCTGCACGGGGATGAGCTCGTCGGGTCCCTGACCCTGAGGTTTCTGCATCATGGGCTTCCCACGATGCGGCTGCGGGCGCGCTGGGAGGCGCCTTCCCGTCCCGCGGGAGACCCCCGGGGGATGGAACCGAAAGAGGCCCTGCTGGCCCTGCTGGCGGACCCCAACATCGCCTCCCGGGAACTCCTGGTCCGGCGCTTCGACCACGAGGTCCAGGCCGGATCGGTGGTGAAGCCCTTTTCCGGGGCCCGGGACGACGGGCCCACCGACGGCGGGGTCTTCCGTCCCCGGTTCGATTCGGATCGGGGCCTGACCATCACCCATGGAATCTGTCCCCGGATGAGCGATATAGACACCTACGACATGGCGGTCATGGCGGTGGACGAAGCCTACCGGGCGCACATCGCCCTGGGGGGAGACCCGGACCTGGCCTCGGCGCTGGACAATTTCTGCTGGCCCGACCCGGTGCAGTCTCCGGAAACCCCCGACGGGGAGTACAAGCTGGCCCAGCTGGTGCGGGCCTGCCGGGGGCTCCGGGATGCCTGCCTGGCCTACAACCTGCCCCTGATTTCGGGGAAGGACTCGATGAAGAACGACGCCCGGATCGGCGGGAAGAAGGTGTCGGTGAAGCCCACGCTGCTGGTCACCGTCATGGGGATCATCCCCCATTGCGGAGAGGCCCTGACCCCGGATTTCAAGAATCCCGGGGCCCCGGTATTCCTCCTGGGGGCTTCCCCCGGAGCCCTGGGGGGTAGCTGCTACGAACGGGTGCTGGGACGGACCCTGGGGCCGGGGCCGAAGGCGGATCCCGGGGCCGCGGCGGCGATGTACCGGAAGTTCCACCAGGCCGTCCAGGCAGGCTTGGTGTCTTCCTGTCACGATGTGTCCGACGGCGGCCTCGCCGTGGCCCTGGCGGAGTGCTGCCTGGGCGGCCGCTTCGGGCTCAAGGCGGACCTGAAAGGCCTGGGGGCCGGAGACGGGGACTCCGGAATCACCGGGCTCCTCTTCGGTGAGGCGCCGTCCCGGCTCGTCGTCGAGGTGAAGCCGGGCAAACAGGAAGCCTTCGAGAAAATAATGGCGGGATCGCCTTTCCATCGGCTGGGTCCGGTGACGTCGGGGGACCTCCTGGTTATCCGGCGGGGAGAGGCCGAAATCCTGCGGGCGGGCCTGGACGAGATCGAACGGGCCTGGAAATCCTTCGCCAAGGAGCTTGTCCCATGAGCAGCGCCTCCCCGAGGGTTCTGGTTCTTGCCGGCTGCGGCATAAGCGCCGACCGGGAACTGGCGGAAGCCTTCCGCCTGGCCGGGGCTGCCCCTGAACGGGTGCATCTTTTCGACCTGCTGGAGGATCCCGGGATGCTGTCCGCCTTCCGGATCCTCGCCCTGCCCGGTGGATTCTCCTTCGGTGACCATCTGGGGGCGGGAAAGGTCCTGGCCCGCCTCCTGGCGAGCCGGCTCCGGAAGGAGATGGACGCCTTCGTGGAGGGCGGCAGTCTCATCCTCGGCGTCGGGAACGGGTTTCAGGCGCTGGTCAAAATGGGCATTCTGCCGAATCTGTCCGGCGACCTCGCGCCGGAGGTGTCGCTGATTCATAACGGGCACGGCCTTTTCGAAAACCGGTGGGTCCCCATCCGCGCCAACCCGGCGAACCATTCCCCCTGGATCCGGGGCCTGGACAGACTCCTGTTTCCGGTCCGCCACGGGGAGGGCCGCTTCGTCGCCGGCTCCCCCGAAACGGCGGAAGGGCTCCTCCGGGAGAACCGCATCGCCTTTTTCTACGACGGCGTCAACCCCGACGGGTCGGAGATGGACGTGGCGGGAATCACCGACCGCAGCGGACGCGTTCTGGGCATGATGCCCCACCCGGAAGGTTTTCTCTTTCCCTGGAACCACCCCCGCTGGACCCGGGGCGGGGTCCCCTCCGTTGCGGCGGGGCGGACCATCTTCGAAAACGCGGTGGCGCATCTGAGATCCGCAAACCGGTGCGTTTGATTTTTTCCCCGAAATCCCGTACACTAGAGGCAGCCATGAAGAACGGAATGCTCGTGGAAGCCGAAATCTGGACGGTCGCCCATACGGAGCAGGGAAACGCGGTGCTGGTAAAACCTCTGGGGTCCGATCTGGCGGTGCCCATATTCATAGGGCAGCTGGAGGCCCATTCCATCCTCATCGGCCTCGGCGGGGTGCCCATGCCCCGGCCGCTGACCCACGACCTTCTCGTTTCCCTGATGGAAAAAATGAGCGTCGCCCTGGAACGGATCGAGATCACCGAACTCAAGGAGGGGACCTTCTACTCCCGGCTCCTGCTGCGTCAGGGGGGGAAGAAAATATTCATCGATTCCCGACCCTCCGACGCCCTGGGCCTGGCGGTGCGGGTGAAATGCCCCATCTTCATCTCGGAGGTCATCATCGGGGAAGCGGGGGTCTCGGTAAAACTGGTGGCGGACGAGGAGAAAAAGGCAACGAGCCCCTCATCGCTGGACCTGGAAATCGACCGCCTGAAAACGGAAATGGAAAAAGCCCTGGAAGTCGAAAATTACGAGGAGGCCGCCCGGCTCCGCGACAAGCTCCGGGAGCTGGGCCACAGCGGATAGTCCCGTCGGAAAGAGAACCGCTCATTGACGGCCCGCCCATGGGGTCCTATACTTCGAAAATGGATTCCCGTGCCTTCGGGCGGGGTTGTCGGTGGAGGTGGACCAATGAAGTTTCCCGGCTTTTCACGTTTTGCCGCAGGGGTGGCGCTCCCGGTATCGTGCCTCCGGAGCGGGGAAAGCCTGGGGGTCGGGGAGTTTCTCGATCTGATTCCTCTGGGCTCCTGGTGCCGGGAAGCGGGCCTGGATGTGGTGCAGATCCTGCCGGTGAACGACACCGGTTTTCAGCCCTCCCCCTACAGCGCCCTCTCCGCCCACGCCCTGCACCCCCTGTATGTCCGGCTCGGCGCCCTTCCGGAGCTGAGATCTTCCACCGGGAAGGCAGGGGCAGTCAGGAAAGAAATCGATGAACTCCGCGGCCGGCTGGAGGCTTCGCCCAGAATCGACTTTCACCGCGTCCTGGAGGCCAAGCTCGATCTGGCGCGGAAGATCTATCGGCTCGCCGCGAAAGAGATCGCCGCCGACGGGGATCTGACGGGCTGGATGGCGGACAACCCCTGGATCCGGGCCTACGCCCTGTTCTGCAGCCTGAAGGAGGAGCATGGCGGCGCCTCGTGGATCCACTGGAAGAAGCTGGTCCGCCCGTCGGAGCGGGACATCGACCGGGAGTGGGACAGGGCGGAACGGAGGGGGGATCTTCTCTTCCATGCCTGGATGCAGAAGAGGCTGGAAGAGCAGTTCCGTCAGGCGGCGGAGGCTCTGGACGGGATGGGAGTTTTCCTGAAAGGGGACCTCCCCATCCTGATGAGCGAAGATTCCGCCGATGTCTGGTCCCGTCCCGAGTTCTTCCGGCGGGATCTCCGGGCTGGGGCCCCTCCGGACATGTTTTCCGTATCGGGTCAGAACTGGGGTTTTCCCGTCTACGATTGGGAAGCGCTGCGGCGGGAGGGGTATTCCTTCTGGAAGGAAAGGCTGCGCCGGGCGGACCTGTTCTATCACGCCTACCGGATCGACCACGTTCTGGGGTTCTTCCGGATCTGGGCGGTGCCGGAGAAGGAAGCCTCCGGGGCGCTGGGGTTCTTCAACCCGTCCCGGTCCGTCATGCGCCGGGAGTTGGAGGACGGAGGCTTCTCCCGGGAAAGGATCCGCTGGCTCACCCTTCCCCATGTGCCCGGCGCCGAGATCCGCGGGGTTCTCGGGGAGGACGCCGAACGGATCCGGCGGGAGCTCTTTGAAAGGCTGGGGGAGGAGGATCTCTACCTCTTCCGGGAGGGAGTGGGGGAGGCCCGGATCGAGGGTCTGGGGCTGCCTCCGGAGAAAACGAAGGCCCTCCTGTCCTGGTACCGGGACCGGGCGCTCATCGCCACGGGTCCCGACTCCTTCGCCCCCGCCTGGTACCGGGAGTCTTCGAAGTCCTACAGGTCTCTGGATGACGGCGAAAAACGGGTTTTTTCCCGGCTCATGACGGATTATTACCGGGATTCGGAGGAGCGCTGGCGTCGGGAGGGGCGGGAACTCCTCAGTTTCATGAAGGAGACCACGGAAATGCTGCCCTGCGCCGAAGATCTGGGGGTGGTGCCCGAATCGGTCCCCCGGGTGCTGGAGGAACTGGGCATCCTCGGTCTCCGCATTCCCCGGTGGACGCGCCGCTATCGGGAGCCCGGAGAACCCTTCATTCCCCCCGGGGAGTATCCCCGACTTTCGGTCTGCGCCGCCTCGGTCCACGACACCACCACCCTCCGGGACTGGTGGGAGAACGAGGCGGACCGGGAGGCCTTCCGCCGCGCCCTGGGAATCCCCGAATCGCCGACTCCCGATTATTCCGTCGCCGCGGCGGAACGGGTTTTCGCCGGGCTGCTCCGGACGGGCTCCATCCTCGCCATGTTCCAGCTCCAGGATTTTCTGGCCCTCACGCCGGAGTTCCGGACCGCGGACCCGTCGGAGGAGCGGATCAATGTTCCGGGAACGGTGACGGACACGAACTGGTCCTACCGCACCCCCTTTACGCTGGAGGATTTCCGCGCCCACGAGTCTCTGACGGAAAAAATCCGCGCCTTACTGCGGGAACGCCATGCCGCCCCCTTGTCCGGCGGCAACCCTGAGCAACGCAAGGAGAAACCATGAACAAGGCCCTTCCATCGGTTTACGGCATCCGGCTGCGGGTTCTGGAGGGACCCGGAGATTTTCATCCCCGGGAAGGATCTCCCCGGGAGTTTCACATTTCCCGGGAAGCGCGGGAAAAGTATGGTTTCGACGAGGCTCTTTTCTCCATCCGCGGCAATGTGGTGTTCGCGGACTTCCCCGCGGTCAGGAACTTCGCCGCCCTGGTCAACAGCAGGAGGGACGCGGCCCGACGCCCCGACCAGGCGGTGAAGGCGGGGCAGCTCAATGCCATGGGGCTCATCGACGAGATCCTGCACTATGTGGTCACCCTGTACCGGGAAAAATACGGAAACAAGATCTTCTCCGAGGCGCTGGAGTTCGTAAAGGGGCGGATCGGCCTGAACAAGGTCCGGGGGGCGCTGGAGTTCTTTGTCCGGGATTTTCCGCCCCTGGCGGTCCACCGGGGGGAGGTTTCCCCGGCGGAATACCTCAAGGCCGTCACCGACGGGGTCTCCAACGAGGAGATAGTCTTCGAGGAGATGCTGCTTCTGTGGCTGGCCAACGACAACCCCGCCTTCGCGCCCTTCGGGGAGTTCTTCGACGACACCGACCTCCGGGGACGGACCGTATACCTGAGGATGATCGGAGGGCTCAAGGACTTTTTCGCCGACCAGCCGAAGTTCGGCCCCGACAACGAGTCCCTGGCGGACATGCTGAAGGCCCCCGCCCTGGCCAGTCCCTATTCCCTGACGGGGCAGCTGGACTATATCCGACGGCGCTGGGGGCTGCTGCTGGGCCGCTTCCTGGAACGGCTTCTGCGCAGCATGGACGTCATCCGGGAGGAGGAGAAGGCCCGCTGGGGCGTCGGGCCGGGTCCCACGGAAGTGTACAGCTACACCGGGGCCGGCTACGCCGACGAGGAGTTCGAACGGTTCAGCCCCGACCGGGACTGGATGCCCAAGGTGGTGCTCATCGCCAAGAGCACCCTGGTGTGGCTGGATCAGCTGTCCCGGAGCTACGGGCGGAGAATCGCGACCCTCGATGACGTGCCCGACGGGGAGCTGGACCTGCTGGCCGCCCGGGGCATCAACGGATTGTGGCTCATCGGCCTCTGGGAGAGGTCCCGGGCGTCCCGGCGGATCAAGGAAAAGTGCGGCAACCCCGACGCGGTGGCCTCCGCCTATTCGCTGGACGACTACGAGGTGGCCCAGGAACTGGGGGGATGGGGAGCCCTGGCGGAACTGCGGCGCCGCTGCTGGAAGCGGGGCATCCGGCTGGCCAGCGACATGGTGCCCAACCACACCGGCATCGACTCCCGCTGGATGATTCAGCATCCGGACTGGTTCATCCAGACCTCCCATCCGCCCTTCCCGTCCTACAGCTTCAACGGGGAAAATCTCTCCCACCACCCCGACGTGGGGCTTTTCCTGGAGGACCATTACTACGACCGCAGCGACGCGGCGGTGGTCTTCAAGCGGGTCCACTGGCCCAGCGGCGACACCCGGTACATCTATCACGGGAACGACGGGACCCACATGCCCTGGAACGACACGGCCCAGCTGAACTTCCTGATCAGGGAGACCCGGGAGGCGGTCATCCAGACCATCCTGCATGTGGCGCGGAACTTCCCCATCATCCGTTTCGATGCCGCCATGACGCTGGCGAAGCGGCACTACCAGAGGCTCTGGTACCCCGAGCCCGGCTCCGGGGGGGACATCCCCTCCCGGGCGGAACGGGGCCTCTCCCGGGACGAGTTCAACCGGCTCTTTCCGGAGGAGTTCTGGAGGGAGGTGGTGGACCGGGCCGCGGCGGAGTGCCCGGACACCCTGCTTCTGGCGGAGGCCTTCTGGATGATGGAGGGGTACTTCGTCCGGACCCTGGGAATGCACCGGGTCTACAACAGCGCCTTCATGAACATGCTCAAAATGGAGGAGAACGAAAAGTACCGGGCCACCATCAAGAACACCCAGGAGTTCGATCGGGACATCCTCAAGAGGCATGTCAATTTCATGAACAACCCCGACGAGGAAACCGCCATCGCCCAGTTCGGCGACGGGGACAAGTACTTCGGGGTCTGCACCCTGATGGTGACCATGCCGGGCCTTCCCATGTTCGGCCACGGTCAGATCGAGGGTTTTCAGGAAAAATACGGCATGGAGTTCCGGAGGGCCTACCGGAACGAGGAGCCGAACCCCGGCCTGGTGGAGCGGCACGAACGGGAGATCTTTCCACTTGTGAAAAAACGCTATCTCTTCGCGGAGGTGGAAAACTTCCTGCTCTACGATCTGTACACCGAGCACGGGGGGGTCAACGAAAACGTCTTCGCCTATTCCAACCGGCAGGGGGGGGAAAGAACCCTGGTGCTGTACAACAACGCCTACTCCTCCGCCTGGGGCTGGATCAGGCTCTCCTCGGCCTTTGCGGAAAAAACCCCGGAGGGGGAAAAGTTCCTGGTTCAGAGGACCCTGGGGCAGGGGCTGGATCTGCATTCCGGCGAGGACTGGTACTGCATTCTCCGGGAGCAAAGATCGAACCGCTGGTACATCCGCTCCAGCCGGGAAATTCACGAGAAGGGCCTCTTTATCAATCTGCGGGGCTACGAATCCCAGGTCTTTCTGGACCTCTACGAGGTGCAGGACGACCGCTCCGGAACCTGGCGGCGGCTGGCGGAATCCCTGAACGGGGCGGGGGTGGAGAGCGTGGAGGAGGCGCTGCGGGAGATGGTCTTCAGCCCGGTGTACTCCGCCTTCCGGCCTCTGGTGGACCACTGGTTCCCGGCGCTTTCCCCGTCCATCTTCGACGGCGGGGAGGGGCTCTCCGCGGACGAGGAAGACGGTTTCCGGGCCGCCTATGGGGAGTTCCTGCTCCGGGTCGGCTCTTTCCGCGGGGAGGAGAGGGACGCGGACAGGGGAGTCCGGGAGGCTGTCGCGGGACTGGGGGCCCTTTCCCGGGTCTTCTCCGTTCTGGGCCGGGATGGAGGCCCGACGGAAGAAAAGCCGAAGCCCGGAAAGTCCCGGAAGAAGCCGGGCGCCGGGAAGGAAAAGAAGATCCCGGACCCGGCGGAAACGGGCTGGGAGTTCATGACCCTCCGGGGGCCGGGGGTTCCGGCTGCGCGGGAACTGGCCTTCTGCTGGGTCCTTCTCCGGGGCCTGGGCTTCGGGGTGGGAGAGAGGGGAAAGAGGCCCACCGAAACGGCCCGCCTTCTGGTGGAGGATCTGGCGCTGGACCGGGAAGCGGCCAGATTCTTCGGCCGCTCCGGGGCCTCCGAGGTCGGCGAACGGCTCAGGCTTCTCCTGAAAGTTCTGCTGTTCCGGGAAGACTGGTTCGACGGGGCCCGGAGATTCGACGATCCCGGGGCGGGGGCGCGGATAGCCCTGGAGAGTCTTCTGGGGGATCAGGACGCGGCGATCTGCGCGGGGGTCAACAGCTTTCAGGAGGTTCTCTATTTCAACCGGGAAGGCTTCTTCGCCCTGGCCTGGTGGATGACCGCCGCGGCCCTCACCCGGAGAGCCCTGGAGGACGAAAGGTTCGACCCGGGGGCGCTGCGGAAGGCCCCGGAAATCGCCATGGCGGGACGATGGGTCGGCGGGGCCGAACCCTCGGGGTACCGGCTGGAGGAACTCTACGACCTCCTTGACCCGGACTCCGATCTGGGAAAGCCGGATCTCCACCGCTGAGGGGGGCTCGGGGGCAGGTCCCGGGCCTCCGCTCCGCGCCGCCGGAAAAAACGGTCCGGTGGTTGTCAAGGAAAAGGGTATACGGTAGTATACCCGCCATGGGGAAAGCTCTGCTCATCGCCGGCTCTGACGGCTCCTTCGGGGCCGGTCTGGTTCGGGATTTTCTGCTCCGGGGCGACCGTGTCGCGGCGGCTCCGATGTCCCGGACGGCGGGTTCCCCCCTGGAGGCAGACCCGCCGGGGGAGCTCCGAACCCTTTCCTGGAACCCCCGCTCGCCCCTGTCGGCCCGCAATCTGGTTCTGGAAACCCTGAGGGCCTTTGACGGCATCGATGAGGCCGTCATGGTTTACGCCCCCGGGGGAGAGGAGGGAGCCTTCCACGAACTGTCCTCCGCGGAGATAGAAGGCGCGGTGGACGGAGCCATCAAGGGGTACGCCTATTTTTTACGGGAAATTCTGGGGCTCTTCCAGAAACGGGGGGCGGGGGTCCTGACCTTCGTCCGCTACGACGGCGGCGTCACCGCTCTGCCGCCGCTGCAGTCCGCCGCGGGGGGGGCCTTCAGATTCCTCGCGGAGAGCCTCTTCGCCCAATACCGCAACGAACCGGTGGTGATTCGGGGTTTTTATTCCGCCCTGCCGGAGTCGGAAGACTTTCGACGGTACATCCTGAGCTTCGCGGACCGGCCGGACAAAACGGCGGGAAAATGGCTGAAATTTTCCGGATTGACCGGTCTTTTATCTTTCGGGAGAAAATGATCATGAAAATCTGGTTCAAGCTCCTGGCCGGAACAGCGCTGGGAACCGTGCTGGGGCTGTATCTGCCGGAGTACACCGGAGAGACCTTCAAGGCTTTCGCCTATTTTTCCGGTCTGGCCGTACGGATCGGACGCTACGCGCTCCTTCCCCTTCTGTTTTTCGGGCTTACCGTCGCCGCCTACGAATTGCGGGGGCAGCGCAAACTCCTGGGAATGTACGGAAAAACCCTTCTCTACGCCGCCGCCACGAGCCTGGGCATGATCATCGTCGGAATCGTGCTGATTTCGCTGCTGTCCCCGGGCAGGATCCCCATCATCATCGAAAACCATATCCCCTCGGAGAGGCCGGATATCGGCGGGCTGCTGCTGCAGGTGTTTCCGGACAACCTTTTTTCCCTCTTCTCCGGATCCGGCGATTTCCTTTTGCCTCTCCTGTTCTTCGCCGTCTTCCTGGGCGTCCATCTGACCTTCGACCGGCAGATCAGCCGCCCCCTGGTGGAGATCGCCGATTCCCTGTCCCGGGTCTTCTATCACATGAACAGCTTCATCACCGAGTTCATCTTCATCGGCTGCATCGCTCTGGCGGGCTCCCTGGTGATGAACATCCGGAGGATCACCGAAATCGGTCTCTTCGTCGAGCTTTTCATCGTCCTGGGCCTGTTTTCCCTGGTGGTGGCCTTCGCGGTTTTTCCCGGGATCCTGTATCTCCTGGGGGGAAAGAAGGCTCCCTTCCGCTGGATGCAGGCCCAGCTGGCCCCCGCCCTGACGGCCTTTCTCTCCGGAGACGTGTACTTCAGCCTGGGGCTCCTGCTCCGCCACGGGAAGGAAACCCTGGGCATTCCCCGCCGGGCCGGAGTGGTGACCTACCCCTTCGCCGTTCTTTTCGGCCGGGGAGGCAGCGCCATGGTGACGGCGATCTCCTTCATCGTCATTCTGCATTCCTACTCCAGCCTGGAAATAGGGCTGTCCCAGATCCTCTGGGTGGTTATGGTGAGTTTCGGCATCTCCTTTCTGCTGGGGGCCGTGCCGGGGGCGGGAACGCTGGTGGGGATCGGGGTCATTTCTTCGCTGTACGGCCGGGGGATGGAGGAAGGTTTTCTCATTCTCCGGCCCATCGCCCCGATTCTTGTCGGTCTGGGGGCCTTCCTCGATGCGGTGTCCGCGGCCTTCGTGTCCACTCTGGTATCGGACAACGCGAAACTCACCCGGGATATGGAAAACCGGGAGACGATCTGAGGTCTATATCCGCAACCGCAGCCCCAGGCCCGCGCCGGCCATGAGGCCGTCGTAAAAGGGAGCCGGGTCCCAGATCCGGTAAACCGGCAGCAGGGTCCGGAGGCGGATGGACAGGCCCAGGGACCGCGTCAGGTTCCACTCCAGAGCGGCTTTTATTTCCCAGTGCAGAAACCGCATCTTCTGAATGAAGTAGGAGCCCACCTCGCCGGCGGGTGAGTCGCCGTGGCGGACGATGGGGATTTTGAACGAGAAGGCCGGTCCCGTCCCCAGCGTGACTGAAAGCGTGTCAGGGGTGATGGAAAAACTGCGGGCCGCCAGGGAGTCCACCAGGACGACCAGGGTCCCCGCCGCATCGGCGTATTCGATTTCCGCCGGCAGGGCCTTTCCGTCCCGGTAAAAATAGTCGAGGCCGTAAAAACCCATTTCAGGCAGAAGGAAAAAATCCCGGCCCAGACTGAAGGAGGCGCCCGCCCCCCAGACGCCCAGTATGGGGCTGGGGGCGCTGTCGCCGTCGGAGTTGCCGAGCCACAGAGTGTCCCGGAAAAACTCGACCCCCCGGAAACGACGGGTCTCCTGGGCGAAGGACGCCGATGCGACGAGAAGGACGAGAATCGCGGGGAGGAGGATTTTCCGTCTGGCTGAACCGCTCATACAGATACAATTGTATCACGCCGGAAAACCTTTCCAAAGAGTTTTTCCGAGGTTTCGGATTCCGCGCCGGGCCTCAGTAGCTCCTGGCGAAAACGGCCAGGGTCGTCGCGGGTTTGCCGCAGACCACACAGCCTCCGGAGGCCCGCTCCCCGCCGTCGAAGGGGAGGACCCGGATTGTGGCCTTGGTCTCTTCCTTCACCCGCGCCTCGCAGGCGGGGTCGCCGCACCAGCCCGATTCCGCGAAGCCTCCGTCGGCCTCGAAAAAGGCCGCGAGTTCCCCGTAGGAGGATATGGACGCCGTGTTGCTTCGGCGGAACTCCAGGGCCCTCCGGTACAGGGATTGCTGGATCTCCTCCAGCAGGGCCTCCACCCTGTCGGGCAGTTCCGGGAGGGCGACGGAGATCTTCTCTCCCGTGTCCCGG
>Ga0302245_1002201_pt1 | contig 11626 bp, 10 predicted proteins | sample AAG_UR_Thr_MG_FD_193512 | JGI IMG/M metagenome (GOLD analysis project Ga0302245, IMG submission 193512) | Enriched activated sludge microbial communities from anaerobic digester in WTTP, New Holstein, Wisconsin, United States - AAG_UR_Thr | ecosystem: Engineered > Bioreactor > Anaerobic >... | reverse complement strand
GCTTTCGGTGATGCCTGCATACCACGAGATAGACGGAGTCCCCCTTGCCTGCCATTACGAATACCTGACTAAGGTTTTAAGGCATGAATGGGGATTCAGGGGGTATACCTATTCGGACTGGGGGGCCGTCGAGATGCTTAAGACAAGGCATTTCGTTGCGTCAACCCTCGAAGAGACGGCAAAGATGGCCCTTGAAGCCGGGATGGATGTCGACGCTCCCGTGAAGTCATACGGACCCAGGCTCGTGGAGATGGTCAGGCAGGGGAAGGTTGACGTCAGGTATGTCGACCAGGCGGTGAGGAGGCTTTTACGCCTGAAGTTTATCCTCGGGATTTTTGAGAATCCCTATGGGAACATCGAAAAGACAAAAAAGATCAGGAATTGCAGGGAACACCGCCAGTTTGCGAGGAAAGCCGCGCAGGAGTCCATAATACTTCTCAAGAACCAGGGAGGGATTCTTCCCCTGGGAAAGGATGTAAAATCAATAGCTGTAATAGGCCCCAATGCCGACGTGGCACAGCTCGGCGATTACTGCGTTGCCCACGGGAATATAATGAGCCCTCTCGAAGGGATCAGAAAAAGGGCGCCGAAAGGTGTCAGAATAGGCCATGCAAGGGGATGCAGCCTGTGGAAAGATGACAGGTCCGGTTTCCCGGAAGCTGTCGGACTTGCCTCTGATTCGGATATATCTATTATGTTCATGGGAGAGGCCAAGGAGATATGCAACGAGGGGCGCGACATGCATTTTGTGGAGCTTGCAGGCGTCCAGGAGGACCTGGTGAAAGCCGTTGTGGCGACAGGCAAACCCGTGGTAGTCGTGCTTGTTAACGGGAGAAGCCTTGCCATAGAATGGATAGCCGAACATGTTCCGGCGATCCTCGAGACATGGTTTGCGGGAGAGGAGCAGGGAAATGCAATAGCCGATATACTCTGGGGGGACGTCAATCCGAGCGGGAAGCTTCCGGTAAGCCTGCCAAGGTCAACGGGACACCTACCCTGTTTCTATAACCATCTTCCTTCGGCGCGCGGCAGTTACAAGAGGCGCGGCAGCAGGGAGTCCCTTGGAATGGATTACCTTTTAAGCTCTGCCGATCCCCTTTTCGAGTTCGGATTCGGCCTGAGTTACACCACTTTTGAATATTCAAACCTGCAGGTGGCGCCTGCCAGTATCAGATGCGCCGGAAACGTTGACGTTTCCGTAAACGTAAAAAATACCGGGGACAGGGAAGGGGCCGAGGTCGTCCAGCTTTATATTAACGACCTTTACAGCTCCATGGAAACCCCCGTCAAACAGCTCAGAAGGTTCGAGAAGGTATGGCTCAAGCCGGGAGAAGAGAAGAAGGTAAGGTTTACCCTTAAGCCCGCAGACCTCGCTTTCGTCAATCTCCAAATGGAGTGGGTTGTCGAGCCTGGAGAATTTGAGGTAATGTCCGGCGGACTGAAGGCATCCTTCAGGGTTGAATGATATCTCTTTCAGCATGTCGACGGCGCCACGGCCGGATTTCCCGTAAACGTTTCAGGGATAAGCTATGCCGGGAGCCTTGAGATGGCTTTAGCGGTTTTCCAAAAAGCTTGCCCAGGGATCGTCAGTTCTCCTGGTCGTCCTGGTCGTCATCGAAGACGAGGTCTTCTATGTCTGCGGTAACTATCTCGTCCGAATTGCAGGAAGGGCAGTTGTCGCTTTCATGGTCTCCGTCACAATTGGGACAGAAGATCTCTCCGCATGAGAGGCATTTCATGAGTATTTCGCCGCATTTATCGCACATGTAATCTTTTCCGTACATTGGAACTCCCGTTATTATATGAAAAAAGTGTATTAGTATAAAATAACTTCATACTGTACGAAATGTCAAGAGATATCATTATTTTTCTGTTGAGCCGCACGTTTTCGCAATTTTAAAAAAACGAATTTTACCTCCCGGGGTATCTCCTTCCGTGCCTTTTATCAAGCCAGGAGGACAAAGGAAGGAGCTCCTTTGATTGTCATCCCGAACGTTTCTTTTAGGGATATGTCTTTTGAACAAGTATTTTTTTTGACAAAAGGCTTTGTTCATTTACAATATACCTGTTGAAATAAAAATGGGAGAGCCTGTTTTAACCACTGGAAAGAGCCCCGGAGAAATAATATATGACCGTAATAATTACATTGCTTTCTGTGGCGGTATTGATTCTGTTGGCAAACACCTTCCTTATCATTGCAGGGAGAGGCAAAAAGGAGATATTCCTCTTTTCCTCCAAACTGGAGGAACTGGAACGTTCGGCTGAAAAGGCGGAGTCCCTCACAAGGGAAGAATTTGCCAGGAACAGGGAGGAATCTCTTAAGAATTCGCGGGAGATGAGGGAGGAGCTGGGCAACTCACTCAGGGATCAGGGAGCAACCATGACAAGGGTATTCTCCGACCTTTCGTCCGGGCAGAGAACCCAGTTCGATTCTTTTTCAGGGCAGATAACGGCCCTTACCCGGAGCAACGAGGAGAGGATAGATAAAATCCGCACGGCAGTTGAAGAAAAACTGGCGGCCCTCCAGGAGGACAACAGTAAGAAGCTCGAAGAGATGAGGGCTACAGTCGATGAAAAACTCCAGTCAACCCTTGAAAGGAGGCTGAGCGAATCCTTCAACCAGGTCAGCGAACGCCTCAAGCAGGTCCATGAAGGGCTCGGGGAGATGAAGAATCTCGCAACGGGAGTGGGGGACCTTAAGAAGGTGCTTTCAAATGTGAAGACCAGGGGGATACTGGGAGAGATCCAGCTGGGCAACATACTTGAAAACATACTCTCCCCGGAACAGTATTCCGCCAACGTGGCAACGAAAAAGGGTTCAGGCGAAAACGTGGAATATGCCGTAAAGCTGCCCGGCGAGAATAATGAAAATCCGGTCTACCTTCCCATAGATTCCAAGTTTCCTGTCGAAACCTACCACCAGCTGATAGATGCTTACGAAAAGGGAGACCCGGAGGCTGTCAGGAAAGCTACAAAAGATATAGAGGCTACCATAAAAAGGTTTGCAAAAGAGATCCGCGAAAAGTATATCAACCCGCCTGAAACGACCGATTTCGGAATACTCTTCCTTCCATTCGAAGGGCTTTATGCCGAGGTTGTGAGGCAGACAAGCCTTATTGAAATACTCCAGAGGGAGTACAAGATAGTCATAACAGGCCCGACGACTCTTGCCGCATTTCTCAACAGTCTGCACATGGGATTCCGCACACTTGCAATACAGAAAAGGACAGGAGAGGTCTGGAGCGTTCTTGCGTCGGTAAAGAAAGAGTTTAACTCTTTCGGAGATGTGCTTGAAAAGGCACAGAACAGGCTGAGGCAGGCAAGCAACGAGATAGACCAGCTTGTGGGAACGAGAACAAGGCAGATCCAATCAAAGCTCAGGGCCGTTGAAGAAACCCCGCCGCAACCGGAAGAACCTGCTGAAAATGGCTGACATGTCATCTCCGGAATGTCCATGTCATGTCATTTCCCTGGATGCCCGGCCTGGCTCCGGGATATGGTGTTACCCCCGTTTTTTGACAAAACGGTTCAAAAGTATTAAATTATCATGACAATTTTTTATGGGCCTGCCAGCCGAAAAAATATTAAAAAGGAGCAAGATGAAGGCATTGTTTCTGACGGGAAAGAAAAGGGTTGAGATCGTGGATATCCCCATACCGGAGATAATGAAGGATACCGATGTCCTTGTGCGGATAAGAAGCGTGGGGATATGCGGTTCCGACATACACTATTACAACGAGGGCAGGATTGGAGACCAGGTTGTGGAAGGCAGGATTATCCTGGGCCACGAGGCCGTCGGAGAGGTTGCAGAGGCGGGGAAAGGTGTCACCCGTTTCAGGAAAGGCGACAGGGTGGCAGTGGAGCCTGGGATAAGTTGCGGAAAGTGCGAGCAGTGTCTCAGGGGGAAGCCCAACCTTTGCAGGAAAGTGGTCTTCCTGGGAACTCCTCCGGTGGACGGAGCCCTCAGGGAGTATGTGGTCATGCCTGAATCGAACCTCTATGGTCTGCCGGAAGGCCTCGATTACAACCAGGGCGTCCTTTCAGAACCTCTTGCCATAGGGCTATACGGGGTGAAGCTGAGCGGCCTTTCTGTCTGCGATGATGTGGCCATAGCCGGGGCCGGGCCCATTGGACTTTCTGTGCTTTTCTCCGCAAAGACCGCCGGGGCGGGCCGCATATTCATCAGCGACCTGTGCAAGGCGCGTCTCGATATGGCTGTTAAGCTTGGAGCCGACAGGACAGTGCTTGCTTCATGCGAGGATTTGTCCGAAGTGGTCGCAGAAGAGACCGGGGGCAGGGGAGTGGATATAGGGTACGATGCCGCCGGTAAAAGGGAGACCTTCATCCAGAGCACACGGGTTGCCGCCACGGGAGGAAAATCGGTAATATACGGCATCCCCGAAGACGACAGGATGGAATTCGAGGCCTCCGTTGTAAGGAGAAAGGAGCTCTCGATTATAAATGTCCGGAGGTCGGCCCACATGACATTGCCCGCCCTTGACCTTATAGGCAGAAGCCGGCTTCCCTTTTCTTCCCTGGTAACCCATGAGTTCGGGATCGAAAAGGCCGGCGAGGCCATGGAGATAGTTTCGGGTTACAGCGACGGAGTGATAAAAGCAGTGATAAAACTTTGACTTAAACCCGTAACTTTTTAAACTGGAGGAATTAAAATGGATTTCAAGGTTATTGCCGCCGCGTTTGGCTCGATTATCGTTGCTGAGCTTGCAGACAAGACCCAGCTTATCGGCCTCAGCCTTTCAAGCAAAACCGGAAAACCGTTATCCGTTTGGGCCGGTTCCGTTGCCGCTTACATGATAGTTACCGCGTTAACCGTCGTTGCGGGCGCTTTTCTTTGCAGGTGCATAAAGCCCGATATCCTGAGGTACGTCGGGGCTTTTCTCTTTGTCTGCATAGGCATCCTTATGTTTTTTGGAAAACTTTAAAGAGGGGAGAACGAGATGGTAAAGATAGACTTGCTTGGCAAGGCCGGTATTGTTACGGGTGGCGCTTCCGGTATAGGAAAGGCAATATCTGAAAAGCTGGTTGAAGCCGGCGCGCTTGTGACTATTGCCGATGTCAACGAAAAAGAGGGCATGAAGACTGCCGGAGAATTGAACGGGAAGGATCCCGGCAGGAGTGATGCCGTCGATTTCGTTAAAACCGACGTCTCCAGCAAAGAAAGTATAGACGGGATGGTTAAAAACGTTCTTTCAAAGCGGGGCGGAATAGATTTCCTGGTTAACAACGCAGGCATCCTTATACCGAGACTCCTTGTCGATCCGGGTGGCAGGGAAGAGATAACCGAGGAGATTTTTGACAGGATGATAGCCATAAACCAGAAGGGAACCCTTTTTTGCGCCCAGTCGGTCGCCAGGGAGATGCTTAAGTCCGGAAAGGGAGGGGTAATCGTCAACGTTACATCAGAAAGCGGTCTTGAAGGTTCTGAAGGACAGAGCGTTTACGCTTCCACCAAGGCGGCAATGTATTCATTCACCAGGAGCTGGGCCAAGGAGCTCGGGAAACATTCGGTGAGGGTTGTCGGGGTTGCCCCGGGCATACTGGAGGTCACCGCACTCAGGACCCCTGAATATGAAAGGGCGCTTGCTTACACGAGGTCTGTAACAGTCGAACAACTGAAGGCTTCTTACGAGAAGGTTTCAATACCCCTTGGAAGGGTCGGGACCCTTCAGGAGGTCGCCAGCGTTGTAGCCTTCCTGGTCAGCGATCTTGCATCCTACATAACAGGCACTGTAATAAACATATCGGGGGGGAAATCCAGGGCGTAGGGTTTTCAGGCTATTGTCCGCTGATCTTGACGGGGACATTCCTGCCGGAACTTTCCTTGAGAGTGAAGGAATCTATGTCAATGGAGATCTCTCCTGAAGGCCTGCTGATGTCGAAAGATATGCTTATCTTCTCTTCCGGAAGCCTGCCTGCGACGGCAAGAAGATCCCTGCCTGAAAGCTTGTAAGAAAGTGATTCCGGAGTTATGCTGCGCATCCTGACGGTGTCGCGGGAAAACCTTATGCCCATCCTGAAGGAGTCTTCCGGAGGGAGTTTTCCCTCGGGGCTGATATCTATAGAAACAGTGTTGTCTTTTCTTGTAACGGATTTTTTTATCCTGGCGGGGACCAGGATTATTATCCTGTATTCCCTTGAATAATCGCCCGAAAACGCCCTCACTATTGCCGGGTATTCCCCTGCGGGAATATCCCCCTTTCTGCTGACTGTTATGACGTTCTCCCTGCCATCGTAAGTTATCGCCTTCTTTTCAAGCTTTATCCCGAAGGAATCCGGCAATCCGGCAACCTCTATCCTGACCGGAGAATTAAGCCCTCCCGTGTAGTAAGCCTTTACGGGGATCCTGGTTTCCCTCTCCATCTCGTACTTCTCCTTAAGATCGAGGGAGAATCCCTTTTCTGCAGGAACTTTCTTCCATAGCCATGTAAGGGTGGTGTCGCTGGATATCCTGAAGGATACGCTGGTGCCTTTTCCGGATGAAATGGATCCTGTGCCCTTGAAGCCTGTACATAAGGCCTTTTCCATTTCGTTAACGAGTATCTCGCTTTCAGAACGGCAGGATACGGTCGATCCCTTTTTGAAGGTGGTATACCCGGTTGGAGGCACGGGGTTCCCGTATTCCGACTGTACCAGGAGCAGTAGGTTCCCGGAAGCGGGAGATTCCAATGACGGCGAGTTCGGAACCTGTTCAGTTCTTCTGGATGGCACTCCCGGCGACCTGTCTCTCCGTGCAGCCCTCTCCCTGAGAATTCCGACCCTCTCTTCTTCTGTCCGGGTCGCTGCTCCTGCCGGCTCCGGGGGTGAAACCTGTACAGCCGAAGACGATGAGGAGATATCCGGGGCGGCTTTGTCTTCCGGGTCGTTACCCTGCCCGGGAGGATCCTGGGGACTTCCTTGAACGGTTATCCTGCCGCCTGCAACCGAGGCCGCAACTGTCTTGCCCTGGCTGTCGCTCAGGCTGACCCTGGATAGGGATATGGGAGTAGTCCCGCTCTTCTTTATGTCAAAGGTGATCTCGGCAAGGACACCCGTTCCGGAGACTCCCCTGAGCCCGGGATCAAATCCTCCCGCTTTTATCGTGCCGGGGAGATCCATGTTGCTTACCAGGTTGAAACCCTGGGTAAGACCGCCGTTTCTAACGCTTTCGGCATCGAGGATGTTTTTGTCGTAGGTAAGAGTGAACTGGTAGCCGGAGAACGGGCTTTCGGAAAGTATATTTATGGAAATGGTAACTGATTTCTGCCCTTCGGAGACAACGGCGGATTCAGCCCTTACGTTTGCCCCGAATCCATTCTGGCAGAATACCGGCAGGCATGCGGCAATAAAGGCGAGGTATCTCTTCATTCTGTTCCGGATTGATTCTTCTCCCCCTCCTGTGTTGTCAGGAGGTCTGACCACCTTTTAAATTCCGTTCCATGGTCTTTACCTGTAATCCTGCTTAGAGTGAACCTCAGGTTTCTCTCCATGTAGGGATTGATGAAGACGTATGGATGTGTCCCGTTGACGAGAAGGGAGAGGTATCCCGAGGCCGGCCGGCCTATAAGCGCCAGCGCCCTGGAGGCTTCCTTTCCGGGACTGGACCATATTCCGTAGCCGTTGTACCTGCACCACACGGGAAGGTTGTCATCCAGCATCCTCATGAGGAAAGGCACGGCTTTTACCGCCCTTGGTCCCATGAGGCCCAGCCTGTAAGCTGCCACGGCCCTGTCCGCCGCATAAACCGAAAATGTCCTGTCAACCATGAGCTTTACTTCCGTTTCTATGAACTGCCCGGACCCGGGATTGACCGTATAGGATTTTGACATTGAGAATGAAGAAAGGGAAAGAAAGATTGCAAGCGACACCGGTAAGGTTAATTTTATCTTGGCCATGTTGGAATTATACCATGCTTTTTCCAATGTGTAAAGGGGCGGATTATGGATGAAAACATAAGGGGCATCCATCCTTGACCGGGCGGAGCTTGGGTGGTAAAATAGGTTTCATGCGAACAAGAGACCTTTTTTCTTTTGCTTTTTTCTTTGCCTGCTGTATTCTTGCCGGAGCGTCCGGACAGTATCAGGGGATACTCAGGAGAAATATATTCACTTCCCCCGAGCCTCCCCCGCCGCCTCCCGCGAATGCGGCCGCGAAGATCTCCATCCTTAAGCCAAAGCCCGTTGTGCCTCTCAATACCCTGATAGATCTCAAGGGGATTGTCTTTTTCAAGGAAGGCGGTTCCTATGCAGTTATCAACGTCAAAAATAAAAACGAAGATTTCGTTTTCAAGCAGGGAGATATGTTCGGCGAAGCGGAATTGAAGGAGATCAGGGAGGATAAGATTCTTTTTTACTACGACGGAAAAAATGTTGTTCTCGGGCTTGAAAGGGTTGACGCCGGAGGATTCGTGGAGGTCGCTCCGGGTATGAGAGCAAGGATAGAAGGCGGCCAGGCCGGTCCGGGCGTCCCTGGAGGCGCAGCCGGCGCTGATTCTATTCCAGGCAGGGTTACACAGGGGAATGAGAACCTGTTGCAGGAAAGAGAAACAGAACCGGTGGATGTCAATTTGGAGAATGCGCTCGGGGAGGCCATGAAGGATCCGAACCTGGTCAGGAATCTGAACCTTTCTCCAAATGTACGGGACGGAAAAACCGAGGGATTCAGGCTGGGCAATATCCCTCCCGAGAGCGTGATATACAGGTACGGTTTCAGGAACGGTGACGTGATAAGGATGGTGAACGGGGTGGTGATTGACAGCCTGGCAAGGGGATTTGCAGTCTACAACCAGATAAGCAGCCAGAAAACGGGTATTGTAACGGTTGAAGTCCTCAGGAACAACTCTCCCGAGGTTTTCACATTCAGACTCCAATGAAAGAAGCTCTACTATGGGAGGCGTCGGGCGAAAGCGCCGGGTGCCTGCTTTGCAACCATTTCTGCGTGGTTAAAAGAGGCTGCAGGGGCAGATGCGGGGTAAGAGAAAACAGGGACGGCAGGCTCTATTCCCTGTCTTACGGAAGGCTTGTCGCCGAAGGCGCGGATCCCATAGAGAAGAAACCTTTCTTCCATTTCCTTCCTTCATCGTTATCATACTCGATTTCATCCGCCGGCTGCAATTTCTCCTGCGGCTTCTGCCAGAATTACATGATATCCCAGTCTGCCAGGGAAGGAGGCTTGATTCCCGGCAGGAAGGCTGAACCGGAAGATGTGGTCTCTGCGGCTCTTTCCTGCGGATGCTCTTCGATCTCTTACACTTACACCGAGCCGACGGTCTTTTTCGAGTTTGCCCTCGAGACGGCCATGCTGGCAAGGAAGAAAGGGCTCATGAACAACTTCGTGACAAACGGATACATGAGCGGCCGGGCGCTGGAGATGATATCTCCCTATCTCGATGCGGCCAACGTGGATCTCAAGGGGGATGATTCCTTTTACCGTGAAATCTGCGGGGCAAGAATGGGGCCGGTGGTTGAAAATATCGGCCGCATGAAGAAACTCGGCATATGGGTTGAAGTTACGACCCTGCTGGTGCCAGGGTATAACGATTCAGATGAAAAGGTCAGGGAACTGGCCGGCGTCATAAGGGATATAGATCCTTTCATTCCATGGCATGTAAGCAGGTTTTTCCCGGCTTACAGGATGAGTGGACATTACCCCGGGTCCGTGGAAGGACTGGAACGCGCAAGAAAGGCGGGTTTCGATTCCGGGCTGAAATACGTGTATGCAGGCAACGTGCCGGGCAGTGAAGGGGAAAATACGTTCTGCCATTCATGCGGATCCCTTCTCATCAAGAGGTACGGATTCAGGGTTTCCGAAAAGAGGCTCAGGGATGGCATGTGCCCGGCATGCAACTCTCCCGTTGCGGGAGTTTTCAAGAAAGGTCGTGAAAAATGAAATTCGAAGCGGCAGTCATAGAGAAGTTTAACAGGGGTCCGGAAATAAGGGAGTTTGATATCAGCCCTCTCGGGGAAGGCGAAATACTGGTAAGGATCGAAGCGGCGGGGGTGTGCGGTTCCGACCTGCACATATTCGAGGGGCGGGATCCGAGGATAAGGCTTCCCATGATTCCCGGCCATGAGGGCGCGGGAATAGTCGCAGACATGAAGGGGGACGTCCTCGATGTCAGGGGTAATCCCGTTCATCCGGGAGACAGGATAATATGGGACAGGGGAGTGGTATGCGGAAGGTGCTTCTACTGCTCGGTTGAGAAGAAACCTTTTTTGTGCATTAACAGGAAAGTCTACGGGATAACTTTCTCAACGGCCGACTCTCCCTTTCCCAACGGATGCTATTCCCGTTATATCAAATTGTCTTCCCTTACAAGGATCGTGAAGGCCGGGGCCGACATTTCGCCCGAAGTTCTTGTGCCCGTGGGCTGTTCCGGGGCCACCTCTTTCCACGCCGTGGAGGAGTCCGGGCTCAGGGAAGGGGAGACGGTTGTGATCCAGGGGCCTGGCCCGCTGGGGATTTTCGCGGCCGCGTTCTGCAGGAACAGGGGAGCCGGCCATATAATAATGACTGGAAGCGGAAAAAGCAGGAAAAGGATGGAACTGGCGAGAAGCTTTGGCGTCACCCATCTCGTTTACAGGGACGAGATGGCCCTTGAAAGCCAGTTAGAGTTCATTAAGAGTCTCACGGGAGGAAGGGGAGCGGATATCGTTTTCGAGATGGCCGGGTCTGCCGGGGCTGTCGAATCGGGCCAGCATTTCCTTGCCAGGGGGGGCCGGTACATGATCACCGGGATTGCCGTTCCCGTGGGAAGCGTCGGGATAGATATTTACGAAAACCTTGTCAGGAAAAATGCTTCTGTCAGGGGCGTATGGGTAAGCGATACGTCCCACCTTCTCAAGGCCCTGGAAGCCGTTGAAGATCTCCGTTATCCTTTCGAGAAGCTTGTAAGCAGGCGGTTTTCTCTCGTGGAGGCCGGCCAGGCAATAGAAAGCGTTAAAGACAGGGATGTGCTTAAATCGGTTATTATGCCATGAAAATCACAAGACACGGATGCGATGTTCTTATTGTGGGAGGGGGAGCCGCGGGACTCAAGGCGGCTGTCACCCTGCTTGAGGGTAATTTGAAGCTCAGGCTTGCCCTTGTTGTCAAAGGAAAGCTTGGCAGGTGCGGTACAACGGCAAACGCTGTGTCCGACAGGATGGCGTTTCATGCCACGATGCCTTACACTCCGCCCGGCGGCAGGGACAACTGGATGATGCACGCCCGGGATATTTTCGAGATCGGCAGGCGGGTAAGCGACCGTCCCCAGGCCGGGATCCTGGCGAAAAAATCAAGGGAAGTTACGGAGTATCTCTGTTCCATAGGGGTGCCCTTCGCCAGGGACGGAGAAGGCCGCGTTTCCCAGTTCCTGACAGACGGATCTCTCTATCCGAGGGCCTGCTTCACCGGGCCCTATACATCCTGGGATATTGAGAAATGCCTCAAAAAGAGGCTGGAAGGATTCGATTTCGACCTTTACGAGGAAATGATGCTTGCGGATATCCTTACCGTTGCAGGCAGGAAGGTTTCAGGGGCTGTCTGCGTTGACCGTGGAGGAAATCTGCACCTGTTCGAGACCCCCTTTGTCGTTATTGCAACAGGCGGCGCCGGAGGCATTTACCTGGACAACTGTTATCCATCGGGC
>Ga0302245_1002200_pt1 | contig 11639 bp, 15 predicted proteins | sample AAG_UR_Thr_MG_FD_193512 | JGI IMG/M metagenome (GOLD analysis project Ga0302245, IMG submission 193512) | Enriched activated sludge microbial communities from anaerobic digester in WTTP, New Holstein, Wisconsin, United States - AAG_UR_Thr | ecosystem: Engineered > Bioreactor > Anaerobic >... | reverse complement strand
GGGGACACATTCCCCCCGACCCCTTTGAAAAACCCTTTTATTACCCTAAATCTAAAAACCTAAAGACTCGCTCGGTGGTATACTTTCACTTTCCTATTTTTGGTACCCTTTATCATTCCCAGAGACATTTTTAATATATTACAATTTCTTAATATGATTTTTTGTCATTATTTTGCCATGCTTTGCTTTTTTGGTTCTGTGTCTTCAGATGCATAGCGATCTGCAAAACCGTTACTCACCGGTTCAAATCCGGTTGCCGCCTCCAGTTTTTTCAATGAGTTGCAAGAGAAACCTCTTATTATTTCAAGCATAGTTAAAGAACTAGTAAAGACCTTAGATTAAAATAATATTCCCCAATAATCCTATTTGAATTCAGACAGTCATTAATACTTTCCTAATAAATTACCGAGATATTATTTACCTATAGGGTGGTTTCAAAATAAAAGAGAGAATTGGAAATGTCAGAAGACCACAATAAGAAAGCTGAGATCTCTGAAGAAGCTGGATTAGTTATTATTATGCCTAATAACGAAGAGATTTCTTTGAAGCCTGATTATCCCTTATGGATGAGAATGACATATTGGTCTCATAATGAAGAATGGCATCAAAGTGAAGCTTTCCTTTTAACTGAAAATATTGATCCTATCCAATTCAATATATTAAAAGATAAGTTTAGCCATACAAGTTATTCAGATAAAAGCAGACCACGGCTCTATAGAAATGGTAAAGAGTCCTTTTTATCAGGATCAGCACTAACATTATATGAGATTTTAGGTACCTCTCAAGAATCTGTCCTCAATAAACTTGAGATAATAAAAAGGGCAATAATAACAGAAGAGTTAAAGTTATTGAACATACAAAATCCTGAAAAGCCCAACTCCGTGTATATTGATCCACATGAATTTCTGAGATGGATTTCAGAGAAAGGGATTTCATATCCTAATGAGTTTGATAACTTTATTGAAGGTAGCAAGACTACTACTTTACAACCGTACTCAGATCCAAAACACCCTAGATATTCTTCAGAGCTAGATGCAGCTATACGTGTTTGGGAAGCTATGTTTGTTCAAGGGAAGTTTGATCCTACTGATAAACAGTATAATCTTAATACACAAATCGAATTATGGTTATACAACTGGTTCAATAAGAGGAAGATAAAATTCAACAGAGGTACTGTTACAATGGATTCAGCTGTTAAAAGAATTCGTACTCTAGTATCTGAAGATGAGAAAATTGGGGGAGGAAGACCTAAGAAACACTCTTACCCTAAAAGGAATACGTAGTTGCTGCAATGATTTCTTCAATGCATAATTAATCAATTAATTCTATCTGTTATCTAAGCATAAAACCCTTTTACTCCCATATCCCCTACATAGTTTCACCATCAATATACGTTATGTTCCAAGGATAAATCATATGAAAGGAGAATCAAATGGGACAAGTTAATGTTCACGAAGGTTGGGAACATGATGAAGAAACAAGAGAGAAAAAACTTGGACGTATAATTGCCAGAGTCAATTACAATGCCAACTTAGACTTTGATGATGGAAGTAATATGACATGTGGGGAGACCGGACGGCACTTGGGGATAACCTGTCTTCATGACGGTAGGTTTGTTCTTATTCACGGCACACAGTGGCAAGGAGAGAGACCTTGGGCAGAGGTCGTGGATGATACAAAGGCTCTCGATGCTATTTTGAGAACTGGGCATTCGGAATTGTTGAGTGACCCAAAGTTTGCTCCTCTTAAAGCATTGGCTGAAAGTACTCTTATTGAGGAAATGTAAGTGAAGAAAAAGGCAGCTTACCTAGTGGATGAGCTAATCAATGGATAAAACAATGCCCTTTACAAAAATAAAACCCTCTCCAGACGGCCAGGTCTGGGGAGGGCACTACTACGAGGTTACCAAACATGAAAACTACTACATCTATCGAGATTAAAAGTCAATCTGCTGTTCCATTAATCATAGATCCCAGCAGCTTAATCAAGAATGTTCAAGAGCTGCTCAACCTCAAGATCAAAGTTAAATAGAGATGAGCATAAAACCAAAAATTAATTTCCAAAGGAGATAGTCTATTATGGAAAAATCATTGGAAGCCAGAGCCTTGCCTATCACCGAAGCCCAGGAAGAGATCGTGGACAAACAAAAAAATAATTTCCAAAGGAGGCAATCTATCATGGAAAAATCAAAAACGAAAAAGTGTGCAAAACCAATACCCATCACTCGGAAAGATGGGATGAGCAAGATGAAGTTCCTCTTGCTCGTTAAAGAGGCATTCGATGAAGCCTCGATTGATATCGGATTACACGATGCTGAGGTTGTTGTGAACTGTTTTGTTAAAGCACTTACTGAGGCTCTGCATTTGGGTAAGATGACATTCTACAGGTTCGGTTCTTTTGAGCCCCTACTCAGACCTGCAAGGAATGGACGGAACCCACATACATCGGAGTGTATTAGGGTTCCTGAAAAGGTATTCATCAAGTTTAGGACTTCTCCAACCCTGAGGGACTCCTTGAATCAGCTATCGGCAAAGAAATAAATCTAATACCCCAGGAGGGCATAAAAATGTCACAGACGGCTTTTAAACCCAAAGATGCAATCGTAGGAGTGTGGGGAATCGGTGGTAGGCTGTACTGCATGGATTGTGCACCCAACAAACTCAAGAGTGATCTGTATGAAGAGAACTCTCTAACCCAGGATCAGGTTAATCATTGTGAGAACCCTGAGGTCTTAGTTTGTGTAAAGTGTAAAAAGTCGTTTAAGCCAACAATGGTGCTACTTATCTCTAGGAGGGCAAGATAATGAAAGACACTACAGAACACATCATGAAAAAAATTATGGTCAGGAGGGAAGAGGAGTGGATCTACAAGTGTGCTCTAGTTCCAAACCCCAAACCCGATGAACCGTTTAAGATTGTCTATCTTGACAACGTGGGCAAGGAGGACAGCCTTACACAGGATCTATATATCTCCTCATCTGTCCTGAAACCGTTCCCAAAGGGTGGTGTTGAGGAAGTGTTGATTAAGTCAGGCTGGGGCTCAATGTCACCTGTGATGGTCTTCGATGGTCACTGTTACTTCCACATGGAATTTCTGATCCAGGAATATCCTGAACAAGCTAAGAGTCTCATCATGGTCAGGGATAACATCAAGAGAATGATAGTAAAAAACGACATACCACCTGAGACTGTTCAGAAACACGTACTGATTAACCCCAACGAGATAGCAAATCCTGATTGGTCAGACCAGCAGCAACACTAAAGGAGGAATTTTTCATGGAGAAGAATTATGAATACTAAAAACGATGCCTCTTCGGAACCCGCCAGTCCCGAAGAGGCTGAACAACTTAAAAACTCAACTAAAAGATACAGTAGCTCAGACAAAGCTCGTAGTCAATCCTCTTCACCCTTGTCTGGGGTATCTCCCAGTAGAGTAGACCCTATTGTATCAGCGAATAGTGATTCACCGGAAACTGGCTTTAATCCACATTATGGCAGTGACCTATATAATTATACTAATAATAGTACGTTTACAAACCTCCAACTCCCCAAGACCTACTTCCATACCTTCAAGTTCTCTTCCATCGATCCCTTCTCTCATACCCCTATCAGCTCCCTTGTAGGAGTTAAGATCGATACCATTATCATCTGTTTCCGTAGTTCTCATTTGGATAATGTCAAATCTACTCTGATAAAAATATATTATGAAGTTGATGAAGACATCTCCCTTAGATTCCGTGACCCAACATCATTTTATGCAAGAAGAGCTACTTACGATAATTATAGAGTAGTCCTTCTTTATTATCCAAGAAAGTATGGTTATTGCAGAATCATCATCCAGGATGCATCCCTGTCAGAACTTAACAACCTTCATAAGGATCTTCGTGATTCCTACTCTATTATCAAGATTGATGTAGCACACGATTCCTTTCCTGATGATATCAAGAGAGTCTTTGATTTCCATGCTCATTACCAAAGGCTCGATAGGGTTACTACCACCATCGAGGAGAAATACGATTCGTCCTTCTACTGGGGCAACCCATGGGAAACCAAATCAAGGGCTAGTAAAACCTACATAAAATACGAGTGCACACCTGCCCCTGTAAGGGCAGAGGTTACTCTCGGCTCAATATACCTGAAGAGGAACAAAGTTAATCTCTCTACTCCCTCCTTGATGAAAGTCATGCCTTTTGAAAAGCACTTCTCCTTTGTACGAATTGATTATGACTCCTTAATTCCCTTCATCAACGAAAACATTAAAGCTGGCTATTTTCTCAATACTAAACTCAAACCCTATCAACTGAGAACTTTCAGGGAGTCCTTGCTGAAGGATAAGAAGGATTTCCTTCCCAACACCATGCAGCAGCTCCGGTTGATCTATGACTACCAGAAGTTTTTGAAGCCAGTTCCTTACACATTAAAGAAGATCAAATAATGAAAGGAGACGATTCATATGAATACTGATTTTGCCCAAGAAATGCATGATAAACTTCAGAAGGCTATTAAACATTACGGACTTTCCGGAGTCCATCCAGCAGCAACGATTGTTCCCATGATGATAATGGAAGAATATCAGGATTTAGTCAGGGATGTAGAAGAAAAGGGATTAACACAAGATATTTTAATAACCGAGGAAAAGCTCCTTCTGGACGGAAGGAATAGGCTTTGTGCCTTGATGGATTTGGGTGAGGAAGCTGAGTTTGAAGTATACACTCCTAATGACCCTATTGGACTTGTTCTTTCTTTAAACACAAGAAGAAATTTGACCCAAAGCCAGAGGGCAATGATGGCTCTGAAAGTTGAGGAGTTATATGCTGAAGAGGCTAAAGCACGAAAGCTTGCTGGAAAGAAAGTTGACCATAAGGCAGATCTGCCTGAAGGTTCCACTAAAGGTCAAGCTCGTGATAAAGCAGCCAAAACTACTGGAGCATCTGCAAGATTAGTATCTGATGCAAAGGCTGTAGCCAAAGCAGATCCTGAACTGTCTGAAAAGGTCTGGAATGGTGAGATTACTCTCAATGCAGCTATGAAGAGTATCAAGGATAGGAAGAGGAAAGAAGCTAAGAGCAAGGACTCATCAGATCCTTCTAAGACTGCTTCAAAAGAGGACTCCTCCAAATTCAACAAGACAAATGATAATATCGGATGGGCTTGGTGGACTTGGAACCCTCAGACAGGTTGTGACCATGACTGCCCAGGATGCTATGCTCGTGATATAGCTAACAGGCTCTATGGGGATGAGAAGTTTGAGCCCACCTTCAGACCTGAGAGATTGAAAGCTCCTAAGAATACCAAAGTTCCCAAGTCTGATGATCCTGCCAGTAGAAATGTGTTCCTTGTCAGCATGGGTGATCTCTGGGGGAAGTGGGTTCCGGATGATCATATTCAGCAGGTGCTGGATGAATGCAGTGATAGCCCTCAGTGGAACTTTCTATGTTTGACAAAAAATCCTGAACGGTATCTGAAGTTCGATCTTCCTGAGAACTGCTGGATAGGCATCACAGGGAACACCCAGAAACGGATGAATAAGGCAGTTAAGATATTCCAGAAGCTGAGGGAGAAGGGTGTTAAAAACGTCCTCTTTGTTTCCTGTGAGCCCCTGGAGGAAAGTGTTCGTATCCCTGAGGACTCTTGCATTGACCTCGTTATCATAGGTGCTCGGTCAAGGACTACAGAGTTGGATGCTTCACAGCCTGAGTGGAAGTGGATCGAGGATCTTCTTTATGATGCTAGAAGTGAGGGAGCTTATATGTACTTTAAGGAAAACTTGGTTCTTGAACTGCCGAAAGAGCTGCCTGTTAGTCAGGAGGAGTAGATGATGCTTCCTCTTTGTAATACTTATACTGGTCACCTCAGTGGCAGCAACAAGATCTTTATATCCCGTAATGGACAAGAGAGAGAGATCTCTATACGAGAGGCATACCATCACTGGATCGGTGAGGTAACTGAATCTGAACCAGGATATTGTAAGTGTGGTTGTCGTTACCGTACCAAGGTACCTGACAAAAACAATGCAAGAAAAGGTGAGATAAAAGGCATACCATTGGACTTTATCCCTAGCCATAGAGACAGGTGCACACCGTGGGATCTGGATATACCTACATACACCAAATCCTATGATGGGCACTCTGTTGTTTTAAACCTGGTAGAGGAAATCATTCAGGGGTCACAATATGTTTATAATCTACGGACAGATCATCATGCCTTAAAGTGTACCCCCTACCAAGAGATAATGACTGACAAAGGATGGGTCTGTATGGGTGATGTCACAAGGGATACAAAAGTCATGATCTATATTAAACCTGGTGTTGATGTTGATTTTGAGAGATTATGTGTTGGTGAAAAACCTGGGCACATCAAGTTTATGCAGGTGAACTCTATATCATCTTACAATAGTGAAGAACCCACGTATGTTGTTATGTGTACTGAACTCCTCAATAACTTCGTAGCCAATGGGTTCATTGTCCGTCCCTATAAGAGTAATACAGACCAGAGGAAGAGGAGGAGAAAGCCCAATAGCATCAGGAGGGATCGGTAATCCATATGCCACTCACAATGAAGATAGAGATATCCTCTGGCAGCTTTTTCATTATTCAGAAGACTATTAGCCTATTCGGATGTCAGATCCCTACCCGACCTATACCTATCAAGCCAGAGTGTCTCCACGTTGATACTGATAAGGTTAAAAGAGCATCTCAGTGAGCAAAGGATCATATGTCATCGGGGTTATAAAAGGAACTGTCCAGTTGTCCACCCCTTAACATTGCAGACAGTAGGACAGGTTATCGGGATTACCCGATGATGATAGCTCTTAAGTTCTTGAGAGGGGTATGAGGAGTTAGAATGGTTGTTGAGGGCTGTTTGTGATGAAGGAACATATAATTATTCTGACAATCAGAATGATGCCAGCAAACATTGCAGATTGTGTATTTATACCAGATGCTAGTAAACTCCGTATAGCAAGACAGCCCTGTTTAAAGCCCACCAGCCCACTGGCAACCCATACCCAGTACATCCTTCATCCTAGAGTCCTGGAGGGTCTTAACGGTTGTTCTGTGATGGGGAATAGTTATTCTCATAGAGCCAGGAGTTATTCAGGAGGATGGTACACCAAGGATTATGTCTGATCTCATAGATGATCACCCATCCTTCTTCGCAAGAGCATTCAGCCAATACTCACCTTCCCTATCATGTCTTATATCCTCGGTCTTCCATATCTGCTCTACTCTTAAGGATGGATGATTCTTTATCAGCAGAGAAAATGTATCTTCTGTGTAGTTGTTGAATAATCTCGATCCTGAGATGATCTCACCAGCACCATATTTGAAAGAGGCATAAAGCACTCCACCTGTCTTAAGGGCTATTGATATTCTCTCTATGACACCATCCATCTCTGTTTTTGGAACATGGAGTAGTGAAGAACATGCCCATATACCATCGAACTCATCCCTGTACTCCAAATCCTGAAATGACATCTGCAGAACAGTATCTCCGGTTATCTCTGATGCAATCCTGACCATCTCTGTTGAAGAATCAAATGGGACTACAGTGAATCCCTTCTTACGAAAGTAGAGGGTATCCCTTCCTGATCCACATCCAGCATCAAGAATCTTTCCTTTTGAAGGGAGGTATTCCAGGAAGGGTGCATAGAGAGCTGTCAGATCAAGAGATAGTGTCTCCTGCACATACTCCTGTGCATTCTGGTCATAGAACCCAGTTGTGTCTGGTGTTCTCTTAGAAGATTGTCCCATATTCTACTGGGGGTTTCCACCTCTGTGGAATGCTGGCTATTGAAACACTGTCCATACTATTGAGGAAATCAGCCCTCTGTTCGGGTGTAGCTCCAGTCTGGTTGATGATTGTCTCCCTGAGTGGGTGATGGCTCCTGATGAAATACTCATTCCTGGTATGAAGTCTTTCCAGCATGGTGAGGTCGGGAATCCTTTCAAACTTGCCATCTCTTCCCCTGTTGCATTCCTTGCATGATAAAACAAGGTTCCAAACTCCGTTAATGTTGATTGGGAAATCTGGCTGTTTGGCTTTTAAAATATGGGGATAAAAGTGATCCACATCAGCCATATAGTCTCTATCTGCACTATCGATCTTGATATCCCTGAAGCAGTAGAAGCACTTACCTTTCTGATAGCCGTTCATTGAATCCCTGCAGGATGTGACATTTATCCTCCGTGCACTATCATCATTCACATATATCAGACCTGCATCTTCATCATGTTTGGCAACGACCAGATGTGGGCTGAGGTTTAAAGACCAGGCTGTTTCTACAAGCCTCCAACGAGCTTCCACTTCAAACGGTAGGTTGGAGAACTGTATTCTCTCCTTCAGTTTTAGCATGTCATCAGTAACTGCAATACCATTTCGGTGCCTCCTCTCATCGATGAAAAACCTCTTGGGGATCTCTCCTTTACCAACGATATGGAATGCATCGATGACATTTACGAAGCCACTCTTAGCAGTAACTGCAATCAACTCATCTTTGGTGATCTCTTTGGAATTGTATCTACGGCATGCATCCAAAAACTTGCTCTTACCGAATGTACCCTGCTTATCAACAGACTTTATGTGCTCACATATGTGATGAGAAAAAGGTGCAGCAAGTTCTTCCAGTGTTATGAAGGTCTTCTCTTTCTCAGCCAGTTCCAGCAGGGATTTACCTAAGGCAAACTTGTAGGTGGCAACATTTCTCCCGAAGAGGATAACAGATCTCCAGAGTGATTCATCAGTAGGTATTTTTTCAATAAACTCCATAACAAACCCCTATTGGGCAGACATCATATCGACATTAAATGGACATAGCAAGCATGCCAAACTTGGCATGATCGACTTATGCCAGTATCTACTTATGAAAATGGATCTATCTAGAGTGTTAGATCGAAATATGTCTGTAAATGCTGGGGTAATTGATGTCACACAATGATGTGTATCAGATAAGGCAGTGGCTACTGATGCTTTTGGCTCTCAGCTTATGCCATAGATGATCCTCGGTGTGTCACAAGAACTTCCCATGGACATCTATAATTCAACAGATCCTGGCATAAAATCAATTTTCACCTTTATTCTGATTTGAGAACTGCTCAATACGGTTTTCTTAATAGAGGGGGGTTTATCTGATCAACTCTCACTACGTCTTCAAAACTACCTATGAGGGCTGTTGAACCTCTTCACCTGAGAAGTAGGTTATTGCAGGTTTCACTGCAAACATAATGGCAGCAATCAAGAAAAGCCAAACATGCTTTTTAACAAATACAGACAGGTACGATCCGAATATCATACCAAACAAGACACAGCACCATTTGAGCAGTATTATATCTATTGGTGACCAAGTTTTTGTTCTGAAAAGCTTCATATTATTGTCCTCTCAATATAGATGATTCTGACTGGATTTATGGTGCAAATATTGGGCAAAACTGAAATTAATCAACAATGAGATAAACCTTCCTGTCCTTCCTCCCTCCAAAAATAGTTACCTCCAGATAATTCCATGGACACGTCATTTAAGCCCACCAGAACTTCCCATCCCTAAAGGCATACATCAACCCCATCTCACTATCATCAAGCTATTCATGTTTATTCTATGAACAAACAGGGTTGTTCTAGTCAGATTATCAGAACAGAGTTATGGTTCCTCCCCTTGGAGTCCCCACTGCTGAAGAATCTTTATTTCCACTCTGTAGTCTCCGATGTGTGCAATGAGAGGAAGAGGAATACGGTAGGTGTGCAGGAGTTCATGAAACAGATAGCAGTGCTCAACCTTATAAACTTGACCTTTTCCCAGAATGAGATCTTCCTGAGAACGATGATCACATCTGTCACCGACACCAAAATCATGAACACCGGATAGCATATCCTTCAGAGTAAGTTTAAGAGGCTCAAATTCCATATGGAAGACAAGGTTTTCATCATCTTCCTCATAAGCAGGGTTATCTGGTCTTAGGAAGAACATGATATCAAGGTCTATCTCAAAATCACGTCCCTTGTTCTGCCAACCCTCTTCTACCAACCTGTTGTATGCAGTCATGGCTTTATCCAGGATAAAGGCTTCTTCCTGACGGAGCCGGTCATTGAGATCCAGGACGGATACTTGCTCTTTCCGGCTCAGGGGACGATATTTATCCCTTTCATACTTACGGATAGCTCTCACACATGCCTTAGCTGTTGTGGTGCTGATAAGCTTATGCATGCTCTGCTTCCGGTACTCAATAACACAGCCATCTGCAAGTTTGGCAAACCAGTTCTCAATGTTTTTTGTACATAGTGAAGTGTAATAAAGAGTGGCAAGATCCTGTTCCAGAACTACATCCCACAGTCTTCTGGGCAGATAGAAACGGTGCATTAGTTTGGTATCTTTACACCTTTTATGGCTGTTGAAATCCTGCTGTCTTATCTTATACACGGTGTTTTCTGCCTCAGCATAAGCCATAAAGGGATAGCAATGCAGCCCTCTCTCTGTCCCCTAGATATTTTCAGAAGCATGATTTATCCCTTGTTCCCCATTTTCATATTGCTCTTGCACTGCTCTTTCCTGCACAGATGACACACATACTGGTCATCAGGAACAACACTCGTTTTATCCTGAGGTAAATGAAATTCAGTGATAACATCATTCACCACTTGGATGTCCTTGATAACGTGCTTGTCTGCAGCCAATTCAAAAGTATCAGTTACGGGATTGTATGTAACCCTGCCTCCAGGCCAATAAACTGCCTTATGCCTAGTCCACGGTTTTTTCTCAGGAGGAACCAATATTCCCTTACGATACTGACGAATTGGGGTACATAGCACTTTCCAAAATCGATCATGATCAAGGGGACGATTCCTTGACTGTTCCCAAGCAATCTGACGTGAATCTTTATATGGTTTCCTATCACAGTAAACCTTGCCTTCGATCACGTAGAAGACTCCAACATGTGGGATTTTATCTTTATCACATTTCTGCAGCCATTCATTTTCTCTGTGAATCAGTTCCATGAGGTCAGCCAGTTCTTTCTCTGTTTCCATCTGATCACCTCCAGGTAATGCTATCAGCAGACCATCATTATCCATGTTTCACCACCGGCAGCACTACACATAGATCCTCAATCGTATCCTGTCTGGTCTCGATTTCGACCATTGGTAGCAGGGTTGCTGAGGTATAATGATCCTTAATGCCAGTAATGCAGAGCCTATTGGTATCAACAAGATTTTCTTGTGACCATTCCAGAAGAGATTTGAAGCTGTGATCCATCCATAAATCCTCACGAGATGGATAAAGCACTCGTGACTCTTCATCACACAGCTGGCAATAGTAGTCTCCTGCTGATGTTCGTCTTGCATGGACATCAAAGTCAGTCAGAATATCCCATGCAGTCCCCTGGTAGTATACCCACACCTCGATAAACCCAACTGGTTTAATGGAAAGCCTGATGGCAGGATTTATGCCCTGGAAGGAATACAACACATAGTCTCTTCTCTGGAGGAATAGCTGAGGTGGATGGCTAAAGTATTTCCGGTTATGCTTAAGCCAGTAATCAAAAGTTCTCTGTGAGAAGTTATTATGCATATTTTATCGGAACCTATTATCCTTCCTTATCTGTATGTTCTCCTCATGGCCTGGCTATATCCAAAGTTTTAAGCTGCTCTTTT
>Ga0302245_1002191_pt1 | contig 11697 bp, 8 predicted proteins | sample AAG_UR_Thr_MG_FD_193512 | JGI IMG/M metagenome (GOLD analysis project Ga0302245, IMG submission 193512) | Enriched activated sludge microbial communities from anaerobic digester in WTTP, New Holstein, Wisconsin, United States - AAG_UR_Thr | ecosystem: Engineered > Bioreactor > Anaerobic >... | reverse complement strand
TTTCGGAAGGTTTGGCCAGGGACGGAATCCTTACGTGCTGGCAAGCGCGGGAAGCGAAGTTGTAAACCTGCAGAACAGCTTTGTTAACATTGCAAAAGCTGTCAAGCCCTCGGTTGTCCAGATAACAACAGAGAGGACCGTAACCCAGAGGTATTGGGATCCCTTCGGAGATTTTGAGGGTTTCTTCAGGTCTCCATTCGAAGATTTCTTCGGGTCTCCGAAAAGAGAGGGTCCTAAAACATTCGAAAAGAAGGAGCAGGGGCTTGGTTCAGGGTTCATTGTTGACGAGAGCGGCTTTATATTAACCAACAACCATGTAATAAAGGGAGTGGACAAGATTTCGGTAACCCTTAACGACGGTTTCCACAGGTATGACGCAAAGGTTGTAGGTAACGATCCAAAGACCGACCTCGCGCTCATAAAGATAGATGCAAGAGGAGTTCCCCTGACTGCAGTCAGGCTGGGCAATTCTGACATGATAGAGCCCGGGGAATGGGTCATGGCTATCGGCAATCCCATGGGTCTTGCGGCTTCCGTTTCGGTCGGTGTGATCAGCGCCAAGGGCAGGAGCGGTTTCGGAATAACCCAGTACGAGGATTTCATACAGACAGATGCTGCGATAAATCCCGGAAATTCCGGAGGTCCGCTCATCAATATTAACTCAGAAGTCATTGGGATAAATACTTTCATTGTCTCCCCACAGGTAGCATCAAACCTGGGATTTGCAATACCCGTCAACATGGCAAAGCATGTATTTTCCGAGCTCAGGGATAAAGGGAAGGTCGTGAGAGGATACCTTGGGGTTTCGCTTCAGCCGATGAACGAGGACCTTGCAAAATCATTCGGCCTCAACAATTCCAAGGGTGCGCTTGTTCTGCAGGTCATGCCCGGCACGCCGGCGGAAAAGGCGGGTGTAAAGGAAGAGGATATCATCGTCAGTTTCGACGGCAAAGAGGTGGAAGACATGAAGGACCTTCAGATGAAGGTCGCGGACACACCCGTGGGCAAGAAGGTAAGGCTGGTGGTATGGAGAGAAAGGAAGAACGTGGAATTGAGTCTGGTAACCGCGGAGATGCCTTCAGATGAACAGCTCGCTTCCGCTGTGGAAAGTTCTTCGTGGAGAGGCATGAAGGTTTCGGCCATAACCGCGGAGATGAAGGAGAGGCTCAGGACAGATGATTCCTCGGGAGTGGTGGTGATAATGGTAGAGCCGGGTTCTCCCGCGTCCTTGTCAGGGATCACTCCGGGGACAGTCATACTGGGACTTGACGGGATTAACCTCAAGGGGCTGAAGGAATATAACGAGGCCGTTAAGAAGGTTCCCAGGGAAAAAGACGTAAGGCTTAAGGTTCGGCAGGGCGCAAATAACAGGATCCTTATCTTAAAGGGTGAAAAATAAGAGACTCTTCGGCGAGGTGTTTAAGGCTCTTTCGAAAAGGGCACTTTCGGAAGAAGAAATAAGGGAGAGAATCGGGGGCCGTTTCCCTGACGATGAGTGCGACGAGATCATATCCGGGTTGAAGAATAAGAGGTACATCGACGATGAAAGGCTTGCGCGGGATATGGCCGAGAAGTTTGCAGGGAAAGGCAAGGGTTACCATTATATAACCCGTTATCTTCATCTCAGGAAGATCAGAAATGAGATAATTGAGGATATTCAAAAAAACTTCGATTACCAAAGGGAGTTTGAATCGGCGCGATATCTGCTTGATTCAAAGGCAAAGAGAAAGAAACCCTCTGCGTTGGCTGCCTTGTTGAAAGGAAGAGGGTTTTCTTCTTTAACAATGGAAAGGATAGCGGAAATTTTCGAGAGGTCCGCGGAAGAAGGGCGCATGACATGGAAAGCAAAAAAATAAGAAGCACATATATCGATTTTTTCAGGAAGAAAGGCCATACTGTTGTCCCTGGAAGCAGCCTTGTTCCTTTTGACGATGCGACGCTTCTTTTTACCAGCGCCGGCATGGTACAGTTCAAGAAGCTGTGGGCAACCGACGGTCTTCTCAATTACTCCAGGGCGGTATCCTGCCAGAAATGCATGAGAGCCGGTGGCAAAGACAGCGATTTCGACAAGATAGGCATAAGCAGCAGGCACCATACTTTTTTCGAGATGCTCGGCAATTTTTCATTCGGGGATTATTTCAAGGAGGAAGCCATAGAATGGGCGAGCGAGTTTGTCTTTCATGTCCTGGGACTACCCGTTGAAAAGATATGGGTTTCGTACTACGGGGAGGACCGGGAGACCTTTGATATATGGAAGAAATTCCTGCCGGCAGAAAGGATTGTGCCGCTGGGTAAAAAGGACAATTTCTGGGGGCCTGCCGGGGATACGGGGCCTTGCGGACCGTGCACTGAGCTCTACTTTGATTCCGGCAAGGAGAAATCATGCGGCCCAGGTTGCCTGCCGGGGTGCGACTGCGACAGGTTCCTTGAATTCTGGAACCTCGTATTTCCCCAGTACGACATGCAGGAAGACAAAAGCCTGCTTCCTCTCAGGAGAAGAGGGGTTGACACGGGTATGGGGCTTGAACGCATCTCCCGGATAATGCAGGGAACCGATTCCAACTACGAGACGGATCTCTTTTTCCCCATCATCAGAAAGGCCGAAGAGGTATCGGGACTCAGTTATTTCCGGGACACCGATTCCAGGGTTTTCTTCCGAAGGATCTCAGACCACGTGAGGGCCGCGGCTTTTCTGATAGACGACAATATACTGCCGTCAAACGAAGGAAGGGGTTACGTTCTGCGCAGGATAGTCAGGAGGGCCGCAGTGAGCGGATCACGCCTGGGGATCAGGGAGCCTTTTCTTTACAGGCTTTCCGAGGTTCCTGTGGATATAATGTCCGACAACTATCCCACCCTTTCTGCCAACAGGGATCTCATATCCGGGGTGCTTCACGAGGAAGAAGAAAAATTCGGCCTCATCCTCGATTCCGCTTCGAGGAATTTCGAGGAGTTTCTTCCGGAGGTCAGGGAGAATGTCCTTCCGGGAAGCGTTGCATTCAGGCTTTACGACACTTATGGAGTACCAAGGGACCTGATAGAAGAACTTGCCTTCCAGCAGGAGATAAAGGTCGACTGGGAAGGTTTCGACAAGGCCCTGCAGGCACAAAAGAAGATGTCGAGGTTCTCATCTGAAGGCACCCTCCATAAAAAGGCCGTTTTTGAGAGTCTGCCGATGGTTTCTACCGTGTTCACGGGTTACGGGGCAATCGAAGGCGTCTCTGAAGTGAAGGCCGTTTATACCGAAGAAAAAAAGAAGGTTTTCCACGTTGTTCTCCAACAGACCCCGTTCTACCCGGAAAAAGGCGGACAGGTAGGTGACCGCGGTGTGATAGAAAACGGGCCGGCGAGGTTCATTGTCACGGACGCAAGGCTTGACGAGAACGGCATCATATACCACGCGGGCACTTTCGATAAGGGAAGGGCCGAAGATTTCATGGAAAGCGGCTCTCAGGTTACCGCCAGGGTTGACGCGGAGTTCAGGAAGAAGGTTTCTGCAAACCATACTTCTACCCACCTGCTGCACGACGCTCTCAAGAAGGTCATGGGAAAGGGAGTCCGCCAGGCAGGTTCCTATGTCTCCGACGACAGGCTCCGTTTTGATTTTGTCTCTTTTGAAAACATGAGCCTGGATCAATTGCACGAAACGGAAAGAATCGTCCAGGAAGCCATTCTTTCCAAAAGGCCTGTTACGGTCAGGGAGATGGAACTGGAGGAAGCGCTGAAAACCGACGCTGTGGCCCTTTTCACAGAGAAATACGAAGACCGTGTCAGGATCATAAGCATAGAAGGATACAGCAGCGAGGTGTGTGGAGGGACTCATGTAGCCAATACTTCTGACATATTCCTGTTCAGGATCACCGGCTTTTCAAGCATTGGGAAGAACCTGAAGAGAATAGAAGCGGTAACCTACAGGGAAGCCATAGGCTCCTTCGATTCCTGCAGGGAGACCCTTCACGGGCTGGGGAGCATGCTGGAAACCCCCCCTGAAAAGCTTCTGCAGAGGCTTGAAAAACTTATGGGGGAAGAAAAAGAGAAGGATAGGCTAATCGTAAAATACCAGGATATGATTGCCTCGATGATAAGCGACAGGCTCATAGCAGGGAAAGAGCTTGTATCTGTTGACAGAAGCTGTTATAATTATGTAAGCGCGAAACTGGGACCTGACGACGGCGGAATAATCAGCAAGATAGCCGACAGGGTCAGCGATTCCCTTGAAAACGCCATATCTTTCATTGGTAACGAGCAGAACGGGAAGATCAATTTCGTTCTCAAGGTTGGACGTGAAGCAAGCAGTAAATATTCCGCTGTTGAACTTGTCAGGGAGATATCCTCCATCATAGGCGGAGGCGGCGGAGGAAACGGTACTTTTGCCCGGGGCAGCGGTAAGAACAGCAGCCGTTTCGCTGAGGCATCCGAAAAGATTAAGGCTGTCATAAAATCTAAAGGAAAAGGTGAATGAAGGAAACAATGAGTCAGGAAGAAGAGATAAGGCTAATAAAGGAAATCCGGAAAGGAGACAGGAAAGCCAAGGAGGATTTCATAAAGCAGAACCAGGGACTCGTGATATACCTTGCAAAGAGATATGCCTTTTCTTCCGACATACTGGCAGACCTCATCGCCGAGGGAAACATGGGCTTGCTCAAGGCCCTTGACAAGTTTGATTTCAAGAAGAATGTCAAGTTCGGAACTTATGCCTATTTTTGGATAAAGAGGTTTATCCTCAGGGCTATAATGAAGGAGTTCGAGGTTTTAAAAATCCCTGAAAGATACCAGGAGTTCAAGGAGAGGCTCGAGGATCTGAAGAAAGATTACATGTTCAACCAGGGAAGAACCCCCACCGACAAGGAGATAGCCGAAGGTCTGAGGCTTACTCCGGAAATTGTCAAGAAGCTTAAAAAATATTCCAGCCAGGTAAGGGTCATATCTTCCGGTTTTTACGACGGTGAAAAAGAAGTGGACCTCTTCGAGGTGATAGATTTTGAGAAGAGCGGGGATCCCGGCCTCTGGGAAGTTCTTAATAACAGGGATATCCTGGAGAATATATTTTCCAGGCTCAAGGACAGGGAGAAGAGGGCAAACATAGAGGCATGGATAAACGTGCTCGAATTATATTACGGGCTGGGGGATGGCGTTCAACACAGCTACAAGGAGATATCTGAGAAGCTCGGGGTGAGCCGCCAGAGGGTTCACCAGATAAAGAAGATAGCCCTGCGGAAACTCAAGAAGGAATGGAAGGAGATGAAGAATGAAAAGGCTGAAAGGCTTAATAAGGACAATACCTGATTTTCCCAGGGACGGCATCCTTTTCAGAGATATTACCACCCTTCTGCAGGACGGCGGAGCGTTGAAAGAAGTTGTGGAAGCCTTTACCCATGAAACCCCGGAGGATGTTTCCAGGGTTGTTGGAATAGAGTCGAGGGGTTTTATATTCGGCGGGGCGCTCGCCTGCCAAATAGGTGCAGGCTTTGTGCCGGTCAGGAAGATGGGCAAGCTTCCATGTGAAAAGATAAGGATCGAATATGGCCTGGAATATGGCACCGACATTCTCGAGATCCACAGGGACTCGATTATCCCCGGGGAGAAGGTGGTGATTGTGGACGACCTTCTTGCCACAGGGGGAACAGCCAGGGCTGCCTGTACGCTGGTTGAAAAAGCTGGCGGCAAGGTGGAGAAGGTCCTTTTTCTTATCGAGCTGGATGAATTGAGAGGCATTGAAAAACTGAAGGGTTACGACGTCTTTTCGCTTCTGCACTTCTAAATGTCCATCCTGTCCGTTTGACGATCCTGCTTATGATTATTCTCATTGCCCGGGCCTTTTGAATAAATGCACAACCCGGTACGGCCGGAGGACAATCCGTTTCAGCCTTATCTCATGAAACCGTTACCTTGCAAGAATTTCAGCTATCTGGACGGCGTTGAGAGCGGCGCCTTTCCTTATATTGTCGCTTACAACCCACATGTCAATGGCGTTTTCCAACGCGGGATTCTCTCTTACCCTGCCTATAAAAACATCATCTTTCCCTGAAATCTCCAGGGGAGTGGGGTAGATGGAACCGGATGGTTCGTCCATGAGAGAGTTTCCCGGGAATGAGCCCAGAAGTTCTCTGACTTTTTCCAACCCGGGTTTTCTGCGGCACTGTACCGTTATGCATTCCGAGTGGGCGTTGAATACCGGTATGCGTACGCAGGTGGCGGAAACCTGCATCCCGGGGCAATCGAGGATCTTCCTTGTCTCTTTTACCATCTTGACTTCTTCGGTGTAATATCCCGGGAATTCATCGGAGAGGCCGCCTATCTGGGGGATTGCATTGAAGGCAATCTGGTAAGGATAAACTTCTCTTCCGATTGGTTCTCCGGCAGAATAGGATTTTACCTGCCTTTCAAGTTCCTCCACGGCGTTTCTGCCTGTGCCAGAGACTGCCTGGAATGTTGAAACGATGATCCTGTCCACTGTGTATTCCCTGTGTATGGGAAAAATGGCCATAACCATCTGTATCGTGGAACAGTTCGGGTTTGATATGAAGCCCCGGTGGTTTTTCAGGTGATGGCTGTTGACCTCGGGAACCACGAGAGGAACCCGCGGGTCCATCCGGAAATCTCCGCCGTTATCTATGACTACCGTGCCTTTTTTTACGGCGTCCCATCCAAACAACTGGCTTGCGCCCTTGCCGCCTTCAGTCCCGGCAAAGAGGGCAATATCCACGCCGTCGAAGGATTCGGCCTTTGTTTCTTCCACCCTGAAGGATTTTCCAGCAATCTCTTCATCTCTCTCCCTCGTCGCAAGTATCTTCAGATCGCTGTAAGGGAAGTTCCTTTCGACAAGTATCTCCACCATCTTTTTTCCGACCATTCCTGCCCCGACGACGGCAATCCTGTATTTTTTCATCTTGTCTCCCTGCTGCTCCTTAAAATTGAGCCTGCCAATGTTCCGGCAATGAATGCTTTGATAATGTCAAAAGGCAGGAATGGAAGAAACCCTGCCAGGAAAGCCCGTGAAACGGGGATCCTGAGGTAGAAGGAAAGCCATAACGTTCCCATGAGGAGGATAGTTGTTATACCTGCGAGCATTGCCCGTATCCTGCCCGCGCAGGATCCGTCTTTTTCGCACATCAGTCCTATAATGTAGGCGGCCGCGGCGAATCCCGTTATGTAACCCGTGGTGGTTCCGAGAAAGGCCGAACCCGAGAAGGAGAACCATCCAATGCCGGCGGCTCCTCCAAGGATGTATGCCAGCTGGCTTATGGCCCCGAATTCCTTTCCCAGCAGGATGCCGGCAAGCAGGACCGTGAAAACCTGTCCCGTGAAAGGAACGGGGGTAAAAGGGAGCCTGAAGCAGAACTGGGCCGAAAGCCCCGTCATGAAGGCAAATCCCATGGAGAGAAAGAATTTCTCTGCCAGTGTAAGGGCTCCGAAAAATTCGTGGTACTTCTCCCACGTACCGTTCCACCTGCCCAGTATTTTTTCCATTTATTTCTCCTTTTCCTTTCCTGATTCTGCCAAACCTGATATATTTTATAGTCTTCTTCTCTTTTTTTAAGGTTTCACAAGTATTTTTAGCTATGCCACCCGTTTTCTCTTATACCTTGCCCGAATCTCCCTTCCCCTGTGGGGAAAGTGATGAGAAAGCGGCATATATAATCCCTGCCTTGCATCTCCCCCCCTTACGCCACTGATGTTTTAGCGACTGCCCAAGGGGGAGGAGAGGGCAGAAAATTTATGACTGCCCCGATCCTGGTCAAGGATGAGGGAACCCTTAATATGAAATTCCCCACGTAAAACTTTTTATTTCTTTTCCCCGCAACCCTTTCGGAGCGGCGGGAGACCGTTACGCCCGTTCCTATGCCCCATTTAAAGGATATGCCTTCGCCGGACAAAGATTAAAGGCTTTCTGCGGTCTTCAATATTTCGGACTCGTCGGCTTTCGGGCCTATAAGCGAAACATAGAAATTGGAAGATGTGAAGAGTTCCTCCGCCATCGACAGAATTCCTTTTGAGTCCACGGAGTCTATCTTCCTGAGTATTTCGTTCCTGCCGGATATCCTGCCGCCGGAGATTTTCTGTTCACCGAGCCAGAGCATGTATTCCGTGTTGTCTTCCAGCCTCATGAGGAACTGGGACGAGAGGAACCTTTTTGCCCTTTCAAGTTCGCTGGCCCGGACCCCCTTTTCCTTAATTTTCTTCAATTCGTCAACAACTGCGGAGATGCATTTTTCCGCATTTTCCGGAGATACCCCCGCGTATATCACGTAAACGCCCGTATCGTTGTAGAATCCGGTCATGCTTTTTATGGCATATGCAAGCCCCATGTCTTCCCTTATCCTGTTGAAAAGCCTGCTGCTCATGTTGCCGCCCAGTATTATATCGAGAAGATTAAGGGCGTACCTTCTTTCATCGAACCTTGAAATGCCCATGCCTCCCATGGCTATGTGTGTCTGCTCAGTTTTCTTTCGTATGTTGGTGATGCGCGGACCTTCGGGTTTCCTGTTCCACTCTTCGAAAACGCTCTCCTTCTCCTGGCGGAACCTTGAAAGGTATTTTGAGGCCGTTTCGGAAACCTGCTGTTCCGAGACGTTACCGGCTATGCTGACTACGATGTTTTCCGAATTATAAAACTTATGGGTATAATCGAGGAGATTTTTCCTTGATATGCCCGTAACGCTTTCGGCTGTTCCGGCAACAGGCTGGCCCAGGGAATGGTTGCTGAAGAGTTGCCTGTCGAAGATTTCAAAGACATACTTTGCGGGTATGTCCCTGTACATGTTTATCTCTTCTATGATTACCTTCCTCTCTTTCTCTATGTCCTCCTCTTTCATGAGGGGATTTTGAACCATGTCAGAGAGCACGTCCATGCCGAGATCGAAATAATTTTTCAGAATTTTTATCCAGTAGCAGGTTACTTCTTCGGACGTGAACCCGTTGAAGGTTCCCCCGACACCCTCAATCTCTTCCTTGATGCGGTTGCAGCTCCTCTTTTTCGTGCCCTTGAAGAGAAGGTGTTCCACGAAATGGGATATTCCTGAAATTTCAGGGGTTTCGAACCTGCTGCCCGCCTTTATGAGGATGCCGGTCGATACTGAGTGAAACTGGGGCGCCTTCTTAAAAATTACCTTTATCCTGCCAGATATGACAATCTCTTTCCAGTCCATTTAACATCTCCTCCGGTATGGGTGTTTGACGGGCGGACAGGCAGCTGCTGCCCCCGGCAAGGTTTCTTTTTGGGAAACGGCCGACCGGGGTTCCCTCAAACCGCAACCCTCCCGTTTGCCTGATGTTTCCTTGTTTCTGGGGTTATCCCGGTTTATCCCGGGAACGGCAGGGAACCGATTCCTTAATCTTACTGCCCGGCATTCATTTGACATTTATTATAACTGTATTAATATATTCTGACAAGAAAGAGCCAATACGGTTCCTTCCGGGAGGGATGCAAAATGCGAATAGGTTTCATGATGAATTTTAACAGGGAAAGGGTGGATTTTGCAAAAAAAGCCGGCTTTAAATGCTGTGAACTTAAAGTATCCCCGGAGGACGATTTTTTTCCGGGCAAACCAGGATGGGAGTCAAGGGCTTCAGATGTTAAGGGGTATTTCGACAGCCAGGACATAAGGATCTCGTGTCTTGCCGGATTTTACGTGAACCACATGGATCCTGCCAGGGAGGAAGAGTATAAAAAGCTTGTAAGAAACTCGATATTGCTGGCAGAGAAGATGAACGTGGGTGTAGTGGCAGGCTTCTCAGGCAGGATTAAAGAGAAGTTCCTGCTCAGGGACAGCCTTCAGAAATATAAGGAGATATGGAGTGAACACGCAAGGTTTGCGGAGGACCGGAATATAAAGATAGCCTTTGAACACTGTCCGCTCGGCAGATTTTTTACTCCCTGCGAAGGGAGCAATTTTTTCTGTTCCCCTGAAGCATGGGACATGGCATTCAACGAGGTGCCTTCAAAGGCAATAGGGCTGGAGTGGGATCCGAGCCACCTGGTATGCAATTTCATAGATCCCTTGTCAAACATGAGGATTTACGGCAGCCGCATATACCACGTTCATGCAAAGGATGCCCACGTAAACAGGGATATCATGAGCAGGTACGGCAACTGTTATCCCGGGGCGATGGAGCACTGTTTTGCGGGTTTCGGAGATACGGACTGGAACCTGGTGATCAAGGAGCTCCACAGGCTGGAATACAGGAACGATCTTAACATAGAGGGATGGCACGACAGGGTTTACAGGGATGAAGGAAATAGAAAAATGGAAGACGAAGGGCTTATCCTTTCTCTAAGGTATCTCGAACAGTTTGTTATCCAGGACCGGGAGGCTGCATGAAAAAAATACTGTATCTGTACAACGAATCGGTTTTTCACCCTTCAAAATGGGCGGGAGAGATCCTTTCGGACATGATGAAGGGAGACGGCCGGTTTGAGCTTGTTATGACTGACAACCTTGATGCGCTGAAGATCCTTCCGGAGTCAGGCTACTCTGCCGTTGTAATCTACACGACCGGGGTAAACGATGAACTGACCCCCGCCAGAGAAAAAGGGCTTCTCTCTTTCGTTGAAAATGGCGGAGGGCTGGTTGGAATCCATTCGGCCGCAGACAGTTTCAGGGGGAACCGCAGGTATGTCGGACTGATGAACGGAGAGTTCCTTTCCCATCCGGAAAGACATACTTTCGACCTGAACGTAATAGATGATTCCCATTACATAACATCAAGGATGGGAGATTTTTCGGTTTACGACGAGATGTACCATTTGCAGGGATACGATCCTTCCAGGGCCAATACTCTCATGACAACCACGTGGCAGGGCAAAAAGATCCCCATGCTCTACGAAAGGACGCACGGCAGGGGACGGGTCGTATACGTGGCAAACGGCCATACTAAAGAAGCATGGAATTCCAGGGAATTCAGGAAGACAGTCATAAGATCGGTTGCCTATAGCGCTGGTGAAAATCCAGTAAGCAGAGAGATAAGGTGCGGCATTATTGGATACGGCCCTTCTTTTAACATGGGCAGGTATCATGCCGGATGGATCAATTCGATGAAGGGACTTAAAACCGTGGCCGTATGCGATACCGATCCTGAAAGAATAGAGGCTGCAAAAAAGGAACTTCCGGGGCTGGACGGGTATTTCGACGCCCCGGATAAGATTCTCGGGATGAAAGACCTCGACCTTGTTGTGAATATTCTCCCCCATGTTCTGCATGCTCCCATGGTTATCAAGTGCCTCGATGCCGGCAAGCATGCCATTGTTGAAAAACCTTTCTGCCTTAATACCAGGGAAGCCGACAGCATGATATCCCTTGCAGAAGAGAAGGGGCTGATGCTGAGCGTTTTTCACAACAGGAGATGGGATCCGGATTATCTTGCCATAAAGGAGATCGTCGGCAAGGGATTGATTGGCAGGATCTTCCACGTGGAGTGCGGTCTTGCGGGATACTCCCACCCGCGTTTCTGGTGGAGGTCGGACAAGGCGGTAGGGGGAGGCATTCTTTTCGACTGGGGCGCCCATTTCATGGACTGGGTGCTCAACCTGGTTGATTCCAGGATAGCCCAGGTTTCAGGAAACCTGAAGAAGCTCGTCTGGCACTCGGTGACAGCCGAGGATTACGGGCAGGTTTGCATCAGGTTTGAAAACGGGGTTACCGTTGATTTCGTTTCGTCCTGCATAAGTTCTTCATCCAGGCCCAAGTGGAGGATTCT
>Ga0302245_1002188_pt1 | contig 11706 bp, 9 predicted proteins | sample AAG_UR_Thr_MG_FD_193512 | JGI IMG/M metagenome (GOLD analysis project Ga0302245, IMG submission 193512) | Enriched activated sludge microbial communities from anaerobic digester in WTTP, New Holstein, Wisconsin, United States - AAG_UR_Thr | ecosystem: Engineered > Bioreactor > Anaerobic >... | reverse complement strand
TTGGCGTTGAACTGTCGGCCGAAGAGATGAGGCAGGTCATTTATCCATGAAACGCAGTCTGCTTTTTCCGGTGCTGTCGCTCCTTCTCGTTTTGACGGCGGCGTTCTCCCTGACCCTTGGTAAATATCCGCTTATGATGGATGATATTACCGGTTTTTTTGCATTCAAAATGTTCGGGGTCAGCGACCTTGACCCCGAACGCTGCCTCCTGCTGGGGAGCCTGCTCATCGATATTCGTTTGCCCCGCATCCTTGCGGCGATTCTTATCGGAGCTTCTCTTTCCGTTTCCGGGGCGGCCTTTCAGGCGATGTTCGTCAACCCTCTCGTCTCGCCGGGCCTGCTCGGCGTGCTCGCCGGCGCTTCCTTCGGGGCGGCGATGTCCATGGTATTTTTCGACAGCTGGCTTGCCGTCCAGAGCTTTACGTTCCTCTTCGGCTTTATCGCCGTTCTCATTGCCGTCGGTATCGCCAGGATGCACAAAGGCAACACCATCCTGCTTCTTGTTCTGGGCGGCGTTATCAGCGCCGCGTTGTTTACTTCCCTTTTGTCAATTATCAAGTACATTGCCGATCCCTTCAACCAGCTGCCTGCAATTGTGCAATGGCTGATGGGCGGCCTTTCCCTTGTGGACCATAAGACGCTGCTGGCTGCCGGAATACCGCAGGTTGTCAGCATAATTGTCATGATCCTTTTTTCCGGCTATCTCAATGCGCTGAGTATGGGCGACGAAGAAGCGCAGGCCCTGGGCATCCCCGTGGAATGGATACGCCTGCTGCTTATCTTTGTGGCGACGCTGATGAGCGCACTGACGGTTGTCCTCGCGGGAATGATCGGCTGGGTGGGTCTCATCATTCCCCATATCACCCGGATGCTGGTGGGGCCCGACAACAAGATTCTCATTCCCGCCAGCGCCCTTATCGGGGCAATTTATTTGATTTTTGTGGACGATATATCGCGGATGCTCTTCAATGTGGAAATCCCCATCGGAATTACTACATCACTGGTCGGCATACCATTCTTCGCGATTATTTTAAGAAAGGCCAAAAAGGGATGGAGCTGAAACCGTTGATTAAAGTTGAAGATATTTCCTTCGGTTATAACCGGAAGACCGTGTTGAGCGATGTTAGTCTTTCCATCGGGGCGGGCGAGGTTGTCACCCTGCTGGGGCCCAACGGCTGCGGGAAAAGCACTCTCATCAAGATCATCCTCGGCCTGCTGCGTCCGGCCACGGGCGCTATTTTCTTCAACGGTGAAAATATCCTGCACATAGGCTCCAAATCCCTCGCCAGAGAAATCGCCTATGTGCCGCAGATCCACAAAAGTTCTTTTCCTTACACGGTCATGGATATGGTGCTGATGGGCAGGATACCCCACAAAACCTTCTTTTTCCGGTACTCGAAGACCGACGTCGATATTGCCGGCGATGCTCTGGAAAGGCTCGCCATTGCGCATCTGGCCGACAGGGCCTACACGGAAATCAGCGGTGGAGAAAGACAACTGACGCTTATTGCGCGGGCTATTGCTCAGGGAGCAGGAACATTCATTATGGACGAGCCGGCAAGCGGCCTCGATTACGGCAACCAGTTGAGGCTGCTCGATCAGATCATCAAGCTATCCCGGGAAGGATATACCTTCATCAAATCAACTCATTCTCCCGAGCACGCCCTCTGGATAGCGGACCGCGTCATCATGATCAAAAACGGCGCCGTCGTGGCGGACGGCGCGTGCGATGATGTGATCAGCGCGAAAAATCTATTTCATCTCTATAACGCAAAAGTCAACGTTATGAAACTCAATGGTTCTTCTTTCGGTGTTTGCGTTCCTCAAACGATCTGCGGCTGCATGAATGATGAGAACGATCAGGCAACAGGACAATGTTGAATTAAAAAAGTTATTACCCATTGCTATTTTACCTTTTTTTGTTTAGTTTACCGCAAATACATACTGATTATAAAAACATTAATGAATGAAACCATTACAAAAAGACTTACAGACACCAAAGAAAAGCCTTGATGAGTTTTCCGACATCACAAAAAGAGTTCTGGGACACTTGCCTGACATTGTCTCTGAAAAAGCGACAGATAGAAATTATATTATCTTATCTTCTGTAATGGCAGGTACATCAAAGTTTGCCCGCCCAATCAACAACGACTTGTTCATTTTTAACAGCCGGATATTTGACGGTCAATATAATGAATTTCTTTCTATCCTTAATAAAATTAAAGACAAAAAAACTATTACAAAGGAAGAACACAACATCATTGATTCGGTTGTGTATACTGTCCAGCAGGCCATTGGTGTCGGAATGGATTTCCTATGCAATCCAAACAGTTCAAGAAAGCATGTCGGCAACAGATTTGAAGAATTAATTCGCCTCATTATCACACAATTAGGCATCAAAAACGATAAAGTTGTTTTCAAAATTCCCTACCCAACAGAAGATGGAGAAAAACTTTACTCATGCGAAACAGATATGGTCTTATCGCCCCATGACTCTGTAAAATCCGGGACCAAAATGATAGACAAAGAAGAAATTGTTATTTCTTTAAAAACATCTTCAAAAGACAGAATGGGGAAAATATTTTTAGATAAACTTCTGATGCAAAAGTTCGCAGAGCACCCTGTTAAAGTTGTTGGCATTTTTCTAAATGATGTCCAAAGAAAAGAAACAAAACAAATTGGTTTCACCTTTGTTTCCGGCCTGTTTATGGTATACACAAAATTTCTAACGCAACTGGAAGGAGTTTACTTTATAGACCCTCCTCCAATTACGCAAGGAAATCCATATAACCAGCATATTTTCCCTTTCTCTCAATTTATCGCTGCCGACATCTGGAAACTATTATCCTCTTAGTTTTCTTCGTCGTTCTATTATTTCGGAATCTTCTCCATTATCAGCGATTCTTTTAATATGCTTTAAGTCCAGGAGTCTCCTTTTTATTGTATTGCAGTATTCAATTTCGATGTCGGTTCCAAGCCATCTTCTGTCAAATGCTTCAGCAACTGCAAAAGTTGTTCCGGTACCGCCAAACGGATCAACAACCAACCCTCCTGGATTTGAAGAGGCGAGAATACATTTTTTTACTAACTCTATGGGCTTTTGAGTCGGGTGTTTTTCTCTTTCCCATGAATTATTTGTTAATGTTGGAATTTCAAATACATCTTTAGGTTTTGCTCCTTTGGGGTGTGGTGTCCACACGTATTCCTTTCCATTTCCGTATTGAGAGCTTTTTGCTTGCGGGTGTTGAGGATATTTAAGTGTATGGGCATTATAAGGCACTCTGACTTCATCAATATTAAAAATTATCTTATTGCTTTTTCTGAAATGCAATAAACTTTCGTGCGATCTGCCCCAATCGTCGGCAAGATTGGCCTTGTTGCGGTAGTACCACACAAGCCATTTGCAGCCCTTAAAAAGACTGCTGGCGGCCCATTTAAGATCTGCCAGAATTTCCGAAAAGCCGCATATATACAAACTTCCCGTCGGGTCAAGTACCCTTTGTGCCTCTTTTATCCAAGCAATGCTCCATTCTACATATTCTTTTTGTGATTCAAAGGTGTCCCATTCGGCCTTATTAATGTTGTATGGCGGATCGGCAAAAATAAGTTGCACAGAAGAAGTTTCTAATGTTTTGAAGAAAGTTATAACATCTTCATTATATAATTTACCAAGACCTGTCTCGAAAAAGGGTTTAAGTTTGTATTGTAAAGAATTAGCATAATCTGTTAAATACTTTTGCGACAACTCTTTGACGACAAATTCAATCTGCTCATCATTGTAAACACGGTAATTGTTAACGGGGTGTCTTTTTGAAGGCAACTTTCCGTTTTTATCCCATCGTCTGAGAGTTTCAGAGCTTACTCCTATTTTTTTTGCAGCCTGACTAATTGTGCAATAGTTTTCCATTGAAAATCTCCATAGCTGGTTTGCTTGCCAAACATTGTACAACCTTATACAAAAACCTTATACAAACAATAGTAACATTTGGTCAAATACTTTTTTAAATTAAATCATTTCATTACAAGCAGCATATATCTCATTGATAACAGGACATTTACACCGTTAATAGCTTTGCTTAACCATAATGGCGTATATTTATTAAAGACTGTTCCGAGTAATAAGACCGGAATAGTCAAAGAAATTTTCTTTCGCGCATCCTAAAAGAGTTCAAGAGGCTTATTTAATTCAGGAATTAAAATACAGAAACACTTATACAAAATATTCCAAAGTTAAGACGAACAAAGACAAGGTATTTGTTTTACCGCGCCAGGAGAACAATTATTCCGCCTGTCAGGCAGCGATAGCGGCGAGCTTCGTCAGGCCGGCATAGGCAAAGTAACCGGCGAAGACGACGAGGAAGGCGGCGCAGACGGCAATCAGACCACGGTACAGGCGGTCGGTCAGGAAACGCCTGCCCCCGGCCACGGCGGCTGAAACAATCGAATACCAGACAAGGTCTGCCAGAATATGTCCGGTAAAGAAAAAGGCAACACCCATCAGGCCAAACTGCCGGGAATAGAGAATATAACCAAGACCGATGGTCGCCCACCAGATGGTCCAGTAGGGATTAACCACACTCATCAGGATTCCGCTCCACACCGGATTTCTCCTTTGCTTCGGGTCGGCATCCCAGGACAGATGCAGCGAGGGCAGCGAGCGGATCATCCCCCAGGCCATCCAAAAAAGAATGATTGCCCCGCTTAGAGCTGTCGCCACAAAGACCGCCGGCAATTGCAGAAACGGCGCCAATCCCGTAAGAAGAGCAATGACGAGCACCAGCTCCAGGACGGCATGCCCGGCAATCATCAGTGGTCCCACGATGAAACCCCGCTGTGAGCTTTCGCTGATCGCCGCCGTCAACAGCGGCCCCGGCATCAGCGCGCCGGAAAAGGCGATAACAAAAGATGAGGCAAAGATAGTTAAAAAAATAGTCAATTCAGGCATTCAGATTTTCCCGGACATGACGTTTTTCTGATTCTACCGCACTTTTAATGAAGAACAGCAGTTTTTTCAGCTTTTCTCCATTGTTTTATGAAATTTAATTTGCGGCCATTCTTCCATTGCATGCGCCAGACGCCATTCACTCAAAGCCAGATAAACCACATTGCCTTCCGCATCCATCGCAACATTTAAGTGATTCTTCTTTTGAAAATCGTCCATTACCTTCGGGTCATCCGCCGTAATCCAGCGGGCGGCGGCATAATCGGTTTTTTCGTAATCGGCGTAAACGCTGTATTCATTTTTGAGCCGGGACATGGTCACATCAAACTGCAGAGCGCCGACAGCGCCTAAAATATTGTCCGAACCCCACAGCGGTTTGAATACCTGAATTGCCCCTTCCTCGGATAACTGGAGCAATCCCTTCTGCAAATGTTTGATCCGCAGAGGGTCTCTCAAACGCACGCGGCAAAAATGCTCGGGAGCGAAATGCGGGATGCCGGTGAATTTGAGCGGCTCTTTGAGCGAAAAGGTGTCGCCGATCTTAATGGTGCCGTGGTTGTGGAGGCCAATGATATCTCCCGGATAGGCTTCCTCGACATTGGTGCGATCCTGGGCCATGAAGATTGTTGCATTGGATAAGCTGACTTCTTTTTCGAGGCGGTGCTGCTGCACTTTCATGCCCCGCTGGAATTTACCCGAACAGATGCGCAGAAAGGCAATGCGGTCGCGGTGCGCCGGGTCCATGTTAGCCTGAATTTTAAAAACAAATCCGGAGAACTCATCTTCCTCGGGGGCAACGATTCTGGTTGTCGTCGGCCGCGGCACCGGCGGCGGAGCGATCTCCACAAATGCATCCAGCAATTCCTTGACGCCGAAGTTGTTGATGGCGCTGCCGAAGAAAACGGGAGTCTGGCTCGCCTTTAAATATTCCTTATGATCGTAGGGATTGGCGGCGCCTTCGAGCAGCTCTATTTCTTCCCGCAGTTCAGCGGCCTGGCTCCCCAGAAGCTCGTCAAGCAGCGGATCGGACAGATTTTCGATGAGCACCCCCTCGTCGGTGCGGCGGCTTTTTCCGGGGGTAAACAGATGCAGCGTTTTATTATAAAGATTATAAACGCCTTTAAAGCGCTTGCCCATGCCGATGGGCCAGGAAAGAGGCGTACACTCGATCTGCAGCTTGTCTTCGATATCCGCCAGAATATCGAGCGGCGCGAGACACTCGCGGTCCAGTTTATTAATGAAGGTGATAATCGGCGTATTGCGCAGGCGGCAAACATCCATCAGTTTTTGTGTCTGCGGCTCCACGCCTTTGGCGCCGTCAATGACCATCAGGGCGCTGTCTACGGCGGTCAGCACGCGATAGGTATCTTCGGAAAAATCCTGATGTCCGGGTGTGTCGAGCAGATTGATGTCGCAGTCTGCATATTCGAACTTCATGACCGATGAAGTAACGGAAATACCGCGCTCTTTTTCAATGGACATCCAGTCGCTCAAGGCATGTTTGTCCGCCTTGCGGGCTTTCACCGCTCCGGCCATTTGAATGGCGCCCCCGAAGAGCAGCAGCTTTTCGGTCAGCGTCGTTTTCCCCGCATCCGGGTGGCTGATGATGCCGAAAGTCCGGCGGCGGTCGATTTCTTTTAATAACTGTTTGCTCAAAACTATTCCATCCTGCTATTTTTCTGCAATATTAGAGATCCCGGTGGCTTTTTTGCAGTGATGCTCTTTTGACCGCATCCAGCTCCATTTTTCGCAGCCGGACGCTCTTGGACGTGATTTCCACCAGCTCATCTTCGGCAATGAATTCGATGGCCTGATCCAGAGAGAGAATACGCGGCGGACGCAATATTACAGTTGCATCGGAAGTTGATGCGCGCATATTGGTAAGTTTCTTTTCCTTGATAATATTAACGTTTATATCGCCTACGCGGTTGCGTTCGCCAACGATCATTCCGCCGTAAACCTGTGTCCCCACATCCACGATCATTTCGCCGCGGTCTTCCATAGCATAACTCGCGTAAGAAGTAACGCGGCCGGCGCGGTCGGCCACCAGCACTCCCGTTGTTCGCTGGGGAATGGGGCCAAACCAGGGGGCGTAATCCTCCAGCAAAGAATTCATGACGCCGCCGCCTTTGGTATCCGTCAGAAACTGGCTGCGGAAACCGATCAGGCCGCGCGACGGAATGAGAAATTCCATGCTGACCCGGCCGCTGCCTTTATTGACGAGACTCTCCAGGCGGCCTTTCCGGTTGGATAATTTCTCCGTGATCTTTCCGACAAATTCTTCCGGTATGTCCAGGAAAAGCCGTTCCACCGGCTCCATAGTCTTGCCTTTTTCATCTTTCGTGATCACGCGCGGGCGCGACACCATCATTTCGTAGCCTTCCCGACGCATTGTTTCGATCAGCACAGCCATCTGCAGTTCGCCCCGGCCGCAGACCTCAAAAGCATCGGTTCTTTCCAGCTTTTTGATCTTGATGGCCACGTTACGCAGCGCTTCTCGTTCCAGACGTTCAAGCAGATGCCGGGAAGTCAGATATTTGCCTTCGTTGCCGGCAAACGGCCCGTCATTGACATAGAACACCATCGAAACGGTCGGCTCGTCCACCAGCAGGCGGGGCAGGGGTTGTGGATCAATTAAAGAAGAGATCGTGTCGCCGATGGTGACGTTCGGCACACCGGAAAACGCAATGATATCACCAGATTCAGCAGTTGTTACGGCTTTCTTAGCCAGCCCCTGGAAAGTATAAAGCGCCGAAAATTTTATATTGGGGATGATCCTGTCTTCCGTGCAATGACTGTAGGCGGTATTCATTTCCAGCCTGCCCTGCTGGATGCGGCCCACGGCGATTTGCCCGACATACGGATCGTAGTCCAGATTAGTCACCAGAAATTGTGTATTGGCGTCATCATCGGCCTCGGGCGCCGGTATTTTGTCAATTATGGTGTCAAACAGTACATTCAGATCGGCGCTTTCATCTCCCAGCTTTTTATGGCAGACGCCGATTTTGGCATTTGTATACAAAACCGGAAACTCGATCTGCTGCTCATCAGCTCCCAGATCAATAAAGAGATCATAAGAGTCACTGATGACTTCTTCGATGCGGGCGTCCTGGCGGTCGATTTTATTGATCACCAGAATTACGGGCAGCTTTTTGGCCAGCGCTTTCTTCAAGACGAAACGCGTCTGCGGCAAAGGACCTTCACTGGAATCCACCAGTAAAATGGCGCCGTCAACCATGTTGAGGCTGCGCTCCACCTCGCCGCCGAAATCAGCATGTCCCGGCGTGTCAACAATATTTATCTTGATGCCGTTATACTCCACCGCCGTATTTTTGGCCGTAATGGTGATGCCGCGTTCCTTTTCCAGGTCAAGAGAATCCATAACGCGGTCTTCCACCGCCTGATGGGTGCGAAAAACGCCGGTTTGTTTCAACATGGCATTAAGCAATGTGGTCTTGCCGTGGTCAACGTGAGAAATAACGGCAATATTCCGTAAATGTTCCTTTTTCATAGGTCTCGATTCTTATAGCTTCATTTCTGTGCTGGTTTTCGTGATTAATTTCGGTGTGAAACGGAACCAATTTTAATTTGGGATGGCCAAAACACTTCTTTTTACAAATTTGGACGCTCCATAGCAAAAAAGATCAACTTTGACCAGCATTTTCTTCATGAAAAATAATCAGAGCGGGGGAGTAAGCTTGTGCAAAATAAGGCAAATATAATTGTTTTTTTCATATCACTTCCCGCAAAAAAATATTAATATAGCCCTGCCGATCTTTACAAATCGGCAATGAAACATATATTGCGTATCGTAGCCGTAAACATTTTTACCAATATCAATAATCAATAGGTGGAAAAAATGAACATCATTAAAATCAATTTTAACAATGATTTTGAGGAGGAATTTCAAAAGGCGGTAGATGAAGTCTTTAACCTGGTCAGCCCGATCTTCCGGCAGCATAAATACAACTGGGAGCCCCACATTGATGTTTATGAATCGCCGGATGAAATAATTATCCTGGCTGATCTTGCGGGGATAAACAAAGAAGAACTTAAAATCGAATTGACCCGGAAAAAAATTAAAATCTCCGGAGTACGCAAAGCCATTTTTACCTTTAAAAATGCACGCTATTGTCTGGCGGAAATTCCCCACGGCTATTTTATCAGAAATATTATTTTACCGGTAGCAGTGGATGCCGAATCGGCCATTGCATCTTATGCCGACGGAATCCTCACGGTCAGGATTAACAAACAGCCGGATCACAAGACGCATCGCATTCGCATTACAACCAGCGAATAACTACCGTAATTAATTTTCTTTCAACAACGATACGGGAGGATTTCATGACTGAAAGAAACGTTGCCGAAGACACCAAAACAATCATTGTGCCGGAAGTGATACCGATTCTTCCGCTGTATAATGTTTTATTATTTCCTAAAATGATGCTTCCACTGGAAGTAATCGGCCCCAGGTCCATCCAGCTGGTTGATGACGCCATGATCAAAGACAGGATAGTGGGCTTGATTATGGCCAAAAAAGAACCGGATTCCTTTGACTATCAATACACGCTCGAAGACTTGTATCCGGTGGGTACTTCCGCCACAATAATGAAAATGGCCAAAGTTTCCGAGACCAAGACGCAGATGCTGCTGCAGGGAATCAGTCGTTTTCAGATAGTGGAACTGATTGACGGCAAGCCATATCAGCAGGCGCGAATTAAAGTGCTGGAAGACAAGGAAGTTAAAAATATTGAAACAGAAGCGCTCATGGCTAATCTGCTCGTTCTCTTTGACCGCATTTTGAAGCTTTCGCCCTTTTTGCCGCCGGAATTCGGGCCAATGGCCAAATCGATAACGGAAGCGGGCGCTCTGGCGGATATAATCACCTCCATCATCAATGCGCCCATTGAAGAAAAACAGAAAATATTGGAGATCGCCGACACCAACGAACGCCTGAAGGAAGTAACGCGCATCGTCAATCATCAGATGGAAGTTCTGGAACTGGGCAATAAAATCCAGTCCAAGGTGAAGAGCGATCTGGACAAGAGCCAGCGGGAATTTTATTTGCGGCAGCAGCTGAAGGCCATTCAGCAGGAGCTGGGAGAAGCCGACCAAACCACGGTGGAAGTGGAGGAATACCGCAAAAAAATTGAAGAGAAGAATCTCCCGCCGGAGGCCCAAAAAGAAGCCCAGCGCGAGCTGGAGCGCCTGGGCCGCATGCATCCGTCGTCCGCGGAATACACGGTTGCTTCCACGTATCTGGATTGGATTACTGCGCTGCCCTGGAATCAGGGAACCGTGGACAACCTTGATATCAGTAAAGCCCGGAAGATTCTGGATCAGGACCACTACGGCCTTGCCAAGCCGAAGAAGCGTATTCTCGAATATCTGGCCGTACGCAAATTGAAGCCGGATTCCAAGGGACCGATTTTGTGCTTTGTCGGCCCTCCGGGAACAGGCAAGACCTCCCTGGGACAATCTATCGCCCGGGCTTTGGAGCGCAAATTCGCCCGCATTTCACTGGGCGGCGTGCGTGATGAGGCGGAAATTCGCGGGCATCGCCGCACTTATATCGGCGCCTTACCCGGCCGCATCATTCAAAGCCTGCGGCGGGCGGAATCGAATAATCCTGTTTTCATGCTCGACGAAATAGACAAAATAGTCAGTGATTATCATGGCGATCCTTCTTCCGCGCTCCTGGAGGTGCTGGATCCACAGCAGAACAATACATTCACCGACCACTACCTGGATGTGCCGTTCGATCTGTCGCATGTCATGTTTATAACGACGGCCAATATTCTGGATACAATACCGCCGGCGCTGCGCGACCGTCTGGAAGTAATTGAACTTCCCGGCTACACACTGGAGGAAAAGACGAAAATTGCCGAGCGTTACCTGATTCCGCGGCAATTATCCGAAAACGGTTTAAACGCCGATCAGCTGAAAATTACAACCAAAGCGCTCGTAGACATAATTTCCGGCTACACCCGTGAAGCCGGCGTACGAAATCTGGAACGTGAAATCGCCAATATATGCCGTGCAGTGGCGTCCATGGTCGCCGAAGGCAAAATAAAGTCGAAAACAATAACTGTTAAAGACATACCCAAATATCTGGGTCCCGTCCGCATATTGACGGATATCGATTCGCGCATCGCCAAGCCCGGCGTAGCCATAGGACTGGCCTGGACGCCGGCGGGCGGCGACATGCTGTTCATCGAAGCAACGGCCATGAAAGGAGACAAAGGATTGACCCTTACCGGCCAACTGGGCGATGTAATGAAAGAATCGGCAAGTGCGGCTTTGAGTTTCATTCGCAGCAACGCCGCCGCGCTGGGTATTGCCGAGGATTTTTATAAAAACACGGATATCCATATTCATGTGCCGGCGGGCGCAATTCCCAAAGACGGTCCTTCCGCCGGAGTTACCATGCTTACCGCTTTGACGTCGCTTTTGACCGGCCGTAAAGTCAAAAAAGATCTGGCGATGACCGGAGAAATAACCCTGCGCGGAGCGGTTTTGCCTATCGGAGGGATTAAGGAAAAAGTGCTGGCGGCCTACCGCGCCGGTATTAAAACCATTATTCTGCCCGAATGGAACCGCAAAGATATGGAGGACGTTCCGGCTAATATCCAAAAGGCCATTAAATTCCATTTCGTCAATGATATGATGGAGGTATTGAAACTGGCGCTGGAAGAGGCCGAAGGCAGCCCGAACTGATCCGCCGGCGGACTGCGGCGAACCGGCAACGAGAATGCTGCTGCAAA
>Ga0302245_1002178_pt1 | contig 11737 bp, 6 predicted proteins | sample AAG_UR_Thr_MG_FD_193512 | JGI IMG/M metagenome (GOLD analysis project Ga0302245, IMG submission 193512) | Enriched activated sludge microbial communities from anaerobic digester in WTTP, New Holstein, Wisconsin, United States - AAG_UR_Thr | ecosystem: Engineered > Bioreactor > Anaerobic >... | reverse complement strand
AAAATCACAAATACTTCAACACTTTCAAAATTTGATTTAGGGCATAAATGGTCCAATTATGATAAAGAATACCATAAAACAAAAGTTGTTTATCCAAATCAAAATGCTGAAATATTGTTTATTGAAAGATGTATTCAGCTTTTAAAAGAAGGCGGTAGAATGGCGATTGTATTGCCAAATGGTAATTTTGAAAATCCTTCTTTAGAATACTTGAGATACTATATAAAATTAAAAGCAAAAATCTTAGCGATTGTAAACCTTCCACAAGAAACATTTATTCCATTTGGTACAGGAGTAAAAACATCACTTTTGTTTTTAGAAAAAGACACCCCAAATATTAATAAACAATATCCAATTTTCTTTGGTAGAGTAACTAAGTTAGGTTATCAAGGTAATAAAAATGGCACTCCATTATATCAAAAGGACAAATATGGTCAAACATTAAAAGATTCATTGGGTCAGCCAATATTAGAAGAAGATTTCAGTGTAATTGTAGAAGAATATAAAAAATTTCAAAACGGGAAAGTTATTGAAAGTGATAATGCATTTTCAATTAGTTATAATGAATTAAACGGAAGATTTGACTTTGATTTTTATTCCCCAGAAAACAGAAAAATGTTTTCCAATTTAGACAACGTTAAAACTGTTCGTTTAGGTGATATTTGTGAAATTGTAAAAGTAAAGAGCAAAAAGCTTAAAGACCAAAACTCAACAGTTGAATATGTTGAACTTTCAGACATCAATACTCATTCATATGAAATTATTAATTCAACGACCTATCAAGTTCATGAATTACCAAGTCGGGCAAGTTATGAATTGCAGAAAGGAGATATTATTACTGCAATAGCTGGTAACTCTGTTGGGACAAGGAAACACGCAACTGCAATAGTAACAGAAGATTTTGAAGGGAGCATCTGTACAAATGGTTTTAGAGTTCTAAGGAATTTCAAAATTGATATTTATTATTTATTGTATTTTTTGAAATCTGAAATCTTCTTGAAGCAAATGTTCATGTATAGGACTGGTGCGGCAATACCAAATGTTTCTGACAATGATTTATTAAACATTGTTATTCATGTGCCAGAACAAAAAATTATTGATGAAATAAGTAGTAAAATGAAACATGCTTTTGAGTTAAGACAAGAATCAAAAAAACAAATTGAAAGTATAAGATTAGAATTAGCATAACTCAACGATACGTAGTCAAGCACATTTGCAGGTCGCACAAGCCAACGCTAAAGCCAAAACCTGCAAAAGAGCTTGCCTACCCAATCGCACGGCGGACAGAAAAGATGCAGCAAAAATGAAAGATAATATGATTGGAAAAACGCTAACATCGTATATAAAACATTTGGCAGTCAGTGTGTTATCAAGCATTTCAGCCCTTATTAAAAGTAGTTGTAACTTGACAGGAAAGTGCTTCGAAATGCCAAACGTTTCATATACGTAACCGTTGGCAACAAGTGTAAAAAGACAGACGACCAGACAGATACGATATTGACAAAATTAAATAAGAAAGGATTTAGCTTTATGACAGGACAGTGCAAATTTGATGGAAATTTATTTTGTTTTTTTCTTCCCCCCGCAAAAAAAGAAGAAGGAAACCCCACCCACATTGCACACATTGCCAAAGCCCCACGAGCCAACGCTACGACCAAAGCTTTGCCAAAGAGTGCAATCTTGCCGACGCTCACGGTGCTAAAATGAAGCTTTATCTGTATTTTTGAAAATTGTAAAAAAAGAAATTGAAAATATGAGTTTAAATACACAATCACTGCAACCCGTTATAAACTTCCTTTGGACAGTTGCGGATGATGTTTTGGTAAATACCTACCAAAAAGGAAAATACAAAGATGTTATCTTACCAATGGTAGTTATTCGCCGTCTTGATTTGCTTTTAGAGCCTACAAAAGACCAAGTTTTAAAAACATTCAACGAATACAAAGACAAACTTCAAAACCTTGATAGCTTATTGACTAATAGCAAGCACGGTTCGGGATTGGCTTTTTATAATACATCACGTTTTACTTTAAAAAAACTACTTGACGACCCCAAAAACCTGAGAAGTAATTTTGAAAACTATTTGAATGGTTTTTCTGAAAATGTGCAGGACATAATCAAACAATTCAAATTTAGAAATGAAATTGAAACTTTGGACGAAGCTGATATTCTTTATTCGCTGATTGAAAAATTCTGTTCACCGAAAGTTGAATTGCACCCCGACAAGTTGCCACCGTTGGCAATGGGCTATGTGTACGAGGATTTGGTACGCCGATTTAATGAAGAAAACAACGAAGAAGCCGGAGAACACTTTACACCAAGGGAAATCATTGATTTGATGACGCACCTTGTTTTCTTACCGGTAAAAGACAAAATACAACAAGGAACATATTTGATTTACGACCCCTGTGTGGGAAGTGGCGGTATGTTGACCATTGCCAAACACTTTATGCTCAATCCCGAAGGATTAATTAAAAGCAATGCCACCGTTCATTTATACGGACAGGAAAGCACGCCTTTCATTTATGCGACTTGCAAAAGCGATATGCTGATAAAAGGCGAAGACCCCGACAAAATTGCTTATGGCAGCACTTTGAGTGCATATGGATTTGACAAGGATTTGAAGTTTGACTTCATGCTCACTAATCCGCCTTATGGTAAGACTTGGGCACCTGATAAAAAAGCATTAGGCGTTGGACCGAAAGGAGCGATCACCGACAAACGCTTTATGCTGAAAGGCAGCTACAAAGAAGAAGCCGTTACCAGCCGAGTGAATGACGGACAGTTGATGTTTGTGTTGCACATGCTAAGCAAAATGAAAGACACCGAACTCGGCAGCCGTATTGCTTCTGTTCACAATGGTTCGGCTTTGTTTACAGGTGATGCAGGACAAGGTGAAAGCGAAATTCGCAAATACATTATTGAAAACGATTTGCTGGAAGCCATTGTAGCATTGCCCAACGATATGTTTTACAACACGGGCATTCCTACTTACATTTTCCTATTCACCAACCGAAAAGCAAAAACCCGAGAAGGAAAAGTGCAATTGATAAATGCCACTTCCGAAAAGTTCTATTACAAAATGCGGAAGCCATTAGGCAAAAAGCGAGTGGAGTTTTCAGCCGAACATATTCCTGTGATTGAAAAAATGTTCCTGAATTTTGAAGAGAACGAATACAGCAAAATATTTGACAATGAAGATTTCGGTTATGCTCAAATAACCGTAAACCGACCTTTGAAAGATGAGAAAGGGAAAATTGTAACCGACAGCAAAGGCAAACCAAAGCCCGACCCGAAATTGAAAGACACCGAAAACATTCCGTTGAAAGAAGATATACAGGATTTTTTTGAACGTGAAGTATTGCCTTTTGCTCCTGATGCTTGGTGGGATAAGAAAGACACCAAAATTGGTTATGAAATAAACTTTGCCAAATACTTCTACAAACACGAACCGCCAAGAGCATTGACTGAAATTGCCAAAGATATTTTTGCTATTGAGCAGGAAACAGACGGTTTACTAAATGAGATAATTGAAGCATGATAGCAACGGCAGTAGAAAATACAAAAACCGCTTGGTTGGGTGAATTCCCTGCTCATTGGGAAGTGCTTCGCATTAAAAATCTGTTTCAGGAAATGGACAGCCGAAGCGTAACAGGCAGCGAAGAACTGCTTTCGGTTTCGCATTACACAGGCGTAACGCTGAAACGGGAAAGTTTGGAAAACGAAGACGACCACCTGACCAATGCTGAAAGTTTGGTTGGTTATAAATTGGTGCAACAAGGCGATTTAGTTATCAATATCATGTTGGCTTGGAACGGCAGTTTAGGCATTTCGCCATACAACGGCATAACAAGCCCTGCTTATTGTGTTTACCGCATTAAAGGCGACAACAATCCTGAATATTTTGGATACTTGTTTACCACCAATTTATTTAAAGCCGAGTTTCGCAGGCACAGCACAGGTATTATTGACAGCCGTTTACGCTTATACTCCGATAAGTTTTTCAGCATTTTTACCGTAGTGCCGCCCAAAGACGAGCAAGACGAAATTGTCCAATACATCAAGACAATTGATGAAAAAATCACAAGATTTATAAATAAAAAGCTTGGCTTTATTTCATTATTGGAAGAACAAAAAACTGCTATAATTAATCAAATATGCCTAAATGGTGTAAATCAAAAAATGTTTGTTGAAACAAATGATGACAGGTTTAATAAAATACCTTCTTCATGGCAATTTAAAAGATTGAAATTTTTGATAAAAGAAAGGAATATCAGGTCAGAAACTGGTGAGGAAGAATTACTTTCTTTAAGTCAATATAAAGGCATAATTCCAAAAAAATCCTTGGAAGAAAGAGCTGGAATGGCTGAAAGTTTAGTAGGCTATAAAATTGTTGAACCAAACAATTTGGTAATTAATAAAATGCAAGCAGCAAATGGATTGGTTGGGATTTCAGAATTATTTGGAATTACTAGTCCTGACTATGCCATTTTTGAACCCACCATCGATGAAGTTTATATGTCTTACTTGGGTTATCTATTTAAAACATCGGCCTCTCGGTCTCATTTTTACTCACGTTCAAAAGGTGTAATGGCAGGATACATTCGATTATATTCAGACCAACTACTTGACTTAAAAATTCCTTTGCCGCCATTTGAAGAACAAAAACAAATTGTATCACACATAAAAACCGAAACCGCCACCATAGACACCGCCATAGCCAAAGCCGAACGGGAAATTGAACTCATTCGGGAATACAAAGAGGCAATGATAAGTGAAGCGGTGATGGGGAAAAGAAAATAAATTAGCCAATGAAAATAACTAAACTCGAAATACATAACTATCGTAACCTTGATGGGTTGAACGTTTCCTTAGAGGAAAATTGTAATTTCATTGTAGGTGAAAACAACCTTGGTAAATCCAATTTACTTTCATTGGTGAATATTCTTTTTACTTCAAGAGCTTTCAAGTTAGATGATTTTAAAGATATCAATCTTCCAATTGAGGTTAACTTCCAATTAAAACTTGCGCCTATTGAAATTGGGCATTTTCAGGACTTATTTGACTTGGATGATTATTCTTTAATAAACATTACAGCAAGACAAGATAATATTGACGATAATATTGTATTCTTTCATACTGAAACAACAACCTATATTCAACCTTCTGTTGTTAGATGCATAAATTATATACATTACGATTCTTTACGTAATCCTGTAGCCGAAATTAACTTTGATAAAGGGAGAGGTGTAGGTAGATTTTTAAGAAATATTATTTCTCAATACCTGAAAAATAAAGGCATTTCAGATGCCGACTTTTTAGATGACACAAAGGTTACAGAATTACTTGGCTCTATAAATGATAAAATTGTCAAAATAAAATCTTTTCAAGATTTTGGTATTAAAGCATCTACAGAAGAAGATGCTGAAAATCTATTATCCAAAATTGTAGTTTTAAAAGACGGAAAAGGTGATAGCTTTTTGAAAACTGGCTACGGTGTTCAGTTTCTCATACTTGTTACTTTGTCGGTTTTAGAAAAACTTCAAACAATCCGAACACAGAGAGGTGACAGAGGAATTTTTGAAGATGAAAATGCAGGAACAAAATTTATTTCGCTGATTATAGGTTTAGATGAACCTGAAATTCATTTGCATCCTTATATGCAGCGTTCTTTGATTAAGTATTTGAATAACGTTATAACCAACAATAACGCTGAATTTAAAACCCTGATAAAAGAGTTGTTTGATATTGACGAATTTATAGGGCAAGTTATTGTTGTTACACATTCCCCAAATATTTTGCTTAATAATTACAAGCAAATTATACGCTTTTACTCAGAAGCAGGTATTACGAAGATTATCTCAGGCAGTCACTTTACTCTTGGCGAACAGCTTCATAAACATTTGTATTTACACTTTCCTTTCATCAAAGAAGCGTTCTTTTCAAGATGTGCAATATTTGTTGAAGGAGATTCAGAGTTTTCAAGTTTTCCTTTGTTCGGTAAAAAAATGTCAATTGATTTTGATGATTTGGGTATCTGTGTTATTCAAGCTGGTGGAGATGCAATTCCCCAATTGATTGATTTAGCAACAAAATTTGGCATTCTATCCGTTGGTATTACAGATAAAGATGATGGTTCAAGACCATCGACTTTACCAAACCATTACCAAACCAATCTTCGAGACTTTGAAGCAGAGTTAATTGCCCTAATAGATGGGGGCAAGGAAAGTGTTTTGAGGACGATTTTGTGCGAATATGATTCACAAGGAGCTGAAAGAATTATGGATGTTAAAGCACTTAATAAAAGAGCTCATAATAAACATGGTATAGGAACAGTTCCTTTTTCAGCACCTTTGAAACTTTCTAATATTAGTTTATCAGATACGACAAATCTAAAAGCTTTTTATGTCACTTGGTTTGCTGTTAATAAAACGTACCCATTAGGTTTATTAATTGGAGAATTCTTGACACTTGCTGAAATTCCAACAATTTATAAGACAGTAATAACCGAAGCCAAAAATTTAGTAGAAAATGTCTAAATCGGTTATTGACATAGTAAAGGAAAAAATTATTGCCAGACATCAAGGCGATGAGAAGCAACTTGAAGTAATTTTTTCACCTTCAAACAGACTGCTTGTTGAAGCACCTGCTGGATATGGAAAAACTAATACAATGGTAAGCAAGATTGCCTACATGATTGCAACCAAACAAATTCCAAACCCCAAAAGACTTTTAGCCTTGACTTTTAGCGTTAATGCTGCCTACAAGATTAAAAAAGATGTAACTCAACAAGTACCTTTACTGCTGGCTGAAACAGGTCTCGACATTGCAACATCAGATAAAATATTCGTATCAAACTATCATGGCTTTAGTAGAAGTGTATTAAAAAAATATGGTAGTGTTTTTCATTCTAACTTAAAATCAATTGATACACTCCAATCAATCGATGATAGTGATGTAAAAAAAACACAGACCACAGTAAAAGGATTGTCATATGAAAATGCATTTTTCTTGTCTGAATATTGTGATGCACTAAAGAAAAGTAATGAAACATTTCTTCGGGAAAATCTTGAAAAGTATTGTGCTGTAATAATCGAAGACCTTTTGCCACAAGGTTTTATTTCGTATAATGCAATCTTAACCTTGACCCAGCTATTATTCAAAAAACATCCCAATGTTTTAGCATTTTATACAAAATACTATTCAACATTACTTGTTGATGAATATCAGGATACAAATATTCTAAGCTTTGAAATTATAAAAAGCCTTATCACTTACGATACCAAAGTAATATTATTGGGTGATTCGCTTCAACGTATTTATGGTTTTATAGGAGCTGTTGAAAATTTGCTTACAATTTCAGAAAAACAATTTGGATTGACCAAAGTAGAATTATCAAAAAACTACAGGTTTGCTTCAAACCCTGAAATGCTTCGTCTTGATAATAATATCAGGAGAAATGCTGAAAATACAAACAAGCCAACAATCACAGAGGATGCATCTATAAAATTGAAGTTTTCTGAAACCCAAGCAGATGAGGCTCTTTATGTTGTAAATTTATCACTTGCTATTCTGAAAAAATATCCTGAATCGAAAGTTTCAATCTTAGTTAAGCAAAGAGGTCCTAATGTTAATTTAATCATTGAAACATTTGAACTAAATAAAGTTCCATACTTCTATGGCTTATTTACCGATGAAGATGCAAACTACATTTCATTTCACAGAAAATGTTTATATGAATTCATTGAACTTATACGAATTAAAGAAACTATTACTAAGAAACTCGCAAAGGAACATATCAGTTTAATTTCAAAACATTATTCAGAATCATCCGACTCATTAATTGAAGCTTTAATTTCATTACTTGATATTTTTTGGAATAAATTGTTTATAGATTTTTCATTTCTCTCTAATGAGGAGAAAATCAATCTAATTAAAGACACGTTTGAACATAATGGATTAAAGCAGTACATTGAATTTATTAATACAAACATTGTTATTTCTACTGTTCATGCCGCAAAAGGCTTAGAATGGGATTTCGTTATTTTGCCAGACATGGAACAAGATTCTTTCCCAAATTGGTTTGGGTTATGTAGTACCTGTAAGTGCAAGTCTGATTGTAATATTATTATTAATAAGGAAAATGAAACAAAATTCCTTGAAGAATTAAGTGTGTTTTATGTCGCAGTAACTAGGGCACGAAAGCAAGTGTTTTTTTCTATGAGTAAAAAGGAAACTAGAGGATATAATAAAAACCTGAGTTGTTTTTTGAAACTACCAGGCATAACATATAAAAACGTATGAAAACCGACACAACAGAAAAAGGTCTCGAAGCCCATATTACACAGCACTTGTGTTTGGTAAATGCTTTTGAAGAAAGACATCACAGCCAATACAATCGTGTGGATTGTGTGGATGAAGATTTACTTTTCAATTTTTTGCAAACCACACAGGAAAAAGAAGTTATGAAATTGCAAACCATTCACGGAAGCAATTATAGAAGTAAAGTATTGTATCGCTTAAACAACCAAATTAAGACTTTTGGAATTATAGAAGTATTACGTAAAGGTATAACCGACAATAATATAAAGCTTAAACTATTCTTTGATAAGCCTGTTTCCAACTTAAACGAAAAAGATTTTGCCTTATACAATCAAAATATATTTTCAGTAACAAGGCAGGTACATTACAGCAATCAAAATGAAAATTCGCTGGATTTGGTGGTTTTTATCAATGGTTTGCCAATCGTTACATTTGAACTTAAAAACGAACTTACCAAGCAAACAGTTAAAGATGCCATTAAGCAATACAAAACCAACCGCGACCCAAAAGAAGAATTGTTTCGTTTAGGCAGATGTTTGGTGCATTTTGCAGTTGATACAGAACAAGTTTGGATGGCAACACATTTAAAGGGCGAAAACACTTACTTTTTGCCTTTCAACAAAGGGAACAATAACGGAGCAGGAAATCCTCACAATCCAAATGGCATAAAAACCGATTATCTCTGGAATGAGATTTTAACCAAAGACCGTTTAACAAATATCATTCAGAACTATGTTCAGTTATTTGAGGAAGAAACAGAAAAGATTTTGTCCGATGGAAAAGTAAAGAAAGAGAAAGTAAAAAAGCTTATTTTTCCTCGATTCCATCAAATTGATTCTGTTGATAAACTACTCAATAATGCTAAGGTAAATGGAGCTGGAAAACGCTATTTGATTCAACATTCGGCTGGTTCAGGAAAATCAAATTCCATTTCATGGCTTGCTCATCAGCTGGTTGGCTTATTCGATAAAGAAAATGCTAACACCGTTTTTGATACAGTAATTGTTGTAACCGACCGTAAAGTGTTGGATGCTCAAATACGAAACAACATCAAGCAGTTTGAGCAGGTGAAAGGTGTTGTTGAAGCTATTACCGAAGGTAGTAAACAACTTAAAACAGCTTTAGAAGAAGGCAAGAAAATTATCATCACTACCATTCAAAAATTTCCATATATAGTAAACGAAATTGGCGAACTGCCCGGAAATAAGTTTGCAATCATCATAGACGAAGCACACAGCAGCCAAAGCGGAAATACAGCAGGAAAACTAAATGAAACACTTTCAAAAGAAATTGATGAAGAAAATGCTGAAGAATGGACAGACGAAGATGAAATTGTAGAGATTGTAAAAGGCAGAAAAATGTTATCAAATGCAAGTTATTTTGCTTTTACTGCAACGCCTAAAAATAAGACACTCGAATTGTTTGGCGAAAAATACAATGACAATGGCAAAGAAAAATTTAAAGCATTCCATCTTTATTCAATGAAACAAGCCATTGAGGAAAATTTCATTCTCGATGTTTTGCAGAATTACACGACATATCAAAGCTATTACGCTTTATTAAAGAAAATTGAAGACGACCCTGCTTATGACAAAAACAAAGCCCAAAAGAAACTAAAAATATTTGTTGAGAGCCACGAACACGCCATAGCAAAGAAAACTGCACTAATCATTGACCACTTTATGGATAGTGTTATTCGTCAGAAAAAAATTAATGGACTGGCAAAAGCTATGGTTGTTACAAGTAGTCGTAAAAATGCAGTAAAATACAAAACGGCATTCGATAACTATTTAGCTAAAACAAATAATCCATACAAAGCAATAGTAGCATTTTCAGGCGATATAGAGGGTGAAACAGAATCTTCTTTAAATCATTTTTCAAGTTCAGCAATTCCTGATGAGTTTAAAAAATCGGAATTTCGTTTTCTGATAGTTGCAAATAAATACCAAACAGGCTTTGACCAACCGCTTTTGCACACAATGTATGTTGATAAGAAATTAGGCGGTGTAAATGCAGTTCAAACACTTTCACGTTTGAATCGAACTACATCAGGTAAAAAAGACACATTTGTTTTGGATTTTGCCAACGATGCAGAAGAAATTAAAAAATCATTCGACCCATTTTTTGAAACAACAATTCTTGGTGAAGCAACCGACCCAAATAAATTATTTGACTTACAAGCTGCTTTAGATGCGTTTCAGGTTTATACACCTGAACAAGTACAAGAATTTTCGCAAAAGATTATTGCTAATGTGCCAGTTGACCAATTACACACTATTTTAGATGCAGCAGCAGAAGTTTTTAGAACAAGCTTAAATGAAGAACAACAAGATGATTTTAGAGCAAAATGCAAGACTTATGTTCGATTATATGTTTTCCTTGCTCAAATAGTACCTTTTGTGAATCCTTATTTGGAACGACTGTACTTGTTTTTAAACCACTTGCAAAATAAACTTGGAAAGCAACGAGATGAAGATTTGGCACAAGGGATTTTGGATAATATCGACATGGAAAGTTACCGCCTACAAAAAGAAGGTGAATTTAATATTCAGTTACAGCAAGGTGATGAATTGAAGCCAATTCCAACAGATATGAGAGGCAGTGCAGCAGAGCCTGAAATGGAATATCTTTCAAACATTGTGAAAGCATTTAATGATAAGTTCGGAACCACTTTTACAAATGAAGATAAAGTTCGGAAAATGACTCAGGATTTAATGCAAGATGTAAAAGACGACAAATCTGCAATGGACAATATTAGTGCATCATTGAGTAGAAATGACCTTCAAAATGCACAGATAACTTTTGCCGATATTTTGAAAGAAAAAATGATAAATCATATTGACAGCAACTTTGAAGTTTTTAAGGAATACAATGATAATCCAGAATTCAAAGCATTTTTAGCAGGACAAATGTTTAAAATTTTGATTAATGATTTGGCGAAAACAGTATAGCCACCGCACAGTCGTAAGCACATTTGCAAGCCCGCACAAGCCAACGCACAAACCAAAGGCTTGCAAAAGAGCTTCCACCTTTCCAGCCCGAATAACCGCCTTTCAGGACGGTTTTAGGATTGCCCACGCTCAAAAAACAAAATAAATTTGTGCTTCGTAGATAGGTTGGTGCAGATTGACAATGATACGAAAATAAAAGCTAAATAATTGACAAACAAGCGGATATGAATGAACACCAGTTGCCAACACGCGGTATAGTTAATTGCCGGTGCAGTGCGTATTCGAGCGGTACAGCTCGTATTAAAAGTAGTTGTAACTTGATAGGAAAATGCTTCGAAATCGGCAACTAACCATACCGCCAACCGTTAGGGTCGCATTGTCCGCCCTTTTAGCTTACAAGGTTTATTTGCCTGGTTCTTGTTAATATCGGACATCATGAAAGCTTATAAAACACGAGAAAAATA
>Ga0302245_1002175_pt1 | contig 11741 bp, 9 predicted proteins | sample AAG_UR_Thr_MG_FD_193512 | JGI IMG/M metagenome (GOLD analysis project Ga0302245, IMG submission 193512) | Enriched activated sludge microbial communities from anaerobic digester in WTTP, New Holstein, Wisconsin, United States - AAG_UR_Thr | ecosystem: Engineered > Bioreactor > Anaerobic >... | reverse complement strand
CCATTAAAGGAACATCGATCTTATCAATCAGCTTGATTGCTACACTTCCAAATATTCCTTTGGTTTTTTCACCTATGCCATGGCTTCCAATAACCACAATTCCGGGTTTGTAGGTTTCAGTTATTTCAAGTATTGCATCTTCAGCAAAGCCATTGCTGGCTGTAGCAGTGATCTTTATTTTTTCAAGTTTTTTGCTTTTTACATAATTTTCGAGGTGTTCGGTAAGTTCCTGTAATTGTTTTTTAGCCTTGATCTCAATTTCCTGAAAATAATTGTCATAATTCATCTGGAACAGATGAGCTCCTTCGTAAGTTGGCAGATTTATGGCAGGCTTGAAAAACGCATGAAACAGTTTTATTTCTGCCTTAAATGTATCGGCCAGAGCAACGGCATAATAACAGGCATTTTTTGAATAATCAGAAAAGTCAACAGGAACAAGTATTTTTTTGATTTGTTGTATCTTTTTCGCTGTTTTTGCCTTTTCTTGTATTTTACCGGATTCCTGTATAATTCGCAGAGCTGCTTCTACATCCTTGGTTTTTACTCTGAGACGGACTCCACTACCTACCATGGGCTGGATTACATTAATACCGGTAAGCAAACACTCAATACCGGCTGCTTCCAGTTGATTTTGTATTAACAGCGCCCGTGAGTAGGTATGATAAGCGATGGTTGTAAATTTATCTTCCATGATCTTGTATTTTAAAAAACCGTATAAATATACAATCAATTCATGACATAGCAATAAAATAAATAAAATTAATTTGCATTGGAAAAGATGTGGTGCAATAACTTTCGTACTTTTGCCGGCTAAATTTCACACAATCAATGAAAAACAAGGAAAAAGAACCTGAAAGGGAAAAGCAACCGGAGGCAGGTAAAAAGAGCTATTCTTCAAAAACCTCAAAAGAAAACAAAAAGTTTTCCAGCAAAAAAAACGAAAAAGAGAAAAAACCTTATAAAAAAGCAGAATCATCAGACTATCGAAGAGAAGAATCATTCAAATCAGGAAAGGAAAAATCTTCCGGTTCAGTAAGGCGCTCAAAACCAGATTCTTTTAAAGAAAAGAAACAAAGCGAGGAAAGAAAAAGACCGTATAAACGGACAGAAGAAACGCTTCCGTATAAAAGATCAGGAGCATCGGATTCTGGAAAATACAGGGATCAGGATTCAAATCAGAAATATTATCACGGTTCTGAAAGGAGGCGTTCATTTTCGCGGGATGATGAAGCAGATAATGATCGTAATATAAGAAGTGGCAAAAAATATAGTGAGGGTAGAGATTCTGAATCAGGAAAGCACTCGGGTTCAGAGTTTTATAAGGAAAAGAGATACAGTGAGGAAAGAAAAAGACCGTATAAACGGACAGAAGAAACGCCTCCGTATAAAAGATCAGGATCATCGGATTCTGGAAAATACAGGGATCAGGATTCAAATCAGAAATATTATCACGGTTCCGAAAGAAAACGTTCATTTTCGCGGGATGATGAAGCAGATAATGATCGTAATATAAGAAGTCGTAAAAAATATAGTGAAGGTAGAGATTTTGAATCAGGAAAGCACTCGGGTTCAGGGATTTATAAGGAAAAGAAATACGGTGAAGAAAGAAAAAGACCGTATAAACGGACGGAAGAAAAGCCCCCGTATAAAAGATCAGGATCATCGGATTCTGGAAAATACAGGGATCATGATTCAAATCAGAAACATTATCATGGTTCGGAAAGGAAGCGTTCATTTCATATGGACGAAGATTTAGGATATGATAGAAATAAAGGCAGACGGACAAGGTATGGTGAAGAAAAACCTGCTGAAAAAACTTACCGTCCTGTAAAAGCTGATCCGACTACTCCTATACGTTTGAATAAGTTTATTGCAAATGCCGGAGTATGTTCAAGGCGTGAGGCTGATAAATACATTGAAAGCGGTGCTGTAAAAGTAAATGGTGTAATTGTTACAGAACTCGGTGCCAAAGTGAGCCCAACGGATAAAGTGCAGCTTGGAGACCAGACTCTTTCATCTGAAAAGTTTCGATATGTTTTGCTTAATAAACCCAAAGGCTATATTACTACTTCTGATGATCCTTTTAAACGGGATACGGTAATGATACTTGTGGAAGATGCCTGCAGGGAGAGGATTTATCCGGTTGGCAGACTTGACCGTAACACCTCAGGGCTTTTGCTATTCACAAATGATGGAGAACTTACCAAACGTTTGACACATCCGAGTTTTGGGGTTCGGAAAGTTTACGATGTAGAACTCGACAAGCCGCTTACAAAAAAAGATATGGAAACAATTGCCGGAGGAGTAGAGCTGGAGGAGGATATTATTTCAATTGATGATATTGCATATGTTGATTATGATGAAAGCCGTAAACATATTGGAATTATACTTCATTCCGGACAAAATAGGGTTGTAAGAAGAGTTTTTGAAAAATTCGGTTATGAGGTAACCAAACTCGACAGGGTGATGATAGGCAGCCTTACGAAGAAAGATCTACCGCGTGGAAAATGGAGGCATTTAAATGATTCAGAAATAAGAATGCTGAAACGATTATAAGACAACATTAATTATTTGCCTTAATCTCAGCTTGTTAAAGCACACTTTTAATTTTTTGCCGAATATCCTGCTTATCAGATTGGTTTTTGTGTTGAAATAGCAGATGAAATTTCATCAATGCATCTGTAATATTATCTTTTTCTGGCGATTACCATTACAGGCCAGTGATCAGAAGGAAGGATACCATTATGCATTTCCATCAGCACCTCATATTTAAGTGCTTTCAGTTTTCGGTCGAGGAAAATATAATCAATACGATCTTCTTTACTTTCATATTTAAAATCATTGAAAGTGTCAGCAGGTCCTTTTCTATGCAAAGCATCAAAATAAGGGTCAATTAATAATTGATGCTTTTTCAGGTATTCATAGGGTTCTTCTTCAGGCCCTGTATTAAGATCGCCCATAAGTACAGCATGGTAATCGCTATATTCAGGTTTTTTCAGAAAGTCAACAATCAGTTGAATACTGTTAAATCTTGCCAGTTTCCCAATATGATCGAAATGAGTATTTATTACCAGATAATTTTCATTTGATTCATGGTCGTATAATGTTGCCCAGGTAGCAATTCGTGGTAAAGCGGCATCCCATCCCACAGAAACCTTTTCAGGATTTTCAGAAAGCCAGAAAACACCATTATCCAGAATTTTGAAGCGTTCAGTATTAATAAATAATGGCGCATATTCTCCGGCGGTGGCTCCATCATCACGACCCACACCAATACGCTGATAATTTTTCATGCCATTTTCCAGATCAATTAGCTGCCGGTGCAAAACTTCCTGAAAACCGGCTATATCGGGTTTAAAATCATGGATCTGAGCCAGTATCAATGGGTTGCGTGCTTCCCACACATGAGGGAAATCTGATTCGTTGGCATAACGGATATTATAAGTCATTAAACGAATATCCTGACTTTTAACATAACTACAGAAATACAGAATTATAAGTATCTGCAGAGCAATTGTTTTGATTTTCATAATGATAAGTTTAAACTGAAAATATCAATATTGATTTAATTCTTCTGCAATTTTACTGACTTTTTTAATTTAACCGGACTTACTTCATAGATTTTTGAGAAAACCAAACGCTGTCAGTCTTTTTGTTTCTGCGAATAAAAGACATTTTGCTAATAATTACATGCTTATCTGATTGCATATTAACTGTCATTTAGAAAGCAATCATTATTTTTGAAAAAACTTTTAACAATGGAATTATTTGTAAAAACGGTTGCTTTTCAGGGAGCACCGGCAGAAATACATATTAACGGACAAACAGAATTACGTGAACTATTTCCTGAGATCACCTTCAGGTTCGTAAGCGAAAAACCTGACCTGATTTATTTTTTAACCGGTGGCTCTGAGCAGGAGGCAGTAGCCGCAATGCAGACTGGCAAGCATTTTTTATTGCTTGCCGGATTTGAAAACAATGCTTATGCAGCAGGCATGGAAGTAAAAGCCTGGGCAGATGAAAAGAAAATATCTTCTTCCCTTGTTTCATTACATGAAGCAGAAGAAAAGAAAATATTAAATGATCATGCTCTGATATGCAGCTCGTTACGTTTGCTTAATAAAAAGCATGCCGCTCTTATCGGAAATGTTTCGAAGTGGCTGGTTGCATCTGAGTTTCCGTTTATTCTTGCCAAAGAACGTTTCGGAATAAATATACTTCATCTGCAGTGGAGTAATTTGCCTGATTTTATGAGCTTTGATCCTGATCCGGAATTTTTTGAAGTGTTTAAACAGGTAAATAAAGACTCTTTAACAAATGAAGCCCGTTTCTATTCATTTCTTAAACATATTCTTAATGAATTTAATATCAGCGGCTTGACTGTTGAATGTTTTCAACTTGTGAACACACGTAATATTACTGCCTGTCTTGCTTTGGCAATACTTAACAATATGAATATTGCAGCCGGATGCGAGGGTGATCTGGTGAGTTTGGCAGGCATGATGCTGGTACAGGCTTTAACAGGACATATTCCATGGATGGCAAATGTTGCAGGATTTAATGGGTCAAATTTACTATTTGCTCATTGCACTGCACCGGTTAACTTGCTTGATGAAATTGAACTACCAACGCATTTTGAAACAAACAAATCTTTTGCAGTGACTGGAAAGCTAAAGATGGAGGATGTAACCATATTTCGTATGAACCAGCATTTAGACCGGGCTTTTATAAGTACCGGAAAAATTATTTCTCAGCCCCGTCATAGTTTTGCCTGTCGGACTCAGGCTGAAATAACTGTTTCAGAAACAGATTTTGAAAAATTACTAAAACAGCCTCTTGGTAATCACCACCTTATATTCCCGGGAGACCACAGGGAAATACTTGCAAGGGCATGCCGGTATAAGCAAGTGCAAATAATATAGTAGGGTGTAAGATCGTTTTTAGGTGGTTAATGAAAATAACTTTTAGTAGCTTGATAACTCAACAAGATTTAATAAGAAACAAAACACTGGTTTACTGAACTTATTGATATTTTTCTTGTTTATTAATGAAAAAGCCTCAAAACTTAAATTTGCAGCTTTAATCAAACAATGAGATTACAACGGATTTACAAGATACTCTCTGTTTTTCTCGTTACGCTGATACTGTTTTTTACTATCGGAGTTTCAGTGTACAGGCATTATTGTGCATGTACCAGTAAAGCCATTGTTTCTGTTTTTATCGAGTCAGTATGCGATAATGATCATGGTAGATCCTGCTGTGCTTCGTCATCAGGACAAGAGCATAAGTGTTGTTCTTCTGATATTCCAGGTACAACAGAATCACACAATAGTTGTGATTTATCAGGAGCCTGCAAAACAGAAACAAGTATATTCCAGATAGAATCAGAATATCAGATTTCTCAGGAAAAGTTGCAAAAAGCAGATTTTATCACAGAAGTTTTAATTGCTTTTGATAATATCAGTACTTATGAGAAGCCGGTATTTATTTCTCATTCTTTTTACACTGATATTTCACCCCCGCGTATTGGCAGAGAATTCCTTACTTCCGTACATCAGCTTAAATTAGATATTCCTGTTTGCTAAATCTATAACCGGAAACATTCCGGTTTCCATGGCTTTTTAGCCATATTATAATTTTAGCTATTCAATTATAAAACAGGAATTTATGAAATCAATAATTAAAATATCATCAATTGTTTTTTTAATATTATCTGGTTTTGTTTTACAGGCTCAGGATATTAAAGGTGTAGTTTATGAGAAAACCGATCACGGGCATAAACATCCGCTTCCAGGAGCTAGTGTTTTTTGGTCTGGTACACAAACAGGTACAGCTACAGATGATAAAGGTAATTTCGCCATCAACAGGATCAAAGACAATAATCAGTTAATAATCAGCTATATAGGATATAGAACGGATACTGTCACTATTACTTCACAGCAAAGACGTGTTGAAGTTTCACTCGAAGCTGTCATTGAACTTAGTGGTGCTGAAGTTACAGCTCGTCTGGCCGGTAGTCATTTTTCAACTTTAAACCCCATTAAAACTCAGGTAATTACACGTGGTGAATTACAAAAAGCAGCATGTTGCAACCTTGCAGAAAGTTTTGAAACCAATGCATCTATTGATGTTTCATATGCTGATGCTATTTCTGGGGCAAAGCAAATCATGCTTCTTGGAATTCCGGGGAAATACAGTCAGATGCTTTTTGAAAATATTCCCAATTTAAGAGGTTTATCATCCACGTATGGATTGATGTATATTCCGGGACCTTGGATGGAATCAATACAGGTAAGCAAAGGAACCTCTTCGGTTACTAATGGTTTTGAGTCGGTTTCGGGTCAGATAAATGTGGAATATAAAAAGCCTGAGAAAAGTGAAAGGCTACATTTTGAACTCTTTGCAGGAGATGTTGGGCAGATTGAATTCAATTCAAATTCAGCAGTACAATTCAATGAGAATTTAAGTACCGGACTTCTGGTTCATGCAAGTAAAACTAACAGAAAAATTGACTTTAACGGAGATTCATTTTTGGATCAGCCACTTACTGAAATGATTAATATTATGAACCGCTGGAATTATGAAAATCATCAGTGGGAAATGCGGTTTGGTGTCAATGGTTTGTACGAAAACCGTCAGGGTGGGCAAATGATTGGTGTTTCTGAAAATGCTTTAAATCCGGGTAATCCGTATTTAATCAAAGTTAAGACCAGGCATGCAGAAGCCTTTTCAAAAATTGGCTGGATGTCGCATAACAGGGCTGCCACCAGTATTGGCTGGATTACTGATTTTAGCTACCATGACCGCGATGCTATGTTTGGAAAGAATATATATAGGGGAACCCAACAGAGTATTTATTCAAACGTATTATTTCAGTCCTACATCGGAAATACGGCTCATACCTATACTACGGGAGCAAGTATAATGTACGATAATTTCAGTGAGAAGCTCAACGACAGCATCTTTGGTCCTCGCGAAATAGTGCCGGGTATGTTTTTTCAATACACATATAATAATTTTGAGAAGTTTTCGGCAATTGCAGGTTTAAGACTTGACCATCACAATAAATTTGGATTTTTCTGGACACCACGTCTTCATCTCAGATACGAAATTGATACCAATACCATAGTAAGAGCTTCGGCTGGAATGGGTTATCGCAGCGCACGTATCATTGCTGAGAATAATCACTTACTTGCCACTTCGCGCAGGATTATTTCCCTGGAAGAACCAAAAATGGAAAGGGCAGTAAATTATGGATTGAATATAACACGAAATTTCACTATTGACGGTCGTGTTATGAGCATAAACGGAGAGTTTTACAGAACAAGCTTTAAAGACCAGCTGATCGTTGATATGGACCAAAAGACCACCGAAATCCACATTTATAATCTTAATGGAGAAGCATATTCAAATAGTTTTCAGGTTGAAATGATGTGGGAGGTTCTTAAAAACTTTGATGTTGTTCTTGCATACCGTTGGAACGATGTTAAGGTAACCCAGCAGGAACAACTGGTACGCCAGCCTTTGGTAAATCGCTATAAGGGTTTGGTAAATCTATCGTATGCAACCAATCTGCGCAAATGGCAGTTTGATTTTACATCTCAGTTCAATGGTGATGCCAGATTACCGGATACAAAAGTCAATCCTGAAAAATACCAGCGTCCTGAGAATTCACCTGCCTACACCATTATAAATGCTCAGGTAAGCAAATTCTTCAGAAAATGGAGTATTTATGCCGGTGTTGAAAACCTTACAAACTTTGTTCAAAAAGACCCGGTTGTTGCGGCTGACGATCCCTTTGGCGAGTATTTTGATTCATCAATGGTATGGGGTCCGATTTTAGGCAGAAAAATATATGCCGGGCTTAGAGTAACGTTATAATACAGTAAGTTTAGGTGTTGGAGGGTTTAAACAAGACTCTCCGGCACTTTAATTTTTTAAACTGACAGATTTATTGGCAATTTTAAAACCTTATAAAAATGAAAAACATGCAATTAATTTACAGGATCCTTCTGGCTGTTATTGTGATTTTGTTTACAGCCGGTTATGTTTTGGCTCAGAAACCTTCAACCAAAACGAAAGTAAACATACAAACCAATATGGATTGCGAAAGCTGTAAAAAGAAGATCGTTGATTATATGACTTTCGAAAAGGGAGTAACAGAGATTAGTGCTGATGTAAGTACTAAAATTGTAACCATTGAGTACCGTAACAATCGTACCACTGAGGATAAGCTTGTTAAAGCAATTGAAAAGCTTGGTTATAAAGCCGAAGTTATAAAGGAAGATGATAAATAATTCAGAAGCCTTTATTGGCTAATTATCAAAATAAAGCTCAGCCGGATAAAGCCTTTTAAAAAAATTGTTTTTCCTCATCCGGGATATCATTATAGAAATTAAGTACTTGCAAGGGATTTTTAAAGGCAAGCCAGTCAATGATTTCCAGAGCAGTATCTTTGTTCAGCCTACTCATTGGGAAGTGATAAATAACATGCAAACGGTCTTTCGATCTTTTATCTTTTCTGTTTCTTGATTTTTTGCTCTTTTCTTCAATGATTACACGTCGGCGTACGAGAAAATCCTCCTTTAATTCAAAATTCACCAAATCCTCATGTTTGGAGACATAAATATAAAAAGTCCGGACATTCTTTATTTGCGTGGGTTTAATAAACAGCGATAACAAAAATTTTGTTTTTTGTTTTCTTCTGCTGGTATAGAAATAATGAAGCTTATTTTCCAGTTTCGATTTTTTTGAAACAGCACTTATTTTCCTGAAAGGCTCACGATGTTCTTCAGGCAGGTCATTAACGCGTTCTGACAGATTGAACATTATTTCAATGAAATTATCATAAGTTTCCATGTTCTTTTCATAGTTTTTTTTAATAAGGCTTTTCTTTTCCTGTACCATTTTCTGAAAACTCATTGAACGGCGTTGAGATCTTTTATGTGTTCTTTCTATTTCATCTATCCAGTGTGCCATGTTAGTGTTATCTGATTGATAGTCTTTGAGTTAGAATATTAGTAGTTAGTTTTAAGTTTTACAAAATTAAGTGAATTTTCTCTTCAGTTAATAAATAAAGATAAAAAGCACGATTTATTATGTATTCTGGTAAAAGTTTTATCAGGTAATAACAGTGCTTTGTAGTCTTTTTGGGAAAAAAGAGCAGGGCTGGTTTTTACCAGCCCTGCTCTTACGTTTTCTTAAAATAATAAGCAATATATATGATTATATTCCTGTTTTGGCTGTTACTGTTGTTTTGCCCACCACAGCGGGGTAAGAACAGCGTCAGGTCCTTTCAGGAGTTCAACTGCCATCTGATATCCAACCGGGTTGCTGTTTTCCAGACCTGAAGGATATTTCAACCTTTGAGGGAAATTCTTAATAGAATTCTGCATATAATTAGCCTCTGTAAGGTCAGGAAGAGTGGTGATCGGCAATTCAATGGCAGGATTTTCCAGGAAGGGCAATCCGAGTCTGCGGTGATCATTCCAGGCTTCGAGAGGTAACCAGGGATTCTGTGCCAGATATTTCTGGGTGATAACCTTGGTTAGCTGATCGTTATTTACCGAACCATTTTTATAAATGGTGTTTTTGGGATATGTATATGTGTAAGTACCTTGTTCCTGTGTATAGCCATTGATATAGGATTTACTTACAGTAGCCTGAGCTTCTGCAGTGTGGTCCCATTTAACCGAGGTTCCGACATTATTATAGTTTTCAGAAGCAAGATATTGCCCGAGGAAGCTCTCAACACCAAAATATATGAAACTGGATTCAATACCTTTTTCATAAGCTGCTTTAGCAGTAATAGGGGTAGTCCAGCCTCTGAGTGAAGCTTCTGCGATCAGGAAATAAGTTTCCCATGGAGCAAAGAATATACGTTCGCCGGGGCTTCTGTATTTCTGGGTCATACGAGGCATAGTTCCAGTGTAGGTTGAAACTTGATTTTTAGGACCTTTGGGTCCCCACATACCAAGTGGTGAAGCATTGTAAGTATATGAACCGTCAATTGCAACAAGAACTTCATCGCTGTCGAGTTTGAAAAGGTTACGTACTACAGTTGTTGCATCATTGGTATATGACGGGTAATATGAAAAATCAGGATTATCAAACCATCCGGGAAGGATATGTGCCTTATAGGCTCTTGGGTCTATTTTTGCCGGAACTCCGTCGAGCCAGAATCCGGCTGCAGGATCATTGGTTTTAGTTGCGATATGATTTTCATATCTGATACCAAGATAGTTTTCAGGTTTGATATAAGAATGAATATCGTCAGGAAGCAGATCGTTTGAACTAACTCCTCCAAGACCAACAAAAAGGTTGCGCATTGTTACTGACAGCATTTGTGAGTTCCATTCTCTTGACATGACCGGTGACAAAGGATCCCAGCCATCTCTTTCAGCAACTTTAAAAGTTTCATTCCATTCAAGTATCACATCACTTCCAGCAACAGCTTCTTCAAACTGAGCTTTTGCATAGGCAGGCTCAACTTCTGAAAGACGCATTGCAAGTCTCATACGCATTGAATTGCCATATTTTTTCCATTTGGCATAGTTAAAACTATATGCTTTATCATATTTTGCTGCATCGGGTGAAGTTATATCCACATCAATTTTTGAAACGGCATCTTTAAGTTCGCTGATCATGAATTCATAAACTGTTTTCAGGTTTTTAAATTCAGGATTAATACCCTTGAAGCCATCAATGGGCATAGGTCCGAAGTTATCAGCAAATTCACTCATAAGATAAACACGCCAGATACGTGCAACCTGCATCATATTAAAGGTGTAGGGTGCTTCTGTATTATTTTCAATTTTTCCTTCAGCAACTGTAATTGCGCTGGTAGCATCTTTGATCCATCCTGACAAATAGCTGTAGTAGTCTGAACTCCAGCCATCATCGTAATCACCAAACGATATTGCACCATTGGTACGGTCAAAACGGGCTGCATTTTTCCAGTACAGTATAAAAGCACGTTCTGCAACGTGGGGGTCCATCTGAGCTCCGGTAATTGAATTATTTATGAAATATTCAACCTGAACCTGATCTATGCTGGCGGCTTTAGGGTTTTCGTTTACATCAAGGAAATCCTTTTCACACGATGTAAATACCAAACTGCCGGCAATCAATAAAATAGATAATACTATTAATCGTTTCATATTCCTTTATTTTTAAAATGATACACTTAAATTGAACAAGAAAGTCCTGTTTGACGGTGGTGCTGCGTTCTCAAAACCAAGAGCATTGGTTCCGGTAGCGTATACCGATTCAGGATCTACCCCGTTCAGATTGCTCTTAATAAGCCATACATTATTCATGATAGCGCCTATTTTTACATTCTGGATGGGAAGATTTGCCAGAAGCCTGCGTGGCAGATCATAACTCAGATTAATATATCTTAATCTTACGTTGGTAGCATCATAAATATTGGCTTCAGTAATACCAAGATTACCGGTTCCGGCAATAGTACGCCAGTATTGTTCCTGAGTAATTGGTTTATCGTTTTTACTGTATGTGCCGTCAGCATTTTTAATCACACCATCCACAATCACATCGGGTCTTTTACCATCAGGAGCAGTAATTTCGGCTGTTCCGTAAAACTGCATTGACTGATTGGTTTGTGAGAAAATGTAACCTCCAAAACGACCATCGATCATAAAGCTCAGTCCAATTCCTTTGTAAAAGAATGAATTTGTGATACCCATCATAGCATTGGGCTGCTGGCTGCCAAAAGCCAACGG
>Ga0302245_1002159_pt1 | contig 11804 bp, 10 predicted proteins | sample AAG_UR_Thr_MG_FD_193512 | JGI IMG/M metagenome (GOLD analysis project Ga0302245, IMG submission 193512) | Enriched activated sludge microbial communities from anaerobic digester in WTTP, New Holstein, Wisconsin, United States - AAG_UR_Thr | ecosystem: Engineered > Bioreactor > Anaerobic >... | reverse complement strand
AATAGATTTATCTTCATTTTTTGTCAAAAACGCCAAACTCTGCGACCTTGATGCCTATATTAAAAAGGCCATTGACCTTGCCGGTGAAGGCAATGATGTGGTACTAACTGGCGCAGGACCAGTTTGGCTTTATCTCAAGATTGCCCATGCGCTTCATGGCAAGGCACGCAAGCTCATCTACCGCTCACCTGTCACAGGGGATGTGGTGATTTTTGACCATTCACCAGAATAATCGATTAACAGAAATATTTCAGAAATATTTCTTTCAATGAATAATCTCAGTTTCTCCATTAGAATTATTCTAAAAAAATAAATTAAACAATGGAGGAGTAAAATGAAAAAATGTACCAGCGCATATGATTATGAAATGCAAAACAGCACAGCAGGAGCCAGAAATACAGAAACCATAAATAACTTTATTAGGGGAGGTTAAACGATGGAAATATTTCTTTTAATTATGTTGATAGGTCTTCTTTATAGAAAATAGTGGTGATCTATGAGCAGAACGCTTTATCTTATTGCCTATGATATCACAGAAAACAAGCGGCTGAGCAGGGTGCGCCATTTCCTGAAAAATTATAGCACCGGTGGCCAAAAATCAGTATATGAATGTTTTTTGACAGACAGGGAGCTTCGTGATGTATCGAGCGGGCTTATGGATTTGATTGAAATATCTTCGGATCGCATCCATATATTCACGATGGATGGGCGCAGCAGGACACACACTCTCGGAATTGCTGTTCAACCACATAACCCTGCATTTTTTTATATAGGATAAAGACTGTACTGAGAACTGATGGGCGCATGTATATGTCATTTTTTTGTATGATTGCCGTTAAATATTGGCTGTATATTATCTATTAATTGGGGTGTTTTTATGGGTACGCTTTATATCGATCGCAAAGATGTTCACATAAGGCTTGACGGTAATGTCCTTGCCTTTTATGCGGAAAACAAAAGAGAGGGCATGGTGCCGATAACCCCACTAAAAAGGGTTGTAGTAATCGGAAATATAGACCTTGAAACTCGTGCCCTCAATAAACTTGCTGATATGAATGTTACTGTTATATTTCTTTCAGGCAGAAGACTTCAATTTCATGGTATGCTGCATGGGCGACTTCACAATAACGGTTTTTTGCGTCTTAAGCAATACGAAAAAGCCTTTTCTGGTTTTCCTAACGAATTTTCCTTAGATCTTGTCCATCGGAAAATAAAATCCCAGTCTTCACTTTTAAATGAAGCCCTCCAAGTGCGTCCCGACCTTAGATCATTTATAACTAACGCCGATACGACGTTAAATGGGATAGCAAATATTATAATAGAAATTAAATCAAACCTCGAAAAACACAATATAAAAGTTACCGAAGGGTTTTTAGATTCTATTCGCGGTTATGAAGGATCAGCGGCATCAGCCTATTTCTCTGCATATACAACAATTTTTCCCGAATCCCTCCACTTCAAACACAGAAACAAAAGACCACCCAGAGATCCGGTAAACGCAATGCTTTCTCTGTGCTACACCATGATTCACTATGAATCGGTCAGGGAGATTGAGACTATCGGGCTTGACCCGACCATCGGGTTTTACCATCAGTTTAAATACGGAAGAGAATCTCTTGCCTGTGATATTGTGGAATTGATAAGACCAGATGTAGACAGGTTTGTATGGTCATTGTTCAGGGAAAAGGAGTTTACAGCTCGTGACTTTGCTTATGAGACCGAAAGATCTGGTTGTTATCTTAAAAAACCTGGAAGACAAAAGTTTTATCCTGTTTATGAAAATTGGGCTAAAGGAATCAGACAGATGATTGTCGAAGAGGTGAGAAAACTTGCCTATAATATATCGGATGGGCACATTGATGAGTCTGAATTTTTAAAAGAGGACGATTATGGTATGCAGGGAGTAAAAGATGGATAAAACACTATACATTTTAGAAAAAAGAGGATTGGAGGTGCTAAGGGACGGCCCGTCCATATGGATTATGGAGAACGGCAAAGCAGGCAGACGTATACCTGCAAGGCTTGTAAGTCATGTTGTAATTATTGGTAACGTAAAGATGGATGCCGGCACTATCACCCTTTTTACAGATAACAACGTGCCTGTAACCTTTATGAGCAAAAATAGAGGCGAATTTGCCGTTACAATACCGCATAACCATCATCTCAACTCCCACAGCGAGGAACAAAAACACTTACTCGCAAGAGATGGAAACATTCAACGATATAATCAATGGCTGCAGGCTGAAAGAAGACGTATGCAGCTCAAGGTAGTAAAAAAATTATCCAGACAGGTGTCTTCAATATTTATATCCAAAGGTTTTGGGGAGCAGGAATATAAGGATTTTATTACCCGTTGTGCCTCAGTAGGTAAAAAACGATGGCGAATAATAAACGAGACGGTAAAAAACATGCTCAACGAAATGGTAATGAAAAGTATCCTTGCATCTGATCTTGATCCACACATAGGAATATTTCACAGAAGAGATAATTTTGGTTTTGCCCTTGATATAATGTACGCAATGGAGCCTGAAGCCGATTTGCAAACAATACAGTTTTTTAAATCGGACAAAAACATGGAACTCCTCGTTATGACCTCAACTGGGTTAAAGCTTACTGGGGATGGCATGAGAGATGTTGCGCTTAGATTCGAAAACAAGAAAAAACTCATAAATGGCTTAATAGACGTTGTAATTGATGATTTTTTTGCAATCATGCGCACAATTCGTTCTTTTGTTTATGATGATAAAATAAATCCGAAAAGGTTTTTAAAATCATGAGTGCAGGCTATCTGGTATGCTACGATATAAGAGATGAAAAGCGCCTCATCCGTGTATTCAAGGCCATGAAAAAAAGAGGCCTTCATATACAATATTCTGTATTTTACTGTAGACTTGAATGGTATGAGTTGTTAGAATTAAAAGCAAAATTGAAAGATATCATTGATGAAAGCATGGATGACCTGCGTATCTACCCTTTGCCAGACGATGGAAAGGTTTCTGTAATGGGAAAAGGTGAAAGAATCCCAGATGGGGTTATGGTATATCTATGAATAATTTATTGACAATAAAGGATTAAAATACAGAACGATTAATTTAAACAATTGATATAAACGATTAATATGATAATTACATACAACGAACTGACTCTTACAATAGAAGCTGTCGACACTTTATATCTGCCGTATTACAAAGGTTCTACATTCAGGGGTGGGTTTGGCAATACGTTCAGAAGGGTTGTATGTGCACTTAAGCGTCAGGACTGCACTGATTGTATGTTGAAGGCAAAATGTATCTATGCGTATGTCTTTGAAACTTTTCCCGATGGTGATGCTGAACTTATGCATATGAACAGATACAGTAAAATTCCACATCCCTTTATCATAAGACCTCCTGAAGATAAAAAAAAGACATATGAGCCAGGCGAAACAATCCTTTTTAAGCTCGTTTTAATTGGAAGGGCTACTGACTATTTGCCATATTTCATATATACATTTGATGAACTTGGCAAAACCGGTATAGGTAAGGGTAGGGGCAAATACAACCTGGTTAATGTCCATAATGACAAAGGCATAATATACAATTCTGACGAAAAAGTTATCAGGGCATTTGATTCAAAAAAAATAGATATTCAGGAGGAATTTGATTTTAAATATAATGACAAAATGTCATTGACGCTGAATTTTATTACGCCTGTTCGTATTTTATATAGACGAAGACTAACCGTTGACCTTGCATTTCATATGCTTATTCGCAATCTGCTGAGACGGGTGGTATTGTTATACTATTTCCACTGTGAAAAAAGGATACCACAACACAATCATAAAGGCATGATTGAAGAGGCTGAAAAAATATCCATAGTGAATAACTCTTTGAGATGGTGGGATTGGGAAAGATATTCTTCAAGACAAGACACAAGAATGAAGATGGGGGGGCTAATAGGTGAGGTAACATACACGGGAAACATTCAACTTTTTATGCCTTTCCTTAGAGCAGGTGAAATACTACATGTGGGAAAAGGGACGAGTTTTGGGCTTGGTTGTTACAAAATTGCGATTGCATGAAAAATATTTTAAAATAAATTTCCAATTATTTTTCATATGTTGTATATAGTTTCTAGTTCTTTGAAAATCGAATATCTTGTTTTGTCGCACAAGAAGGAGTCAACAAAAGAAATGTTTCGGAAATGTTTCTTCATTAACTATTCAGAAAACAGAAAAGCTGTACAACCCCACTTGCAACATATTGAAATAATAAATAAAAAAGTGGGGGTGCAGTAGAAACTTTGACCTCATTTAAAAGGGATTGCGACGAAGCAATATTTAAAAACATTTATTTACCCATTTTTACGTAGAAACTTTGACCTCATTTAAAAGGGATTGCGACGCTTTCAAATACCAACATTATATTTGAATTTAAAGTAGAAACTTTGACCTCATTTAAAAGGGATTGCGACATATTAATTCAGATTTATATACTATTAAAATATTAAGTAGAAACTTTGACCTCATTTAAAAGGGATTGCGACCTCTTGCTCGTTCGATGAGTGTACCAATTTTATAGTAGAAACTTTGACCTCATTTAAAAGGGATTGCGACTTACAGTTAGGTGACGAGGTTTCCGAGCCTTATTAGTAGAAACTTTGACCTCATTTAAAAGGGATTGCGACTATATCGCCGATTATTAATACTACCTAATGCCAAAGTAGAAACTTTGACCTCATTTAAAAGGGATTGCGACTTTTAGAAGGAGTTATAGAACCTGCTCCTGAATATATGTAGAAACTTTGACCTCATTTAAAAGGGATTGCGACATTTCCTCTATCCATTCTGTTGTCATAGTGTGTAGAAACTTTGACCTCATTTAAAAGGGATTGCGACTCGACTGATATCCACAAAACCATTCTTCACCATTTTCGTAGAAACTTTGACCTCATTTAAAAGGGATTGCGACTATTAATAAATGTATAGAACGGCTCATTACCAAATGGTAGAAACTTTGACCTCATTTAAAAGGGATTGCGACCAAATTTAATGAGATTGTTGAAAGGATATTCTCGTAGAAACTTTGACCTCATTTAAAAGGGATTGCGACACATTTTTGACATTCAGGTCTTGACATTATTTTCGTAGAAACTTTGACCTCATTTAAAAGGGATTGCGACAAATTGGTCCTGGGCCTGTTATTACCACATCATTGGTAGAAACTTTGACCTCATTTAAAAGGGATTGCGACAAATCTTTGGAGGGTTACCCCTCCGTCTTCAGCCGTAGAAACTTTGACCTCATTTAAAAGGGATTGCGACGGTGTAGGTAATATACTAGCTATCCAATCTCCAGGTAGGTAGAAACTTTGACCTCATTTAAAAGGGATTGCGACCTTTATTCCATTTCATACTCCATGACATCTTCGAGTAGAAACTTTGACCTCATTTAAAAGGGATTGCGACTTTGACACATACATCTCTGTATGTGTCAAAAAGTGTAGAAACTTTGACCTCATTTAAAAGGGATTGCGACATTTCCTCTATCCATTCTGTTGTCATAGTGTGTAGAAACTTTGACCTCATTTAAAAGGGATTGCGACATAGTTCCATTAGGCCAGTGGCCTCATTTTTCGTAGAAACTTTGACCTCATTTAAAAGGGATTGCGACGCGCTCCTTCCCGTAAAGGAAAGAGCGCATTTTTTTGTAGAAACTTTGACCTCATTTAAAAGGGATTGCGACCCGATGCTTTCTGCCAGTCTTTGTTCTTTACGAGGAGTAGAAACTTTGACCTCATTTAAAAGGGATTGCGACGAATTAAATGGAGGTTCAATTGCAAGTATTTCAGTAGAAACTTTGACCTCATTTAAAAGGGATTGCGACACAAATTCGGAATGTTGTTATTTACGGATTAATTTAGTAGAAACTTTGACCTCATTTAAAAGGGATTGCGACTAATGTTTGTGTTATAGATGACTATATAGTTACAGTAGAAACTTTGACCTCATTTAAAAGGGATTGCGACTAGTAACTCATTCATACCTTCCTCCTTTTTTAGTAGAAACTTTGACCTCATTTAAAAGGGATTGCGACCTGTATCGTGACCATATTTATAACCTAAGTTATAGTAGAAACTTTGACCTCATTTAAAAGGGATTGCGACATTACCTTTTTCCGTGCGGAACAAATATGTGTTTGTTCGTAGAAACTTTGACCTCATTTAAAAGGGATTGCGACTGGGATCGTGGTCAAATATAACCACGTCCCCGGTGTAGAAACTTTGACCTCATTTAAAAGGGATTGCGACCACATACATCTCTGTATGTGCTGAAAAGCTTCCCCGTAGAAACTTTGACCTCATTTAAAAGGGATTGCGACAATTTTTCATTTTCTCTCCTTAATTTATTTATTGTAGAAACTTTGACCTCATTTAAAAGGGATTGCGACCGGCAATCCATTGATGTAGGCTTCGTGTCTTTCGACACGTAGAAACTTTGACCTCATTTAAAAGGGATTGCGACGATTTCCTCTATTATCCATTCTGTTGTCATAGCTCGTAGAAACTTTGACCTCATTTAAAAGGGATTGCGACTTAATAAAAATGGCGCTCCTACCCGTAAGGGTAGGGTAGAAACTTTGACCTCATTTAAAAGGGATTGCGACTATACTTGCCCCCGACTCACTTGCCCCAACTGCCAAGTAGAAACTTTGACCTCATTTAAAAGGGATTGCGACGATAGACTATAAGATCTGGCTTTGTACGGAACATATCGTAGAAACTTTGACCTCATTTAAAAGGGATTGCGACTCGATTTCCTCTATTAGTGTCTCCTCCTTCTTTGTAGAAACTTTGACCTCATTTAAAAGGGATTGCGACGACCTCTTTTCTTCGGCCCCTTCACTATTTCCCAAGTAGAAACTTTGACCTCATTTAAAAGGGATTGCGACGCGATTTCTCTTGGTAATTCTTTTAGATAGGCTTCGTGTAGAAACTTTGACCTCATTTAAAAGGGATTGCGACACACGACGTAGGCCCGATATTTCTCTTGGTAATCGTAGAAACTTTGACCTCATTTAAAAGGGATTGCGACGCAGGATGTCGGGGTATACTTGCCCCCGACCTACTGTAGAAACTTTGACCTCATTTAAAAGGGATTGCGACAAGCAGAAGTTCCATCTGCTTTAAATGATGGTGATGTGTAGAAACTTTGACCTCATTTAAAAGGGATTGCGACGATAAATCGATTTCAGTCATATTGGCCTCCTTATTGTAGAAACTTTGACCTCATTTAAAAGGGATTGCGACACACGACGTAGGCCCGATATTTCTCTTGGTAATCGTAGAAACTTTGACCTCATTTAAAAGGGATTGCGACTATCAAGGACATTCATATGTAATAGCTTCTTAATGTAGAAACTTTGACCTCATTTAAAAGGGATTGCGACCTGCTACCCAATCCCAATACTCTTTTTCCTCGAGTAGAAACTTTGACCTCATTTAAAAGGGATTGCGACTCTAAGACTTAATTCTCTATCTTTAACACCCTTCTTCTGTAGAAACTTTGACCTCATTTAAAAGGGATTGCGACGGTAGGAGCGCCATTTTAGTTTAGTTGGGATCGTGGTAGAAACTTTGACCTCATTTAAAAGGGATTGCGACTCGAAGATGGCATTGACCCATGCCTGGATTTTCGTAGAAACTTTGACCTCATTTAAAAGGGATTGCGACTTTTTGTTTTAATCGGGGTTGTGGTCGAAAAGTAGAAACTTTGACCTCATTTAAAAGGGATTGCGACCCCTATGATGGGGCGTTGGTTATGCGTCTTCAGAGGTAGAAACTTTGACCTCATTTAAAAGGGATTGCGACGTAAGGGAAAGAGCGCCATTTTTTAGTTGGGATCGTAGAAACTTTGACCTCTTTGTGTAGAAACTTTGACCTCATTTAAAAGGGATTGCGACGGAGCAAGATGTCCGGGAACACCTCGCCCTTTCTTGTAGAAACTTTGACCTCATTTAAAAGGGATTGCGACTCGAAGATGGCATTGACCCATGCCTGGATTTTCGTAGAAACTTTGACCTCATTTAAAAGGGATTGCGACTATACTTGCCCCCGACTCACTTGCCCCAACTGCCAAGTAGAAACTTTGACCTCATTTAAAAGGGATTGCGACGATAGACTATAAGATCTGGCTTTGTACGGAACATATCGTAGAAACTTTGACCTCATTTAAAAGGGATTGCGACTCGATTTCCTCTATTAGTGTCTCCTCCTTCTTTGTAGAAACTTTGACCTCATTTAAAAGGGATTGCGACGACCTCTTTTCTTCGGCCCCTTCACTATTTCCCAAGTAGAAACTTTGACCTCATTTAAAAGGGATTGCGACTTTGAAATGAAAATGATGTGAAGCGGCAAGATTTAGTAGAAACTTTGACCTCATTTAAAAGGGATTGCGACATCACTCTTTTTCCAATGTACTTTTTCACGTCTGTAGAAACTTTGACCTCATTTAAAAGGGATTGCGACGCCTTTCGACAGAAGCCTTCTTCTCAAGCTTCTTGTAGAAACTTTGACCTCATTTAAAAGGGATTGCGACTGAAAACTGTAATTGAGTATTCCCAATAGAATATGTAGAAACTTTGACCTCATTTAAAAGGGATTGCGACAAAATAATTAAAATCTTTATTGATCAGAATGGTATTAAGTAGAAACTTTGACCTCATTTAAAAGGGATTGCGACTTCATTATAGCCATAATTGTAACCCTCCTTAGTAGAAACTTTGACCTCATTTAAAAGGGATTGCGACTATTAACGAACCACCAGCTGTCTTTGTAGCCGTTGCGTAGAAACTTTGACCTCATTTAAAAGGGATTGCGACTGGTTACTGGATATTCATCCTCATACGGCAAGTTGTGTAGAAACTTTGACCTCATTTAAAAGGGGCGATATTGTTCAATAATTTTTTGGCTCAGGCAAGGAGCAATAAAAAACATGAAAAGAATTAAAAGGTAAAGGTTTATGAAAACAATGGGTGGACTAAAATTGGTGAAAATAGTGGATTAGTTTTGATGATAATTGACATCTATTGAATGCTATGGCATTCAACCTGAAGAAGGCGGCAGCAATGATAGAATAAAGGAGTAAGAATATCATAAAAGGACATAAAAGCATGTAATGAACTAATCATACAAGATAAAACCACTACCCCCATGAGATAGAGTGAACATAAAAAGTAACGATGAGGATACAAAAAGAAAAGGGGCTGAGGTTATGCAAAAGTCTCAATTTGTTAGAGAAAATACATATATCCCCCTTGACAACTCATTTCTTTAAATATACAATAAAAGTATATTATGAGAAACATAGATATCAGATCAAAACGAATCCTCAACCTGGTAGCAACACTGCCTTCTTTCGGTGCGGCTGATCTTGCTCCCGTAGGAGAGGAAAAGGCTTATCTGAATATAATACTCTCTCGCCACGTGAAGCAGGGGGCGATGGTTCGCCTTAGAAAAAATCTATATGTAGCAAAGAGTTACCTTGATAATATAGAAAGGAAAGGCATCTTTTCCGATTATGTTGAATTTGCCGCCAACAAACTCTATTCTCCCTCTTATCTCAGTCTTGACTATGTTCTTCATGAAAATAACATGCTCACTGAAATTCCCCGGAATATAACATCGGTAGGGCTTCGCAAAACAGATCATTTCTCCAATGACCTGGGCAACTTCATCTATCATAAAATCAAGGAAGAATTGTTTACCGGATTCAAAGTAATTAAAAAAGGCAATCTTTCAATTCTCAAGGCAACAAAAACCAAAGCGCTTTTTGATTTCCTCTATTTTCGAAAAAGGCTGCTTACGGATAAACGGGCAGTAGAGGAACTGCGCCTCAATCTTGATGAATTAACAAAGAAAGATTTTAAAGAGCTTAAAGGATACGTTGAAATAGAAGGATCAGGAAAAATGAAGGAGATTATTAATTGGCTAAAATAACAATTATGGAAACCATTAAACCGATTCTTGCCAATATTATAAGTGAATCCCCGTCTCGAAGTAATCTTTACAAATGGAACCTCATAAAAGAATATTTGCAAATTGTGGTTCTCGATTTCATTTACTCTCATCCAGATTATAGCCAGCTTCTTTTTTACGGTGGTTCAGCTCTTGCGCACTGCTTTGACCTCCAGAGGCTTTCTGAAGATTTGGATTTCATTGATGAAACAAAAAATATTGATGTTTCAAAACTGGCTAAAGATTTAGAAGATTATTTTAAAAAACGTACCGACCTTGAAGTGAAAACAACTGTCCAGAAATTCCGAATATATCTGAAGTTTCCAATTCTTCATGATCTTGGTATCACCTCAAGAGAAGAAACAGACATATTATTTCTCAAGGTTGAAATTTACTCCGAATTTGATTTCTGTACAAAATACTCTACGGACATCCGCCCGGTTTTCAAATATAACCGCTCCGTTCTCATTAAAACTCTTGATATATCTACTCTCATGGCGACAAAGATCAGGGCAATCCTTTTCCGCAAGTGGGAAAAAACCGATAAACAGGGAAAGACTACGGTAAAGGTAAAAGGCCGTGACTATTTTGACCTCCTCTGGTATCTTCAGAAGGGTATTCAGCCTAACTTTTCCTGCATAGAAGGCTTTGAAAACATGAAGGATCTCAAAGAAAAACTCCTTAACATGGTTGCCAGTATAGATAGCCAGAGTATCCAGCTTGATCTTGAAGCCCTCATTGCTAATCCCGGTTTCGTCAATAATATGAGTAAAAATATGAAAGCAATTCTTGAGCGGGAGATTTCGGAAAAATTGTAATTTCTTGCACTGAAATATATTTCGTTTAGTGCTCGCCTTGAATACAAGACTGAAATTTGACCGAATAGTTCATTCTGATCGGTAGAAAGATAAACTATTCAGAATATTAAAACTGATCTTCTACAGTGCCCAAAAAATAGTTCAGCTATTTCAGATAGATATCTGCCCTGAAAAAGTTCTTGGCACCACAGATTGCTCTTTGACAACGTCTTTGTGTCATGTCACTTCCCGGATCGTCGGCGGGATGGCTGCATCAACTGCCTGGAAGACCTTGCTGCAGGTTCCTAAGCATTGACTTCTGATGGCCAGCGTCTTGCCACGGTCTTCTATCGTTATTTCCTGCAAGGCCTTGAGATCCTGCTTAATGTCGAACAACTCAAAACAGTGGCCGGCTTCCTCCAACCTGCGATCCAGTTCCTTCCGAATAACCATGGCCAGGAAACCGCAGAAGATATGACCCCTGATGGTCTCATCCCGCTTATGAAAGATGGGCCGAGTATCCAGAACCGACTTCATGTCCCGGAAGACCTGCTCTACCTGCCAAAGCTCCTTATATTTGAGGGCTGTCTGCTCCGCCGTCAGTGTTGTATTCGTCTTGAGCACCCATTTCCCATCATACCGCGCCTCCTCTTCGATCTTGGCCTGGTTGATGGCAACAGTCTCCCGATCCAGCTTCAAGTACTTCCAACGTCTTGCCAAAAGACAGCGTATAGAAGCGGCAATCTGCAAGAAAAACGACTATCTTGCCGCCCATGAGCGAGCCAGGGTTTCTGTTGCCGTAGATAACATTGAAGCCATGATCAGGAATCTCAAAATTGATTCCTGGCTGAAGGTTCAATCCGACCAGAGGCACCTCTCCCTGTCGATTGACGAAACCGCTCTGGAGGAGGATTCCCGTCTGGACGGCTGTTATGCCATCAAGACCGACCTGCCGAAATCAGCGGTAAGCAAGGAAGTCGTTCATGGCCGCTACAAAGACTTGGCACTCGTGGAA
>Ga0302245_1002152_pt1 | contig 11823 bp, 11 predicted proteins | sample AAG_UR_Thr_MG_FD_193512 | JGI IMG/M metagenome (GOLD analysis project Ga0302245, IMG submission 193512) | Enriched activated sludge microbial communities from anaerobic digester in WTTP, New Holstein, Wisconsin, United States - AAG_UR_Thr | ecosystem: Engineered > Bioreactor > Anaerobic >... | reverse complement strand
ACTGAGGCCCTCAACCCCGTCCCCACATTCGTGGGGCAGGAGGTGAGGTAACCGCACCTGCTGTCGAAGGCATAGTCCAGCGCCCCGAGGGGTCCATCCACCTGCCTGGCGATCCTGGAGGCTTCATGGAGCCTCATCCCCCCGAGTATGGCCTGGATCCTGATATGGTCCTCCTCGTTCACCATGATCGAGACTATTCCGCGGCTGTCCACGGCGGCGCCTCGACCGGGCCCCCCCTTCGCCAGGGCGGGGCTTATGAGGTGCTTCTCAATGAGGACCCCCTTCGCCAGGGGTTCCAGTGCATCGATCTCGAAAAGCCTGAAGGACCTCAAAAAGTCCTCCGAGCGGATGATCGACCCGACCTTCTCGGTACAGCTTTCGAGTTCCTCTTTACCGGCCCTCCAGGGGAAGGCATGCCCCTTCAGGTTCCTGGCGAGCCTTACCCGGCTTGAAAGGATGATATCCGAGTACTCGCCTGTCCCATCAAGCCACTCGAGAGGGCTGTCGGCGATCTCCCTAGCTTTCGCCTTCATGGCACTCCTCGATCTCCCTTATCCTGTCCCTGATGACCGCGGCCCTTTCGTACTCTTCCTCCTCGACGGCCTCCCGGAGTTCTTTCCTCAGGGACCCCAGGCCTTCCGGGGACACTTCGTCCCCGCAGGCATTCCTGGGCCTTGCCCCCCGGTGTATGTCCGACCCGTGGATCTTCCTGAAGAGGGGGCCGAGGTCATCCCGGAAAACCTCGTAGCAGTCGGGGCACCCGAACTTGCCGGTCTTCCTGAAGGAAGAATGGTCGAGACCGCAGTGGCTGCAGGCCCGTTGATCGGTGGGCGGTGAGTCCGTTTCGAGACCGGGGGTCGCGGCGCCTTGCCACGGGAAAAGCCCCCAGGGGAAACAGTCCAGGGGCATCTCCAGCGGGATGTCCGGCAACAGGCCATCCTTGGCCATCTGCTCGGCGCACTGGCGGCAGAGGTGAAAGTCGACTTTCTCCTTACCCTTCTGGTGCCTGATGTGAACTTCCGCTTCCCTTAACCCGCACATTTCGCATTTCATGGCCTCACGACCTAACCGAGAGCCAGGCTGCGCAAAAGCCGCTTGAGAAGCTCCGCGTGGAGCGATTCCCTCTTGTAAGCAGAGAGGTCTAGGAGATCCCTCCCGATCTCCTCCTGGAACCTCGTCGCCACCTCGACCAGGAGCCTTTCCCTGGCCGTTAAGAGCTCCCTGTGCTGCAGGTTGGCGAGGATCCTCCTGATATCCTGTTCGTTCACCCCGTCACCCACCAATTCCTCGATGTGGTTCGCCCTTTCCTCGGGCATATCGAGACAGAGTCTTATGACCCTTATGTACCCATGGCCGCCTCGCTGGCTCTCTACGATGTAACCCCGTTCTGGGGTGAACCGGCTCCGTATCACGTAATTTATCTGGCTCGGGACACAGCCGAAACGTTCGGCGAGGTCCTTGCGGCTGAGAAAGACCGACTCTTCGCTGCCCCGTTCCAGCAGTTCCACGATATGTCTTTCTATTATCCTCGTCAGGCTTGCCAAGGCGTTTCCTCCTTTGACCTTCTTTGACAAGTCAAATTATAAGGTTAAGGTCAATATTCGTCAATAATAAGAGCGACCTTTGGGGGGTTGTCACGACCCTATGGGTTCTTCTTCCCTTTTCACCAGTCTGAGGATGTTCGTATGGTGGCGCGCCACGGCCAGCACTGCCATGGCCGCCGAGGTCCAGGTGTAAGCCGGGGGGCCCTTGAAGAGGACAAACCAAACCGGGACCGTCGCGAGGGAGACCATGGAACCGACGGAGACGTACTTCGATAGTTTCATGACTAGGTACCAGGCCACTCCCCCGATCAAGGCCGGGACGGGGTTCCAGAAGAAGATCACGCCGAAGGACGTGGCGACCCCCTTGCCGCCCCTGAAATTCAGCCAGAGGGGGAAGTTGTGGCCCAACACGCCCGCGAAACCGGCCAGGGCCAGCACCCAGGGCTCCTCTACGCCGAAGAGGCGGGCGGCGAGGACGACAAGACCCCCCTTCGCCATGTCGAAGAGAGCCACGGCGACGCCCCACTCCCTGCCAGCGAAACGGGTCACATTGGTGGCCCCTATGTTCCCCGATCCAAGGGTCCTTATATCCTTCCCCAGAATGGCCCTGACGGCGAGGTACCCCGACGGTATGGACCCGAAAAGGTACCCGGCAATCACCCACGCGGCGGCCGACATCATCGGGGATCCCTGACAGCGGCCGCATCCACCGCGACGGCGCCGCCGCCCTCGTCCAGCACAAAAACGGGGTTGATGTCCAGCTCCGCCAAGGACTCCTCGGCGAGGGCCATCAGCGAAACGCGGGCTACCATCCCCGCTAGGGCGTCAGTGTCCTTGGGGACGCTCCCCCGAGCGCCGGAAAGCAGGGGGAAACCCCTGAGGGACGCTATCATCCTGCGGGCCTCCTCGACGTCCACAGGGGCGTGCCTCAGGGAGAGGTCCTTGAGGACCTCCACGTAGATGCCGCCGAGGCCCACAGCGACGAAGGGTCCGAAGACGGGGTCCCTTTTCACGCCGATCATGCATTCAACGCCGCCGGTGACCATCTCCTGCACAAGCATTCCCCGGACACTGGCCCCGGGCATGGCCTTAAGGGACCTCTCGAGGAGCCGGCCGAAGGCGTTCCTGAGTTCCTCTTCATCCTTGAGTCTCAGCGCCACCGCCCCGGCTTCGGTCTTGTGGATTATGTCGGGCGACATTACCTTTAGAGCCACCGGGTAGCCGATCTCCGAAGCGGCCGACAGGGCGTCCTCCAGGGAAGAGCAGAGGATCTCCCTCGTCACCGGTACGCCCCACCAGGCTAACAGCCTCTTGGCGTCGTACTCGGTCAGTTCCTCGGGCAAACGGGGTAAAAAGGGCTCTCCCGGGTCCGTGGGGGCCCTCACGGGAAGGACCGGCCTCGTCACCCATTCCGAAAGCCTGGCCAAGGCCCAGGCGCAGCGCCTGGGACTGGCGAAGAGGGGGACTTTCTCCGACCTGAGTTCCTCCAGGAAAGGGCCGCCCTGTTCGTTGTTTATCAGCCAGCAACAGGCCATAGGTTTGGAGGCTTCCCTCGAGACTTCGATGATATCGCGGGTCACGGACCAACCGGAATCCCCGGTGATCATGGAGATCACGACGGAGGCCATATCTATCTCCGGGCAATCCAGGACCGTTTCGAGGGATGACTTGAAGCTCCCCGGGTCATTTATCACCTGGGCCGTAAGGTCCACCGGGTTCCTGGTGGAACCGAAAGGGGGGACGAACCGCTCCAGGGCCTCCCTGGTCCTCCGGGGCAGCGGTTCAACCCGCAGCCCGAGGTCATAGGCCCTGTCGGCCATGATTATCCCCGCGCCACCCGACGTGGTGATCACACCAACCCTCTTTCCGCGGGGGGTTTTCGCGGGGCCGAAGATCTTACCGAGGTCTGCGATGTCATCGGAATCCTCTATTTCCAGAACTCCGTACTGCCGAAAAATTGTCCTCCAGGCTTCATCTTCACCCGTAAGGGCCGCGGTGTGGCTCTTGACCGCCGCCTGCCCCGTGGGGCTTCTGCCCACCTTCAGGACCGCCACGGGGACGCCTCGTTCGGCCGCGAACCTCAACAGTTCGATGAAACGGTCGCCCCTTGACAACCCCTCCATGTACAGCACCAGGAGTCGCACCTGGGGGTCGGCCGCAAAGGTCATCCCGAAATCCACCAGGTCCAGGTCGGCCTGGTTCCCGGTGGTGACCACGTACCTGAAACCCACGCCGCTGTCGGCGGCCATGGCGAAGGAAGCGAAACCGAAGGCGCCGCTCTGGGAAACGTAGGCCACGCCGCCCAGGGGCCGCTTGTCGCTGTCCAGGGAGGCGGAAAAGCTCAAGGGGACAGAATCGGCAAAATTGACAAGGCCCTGGCAGTTGGGGCCAAGGATCCTCATCCCTCCGGCCCTGGCTTTCTGGAGGATCTCGTCCTGCGCCGCGGGATCGGTGCTTTCGGCAAAACCGGAGGAAAAGATGATAGAGAAGGGGACCCCCCGCTCCGAGCACTGTTCCACGACCCCCGGGACCAGTTGGGCTCTCACGCCCACCAGGACCACGTCCGGTGAGAGGGGGAGGGAACGTATGTCGGGGTAGCACTTGAGACCGGCCAGGCTCTCGTGATTGGGGTTGACGGGAAAGATATGACCCTTGAAACCGAAGCGCTTGAGCAGCTTTATAGGGCGGCCGGATATGCTCTCCAGGTTCCCTGAGGCTCCCACCACCGCCACCGACCGCGGCGACAAAAGGGTCCACAGGTCCTCGGTGCTGCCCCGTGGCCGGACCATGGCCTTAGGCACCTTCTCCCGAAATGGTCATCACCAGGGGGGAACCGAGGCCGTCAATGGCTACCTCCACGCTGTCGCCGGGGAATAACTCCCCCACCCCTTCGGGCGTGCCCGTCAGCACCACGTCCCCGGCTTCCAGGGTCATGAAGTCCGCTATGTACTGCAGGATCGCCGGAACGGGGAAGATCATGTCCCTTGTCCGGCCTTCCTGTCTCAGGGCCCCATTGACGAAAGTCCTGACCACCGTGTCCCCCGGGTCGATACTGGTCTCCACCCATGGTCCCAGGGGGCAGAAGGCGTCGGCCGATTTCCCCCGGACCCACTGGAGGTCCCGCCTCTGGCAGTCGCGGGCGGTCAGGTCGATCCCGGCGGTGAAACCCAGCACGTGGTCTATGGGGTGTTCGGTCCCGGGAAGGATCCTTTTGCCTATCACCACCGCGAGTTCCCCCTCGAAGTGCAACTCATTGGTGAAGTGGGGGTAAGGGATCTCCGAAAAGGGCGCCGCCAGGGTATTCGGGCTTTTGAGGAAAAGGCCGGGCTCCTTGGGGAGAGGGAGGCTGTCATTGCCCATCTCCCGGATGTGCCCGTGGTAATTCCGCCCCACGCAGACGATCTTGGTCGGCGAGGCCGGCGCGAGAAGCCTCACCAATGCGACGGGAAAGGATCTCCCGGTCCGGTCCCCGCCGGGGGTGCCCGTGACATGGACCTTGTCGCCTTCAATAACACCCCAAAGGGGGTCGTTCTTTCCGTCCACGTAAAAACGGCCTATCTTCACTGTAACCGATACCGCCTCTCGTCAAGGGTGGGCAGGAAAAACCTGTCGCCGGCCCTCTGAAGGGCCGGCCCCGGCATTCCCCCGGGGCCGGCTGTTTTAGGGCTCGATGATCACGACCGTTCCGGGCACGGCCTTACCCACGATCTCCAGCAGCGCCTTGTTGTCCATCCTGATACACCCCTCGGTGGTCCTGGTGCCCAACGAGGAGGGGTCGTGGGTGCCGTGAATGCCTATACCCTTCCAGCGACCCGTATCGAGCCGGATGAAGAAGGGACCGTAGGCCCCCTCCACGGGTCCCTTACCGTCGCCGAAATCATGGACCCAGGCCCTTGAATCATGGATGCTCTCGACCCGGAAGACGCCTTCCGGCGTTCTCCTGTCGCCCACCCTTTCCTTGTCGCCGGGGTTCTCTCCCACCGCGACAGGGTAAAGGGCCGACATTACGGTGCCGTCCCAGGCCGAAAGGTCGAAACGGTCCTTACGAATGAACAACCAGAACTTACCTTCCAGGTTGTTGGCGGCGACCAGGGCCGCTGCCTCCCCAGGGTCGGGAACGCCTTCCTGCGAAACCTGGCACAGGGGGGCCTCTCCGGACCCTCCCGGCTCCTGGGCGGGCCCGAAGGCGACGGGCCTCTTCACCAGCAGCAGGTACCCCGCCGCCGCCAGGACTAGGATCACCAGCGCCCCGACGAGCACCTTGGGGAAAAACCTCGGCCTTCGCCTGGCGGAGAACATGTAATGACCAGCCCCTTTTTTCAGACCCGCTCTTTCATCGTTGATTACTGATATGTTCCTGGACGAACTGGACGAGGTCGACGATGTGGTTTCCGATTATCGGGAGGTTCAGCGCCACCAGCGATTTCAGGAGGACCACCAGGAAGTAGATCACTATCGCCGCGAGTACCGTCAGGCCCACACCGAAACCGAGCCCCTTGGCAAGGCCGGCCAGGAAATTGTTCCAGAGCAGTTTTCGCTTGTCCAGCAGCATCTCCAGGTTGGCCATGACCCTGGTCCTTTCGATCACTTCCGCAAGGCGTTCCGATACCTGTTTTTTCTCGACCGTGAGGTCGTCCTCTCTTCCTTCCGCCATGGCGCCCCTACTCGGCCAGCAGGCCCACCGCCACGGACCCCAGCCCCGAGTGGACCCCCAGCACCGGGCATATATCCATCACGTAGGCCGGCTCCCGCCCCACGATCTCGGCCAGGCCCGAGGCGGCGATCTCGGCCGACGCGGGGGAATGGGCATGGACGATGGCGTATTTCCATATCCTGCTTTTTTGGCTCTCCCGGGCTACGATGCTCCTGATCTTTTTCACGTTCTCCTCCCAACCCCGGGTCTGTCCCAAGGACCTGGCGTAACCCTCTTCATCCACGAAAACAATGGGCTTCAGGTTCAGCACGGATGCCAGGAACCCCTTGACGGGACTGATCCTTCCCCCCCTGACCATGTTCTTGAGAGTCCTGAGGCTGATGAAGATCTTTGCCCCGGGGATGCTCCTTTCGATCAGCGAAACGGTCTCGTCATGGCCCTTCCCTTCATTAAGGGCTTCGGCGGCCCTCATGAGGAGGAGCCCCAGAGGCGCGGAAGCCGTCCGGGAGTCGATGACGGTAATCTTCCCTCCCACCTTCTCCGCCGCCGCCCTGCTGGCGTTCCAGGTCCCGCTGAGTTTCGATGAAATATGCATGGCTATGACGGAATCGTAGTGCTCCAGGAGGAACCGGTAGGTCCTCTCGAAATCGGACATGGGGGGCTGGGAACTGACGGGGCTTTCCCCGTTCCCCTCGAGCAGGGTGTAGAACTGGTCCGACGAGAGGGTCACCCGGTCGAGGTAGACGCTCTCGCCGAAGGCGAGGCGGAGCGGCACCACGTGGACCTGGTTTCTGTCAAGGCACTCCTGGGGCAGGTCACAGGTCGAGTCCGTGACGAGAGCCACGGAGTGCATCCTGTTCCTGCAAACATCGACCTGCCTTCTCATGTCGTCTGCCTTCTGCTGGGTGAGCGACCCGTGTTTCTTGATCGTGAAAAAGAGCCTGTCAGGGGTGTCGGTATGAATGTGGACCCTCACCTTTTCCCCGTGACCGCCCACGATGAGGGAATCACCGAAGGGCTGCATGTCGGCCCTGATGCCCCCGATATCCATGCCTCGCCCCTGGAGGAGCGCCTCCGTACAGTACCTGAAGGCCGGCTCACCGTTGCGGAAGTTCTCGTGGGTGTGCCGGATTGTCGGCGCCCCTGAAAGGAGGGTGAGGTCCCTGAGATCGCCGCTCTCTAGGAAGGAGACTATCCCCTCCAGGAAGTCGACGAAACCCTGGCCGCCGGCGTCAAGGACGCCCGCCTTTGCCAGGACGGGCAATTTCGACGGTGTCTCGCCGAGGGATCTCCGGGCCGTCTCCAACGACCCCGGCAGGATATGGGCGAAATCGTCGTAGCGCCTGGAGAGCGCGGCGACCTCGGAAGCCCAGTCCTCCATGACCGTCAGGATAGTACCCTCCACGGGCTTGCTCAGGGCTTCCCTGGCAAAGGGGACCGCCCCAGAGACGGCCCGGCCGAAGGCCGCCACGTCGAGTTCATCCAGCCCCTCCGTTCCCTGGGAAAAACCCCACAAGAACTGAGCGAAAATGAGACCCGAGTTGCCCCGGGCCCCTGTGAGGGCCGCGTCGGCCATGGAGGCGCTGGTCTGGGAAAGGGACCTGCTGACAACCGTCCCCTCCGAAACGGATTGTACGGTAGCCGACAGGTTGGTCCCGGTGTCTCCATCGGGCACCGGGAATACATTCATGCTGTTGAGGACCCCCTGCCTGGCCCTGATGCTATTGGCGCCGGCGGAAAACCCCCTGTGGAGGCGGGGCCCATCCAGGGTTCTTATCTTCATGCGCGCACCTCTTGCGTTCTGGGATCCGGGTATCCCCTCGCGGCAATACCCGGACAAGAATACCAGAAAAAACGATCCAGGTCTGTCGGGAAAGAACTTCCGGTGCCCCCCGCGGGGCTGGGGCAAGGATTGCCGACACTGTGAGAAGGGGTCTAGGTTCCTCGTCCTTGTTTTCGCCCGGGAATGATGACATCCGGAGGTGGATGGGAGAAAAGGCATGCCAAAGGGCGGGAATTGCGAGTCCTCCCTGTGCGGCAGACCGCGGGTTTTTGAGCGGGCCCTTCGGGGGCTCCATCGCTAGATCGATCGCCGGTATTCCCTAACCCTTACCGCATCGAGGAAGGCCATAACCCTTTCGATGAAGGTCCTCTCCCGGGGGGCGTTCACGATCTCTCTCCAGAAAGCGCCGATGTAGACGTAAGGGTTTTTTGAAAAAACCGCCCCGCCGCCGTCAGGGCTCTGCCCCTCCTCGGCCTCGGACAGGAGACGACTGAAGAATTCCATGATCCTTTCGAAGGCTCTCGCAGTCTCCAAGGAGGCGTCGCCCCGCCAAAATCCACCCGGTGAAAGGGCCTCACCGGAAGCGGTGAGGGATAGCGCCAGGATGAGGACGGCGGCTGTTGCCACGAACTTGCACGGTCTCATGCCATTCCCTCCATAGCTTCATGCCCCGGGAGTGGGCCCGGAAGTACCATCAGTGACCGTGGGTGAAGACGATAAAGGAGGCGAGGGCCACCCCCCCCATGAAAGCCAGGAAGGAGTGGCGTTTTTCATGCTCCCTCGCCTCGGGGAGCAGGTGCGAGGCCGATACGTAGATGAGGACGCCCGACACGAAACCGAGCAGCATCCCCAGGACCTCCCCTCCCAGCGGGCTGACGATGGGGTAGGCGACAAAAGCCCCGAGGGGGGTGGTAAGAGAGGCTATCAAGAAGGCGTAGACCATGGCGGCCCTCTTTTCCATCCCGCCCTTGATGAGCACGAGGTAAGTGATCGCCCCCTCGGCGAACTCGTGGGCCACGAGCCCTCCCGCTGAGAGCACGCCCACCAGCACGCTCACCTTGAAGGTGATCGTGTAGACAAGGCCATCCACGAAGGAATGGATCCCTATGCCCTGGGCGGCGGTAATCCCGAAGGCCAGGGCCTCCTCGTGGGTAAAATGCCTTATCACCCTGTTGGAAAAGAACATGAAGAGGAAACCCGCCAGGGCCAGGAAACCCGCGTGGGGATACCTGCGGACGGCCTCAGGCAACGCCAGCATGAGCGGCGTCGTTATCAGGACACCCGCCGCGAAGCACATCAGGTACGCCATTATTTTCTCCGCCCGCTCACGGTACCTGAAGACCATCAGTATCCCCAGGGCGTTCACGAAGGCGGCCAGGAAAGCGAAAAGGGCTATCCAGCCAAAGGTTCCCGGCAATATCTACCCTCCCCAATGACCCGGTCCGACCGCTTCTTATTGTAGATCCTATTCCCCCGCGGGGGAACAAAAACTCTCACCTTGTGACATTGCTCTCACGGGCTGAGCCCGTCGGCCTCCACCATCTCCTCCCGGGGCGTTTTTTCCCTTCTTGTGCTAGCATCGGAAGGTCTTGAACATCCTGGGGTGGGGAAGTCCTTTCCCCGCCGGGGCGGGGTTTTGAGGAGGCCGGTCGATGATGGCTTTTACGGGGAAAAAGGAGCGGGGGTCGGGCAATGCCATTCCCGAGAGGGAAGACCTGGATAGGGCCTACCAGTGGGGTCTGGAAGACCTCTTCGAGGACAGGGCGCAGTGGGAAAGGGCCTATGAAGAGACCGGCCCTCTCATGGACTCCCTTGAGCCCTTCAGCGGCACCCTGGCATCCTCGCCGTCGAGATTGCTGGAGTGCCTCAAACTGCGTGACAGACTTGGCGCACTGACCTCCAGGGTATTCGCCTACGCCCACATGAAAAGCCACGAGGACACCAGGGACCCCGACGGCCAGGCCATCGCCGCGAGGGCGACCACCCTGGCCGCGGCTGCGGCCCGTTCAGGGGCCTTCATCACCCCGGAGATCTTGTCGATACCGGTAGAGACCCTCTCCCTTTTCCTGGAGAGGGAGGAAGGGCTCGGGCTTTACCGTTTCTTCCTGGAGGAGTTACAGCGCAAGCGCGCCCACGTACTGTCCCAGGAGGAAGAAGGGCTACTGGCCTCCTCGGCGGAACTCGCCCACGCCCCGGAGAATATCTTTTCCATGCTCACCAACGCCGACATGACCTTTCCGCCCATCCGCGATGAACTGGGTCATGAGACGCCCTTCTCGGAGGAACGGTTCGGCTCTTTTCTGCAGAGCCGTGACCGGAGGGTCAGGGAGGACGCCTACAAAAATCTTTACGGCGTCTACGGTCGGTACAGGAACACCCTCTCGGCTTCACTGAACGCTGCGCTGCGGGTTTCGCTCTTCTACTCGCGGGCGCGGGGCTTCGGGTCGAACCTCGAAGCGGCTCTTCACGAGGACGATATCCCCCTCTCCGTTTACGACTCCCTCGTGGAAGGCGTCCGGGAGGGGCTTGACGCGCTCCATCGCTACGTGGCCCTCCGAGGGAGGGTCCTAGACGTTTCCCCCGTCAGGATGTTCGACCTTTACGTCCCCCTGGTCGACGAGTACGGCGGCGAGATACCCTACCCGGAAGCCATGGATATGGTTCGCGAGGGGCTCGCCCCCCTGGGGGATGACTACCTGGCCGCCCTCGATGAGGGCTTCAGCCACCGGTGGGCCGATGTCTTCGAGAACAGGGGAAAACGGGGAGGGGCATACTCCTGGGGAGCCTACCCTGTCCACCCCTTCGTCCTCCTCAACTACAACGGCAAGATGAGAGATGTCTTCACCGTGGCCCACGAGATGGGCCACGCCCTCCACAAGTACTTCTCCGACAGGGAGCAGCCCTATGTCTACTCGGGCCACCCCATATTCATCGCTGAAGTAGCCTCCACCACCAACGAGGCGCTCCTGCTGGACCACCTTATCCGTTCATCCTCCGGCCGCGAGGAGAGAATATACCTCCTAAACTACCGGCTCGAACAGATCAGGACGACGGTTTTCCGCCAGACCCTGTTCGCCGAGTTCGAGCGTGAGATCCACGGAAGGGCCGTAAGGGGGGTGCCACTGACGTCCGAAAGCTTCTGCGGGCTTTGGAGGGATCTTAACAGTGAGTACTACGGCAGGTGCGTTGAACTCGACGGGGAGATCGAGATGGAATGGGCGCGGATACCCCACTTTTATTCGCCCTTTTACGTCTACCAGTACGCCACGGGTTACTCGGCGGCCACGGCGCTCTCGAGGGGGATCCTCGACGAAGGGGACCCCGCCGTCCGCCGCTACATGGGCTTCCTGAAAAGGGGGAGCTCAGCTCCCGTCCTGGAGGTACTGCGTGACGCGGGGGTCGACATGGCTGGGCCGGGACCGGTGAAAAGAACGGTGGACCTTTTCAGGTCCACCGTGGAAGAACTGGAAGCGCTCCTGGCTTGACAGGGTGCCACGCCGGCGGGTTAAAGGTCACTCGGCCGGGCCGAAAAGCTCGGCGAAGATCTCCTCGACGGTCTCGATCCGCGTGATCTTCGCCACGTTGGAGCCGCAGAAGAAAAGACCCTCCTCCCAGTTTCCCCGGAAGGCGTCCACCAGGGCCTGGGCTATGCAGAAGGCCTGCCTCTCGGTACGGTAGGAGCAGTGGGAAAGGCAGTTGGCAAAACAGGGCTTGCTCTCCACGGTCCCCTCCAGGTATTTTTCGATGAAAGGAGAGCGAAGCACTCTTCCCGGGATGCCCACGGGACTCTTTATGATCACCACGTCCTCCTCGCCGGCGTCGATCAGGGCCTGCTTGAACCT
>Ga0302245_1002145_pt1 | contig 11848 bp, 10 predicted proteins | sample AAG_UR_Thr_MG_FD_193512 | JGI IMG/M metagenome (GOLD analysis project Ga0302245, IMG submission 193512) | Enriched activated sludge microbial communities from anaerobic digester in WTTP, New Holstein, Wisconsin, United States - AAG_UR_Thr | ecosystem: Engineered > Bioreactor > Anaerobic >... | reverse complement strand
CCCGTTCGGGAAGCCGGGCCCGCCGCGCCGGTACGCGGTATGCCGCCTCCACCCACGAATGCCTTCTCAGTCCCATGGCCTCCCGCGTGACGATCAGCCAGTAGTATTTCTCCTTCGCCGTCTCGCGCGCCGCATTGAACCGGTCGATCTCGCCGTTGATCTCCCGGATCATCCGCCTCCGGATCCCCGCGGCCCCTTCCGGCGCCTCCGTCGCATCCCCTTCGCATTCGCGCCGGAGAAGATCGTCGAGACGGCGTGCGATGACGCGTTCGATCCCCCCCAGCCTGTCGAGGGCGTTGGCCACGCTCTCGCCGGCGCGTCCCAGAACGGCCGCACGTTCACGCCAGAATTCTTCTTGGAGAATCTCTTCAGGACTTCTTGCCGCCGGCATTTCCGATCCACGACGCGACACCGCCGCCGACCTCACTGCCCTTCCCGGCGGCGCCGGTCACCCCTTGTTCTTGTCGATGGTCACCTTATCATCAGCAGGCCGGCTTTTCAATAACAAAGCCCTCTTAGGCTCCGGAAAACATTTCCCTTTACACCCCGGACCGATTTCGTTACTAATTTTCCGAAGCGCCGGAAGAGACGGGCGCCCATGGGGAAAGAGGTCCCGGAGATGAAGGAACTTTTCGGACCGCTGGCGGAGGCCGTGTCCCTCGCTTATCGTCAGGGCCAGGAGGACGAAACCCTGGAGCCGCATGTCCTGCGGAACGTCCGGGGCGCACCGGTCGGCCGGTTCCGGGACGGCGATGCCGTCATCTTCTACAACATCCGCGGCGAGCGCGAGATCGAACTGACCCGCGCCCTCACGGAGAAAAACTTCCGCCCCTTCCCCGTCGCAAAGGACCTGGGCCTCCGTTTCGCAACGCTTGTGGAATATACGGCCGATCTGAACGTCCCCGTCGCCTTCCCTCCGCCGGGGACGCTTTCCGACACGCTCGGAGAAACCCTCTCCCGGCTCGGCATCCGCCAGGCCAGGATCGTGGAGGCGGAGAAGGCCTACCACGTCGGTTTCTTCCTCAACGGAAAGAGAGAGGCCCCCCTGCCCTTCGAGGAAAGGATCGTGGTCCCGACCCGCAAGGATGTCCGCCTCTTCGACGAGGCTCCGGAGATGTCCGTCGCCGAGGTCGCCGAGGCCGTCGTCGAAAAGATCGGCGATGAAGACACCCGGTTCATCTTCGCCAACTTCGCCAACGTGGACGTCGTGGGCCACATCGAAAACGAAGCCGCCGTCCTCCGCGCCGTAGAGGCCGTCGATGCGGCGCTGGGAAGGGCCGTCGCCGCGGCGCGGCGTGCCGGAGTGCCCGTTCTCATCACGGCCGACCACGGAACGGTGGAAAAATGGCTTTATGAGGACGGAACCGTCGACACGGGCCACACGGCGAACCCCGTCCCCTTTGTCCTCGTCGACGATGCCGAGGGCTTCTCCCTCCGCACCGAAGGGGAGCTCGCGGATGTTGCGCCGACGGCCCTGCAGCTTCTCGGCATCCCGCAGCCCGCGGCCATGACGGGCCGGACGCTGATCGAGACCCTGCCGCCGGGCTTCCTACCGCGCCGGCGGCTGCTGATGATCCTGCTGGACGGGTGGGGATACAATGAAGAGCCCCGGGGCAACATGATCGCCAGGGCCCGGACGCCGGCGATGGACGCCCTGATGACGACGTGCCCCCGGACGGCGCTGGCGGCCGCCGGGGAGGCCGTGGGGCTGCCGCCCGGGATGGTCGGCAACTCCGAGGCGGGGCACCTCCATATCGGCGCCGGCCGGCGGGTCCCCTCCGATCGGGTGCGGGTGGAGCAGGCGATTGCCGAGGGGTCCTTCTTCCGGAATCCCGCCCTCCTGGGAGTCGTGCGCGGGGCGACGGCCGCCGGAAGGGCCGTCCACCTCATGGGGATCGTCTCGTTCTTCAGCTCCCACGGCTCCATCGAACATCTCTTCGCCCTCATGGAGCTGGCCGGGCGCGAAGGGGTCCGCGACCTCTTCATCCACGCCATGCTGGGCAGGCGCGGCGAACTGCCGGAAAGCGGCGCGCGGTACCTGTCGCAAATCGAGGAACAGTGCCGCCGGCTCGGGGTCGGCAAGGTGGCCTCCGTCATCGGACGCTACTGGTCGATGGACCGCGAGGAGAACTGGGACCGGATCGAGAAGACCTACCGGATGCTCGTCTACGGAGAGGGCATCCCCGTAACCGACGAAAGGAGATGACCGGCATGGAAGCCTCGATCAACAAATCCAGACTGGTGCTCGTCCAGGGGGACCTCACCGAGGAGGAAACGGATGCGATCGTCAACGCCGCAAACTCCCGGCTGGCCGGAGGCGCCGGCGTGGACGGCGCCATCCACCGCGCCGGGGGGCCGTCGATCATGGCGGAATGCCGCAAGATCGGGTACTGCCCGACGGGGCAGGCGGTGATCACGACGGGCGGGAACCTGAAGGCGAAATACGTGATCCATACGGTCGGCCCCGTCTACCGGGGCGGGACGCACGGCGAGGCGGGGCTCCTGGGGAGCTGCTTCACCGAGAGCCTGAAACTCGCCGCATTGCGGGGGCTGAAGAGCGTCGCCTTCCCGGCCATCAGCACCGGCGTCTATGGATACCCCCTCGGCGAAGCCGCCGAGGTCTCCCTGAAGGCCATCATCGGCTATCTCAAGGAGCACACCGACATCGAGACGGTCCGTTTCGTTCTCTTCGACCGCCGCAGCCTGGACGCCTTCACGGAGGCCCTTCGCAAGCTGATCTGACCCGGGAGAGGACAAAGTCCTCCTTGGCTGGCCGTTCCTGCTCCGTCGGGACGGCCGGCGGCGTCATCCTTTCCCCATCGGCAATTGCTCCTTTTCGAACGGGCGAATGCGCTTTTCCACGATTCGTGGAGGGCCTCGGACGTACTATAAAGGAAGCTGCGCTGCCGCACGAATGCCGCCGGACGCAGGGGCGTCTCATCCCGGTCCGTCCGGACGCGTCGGAACCGGCGGGCCCGGACTGTCCGGCGAGGAGGCAATGAGTCCCGTCATGAGAGGAGAACCGTGATGAGCGGCCCCACCGATGATCCGAAAACCGGAGAACGGCCCGCCGATGTGCTCCTCGAAATGATCCGTGAACTGGCCGCCGAACTCCATCCCCGCCGCGCCCTTCCGCGCCGTGCGACGCTGGACGGTTCGCTGATCCGGGACTGGGGTCTGGACAGCCTGGCGAGGGTGGAGCTTCTCGCCCGGATCGGCAAACGTTTCCGGGTCGGATTGTCGGAGCGCGTCCTCGCCGATATCGAAACGCCGCGCGATCTGCTTCGCGCCGTCCTCAGCGCCGGCCCCGCGCAGAGCGTCGCGGGGACCCCGGAAATCGTGGAGATCGGAACGGCCGACGCGGCCGAGGCGCCCCATGCCGCGCGCACGCTGCTCGACGTCGTCAACTGGCACGTGGAGCGCCATCCGGACCGGCCGCACATCCTCTTCTACAGCGACCGGGAAGGCGAGGCGGAGGACCGCATGACGTACCGCCAGCTCCGCGACGGCGCCGCCAACCTGGCCGCGCGTCTGCAGCATGGCGGCCTCAAGCGGGGGGAACCCGTCGCCATCATGCTGCTGACGGGCCGCGACTACTTCTTCGCCTATCTGGGCGTTCTCCTGGCCGGCGGAGTGCCGGTGCCGATCTATCCGCCGGCGCGCCGTGGACAGATCGAGGACCATCTCCTCCGCCATCGCGCCATCCTGCGGAACGCCGGGGCCGGGATCCTGATCCTCATCCCCGAAGCCAAGCTCTTCGCCCAGATGCTCAAGTCGCAGGTGGAAAACCTGCGGAGCCTGATGACCGTCGAGGAACTGACCTCCGGACCGGGAACCTACCTGGAGCCCCGGCTGTCGGAGCACGACATCGCATTCCTGCAGTACACCTCCGGCAGCACCGGCAATCCCAAGGGGGTGATCCTCACCCATGCCAACCTGCTGGCGAACATCCGCGCCATGGGCGAGGCGGTCCGGATCGAGCCCGCCGACGTGGTCGTCAGCTGGCTGCCGCTCTACCACGACATGGGCCTGATCGGGGCCTGGATGTGCAGCCTCTACTTCGCCTGCCCGCTCGTCCTGATGTCTCCGCTGACCTTCCTCAGCCAGCCGCAGCGCTGGCTCTGGGCAATCCACCGGTACCGGGGAACGATCTCGGCGGCGCCCAATTTCGCCTACGAACTCTGCCTGAAGCGGATCGAGGACGAAGACCTCAAGGGGCTCGATCTCCACTCCTGGCGGATCGCCTGCAACGGCGCCGAACCGGTCAGCCCCGAAACCATTGAAAATTTCTGCCGGAGATTCCAGCCCTACGGCTTCCGGCGCGAGGCGATGATGCCGGTCTACGGGCTGGCGGAGTGCTCCGTGGGCCTGACCTTCCCCCCGCTCGACCGGGGTCCCCTCATCGACCGGATCCAGCGGGATCCCTTCATGAGCAGCGGCCGCGCCCTGCCCGCCGACCCGGCGGACGCTAGCGCCCTGCGCTTCGTCGCCTGCGGCCGTCCCCTGCGGGGGCACGAGATCCGCATCCTCGATCCCGCCGACCGGGAGCTCCCTGAACGCCGCGAAGGGCGGCTGCAGTTCCGCGGACCGTCGGCCACGAGCGGATACTTCCGCAACGCCGAAGAGACGGCGAGGCTCTTCGCGGACGACTGGCTGGAGTCGGGGGACATGGCGTATCTCGCCGGCGGAGACCTGTTCCTCACCGGCCGCAAGAAGGATATCGTTATCCGCGCAGGGCGGAACATCTACCCCCAGGAGCTGGAGGAGGCGATAGGCAAATTGCCGGGCATCCGCAAAGGAAACGTGGTCGTCTTCGGCGCCTCAGATCCGGCAACAGGCACGGAGCGGCTGGTGGTGGTGGCCGAGACCCGGGAGGAAGGGCCGGAGAAGCTCGATACCCTGCGGGAAAGCATCGACGCGCTGGCGGTCGATCTGACGGGCGCCGCCGCCGACGAGACGGTCCTGGCGCGCCCCGGCACGATCCTGAAGACCTCCAGCGGGAAGATCCGCCGCGCCGGCAACCGCAAGCTCTATGAAGAGGGGCACTTCTCCGGCGGACGGCGCGCGGCAAGGGGAGCGTTCGCCCGGATCGCCCTCGCCGGACTGGTGACGGAACTGCGGCGCCTGCGGCGCACCGCCGCCGACTTGTCCTTCGCGGCCTATGCGTGGCTTCTCTTCTGGCTGGCGGCGCCCCTGACATGGGCGGCCGTCATCGCGGCCCCGCTCCCTTCGTGGCGCTGGGCCGCCATGCGCGCGGCGGCGCGTTTTCTCGCCCGGGCAACGGGAACCCCTCTCGCCGTGGAAGGCCGCGGAAACCTGCCCCGGGAGCGGCCCTGCATCCTCGTCGCCAACCACGCAAGCTATCTGGACGGATTCGTCGCCGTGGCGGCGATCCCGCTGGAATTCAGCTTCGTCGCCAAGTCCGAACTGACGGCCAAATTCCTCTACCGGTTCTTTCTGAACCGCATCGGCACGAGGTTCGTCGAACGCTTCGACCGCCTCAAGGGAATCGAAGACGCGACGCGGCTCACGGCCGCCGGCCGCGCCGGCCACTCCCTCTTCTTCTTCGCCGAGGGGACCTTTTCGCGGATCCCGGGGCTGCTCCCCTTCCACATGGGCGCCTTTCTCGCGGCGGCCGATGCGAATCTGCCCGTCGTGCCCGTCGCCATCCGCGGCACACGCTCCATCCTGCTCGATCAAACGTGGTTCCCCAGGCGGGGACGAATCGAAGTCGTCATCGGCGAGGCGATCGAGCCCGGAGCTGTGGCGGATCCGGCCGCGCCGGACACGTGGACGACGGCCCTGAAACTCCGCGACCTGGCGCGCGACCACATCCTTCGCCACTGCGGCGAGCCGGACCTGGCGGGGGAAGACTCGCCGGTGTGAGCAGTCCGGCAGGAGAAGATATGGAGGACGACAGAAGGGCCGTCTGGTCATGGGCGCTCTACGACTGGGCCAACTCCGCTTTCGCCACGACGGTGATGGCCGGATTCTTCCCCCTCTTTTTCAAAGGCTACTGGGCCGATCCCGGCGCCCCCGAACAGAGCACGTTCTGGCTCGGGCTCGCCAATTCGGCCGCCGCGGTCATCGCCGCCGCCGCATCGCCCTTCCTCGGCGCCGTCGCCGATCGCGGCTCAGCGAAGAAGCGATTTCTCTTCCTCTTCACCTACCTGGGCTGCATCATGACCGGCGGGCTCTGGTTCGTCGCCCGGGGCGACTGGCCCCTGGCCGTCGCGCTATACGTCGCGGCCAATGTCGGCTTTTCCGGGGGAAACACCTTCTACGATTCCCTCCTGCCGGGAGTGGCCTCGGAGCAGAGGGTCGATTACGCCTCGTCCCTCGGCTACGCCCTCGGCTACGCCGGCGGCGGCATCCTCTTCCTGACGAATGTCCTCATGTATCTCAAGCCGGCGGCCTTCGGGATTGCCGACGGGCCGACGGCGATACGGCTGTCGTTCGTTTCCGTGGGTCTCTGGTGGGCCGCTTTTTCCATCCCCGTCTTTGTCTTCGTGAAGGAGCCCGCCGTCGAAAACGCGGTCCCGCTCTCCAGGGCCTTCGCCGTCGGGTGGCGCCAGCTCGCGGGCACCTTGCGGGAGATCCGGCGGCTCCGCACGGCCGGCCTGTTTCTCCTGGCCTACTGGCTCTACATCGACGGCGTGGACACCATCATCCGGATGGCCGTCGATTTCGGCATGTCGCTCGGGTTTCCCGCCGGTTCCCTCATCTCGGCGCTCCTGATGGTCCAGTTCCTTTCCTTTCCCGCAACGCTCCTGTACCTGAAGATCGCCGCGCGAATCGGCGTGAAGCAGGCGATCCTGACGGCCGTCGCCGGATATTGCGTCGTCGCGGTCGGCGGCTACTTCATGGACCGGCAATGGCACTTCTTCGCCCTCGCGGCGGGCGTCGCCCTTTTCCAGGGAAGCGTACAGGCGCTCAGCCGCAGCCTCTATTCCCGCCTCATTCCGGCGGGTGCGGCGGCGGAGTTCTACGGCTTCTACAACATGCTGGGGAAATTCTCGGCCGTGATCGGCCCGGTCCTGCTGGGAGGGGTAACGGTGCTGACGGGCAACATCCGGTATGGAGTCCTGTCCATCCTGCTTCTCTTCGTCTCCGGAGGCTGGCTGCTGTACCGCCTGGATATCCCTGCAGGGGAAAAGATCTTCCCGGAGCATCGGACCTAGACCACGGTTCCCGACGGGTTCCCGCCTTCAGTGCGGGGACGGCGAGGCGAAGAGCTCGAGAAAGAGCTTCAGATAGGTCTTGAAGTAGGCGTATCCGCTGATCAGATTCTGCCTCTCGGGCAGATCGGGTTTCTCCTCGAAGTCCCTCCACTTGTTGCGGATGATCTCTGCGGCATCGCTGTCCAGAAAGCAGACCGAGTCGTTGTCGCAGAGGCGGTCGCCGATCATGCAGACATTGAAGGCCTCCATCACGCCGCCCGTGTGAACACGACGGAAGAGGAACGCATGGCCGAGTTCGTGGACGAGGACCCGGACCCGGTCCCTTCTGACAACGATGAATCTGCGGTACTCGTCGTCGATCACCCCCCCAGCCGCCCACGAGGTTGAAGCCGAGCTGCTGGAGCGGATCCATCTCGTAGATCGCGATCGCGACATCGAAGGGCCGGCCGTATCGTCTCATCTCGTCTTCGAGCTGTTGCAGGAGTTCCGTTCTCGACGATCCCTTCCACCGGGTCGTCTTCCAGTCGCCGATCCGCGCCCTGATGCCTGTCTGGCGGAAAAAGATTCCGAACGCCTCCTCCAGGAATTCCGCCATCCCGTCGCGAGCCGTCTGCTCGTCGATAACGATGACGGCCGAGACGTTTCTCACATGCCGGAGTTCCTGCTCCGGCAACGCACAGTCCGGGACAGCCCTCAGGCCGCATCCGGACAGCACCAGAAGACAGACGGCGACGATCGGGCCGGTCCGGAGAAGGGCGCAAAGGTCTTCCCCACGGCGGGACATGCCGCTCCGGATCTGTCGAACAGGGAATATGCCGACGGTTCCTTTCACGGACCTGCTCCGTGCATCGGCCTCAAAGCGATACGGAAGCGGCCTCTTCACCGCCGATGCCGATTGCAGGAGAGATTAGACACCGGATTCGATCCCGGCTCCATCGGGCAATGCCTCGATCGGGGCCTCGAAATTCCTGAAAAGAGGAGGTCTTTTTGGCAGGGGGCCGCAGGAGATCTCCTGGAGGGATCCTGTCACTCTTCGCGGGACGCCGTCCCGCGCTACGGCCGCTTCTCCGGACCGGCCCACCAGAAATCGTTGTTTTCCACGGGATCGTGGACCTTCCGGCGGCCCTCCGTTTCGATCTCGGTGCCGAGCGAAATCTCGTCGCTTTCATGGATCAGACGGTCCGCGATCATGAAGATGCCCAGCAGGAAACCATGTTTTCTCACGGCCTCGATGCCGTAGGCGGAGCACGAGGGATGCATGGGACAATCCGCTCCGATCACGGGAGAGAGGACGTCCTGATAAAAGCGGATGCTCCCGACCAGAAACGAATCCGGAAGGCCGGCGGTCTTCCGTTCCCCCGATTCCTGCGCGGCGGGATCGGCTTCCCAGGGCCCGAAGGGCGCGGGGTCCGCCGCATGAAGCGGACATGCCAGGGCAAGGATCGAAAGGACCAGGAACATCCGCATACCGCTGCCGGGCGACGGATTCGCCGCCCTCCTCCGCATCGAAATCTCCCCCGGCCGGCGTCCGAAACGCCCGCAGCCTACTTCGCCGGCTCCGGCGGCGTGAAGCCCGCCGCCCGGAAGGCCGTCTGCCCGGAGGGAGACGCCAGGAACTTCACGAAGGCCCTCGCGACGTCCGGCGACTGGCTCGCCTTGAGAACGACCGCCGCGTAGGGGAGGTCGTTCCGGAACTCGTCCGGCAGAGGTCCGACGAGCTCCGCCCCCGGAACGGCCGTGATCTCGCTTGCCTGGACGACCACCATCTCCGATTGGCCGTCGGCGACGCGCCGGACGGCATCCCCGCCGACGGCCGTCAGCACGGTCTTGCCTTTGAGCTGCTCGGCAATGCCGAGGCGCCCGAGGACCACCCGCGCAAAGTACGCGCCGGACGTGCCGCCGCGGTCGGGATCGGCATAGGTGATGGACTTGGCGGCAAGCAGCGCATTCTTGAATTCTTCCGTCGTGGCGATCCTTGGCCGCGGGGCGCCGGCCCGGATTCCCACGCCCACGCCGATCCGGCCGATTTCCATGCGCGACCCCCGAACCGTGATCCCCTGTGCATCGAGCTCGTCTACGCCTGAAGACGGGAGCACGGCGACATCGCCGGCCGCTCCGGCCGCTACCTGCTTCTGCACTCCGCCGCCCGTTCCGAAGGTGAAGTTCACCCTGTGGCCGGTCTCGCGTTCGAACGCCTTGGCCGCTGCCATAACCGCCGACTTCGTGCCGCCGGGACTGAAGACCATGATCTCCGATGAATTGCCCACTGCAGAATCTCCTTTGGTCTGTTCAAGGTCGCCGTTCCCGCGCGGGCGGGATCAATCCACGTACTGTCATCTTCGAAAAAGCGAGTCCAGGCGGAACCATAAACCGGACCGCCTCTGTCCGTCAAGACAGTCATCGGCATCCCCGGTCCCGATTTTCAGCGCTCGGCCCGTCCCGGCCGCACCTCTTCCATCTCCATTTCTTCCGCCGGATAGGGCCTCAGCATCGCCAGGAGCGCCTTCAGGTCCCGGTTGCCGGGGGCAAGCCAGGCCTCCTCGTCCCGCGCCGTCAGAATGACCGGCATCCGGTCGTGGACGGGCCGGATCAATTCGTTGGCCTCCGTCGTGATGATCGTGCAGCTGCGGACGGTCTCCCCCGCCGGCGATGCCCAGGTCTCGTAGAGTCCGGCGAAACCGAAGGGCCGCCCGGACTTGAGACGGATCAGCATCTGCCTCTTCGCCTTCCCGAGCTTCTGCCATTCATAGAAGCCTTCGGCAATGACGAGGCAACGCCGATCCCGGAAGGCGCTCCGGAAGCTGGGCTTTTCCGCAACGGTTTCCGCGCGGGCGTTGAACATCTTCCGGCCGATGGCGGGATCCTTCGCCCAGGAGGGGATCAGGCCCCAGCGAAAATTGACGAGGCGGTTCCTGTCGTGCCGCACGACGGCGACGACCTGCTGACCCGGGGAGATGTCCCCCGCGCCGCATTCGCCTTCGACCTCTTCGACATGGAAGTCTTCGGTGACGCGATGCAAGCCCATCGAGAGGACGTAACGGCCGCACATCTCTGTCACACCTTCCTGGCCGTTCCGCCGCCTGGACCGGCCTCCGGCCCGCACGCGGCCCGGCGCCGCCGGCGACGCCTCAAACCGACGGCAATCCACAGGGCGGCGAGGACCGCCGCGGCAAAGCCGGCGAGCGGGAGGAACAGGGAAAGAAGCGTCGCCAGCGCCGAGCCGGCGAATTCGGCGGCCGCGAGAAGGAGGTTCGCCGCCCCGCCCGTGGACAATGTGGACGCCCCGCGCAGCAGCGCCGTGCCCGTCTGGATCGTTCCCGCCACCCCGCCGCCGGCGATCAGGGCAATCGTCCATTTCAGGAAGGGCGGGACGTCGGTCATCACCGCCGCCGTCGCGAGGGCCCCGGCGGCGGCCGCCAGCGGCGTCGCCGCGGCGTCGAGGAAATTGTCGAGCCACGGAACGGAATAGGCGATGATTTCCAGGACCGCGGCCGTTGCAAATGCCAGGAGAGCGGCCTGCGTCCCGATCCACCGGAACTCCGGCGCCGGCTGGATATGACCGCTCACGGCGGCGATGCTGAGTCCGAGAAAGGGGATGATGATGCGGAAACCGCAGGCCGCGGCGAGACCGACGCCGATGATCAAACCGGTGAATCCGCTCCAGAGATGTTCTTCCATGAAATGGGGGCTTCTCCTTTTCCGGACGCCTGTCCTTGATGCCTGATGAAGAAAAGCGGCGACCGCCCCGGCAGGCGGGACCAGGGGTTTCTCATCGGGTTCACGCCTTCGCGCCGCGGAACGTCTCTTCCACAAAACGCGCCAGGTGATCCCCGATCAGGTTGTAGGGGAGGAGCACTTCGTTCGCCCCGCTTGCCTTCAGGGCCTCGACCTGATCCGCCGAGTCGGCCGTGGCCACGATCACTGCGTTCGGCGCCACGGCGCGGCAGGTCGCCACGATGGACGCGTTGTTCGTTCCCTTCAGGAGCATGTCGGGGATGGTGGAAAGGATGATCTCCGCCTCGGCGACATGGGCGTGCTCCAGGGTGTCCATGCTGCCGATGTCGCCGAAGACGCCCTTCACGTTCCGGTCGTTCAGCTCCTTCAGGACTTCGAGATTGAAATCGATGACCAGAATCTTCTTCAGGAGATCGGGCGCGACCGCCTCGATCCGGTCGATGAAGGCCCGGGCGCCCCTGTGAAAGCCGAGCAGCACGACGGGATAACGGCCGCCGATCTCCCCGGCCGCCGTTTCCCTGGCCTTCGACGGAAATCCCATTCTGACGAGGAGACGATCGAAGGCCAGGTACGCCCTGTGATTGCCGTTGATGAAATAGGAGGCCAGCACCGACGTGATCGCCATGGCGTAGATGATCAGGGACATCATGCGCTGCTCGATGTGGCCGAGGCCGACCCCGAGGGCGGCGACGACCAGGGAGAATTCGCTGATCTGGGCAAGGTTGAGGCTGGCGATGAAGCTCGTGCGCCGCCCGCTTCCGGCCACGGAAAGAAGCGGATAGACCGTCAGGAAGCGGGAGACGATGACGAAGAGGACGATGACGACGGCCATGATCAGCAGGGAGGCGTCCGGCATGGGAATCTTCATTCCGATGGAGAGGAAGAAGAGGGTCAGGAAAAAATCCCGCAGCGGGAGGACCTTGGCCGTGACA
>Ga0302245_1002144_pt1 | contig 11853 bp, 10 predicted proteins | sample AAG_UR_Thr_MG_FD_193512 | JGI IMG/M metagenome (GOLD analysis project Ga0302245, IMG submission 193512) | Enriched activated sludge microbial communities from anaerobic digester in WTTP, New Holstein, Wisconsin, United States - AAG_UR_Thr | ecosystem: Engineered > Bioreactor > Anaerobic >... | reverse complement strand
GGGATGGTTCAGATGCAGGACTCCCCACAGGGGGCGGCGCCTGGCCAGCCCCCGGACCAGCCGGGGGGTGATCCGGGAAGGCAGCGCCGCGGGCGTCCGGGTCCCCAGCCGCAGAACGATGCCTTCCCGGGCGGCCCGGACCGCATCCATCACTGCGAAGAGTCTCCCGTCCTCCAGGCTCAAGGGGTCCCCGCCGGAGAGGATGACTTCCCCGATCTCCCCGTGGGCCGCAAGGTATTCCCCGATGGCCCGGAGTTCCTCCGGGGACACCGTCCCCTCACCGCTCCCGGCGAAGTTTCGACGGAAGCAGTGACGGCAGGCCACGGCGCAGCGGTCGGTCACCAGTATCAGCGCCCGGTCCCGGTAGCGGTGGATGAGCCTGGGCAGAACCCTGTGCTTCTCCTCCTCCAGGGGGTCTCCCGATTCCCGGGGCAGGAAAGACAGCTCTTCCACCCGGGGAACGCATTGCCGCCTGATGGGATCCCCGGGGTCGCCGGAGACCAGGGACAGGAAATGGGGGGTAATGTTCAGGCCGAAACTCTCCGGCCGGGAGCCGGCCCGGGCGAACCAGGCCCTCTCCTCCGGGGTCAGGGAAATCAGACGCTCCAGCTGTTCCCGGCTTCTCACCCGTTGCCTCAGTTCCTCCTGCCAGCTCATTCTAGGCCCCGAATAAAAGCATGATAATGGGAATCACCACCAGACTCGCCGCGGTGGTGACCGTGGCGGTGACCCCCGCGTTCCGGTGATCCGCCCCGTAGGCCCTGGCCACCAGGGCGATCTGGGTCATCACCGGCATGGAGGCGGTAATGAGAAAGACCTTCCGCATCAGGTCCGGGGCGGGAATCCTCCCCAGAAGAAAAAAAGCCGCCGCCGGGGCGATGAGGAACCGTCCCGCCATGACGGCCAGGAGTTCCCGGTCCACCCGCATCCCGGCGAAACCCACGGAATGAATGGTGATCCCGATGATGATCATGGACAGCGGAGTGGTCATGGCGGCGGTGTATTTCAGGGCGCTCATGAGGAAGGAGGGGAGACGGATCTCCAGAAGAACCAGAGCCACCGCCACGATGAAGCAGACCACCACGGGGGAGAAGATCTGCTTCAGGGCGGCGAAAGAGAGGGCGGGGGCTTTTTCCGCCCCTCCGTCCCGCCTCAAAAAGTGGACGCCCAGGGTCCAGAACAGGGTGGTGTTTATCAGGTAGTAGAGGGTGACGAAGGGAACCGCCTCCTCCCCGAAAAGGGCGATATTGACGGGGACCCCCACGAAGATGGTGTTGGAAAAGGCAAAATTGGCCTGGAAAAGACCCCTCCGGCCCCGGGGCACCCCCAGGAGGCGGCCCAGAAGAACTGCGAGACCGTAGGCGAAGAGGATCGTCCCCAGCGGAACCAGAACTCCGGGCCCCAGTCCCAGAACCGCTTCCCGGTCGAAGGCGGCGGTGACGTTGGTCAGCATCAGGGCGGGGATGGCCACCCGGATGACAAGCCGGGAAATCGCCGCCACCGTCTCCTCGGAGAACCACCCCTGGACGCTGAGAATGTAACCCCCCGAGACCATGACCAGGATGGTCAGCACACCCTGCAGCGCTCCGAAAATCGCCGTCATCGCGACCTCATCCTTCCCTGCCGGAAAACGGGGAAGTTCCAGCCTTTCCGGTAGGACACCATGCGGAGCAGAAAAACCGTCCCCGAAGACAGAAGAGCGTTCATCTCCCGGGGGGCCCGCAGTGCGATCAGACCCATATGACAGAGAATTCCCACCACGCAGGCCAGGGCGTAGATCTCCCGACGCAGCACCGTGGGGATCTCCCCCAGAAGGACGTCCTTGATCATGCCCCCGGTGGTGCCGGTGACGACCCCGCAGAACAGGGCCCCGTACCAGGGGAGACCGTAGAGGCGGGCGGCCTCGAAGCCGACGATGGCGAAGAAGCCCAGCCCCAGGGCATCCATGAATACCACCAGACCCTGGAGGCGATGGATGTTCCGGCGCAGGGCGATGCAGACCAGGGTGGTCAGAAAAATCACGCCGAAGTACTGGGGGTGGGTCAGCGCCAGAGGGGGGACCCGGCCGATCATGACGTCCCGGGCGAGTCCGCCCCCCACGGCGGCGGCGGTGGCCACCACCAGCACCCCATAGCCGTCCATTTCCTTCCGTATCGCCGCCAGGGCGCCTCCGGCGGCGAAGCCTGCGGTGCCGACGATGTCGAGAACATGAAAAAAAACCTGAACGTTGTAGAAGGCCATCCCAGCGCATAGTATCGATTTGACCGTCCTTTCGCAAGAAGACCCATCGGAGCCGGCGCCGGGAGCCCCCCCTCACCCCCGGCGCCCCGGGGGAGATCCGCCGCCGGGACCGGACAACAGCCCCCCGGCCTCTCCTGCCCGCGGGCCGATTCTCCGGGAAAATCCGCCGCCGGGCCCCCGGCCCGCCCTCCCGCCTCCCGGGAACAAACCTCCGTCCCCCCCCTTTGCGCTTTCCGCCGTTTAATCCTCCGCCCCCCCCCTTGCGTTTTCCGCCGCTTTGTCGCAGAATTCCCCTATGGTCCGCGCCGGATCGTCGGCGCGTCGGGGAGGTGAACCGTGATACTGCCCTTGGGGGACGACAACTCCGACAGGAGCATCGTTCCCTTTCTCACCTACGCCCTCATCGCGGTGAACATCCTGGTTTTCGTGTTCCTGCAGGATCTGGGGGCGGACCACCGATTCACCAATGCCTATTCCACGGTGCCGGCGGAGATCCTCACCGGCCGGGATATCGTCACCTCTCCCCGGGTGGTGGTGGACCCCTCGACGAAGACCCGGTACCAGATCCCCGGCCTGGAAAAGACCCCCATAACGGTGTATCTGACGCTGATCACCTCGATGTTCATGCATGGCGGTCTGGGCCACCTTTTCGGCAACATGCTGTACCTCTTCATCTTCGGCGACAATCTGGAGGACCGGATGGGCCGCCGGAGGTACCTGATGTTTTACCTCCTCTGCGGGGTCCTGGCGGGGCTCACCCATGTCTTCGTGTCCTTCTTCGGAAACTCGGGGCTCCATACCCCCACCCTGGGGGCCTCCGGAGCCATCTCCGGGGTTCTGGGGGGGTATATCCACCTGTTCCCCCGGCGGAAGGTGCGGGTCCTCCTGTTCCGCTTCATCACCCGGGTTCCGGCGATGGTGGCCCTGGGGCTCTGGTTTCTGTTCCAGTTATTGAGCGGTCTGGGAAGCGCCGGCGGCGAGGGCGGAGGCGTCGCCTACGGCGCCCACATCGGCGGGTTCATCGCCGGTTTTCTGCTGGTCAATTTTTTCGCCGGCCCCGATACAGTCCGGCGGCGGGTCCGGTGACCCCGAAAGGGAGGAAGCCATGGAAGACACGATTTTCGACAAAATTCTCCGGAAAGAAATTCCCTCCGACGTGGTGTACGAGGACGACGATGTGCTGGCCTTCCGGGACATAAACCCCCAGGCCCCCACCCATGTGGTGGTCATTCCCAAGAGCAAGGCCGCCGGTTTCGACCGTCTGCAGAGCCTGTCTCCGGAGGTGGTGGGGCGGTACATGCAGGGGGTGGCCCGGGCGGCGGAGAAGCTGGGCCTCGGCGAAGGCTACCGGGTCGTCTTCAATGTGGGGCGGCACGGCCTGCAGACCGTCGCCTATGTCCACGCCCATCTCCTGGGGGGCCGCATGATGGGCTGGCCCCCGGGATGATGCCGGGATATTTCCGGTATGATTTCAGGTTGACGCCGGGATGAACGCCCACCCCTCCGGGGCCGGTCCCGGGAAGATCCGCTGCGCCGTGGTCGGTCTGGGACGGATCGGCAGCCTGCTGGAGGATGACGCCCTCCGGGAAAAACCCTGCACCCATGCCGGGGCCGTGGCGGCCAACCCCCGCTGCCTCCTGGCGGGCGGCGCCGACATCGATCCCCGGAGGCGCTGGCTCTTCGCCGAAAGATGGAACCTCCCGGAGGTCTTCGCCGACTGCCGGGAGATGATCCGGGCCGTCCGCCCCCGGATCCTGCACATCGCCACCCACCCCGATTCCCACGAACAGTATGTCCGGCTCGCCGCCGACGAGGGGGTGCCGGTGGCGGTCTGCGAAAAACCCCTGGCCCATACCCTGGCCTCCGCCCGGCGCATCGCCGCCCTCCACCGGAGCGGGGCCGTCACGGTCCTGGTCAATCACGAGAGGCGCTACTCCGCGGATTATCTCCTCGCCGGGGCCAGGATCCGGGAGATGCGGCACGGCCGGCTCCTCTCCGCCACGGGCAGGCTCTACTTCGGCCGGACCCGGAAACTCATGGACCAGATGATCCACGACGGCACCCACCTGGCGGACATCCTGGCCTTCCTGACCGGCGGACCCCTGAAAAAAGTCCTGGTCTTCGGGCGGATGGACCGGAAGAGCGGCACCGCGGTGGTCGTCGCGAAGAGCGGAAGCATCCCGGTGACCATCGAGGTGGGGGCTGAGAGGGAGCATCTGGTCTTCGAGGTGGACCTGAGTTTCCAGCGGGGCCGCATCCGGGTGGGAAACGGACTCTACGAGGAGCACGAAAGCCGGGAGAGCCCCCACTACGAGGGTTTCCGTTCCCTGGCGCCCACCGGGGTCGGCCCGCCGGAGCGGACGGGCTACTTCGCCGGGATGCTGGAGGACGCGGTGGCCTGCGCCCTGGATCCCGCGAGACGGCCCCGGTCCGACGCGGCGGACGGACTGGCGGCCCTTCGTTTCATTCTGTCCGTGGTTCGAAGGTCATGAGGAACTCTTCCGTGGTCTTCTTGTGCTGATACTTGATCAGAAAGAGTTTCTTCTCCGGGAAAAAGAGGGCCCCGATATTGTACTTCTCGAACTGGTTGTCCACCCGCCAGGGGATTCCCCAGATCTGGAGTTCCTTGTAGGGCCGGGCTCCCCGGAACACCATGTGATGGATGGCGCCCAGGGGGAACCGGAACTGGAGCCGGTTTTCCTTCTCGTTGATGATCATCCCCGTCATGTTGGCGGCGGTATAGAGCCAGGCCCCCGGCCCCAGTTCCCGGGAGAGGCTGATGAACCGGGGATAGTAGGGATTGTCCGCGATGAGGGGATACACCTCTTCCGGAGCCACCCTGCCCTCGGTGCCTTTCAGCGCCAGGTCGGCGAAGAGGATGTGCCGGGGGAGGAACCCCTGTTTGTCGGACAGGCCGATGCTGGAAAGAATCAGGTCCCGGCCTATGGATTCCAGAACCGGGTCCTTCTCCACCACGCCGGCCTGGATCAGAAGCTTCCCCGCCGTCAGCGAGGCGGCCACGTCGATCTTGCCCGGCTCGACTTCCAGGAAAAACCCTTCCCTGATTTTAATGATCCCCGGAAAAATTCGGGTGTTTATCAAGGCGGAAAACCGGCGGAGCCCCTCCACCAGCTGGGGGTCCACATTACGGGATTCGTAATAATTCCGCAGCATTCCCAGCGCCGTTTGGACCGGCGGATTGTGCAGCTTCACCTCGCCGGCGAAGGCCCGCAGTTCCTCCAGGAGTTCCGCCCCTCCCCGGTCGACGGCGAACTGCAGAAGGTCCGCCCGGTTCCAGACGGAAATGTCCCGGCTCCGGACCAGGGACAGAAGGCGGGAGGCCTCCCGGGAGTCCTCCCGCAGGAGCCGGTCCGAAAGGTCCGCCAGGTTCCCGAGATAGGCGCAGGAGGCGAAGGTCAGCGCCCCAGGGGCCTGTCCCGCCGCCCGGATCATCTCCTCGTAGGCCCGAGCCTGCTCACCCCGACGGAGGGACTCCGCCAGGTAGGCCATCAGGATTGATTCCTTGAAGGCCTGATCCCCCTTCTCGGTCAGCCAGACCCCTCCCTCCGGGTCGAAACGCCCGGCCTTCCAGCCCTGATAGGCGCCGCCGATGTATTCGGACACCTTCCGGGCCAGGGAATCGGCGGTGGTGGACCCCGCCAGGTTGGCATACCACTGCCGGAAAGACTCCTTGGTCCCCCCTGAGGAGGGTCCGAAGGTCAGAACAGCCGCGGCTCCGGTTTCCGGGGCGATGACCAGCCGCTGCCGCGCCATGTCGATGGAGGAATTGCCCGGCAGGGACAGAAAGTAATCCTTATCCTTGTGGTGAACCGCCAGAATGGGCATCCGCTCGACACTGTTGGCCCTGGCCCCCTCGACCACGGCGAAACGGACCACCATGGCCTTGGGGCGGTTCGCGGGTTTGCCCCCGAAATCCGCCTGGATCGACAGGACCTCGTCCGCCGGCTCAAGCAGAAAGCCCAGACTGATGTCTCCGTCGAACTTCAGTGTAAAGCCCTTCTCCTCTTTCCTGAAACCCCGAAGCTCCAGCTTCCCGGCGGCTCCGCCGGGAGCCACGATCTCGGCGGAGTACCGGGGCCCGAAGGCGAAATCCACCCCCCGGTACCGCAGATGCAGTTCCTCGATCTCCGACCCTCCGCCGGAGGGAACCGCGACCCCGGTGAGGGTCAGCTCATGGAAAGCGTCCCGGAACTTTTCGCCCCGTTTCGAAAACTGCAGAAAAAGGAGGCCCACGATGACGAGGAGGTAGAACAGAGGGGCGGTGAAGTAGGTTCTGTTGATCCTGGTTCCCATCCCGGGGATAGTACCAACAGCGGGGAAAAAAGGCAACTTCCCGGAGCCGGCGCAGTCCCCGGAGCCGGCGCAGTCCCCGGAGCCGGCGCAGTCCCCGGAGCCGGCGCAGTCCCCGGAGCCGGCGCAGTCCCCGGAGCCGGCGGAAAATCCCTGCTCCCCGGCCCCGGAGGAGTTCCGCCCCTAGACCTCTCCCCGCTTGTAAGGTTCCCCCAGCATCGCCGGGGCGTGCATCCGGCGCCGGCCGCCGGATGAGAACCCGTAGCCCAGGAGGATCATCAGGGTCGTCCCGTAGGGCAGCATGGCCAGCAGGTTGGGGCTGATCCCCAGGGGCTGGAGCATATACTGCAGAACGAAGATCCCGCCGAAGAGGTAGGCCCCCAGAAAGGCCCGGGGGGCCTCCCAGAGGGAGAAAATCGTCAGGGCGATGACGATCCAGCCCCGTCCGGCCACCATGCCTTCGATCCAGGATTTGCTGTAGGCCGTGGACAGCTGCGCCCCGGCGACGCCCGCCGCCATCCCCCCGACGATCACCGCCAGGTATTTGTAGAGCCTCACCTTGACCCCCTGGCTCTCGGCGGCCCTGGGGTTTTCTCCGATGGACCGGAGGTTTATTCCCAGGGAGGTATGCTTCATCACGAACCAGACCGCCAGTCCGAAAACCACGGACATGTAAAAGTAGGGGTCCCGCCGGAACAGAAGCGGCCCCAGAAAGGGGACCTTCTCCAGAAGGGGCACCGCCAGGGGCTCCATCTTCACCGCCAGGGGCTTCCCGATGAAGGGCTTGCCCCAGAGCCCGGACAGGCCGATTCCCATCATCGTCAGGGCCAGGCCCGAGACGGTCTGGTTAGCCCGGAGGCCGACACTGACGAAGGCGTGAATCGACGCCATCAGGGCCCCCATCAGCGCCGCGGCCAGCATTCCCAGCCAGGGGTTCCCGGTCCCGAAGGTGACGATGAAGGCCGTCACCGCCCCCATGGCCATCATGCCTTCCACACCCAGGTTCAGGATCCCCGCCCTCTCGGTGATCAGCTCTCCCAGGGTGCCCAGCAGAAGCGGCGTCCCCGCCGCGATGGTCCGCACCAGAATGGAGAAAACGATGTCAGCCATGGCGCGGGGTCCTCCTCACCCATCGGATCCGGTTGCGGAGAAAAAACTCTCCCATGATGAGAAAAATCAGAATGATGCCGTTGAAGACCTGCACCGTCACCGCCGGCAGCCCCAGAGACATCTGGATGGCGTCTCCTCCCACGATGATCCCAGCCAGGAAGACACCGGAGACCATCACCAGGAGGGGGTTGAGCCTGCCCAGCCAGGCCACGATGATGGCGGTGAAGCCGTAGCCGGCGCTCAGGGTGTCGGGGTAGCTCAGGTGATGATGGATCGCCGTCAGTTCCCCCGTCCCCGCCAGTCCCGCCAGCCCTCCGGAGACGGCCATGAAAAGGAGGCTGGTCCGGAAGAAGTCAATGCCCGCGTACCGTGCCGCCTCGCGGTTTTCCCCAATGACCCGCACCTCGTAGCCGAACCGGGTGCGGAAAATGAGGAAGGTCAGCGTCGCCGCCGCCGCCGGCGCCAGGACCAGCAGGATCGGTGATATTCTCGTGCCCGGGAAAAGCCACAGAATCGCCTGGGCCGGGAGATCGTCGGTGTAGGGGTACCCATGCTTGGAGGCCCCTTTCCAGGGCCCCACCACCAGGAACTTCACCAGTTCCGCGGCGATGTAGTTCAGCATCAGGGTGGAGATGACCTCGTTGATGCCCAGGCGGATCTTCAGCGCCGCCGGGATCATCCCCCACAGGGCGCCCCCGAGGAAGCCCGCCAGAAACATCAGCGGGACGATCACGGGGCCGGGGAGGGAGGGGCCCCAGGTCAGTCCCACCCAGGTGGAAAAGACCGCCCCCAGCAGGAGCTGGCTCTCCGCCCCGATGTTCCAGAACTTGGCCTGGAAGGTCAGGGCCAGGCCTGAACCCACCAGAATCAGCGGGAGGGCCTTGGTCACCGTCTCGGTGAGACCGAAGACGCTGCCGAAGGAGGAGCGGAAGATCTCCCCCAGGGCGAAGAGTGGATTCAGCCCCTTCAGTAGAAAGACCAGACCCACCGCGGCGAGCCCCGCCAGCAGAGACAGGGCGGGGGCCAGAATCTCCAGGACCCGGGAGGTCCCGGCGCGGGGGACGGACTCAAACCGCATCGGTCGCCTCCCCGCCGGCGGCCTCGACGGCGCCGGCCATCATCATGCCCACCTCTTCGAAGCTCCCGCTCCGGGGGTCCACGATGCCCATGATGCGCCCCTCGAACATCACCGCCACTCGGTCGCAGATCATGAACAGCTCCTCCAGATCCTCCGACACCAGGAGAACCGCGCCGCCCCGGTCCCGCCGGGCGATGATCTGGCCCCGGATGTACTCCGACGCCCCCACATCCAGACCGTATGTGGGGTGCGCCGCGATCATCAGCACCGGATCGGCGGATATTTCCCTTCCCAGAATGAGCTTCTGGATGTTTCCCCCGGAGAGATGCTTCATCGGGCTGTAGATGGACGGAGTGGCCACCTGAAATGATTTGACCAGGTCTCCGGCGTGGCGCCGGATGGCCGGGTAGTTCATGATGTTGCGGATCGAATAGGGCTGACGGTGATGGCGCTTCAGCACCGCGTTTTCGTAGAGGAGAAGGTTCGGCACGATTCCGAACTTGATCCGCTCCTCCGGAACGTGGCTTATCCCCCGGTTGTGGATCTGCCGGGGGGACAGCCCGGTTATCTCCCGTCCCAGAAGCCGGACCGCCCCCGCGGAGGCGCGCCGCAGACCGGTGACACACTCTACCAGTTCCTGCTGCCCGTTTCCGGACACCCCGGCGATGCCGAAGATTTCGTTCTCCCTGACCTCAAAGGAAACTCCCCGCACCGCCGGGGCGCCCTGGTCGTTCTGGGCCTCCAGGTCCAGGATCTCCAGCACCACCCGGCCCGGGGGAAGATCCGCCTTGGGGTAGGAATCCGCCACCCGGCGGCCCACCATCATCCGCGCCAGGTCCTCCGCGGAGACCTCCCCCATGGGAGCCTCCCCGGCGACTTTCCCCTTCCGGAGCACCTGGACCCGGGAGCAGATCCGGGTGATTTCATCCAGCTTGTGGCTTATGAGGATGATGGAATGCCCCTCCCCGCTCATTCTTTTCAGGATGTCGAAAAGCTCCGCAGTCTCCCTGGGAGTCAGCACCGAGGTGGGCTCGTCCATTATCAGGAGGTCCGAGCTGCGGATCAGGGCCTTCAGTATCTCCACCCGCTGCTGTTCCCCGGCGGACAGTTTCCAGACCGGCTCGTCGGGACGGACCGCCAGGCCGAAACGGTAGGAAAACTCCGCCAGCCTCCGCCGCACCTGCCGCAGGGGGAAGAAGAAGGGGGCCTTTTCGAAACCCAGGGCCACGTTTTCCAGCACCGTGTGCTTCTGGACCAGCATGAAGTGCTGGTGGATCATCCCGATTCCCCTCTGCATGGCATCCCGGGGGGAACGGAAGACGACCTCCTCGCCGTTGATCAGGATGGTCCCGCCGTCGGGTCGGTAGAGCCCGAAGAGGATGTTCATCAGGGTGGTCTTGCCCGCCCCGTTCTCTCCCAGAAGGCCGAGAATTTCCCCCGCCTCGATCTTCAGCGAAACCCCGTCGTTGGCCCTCAGGCCCGAAAAATCCTTGACGATGTCCCGCATTTCCAGGGTACGGATCCGCGCCACGGCGCCTGCCTCCTTTATTCGCCCTCCGGGAAAGGGGCGCTTCTCCGGGCATGGGCCCCGGGCGCCCCGGGAAAGAGCCCCTCCCTTCGGGGAAGAGCCGGGCCTCGATGGAAAAAAGCCCGCCTCCCGGCGTGTCTGTCCCCCGGGAAAGAGCCCGCCCCCTTCGGGGAGGAGCCGGGCCTCGATGGAAAAAGGCCCGCCTCCCGGCGTGTCTGTCCCCCGGGAAAGAGCCCCCGGGAAAGAGCCCCCCGGCGGGCCTCCCGGAATCGCGGGCTTATTTCTGCTGGGGCAGCGGAGTCGCGAAATTGTCCACCTGGTACATCATCTCCAGGAAGATATGGGGGATGGAGGCGATCTGCCCCGCGGGGATGACGATGTTCCCTTTCTGGTCCTTGATGGGACCGGTGAAGGGGTCGAAAACCTCCCGCCCCTGCTTCATCTGGTCGTAGCGCTTCATGACCAGATCGTAGACCGGGATCTCGCCGAAAGCGGCGCTCTTCACCTTGACGGCCTTCAGCGGCTCCACATAGGCGGGGTTGATCCTGTCGGTCCAGGTCCCGCCCAATTCGACGGCGCCCTCCTTCATGAACCACAGGAGGTCGTAGTTGGACAGATCGGTGAGTTTGCCGTCCCGGTAATCCTGCAGAATTTTCTTGTACAGCACCCCCCAGTCGGTGAGCTGGCCGGAAACCACCGAGTCCTTCCCGTACTGCTGCATGGGGCTGTAGTGGCTGAAGGAGCGGATGGTCTTGCCCTTGGCGGTGTGTTCCTGCGCCACCTCGATGACCGTGGGGGTGTCCTCGGTGAAGGCCAGGGTGTCGCAGCCTTCGGCCACCAGAGCCTCGGCGGCCTCCCGGGCCTTGTCGGGACCGTACCAGGCGTAGATCCATTTGACGTGGACCCGGGCCTTGGGATTGGTCTCCTTGACCCCCAGGGCGAAGGCGTTCATGTGGCGGAACAGCTCCGGAATGGGGAAGGCCGCCACGTAGCCGATCTTGTCGGATTTGGTGAGGGCCCCGGCCATCAGACCGTTCAGATAGTAGATCTGGTACATGTCCCCCATGTAGTTGCCCAGGTTGGGGGCCCGCTTGAATCCGGAGCAGTGGAAGAACATGGTGTCCTTGTACTTCTCCGCCGCCTTCACGGTATCGTCGATGTACCCGAAGCTGGTGGTGAAAACCACATCCACCTTCTGCTCCTGCACCAGCCGGTCGATGAACCGCACCGCGTCCCCCTCGGGCACGCTTTCCACCGAAACCGTCTCCAGCCACGGGAACTCCTTGACCACGAACTGCCGGCCCTGTTCGTGGGCGTAGGTCCACCCGTAGTCGCCGGCGGGGCCGATGTAGACGAAGCCGGCCTTCACCTTCTTCTCCGCCGCGGCCTGGGCGCCCGCCTCCTTCTTCCCGCCGCAGGAAAGGACAAGGCCGAAGGCGGCAAGGACGGTGATGGCGAAAAACAGAATTCGCGCGATTTTTTTCACGATTTTCTCCTTTGTGGGAATCGATTCGGATGCGATCAAGGTAGAGTCTTCCCGGGTCCTTGTCAAGGTTTCAGCCGGCCCCCCCGCGTCCGCAGACCT
>Ga0302245_1002134_pt1 | contig 11906 bp, 19 predicted proteins | sample AAG_UR_Thr_MG_FD_193512 | JGI IMG/M metagenome (GOLD analysis project Ga0302245, IMG submission 193512) | Enriched activated sludge microbial communities from anaerobic digester in WTTP, New Holstein, Wisconsin, United States - AAG_UR_Thr | ecosystem: Engineered > Bioreactor > Anaerobic >... | reverse complement strand
TCTAACATACCCTCTACGATAATATTGAACAATATTGGGTCTCAGTTAGTGGAACAGACAATTCCGGCATATTCGGCATCAGATGTCTATGAATATATAACATATTATTTTAATGGCATTGGATTATATTTAGAATATACTAGATTGAATCTTAGTGGAGAAACACAGAATTGTCCAGCAAGAACTATAAAACTCTACTATACAATCTTTGAGAACCAGCTAGATGAGAGTTTGAATCTGTTATGATATGTTATAATATTACATATAGGAATGGATAAACGAGGATGTATAATTTGATACATCTAACAAATGGCAACATATATAGTCCAGCGGGGAGACTCCCTCTCTAAAATAGCAAAGAAGTTGGGAATACCAAACTGGAGAACTCTTTATGAACAGAATAAAGCTGTAATTGGAAGCAATCCTAATCTAATTAGACCAGGACAAAAACTATCTTATGGAGAGATTTTAGCACAATCAACACCAGCACCAGTAGGAACAGGGGCTGCAGAGTTGGCAACACAAATAGCACAAGAGCAACCAATCAATTTTGCAGAAGTTTTACCATGGGAACAATATTTTGCACCAGAACTGGCAAGAGGAAGTGCTGAACAAGTTTATGCACAATACTATGCACCAATAGCACAGCAAAAACAAGAACAATTAGAGAGTAATTTTGCTGGTAGGAACTTAATAAGGAGTGGAATAAGAGGAAAATCATTATCAGATCTTTACAGGGAACTAGGGCAAGAACATCAAAAAGGAATAGAGGCTGATGTCTTACAACAAAGAGCTATGGCACAGGAAGATTATAACAGAATGCAACAGTTATATGAGAGTAGTGCTGGAAAACAGAAACCTACAACAACAAAATATGAACCTTATAAAGTGGCAAGACCTGTTACAGATGCAGGTACTTATGGAAGTTCTTATCTTGATTGGCTCAATAGGGCTACAAGAGTTTAATTAAGTATATATAAAAGCAATGGCAACAACAGCACAAAGACTAGCAGAATACGAGGAATTATATAGACAGGCTCAACAGTATGACCCTAACAAGTTCCAAAATGACTTTGAGAAAGAATACAATGAGGCGGTTAATTACAACAAAGACCTTATAGACCAACAATCTTCTGCACTGGGAGAACTTCAAACCGTTGCCCCTACATTAAGGGAAAAGTACATGAACACTCTCATATCAGACCCTACTGCTCAAATGGCCTTAATAGCTCAAGCTAGACAGGCCCCTATTACTCAATGGAGTACAGCTTCTAATCTACTTAATGCTAGGGGTCAAAGATACCAAGATATACTAGCTAAGGCCTTAGGGGCGTATCAGACTTCGGCACAACAAGCCAACACAGCAGCAGAGAATGCTTGGAGATTATACCAAGACGCACTACAACAAGACCAATTTAATGCCCAGTTAAGGGCAAGTAGAGGAGGTGGCGGCGGTGGTGGATTGGATCTAGCAGGATTATTAGGAATGACAGGAGAACAGGCACAGGGAGCAGCACCACAAGGTGGTGGTTGGGTAGAAGACACTCCAATCCAAAAGGCGGCAAATTGGGCTGATAAGGCCTATTCTTCGGACTGGTTAGGGGCAGACTTAACAAAAGCTCCAACCTCGGTAGGAGGGGCAATACTAAAGGCTGGACAGTTATTAAACCCACTAACCTACGTTAAGACGGGAGCGGGACTTATAGGTAACTTAATAGGAAACAGAAACACTAACAAGAGTTTTTTGGATAAATTATTAAACAGATAGAATAGAATGGCTTTAAAATACCTAAATGCAGAGGAATTAGAAAAATGGAAGGCTAATAATCCTGGAGGAACATATCTTGACCCTATGGGAACGCAAGTTAGAGTGCCTACTACTACTAAAGATTTGGGGTTTTTGGGCAATTTAGCAAGAACTGTTAGCAAACCCTTTAGAATGGGAGCTGGTGTTGCTCAAGAGTTTGGGTATACACTAGCAGACTTAATAAGGTTGGCAAAGGGGGAAGACCAATTAGATAGGTCAAAACAGAAATATTGGGGATTATCACAAGAAGAGTCTCAGTCTTTATACAATGATCCCGTAAAAGAAGGGCTTAAATCTGCAGCGGGTATTATGTCTTATGCAGTACCAGTAGGAGCAGCTAAGGGGGTTACAGGGCTTAAAGCGGTGGGACAGGCAGGACTTAAGGGTGCCGGTGCTGGTGCTTTAGGTGGTTTTGGACTGAGTGAGTCTGGAGAAGAATTAAAGGGTGCATTATCAGGTGGATTGGCAGGCGGACTATTTGCAGGAGCATTACAAGGTATTGGAGAGGGTGCAAAGGCACTTACTAAAACAGCAGGTACAGGCAAGGTAGTAAATACATTAGATGTAGACGAGATTGCAAAACTTCCTTCTAGGACAAGAAGTGGTCTTGTTAAACAAGCAAAGTCGGCAGGTTTCTGGGATGGTGGATTATCAGAAAGTAAGAATATTCAAAATTATCTTACAAATAGGGGCTTAGCGGGGAATACCCCAGCAGAGACATTGGAAAACTTAACACAGGAGTTTAACAGGGCTAGTAAGTTAAAACAAGAAGGATTAAAAGAGATAGGTGGGTTGTCAAGAGGATACACAGAGCGAATAAAAAACAACCTTGATGAAGCAATTAAATATAAAGGGATTGGACTAGATAGCGAGACTTCAAAGGTTTACAATGACATCATTAAAACACTAGATAAGGGTCCACAGGGGGCAAGGGAGTTGGATAATATTGTTATGAAGTGGAATGAGGCAGGAAGACTAGCTAGTGGTGCACAAAAAACATCAGTAGCAGGTCTTTACTCAGACGCAGCCAAGGCCGTGAGGGATACTATGAGAAGTATACCTGGAGCTACAAAGTATGACCAAGGACTAAAGGCCTTAAATCAAATATTGGGGGTAGAGGATACGGGTCTCATATCTAAGGCTGCAAAAACGGCAGAGAGTGGTGGAATTGACATACCTCTTTTTTCTGGTGCAGGATTTAGAGGTGCAGATATTAAAACCCCAATAATTAGCAACACTATCTCTAAGGCACAAGCTGCAATAGGGAGAGGACAAGAAATGGGTGGAAGTGGGATATTAGGAGGTGGACTATCAAAGGGAATACAAGGCCTAACAGGTATGGGACAAAGAGCAGTACCAGCAGTAGCAGGATTAACACAGAGAGGGGGCAAAGAACTAGCCACACCACCGATTGGAGGAGAGATGGAAAGAATACAGGCCCCACAATCGCAAGGAATAAACCCTCTTAATCTCATGTTAGCTCAGGAAGTACTGAGTGGGAATATATCAGCAACAGAAGCTAATGCTGTATTAAGTCTACTTGGAATGGATGCCAAAAGCACCCAGTCTAATTTACCGAAGACTGATACGGGAAGAAAGGCAATGGTGGCAAGAGACGCAGCTATTGGAGCATACCAATTATTACAAGAGAGTCCTGATGTCGCAGGAAAGACTGCAGGAATAGAGAATCTTCTCTACGGGTTAACAGGTGCGGCAAACCAATCAACAGCCTACAAGTCCCAGATTGAAGCCTTAAGAAGTCAGATGTTTAATGCTCTTGGTGGTTCAAGTTTGACCCCAACGGAGAAGGAACAGTATGAGAAGTTCTTGCCAAAGGTAACAGATAGTGCGGCAAGGGCAAGACAGAAAATAGAGCAATTAGTTCCAATGCTAGAGGCTCTAATGGGAGCCAGTATAAGCTCAACAGAGACTTTAGAACAATATTAAATACTAGATATACCACCAATGGAGAACAAGCCACTAACCGAGAAGCAAATTAAAAAAATAGTACAAATGGAGATTAAGAGTTGCTTTGAGCAACTAACAAATGATGTTAAGGAAATTAAACAAGCCCTTCTTGGGAATGAGTATCAACAGGGCGGACTTGTTGCAATCGTCCAAAGTCACCAAGCCTATATAGAAAGAAATAAAATCACCAATGTCGCAGAGAGGAGCCTAAGGGTTGTTGAGTGGTATGAGGGACTCTCCGACAAAAAAGGTACTGATGGCAAAAGCGACCTGGAAAGGTTAGAAGATGGCATAGCTAGTATTCAAGCCATAGGAATCCTTCAAAAGTGGATGGTATTCTTTGGAATAACAAACTTTGGGACTATTGTAGCCTTTATACTGGACAAGCTCCTTAAATAATTCCCTGTTCACAAAATTACAACACACAGTAGGGTGGAGTGGGGTAGGAGTGGGTGGTATATGTAAAATCCCTTTGCAACGGTCTTTTTAGAAAATAGGGTATATCCCCCTCTCGGTGGAGTAGGAGTGGGTAGGGCGGGTAGACCTATATCAAAATGTTGTAATTAAACAGGGTTTTAGGTAGTGGTATAATATAGAATAGGCTGTAATTAAGTTCTTGATTACAAGTTATGAAGAGTATTGCCTGGAAAGGAGATCACCCTATTACAAGTTATTACGGGTGGAGGACCAATCCAATTAGTGGTGTAAGAAGTTTCCATGACGGAGTTGATGTCTCTATGCCAGTTGGTACAGAACTATATTCTCCAGTAAGTGGGAAGATAAGACTGGCTAAGTCAGATAGTTATGGGGGGAAATATATCCAGGTATTAGCAAGTGATGGAAAGGGACACTGGTGTTTGCACTTATCCGAGTTTAAGGTGAAGGTAGGGGATTTGGTTCAACAAGGCCAACTCATTGGAATATCAGGAAATACAGGACAATCTACGGGTCCTCATACCCATTTTGGTCTACAAAGCAATGCCGCAGTCTGGGATTCGCATATTGATCCCCTACCAAGTTTACAAGCCCAACCAACAGAAAGGTTCAAGAGAGGAGACTCAATAGTCTTTACAGACATCCAAAATATCCGAAAAGGGAGTGGGACTTCTTATGATATAACCGGCCAATCAGTAATTGGTAGTACCTACGAGATAGAAGATGGACCAAGATTTGCCGACGGTTATGCTTGGTACGACTTAAAAAACAACAACTGGGTAGCAGATGTGGGGAAGTTCCAAGCGTATATTCCACCAATTCAACCACCCACAGATGAGGCATCGGATTTAAGAGAAGAAGTAAATAGACTACTTGAACAAAACAGGGGCCTTAGCGAGGCTCTGGGGGCCTCAGAAGCCCAAGTTAGGGAGAGAGACAAGAGCCTTGGGGAAGCGAACAAAAGAATCAGAATATTAGAGGCAGAAAAAGAGGAGAGTAAAAAGGATTACTTAAAGTTAGAAGATGACTACAAGAGAGTGTTTGAAGATAGAAATAGGATTGAACAGGAGAAGTTAATGGTACAAGAGGAATTGGATAGATTAAAACAGAGTTCTAATTGGTCAAAGAGACTTAGTGAGTTTGTTAAAGATATTTTAGAAAGATTGTTTACAAAAGGTTAATAGTTAATTTTAGTTTTATATACAAATGGGGAGTTTAATAGTCGCTGAGATAGAGAAAATAACGAATCCTCTATTAAAAGCATTCGTCTTCAGGTTTTACAATGTGTTGAGAAGCATTGTATTGCCTGTAGTTGCTGGTATGGTGTACATACAACTTCAGAATTATCCTAATGATCTAAGTCATTTAGGGGACAAACAGTTCTGGTTGAATGTCTTGTATTCAGTTTTATTTGCTGTTCTAGGTAGTATTGTTGCTGGGCTTGAGAAAGTAAACAGAGAGTCAAAAAATAAATAAGAAAATATAACAATGAAGACTGCCAAAAGTAAGCTAATGATTTTGGGTGAACTTCTACGGGGGAAAAAGAAAAGAGGAAGACCAAGAGGAAGACAGGCAGAAGATTGGTTTGAAGTTGTTGCTAAAAGGCAGAGTGAAAGAGATGAAACAGAAGATAACTACAACTATGCCAAGATAGAGTTTGAATCTGACAAGCCAGTTGTAATTGGATTTACAGGAGATTGGCACTTGGGAAGTAGAATAGACCATGACATGCTAATGAGAGATGTTTTGAGGATACAAAGGAATACAAATGGCTTCTGGAAAATGCAGAGAAATTTGGTTTTAAAGAATCATATCCTAAAGATAACGAGTTTGGATTTATGTATGAACCTTGGCATTGGAGGTATGTTTCTAGCGGTTGACAAAAGTAGTTTGCTTAAATATAATTAGGTATAATTTGTCAACCATGCAGGTATGAACAAAGTTTTCATTGGTGAAAAGATAAAAGCAGCAAGAAAAATGTCTGGACTTTCCATGGATAATCTTGTTGCAAAAATAGATAACCTTGTCTCTAAAAATGCAATCTCTAAGTACGAGAAAGGGGTTATGGTGCCTAGTAGTAGCATTCTTAATGCTTTAGCAAAAGCTTTAGATGTTAAGATTGACTATTTCTTCACTCCTTCAAACCTTACCTTCTCACAAGTAGAATATCGTAAAAAGAATTCTAAAGTTACTAAAAAGGAACTTACTAAAATCGAGTATGTAATTAAAGACAGGGTGGAAGAAGTTTTTGAGGGAGAATAAGTTTCAATTAAGGATAAGGACAGTAAGAGATGAGATAGAAGAAGTAATGGAGTTCGGAGAAATAGTAGAGGAAAAAGCATTAGAGAGGTTGCGAGAGTTTATAGAGCAATAGAGCATTGCCACGGATAGGGAGGAAGCCAGTTTTATAGGATTCTGGTAACTCTTTCCTTTCCGTGAGAGTGCTTTATGCCTCTATGTTCTTTAATAATCCAACGAAAGGAAGTGTGAAATGATTTGCATGAAGTGTAGCAGTAGATTGATTAGAATCATGTTTGAATTGAATGGTGTGATATATTCTTTTTACTTTTGCGAGTTTTGTGGCAAAGGAACACCAGTTATCCGAATGGAAGAGAATTAGACCGAAAAGAGGTGTGTTGTGTCGACAAGCTCGTGGAAGAGAGAAGTCCATGAAAGAGATTGTTTTACCTGTCAGTCCTGTGGAAGAAAAGAAAACCCAGAACACACTACTTTCCAAGTTCACCACATTAGATTCCGCTGTAATGGAGGAGGAAACGAATTAAGCAACCTTATGCTTCTATGTCCCCAATGCCATGCCAATCTTCACAAGATTATCCCAAGTCATCCAAGTCATTCAAGTCGTTCAAAACGCAGAAAGAACAGAAGAAAGAAGAAAAAACATCTGTCAAGGAATACTTGACAGACCTCAAAATTAGTTGGTAAGGGGGATAGTTACCCAAAAGTATCAGCACATGCTGTACAAACTATCCCTCTTTTCGTATAATCCAAGTATGACAAAAAAATAGTTAGAATAATTTGCGTACTTCTGCTATTCGTAATCGCTTATACAAATATTCACACAAAGGAAATTGTCAAAGAAGAAAAGAGTGTTTCTACTCTCCAAGAACTTGCCGAAAACAAAATGAATGATCTATTATCTACTGGAAATTGGAGTCATACAAATAGCGACGGATGTACTTTTGATTGTAGAACCTCACCTTATTTAGAATATTACTCCTGGATAGGTGAGAATCTCTATAAGGGGGCATGCAATGAAGAGGTCGCTTATAAACTCTGGAGAGAATCCCCGAGTCATTTAGAAGTCTTACAACACCCTTATACAGAAGGGGTGATTTTAATGCGGGAATACGCACCAAATAAGTGTTATATCGTGCTTGAGAAGGGTATTAAGAGTTAAGTTATAGGCCTATTGACAAGTGTAAAGATACGGGGTAAATTGGATATAGTAGTAAATTGATGAATAACAAAATGAACCACATAGAAGCATATTCAAATATATTGAGAATTAGAAGCAAATTCAAAAGACTCCAACAACTCTCATGGAATATCAATAAATTAGAACAAGCATACCAGATAGACAATTTGGAGCCAAAAGAATTAGAACTTCTTTACGATACTTATGTGTCTCTCATTAAAGAGCTTAGTTTAATTTATGATGAATTAAAAAATGAAGGGAAAATTCACTCCAATTGAGAAAAAAACTTTTGACTTCATTACGGGGTTGTTGACAAGTATAAAAAGAAGATATATTTTGAACAATATGAAGCACCAAGCGATTTTACAGGTTAGATTAGATATTTACATAGGGGGGTTGGTTTCCTCGCTTGGTCGCCAACTCTCCTATGTAGTTATTTAATTTAGACCAAGCAAAATATGAGAATTGATGGGGGCTATATACTACTCTCAAGAAAAATAGATGAAAGTGAAGCAATGAGATTACCACCTGCTACTAGGGAGATTTGGTTGTATATTCTTAGAAAGGTTAATCATTCTGACTTCAAAAATCTCAAGAGAGGGGAGAATATCTTTACATATAAGAAAATCCAAGATGATCTATGTTGGTATGCAGGATATAGGAAAATGACATACTCAAAAAATGACATTGCGAAATCCATACGAAGGCTACACGAAAGACACATGATAGATACTACGAAAGCAACACGGGGAGTAATCATAAAGGTTGTTAAATACGATGTTTATCAAGACCCCAATAATTACGAAGGACACAAGGAGGATACCACGAAAGTTCAACGAAAGACACAAGGTGTATCCACTATATACAAGAATGTATACAAGAAGAACAATAATAATATACCTAAAGGTATGGATACTCCTACTTATGGAAATAAAGATTTGATTTCTCTAAAGAAGTTCCTAATAAATAATTATCCTAAACCATTGGACGGGATAACAGATACTAGGAAACTGCAGAACATTAAACAAGTGTCAACTAGGAGAAAGAATCAAGACGAGTGGATGGATGATAGTTGGAAGGAAAACATTAAAAGCTTCTTATCTTTATACCTGGAAGAAACACCTGAGAAATATTTGGTGAACAGTATTGATAAGTTGAGGGAAAAAATAAAACTCTGGAGAGAATACAGAGGCAAATTAAATTGATTATATATTTACTATGAGTAATTTAGTAAAGACTGGTGTGGGATTGATAACTTCGGAAAATGCCAACTGGCTATACAAACAAGGTGTTATCACTAGAGAAGGGTTTATCAAACATAATCTTGTAGAAGGGATTTCTGGGAAGAAGGTACAGTTGTATTCCTACTTTAGGTGGATAATTGACGATATTAAAGAAAAAATCCCTACAGTTCCGAAACAGGCAAACATAGAGATTGATGACTTAATTGACATAATGAGAACAGGGGAGATTAATAAGCCATATAAAGTTGGAGATGATGAGTATCACTATATGGCAAAGTATCCAAAGGTGGAGAATATATATTTACCAGCAAAAAAAATCATTATTGAACATCAGCCAACGAGTAAAGGAAGGGACATAAAGTTTATAGATTTCGATGAAGATTTAATTTAATAGGAAAGCATACAAAGATGAAAGTATACGACCTTACAAAATCTGTATTAGAAAAATATCCTTCAACGAGAAGTGATGACAAGAAACTAATATGGGTAGTATTAGGGGAATTAGGGTATATCCATAATAGCATAATCACGAAAGAGGATTTTCTAAAAAGCCCAAGTTTTGAATCAATAAGGAGATCAAGACAAAAGATACAGGAATTACACCCTGAATTAGCCCCAGATGATTTTGTTAAGAATGCGAGAAAAAAGATAGAGGCCCAGAAAGGAACACATATTTTCAGAGAAGAAGTTGTAAATGAATTATTGAAATTGTAAATTGTCTGCAAAACTAACCTACTTATAGGATTGCCTGTTCTTTTACAATATATACGATAATATGCTAATAATACATAGTTCCCATTATAACAGAAAATAATACAGGCCTATTGACAAGGGGTATAAATTGGTATAATATAGTTAATATATAAATTATAACTACCTAAATATATGGTAAATATACACACAGTTCTTAACAAGAGAGGCCATGGTGCCGTTCTTGATTTAAGAGAAATCGGTGTAGGCGAAACGAGTTATGTTCTTTTGACTACAGGGAGTGGAGATCCAAAAGACACAAGAGCGATAATAGAGGTTTGCAGTATAGTTAAAGCAAAGCAATTATTTAACAGTTTATTGCACACACTGATTACGAATGATTATAAATTGATTAAGGCTTAATAGAATGAATATACAAAAAGATTTTATACAAAACATATCAGGTAAGGACTTCGTGAAGTACGAAGGATTACTAAACTTATTCCACGAGAATGGTGGGAAAGAGATACACACAGAGTTGGTTCAGTCCGAGTTAAATGGTGAGACATTCTTTATATTCAAGGCGGTAGTATCTGGAGCAAAGGGAACTTTTGAAGGATACGGAGACGCTTGTAAAGGAAATGTAAACCCTATGATTGTCAGGCACATGATGAGAATGGCAGAAACAAGAGCAAAAGCAAGAGCATTAAGAGACTACAACAATATTGGAATGGCTGCTATTGAGGAGTTAGACTAATCTAAATTTAGAGGATATTACAATGTTTGAAGATATAAAAAACAATCAAGTAGTAAACGGGATTAGAGTTACACATGTTAGAGAGAAGACTCCTAGGGAACAGCTCTTGGGATATGGGGTGAATATTCTATGTAGAAAGGTCCTTGAAAGAGATTATGCAAGAGAGAGGTTGAGTCCTGCAAAGAGGGAAGAGAAAGAGGAAATAGTAAAGAAAATGTTTAATGAGTATGAGGCTTATAAATCAATCAGATAAAAATATGACAGAAAGAGAAACATTAAATCAAGAACAATGGAGCGAGTTTTGGAGGAAGATGAGAGAGTATAAAAGACAAGTACCTGGGATAGAGTGTTACATTAATGGGAAGAAGAGAAAGTTTACGGAGGAGGAGTTTGAAGTAGCAAGACATTTGTTATGGCCTCCTCAAGAGATAAGCAAATGTTGTTATGCAGAAATAAAGGACGAAAGATGTGTAGATTGTGGGGAATTATGTGAGAAGATATATGTATTTTAATTTAGGAAAATCTTAATGAAAGAAATAACTATGAAAAAGGAATCTGTGAAAGTGCCAGACAAGATACGGAAGGAAGTGTCAAATATTGGGAAAAGGGGAGGAAATGAAATAGTCAAGTTCTTTAAGAAAACAACAAACAGGATTATGAGTATTGATCTTATTGATGGACAGAAAAGAGGGGAGAGTATAGCAAGGAGATTTTTAATCCTAATACTCTTGTTTCTTTCAATGTATGTCCTTTTGGACTTACTTGTAGAAAAGGGGTATTTGATTACAAACGAACAAAGGCAATCTCACTTAGCCACAGAACAGGCCACCAGAGGGTCTGTAATAGCCCCAGAACGAACGGAAGAGGGGGAGGGGGATAGTCAGGCCTCGGGAGATATGCAAGGGCTTAGATTGGCCTTACAGCCCGTTGGTAAGATTGAGAGTTACATATTGTCTTATGGGGGGAGATATGATGTTGAGTATCTTAATTCTTTAAGAAAATATTGTGATGAAGAAACATTGAAATTGGTAATAGCAATATCGGTAGCGGAGACTGGTATGGGAAAGGCGAGAATGGACAAGAACACTAATTGGTATGGATATTTTTACAAAGGGGATAGGCAATATGATCCAGACGTAGACACAATGAGTAGGGTCATATGTAATGGGATAGGGAAGTATTACTCTGATGTGAATGTCAATGTTTCAAAGGCTAGGACCTATACAGGAGGGGATAACACTAATGTCTGGATGGTAAATGTAAACAAGGCGTTGGAGAGGATGAGATAGTTCTTTACAATAAAGATATTATTTAACTTTAGTTTAGAGAGTAATGGAAAAGAAAGATTGGGGAGAAATATTAGCAGGTTTTGGTCTGTGGAATTTAGTAGAAGACATCTCTGATGATGGAGATGGAAAGGGAGGTGAACTACAACTTACTAAGGATGGTAAATTACTTGTATCGGAAATAGAACAAGAGATAGAGAAAGCAAGGGAAGAGGGAAGAAGAGAACAAGCAGAACTTGAGAAGAACGGTATAGGGTTTTAGTTAATTTTAGTTATACAGAGA
>Ga0302245_1002133_pt1 | contig 11915 bp, 9 predicted proteins | sample AAG_UR_Thr_MG_FD_193512 | JGI IMG/M metagenome (GOLD analysis project Ga0302245, IMG submission 193512) | Enriched activated sludge microbial communities from anaerobic digester in WTTP, New Holstein, Wisconsin, United States - AAG_UR_Thr | ecosystem: Engineered > Bioreactor > Anaerobic >... | reverse complement strand
CAAAAAGTAATTTCAAGCGCTCCATTTAAAATTAAAAATGCTTCGACCCATGATCTCGATAGCTTCCCTACTCTCATTTATGGAATAAACCATACCAGTTATGACCCTCTAAGACATCATATAATTTCAGCAGCCAGCTGTACTACTACCGGACTTGCTCACATGATAAAGCCTCTTCTCGAGAATAAAGAAACCAGTAATGTGCTTACAGCTTCTATGTCGACAGTCCATGCCGCTACCAATACACAAAGCGTGCTCGATTCAGTCCCTGCAGCCGGAGCAACAGATCTACGAAAGAACAGGTCGGTATTCAATAATATTATTCTTTCGACAACTGGAGCAGCTAAAACACTCGAAATGGTCATACCACAAGTCACTAACTTCGGCTTTATGGCAGATTCTATAAGAATACCCACAAACACCGTGTCATTGATTGCCCTCAATATCACTTTCAGCTCAAGCCTTGATGAGAAAGGAATGCCTTCTATTAATGCCAATAGCATCAAAGAGATTTATAAAACTGCAGCCAATGGCAATCAGAAAGGGTTATTGGTTTTCTCTACCAAACAAAATGTATCGGCCGATTTACTTGGTTTTGCAGCAGCCATAGTGATCGAAGGAAATGATATTCATACCAGAACGGGCTTTCTGAAAATTCCCCAAGATGCCATATCCTCCTTAGGTATTCCCGACATCCACGAAATAAATATCCCTGTCACTCATGCAAAAATTATGGGATGGTATGATAATGAATTTGGCAGCTATGTAAATTGTCTGGGAAAATTAACCGAGCATATCGCATCTCGAATGGAGTGAAGCATTCCTTACGCATTATGATCTAGAATCTTCGAATTGAAAATTCGGTTAGAAGTTAGGCCAAAAGAACAATCCAGATTATTAGTTCTTTCAGGCGATACGGATAATTTTTACTGCCGGGCTTTCTCTTCCTTGAAAAAATTCCTGATCACTTCATTCTGACGAATTGTTTCCACGTGGGCGAAGCGACTGACTCTAAACTCAGAACTCTTACTTCGTTTTTAATCAGGTTGTCGTGATTTTGATGATTGCGTTATAGCATTACCTATTCTATATAATCACTATCAGTCTTATCACTCCTTGAGACCTACTCCAATCATCTGCAACCGTTAATTCTTTTTTAAATTTCTTTTCTTGACGTTAAATTCTAAAAGGTTCTCCTTATGTGAGAAAAGAATAACAGGCAGAGGTGCACAGTGAACTAAGGATTTGAAGTAGTTTTTCATAGTGTTTCTAAGAAAGTACTTTTGTAAAATATTGACGGGTAATGATAAGATCGGGAATTCCGACATTTGAGAAGGTCGAATCGGTACTTTTTTTATATATCATACCGTAAACCAATTCATTGTATTTTATCCTCTTTATTGATTGACATTAGAATATCTTCCATAATAAATAGTTTAGGATTATTGTATGGATGAAGATTCTTAGATTTGAGAAATATTTTAATTGTTTTTGGGTATGAAGTACGAAAGTTTGTTGCAATACAATCCAGCTTTACTTGCCTTTATAGCAACATTATTTACATGGCTGATGACGGCATTGGGTGCGTCCATGGTATTTTTCTTCAAAAGCATCAATAAGAAGGTACTTAATTCCATGTTGGGATTTGCTGCCGGAGTGATGATAGCAGCAAGTTTCTGGTCGTTATTAAAGCCATCTATCGACATGGCTGAAGAGATGGGGATGCTTGCATGGGTGCCTGCGATAATCGGATTTTTAGCAGGAGGAGGTTTATTATTTTCCATCGACAGGGTTTTGCCCCATTTACACATGGGATTAGCAACCAGTAAAGCTGAAGGGATAAAGACTTCGTGGCAGAGAAGTGTTTTGCTGGTTTTAGCCATTACGCTTCATAATATTCCCGAAGGGCTTGCTGTAGGAATAGCTTTCGGAGCTTTAACCAACAATCCCGAAATAAGTACACTAATGGGTGGGCTTGTTTTAGCTTTAGGTATTGGCATTCAGAATTTTCCGGAAGGAGCGGCAGTTTCTATTCCACTGAGGAGGGAAGGTTTTTCGAGATTAAAAGCCTTTAACTATGGCCAGCTTTCTGGTCTTGCTGAACCCATAGCCGGATTAATCGGTGTCTATTTAGTTTTAGCTATCACTCCTATTTTGCCCTATGCCTTATCGTTTGCTGCTGGTGCGATGATCTATGTGGTAGTGGAAGAATTGATTCCCGAATCGCAAATTGGAGATGAGACCGATCTTTCGACTGTAGGTACAATTATAGGTTTTGCGTTGATGATGCTTTTGGATGTAGCTTTTGGATAAGGTAAAAGAAGTAAGATTTAGGAAATTCATACAGGATCGGCCGGAGTGGAGGATAATGTAGGAGGTGGCCTACGGCTACCTCCTACATTATTTCTAAAGACAATTTTATCGAACAAAAGCGAATGATTTATTGCTTGTACTTCAGTTTGTCGCCGGTTTTTTCAACGATATAACGATACCATTGCTCACCATAGCCAGGTTGACTGACTTTGGGATTCTTCTTATTGCCATCTTTTACTTTAATATTTCCATCCATATATTTAGTAAACAAATAGGCATAAAAATTCTTCCATTGCATTACAAGGTTATTCCCTATATTAACACTGTAATCGGTGAGGAAATCAATAGCCTTCGATTTGTCGGTTCCGTATAGTTTCAGGGCATAAGAATCTATAGTGGGGGTAAAATCAATATAGAAATTTTCGAGCTTATCCTGCATGACCCTTACTTCAGGGTGTATATCGCGATAACGGGTATAGACGAAGTTACTTACTTGATTGAATACCCAGAAGGCTGCATCATCTCTAAATTCCATCATACTTCCATATCCGCGGGCATATTTATCGGCTGCACGAGTAGACGAGCAATAAACAGGATAATAAACGGTATTGTCGGCGTCGTCGACACTGAACCAGAATATTCCACCGATCTCACGAGGAAGCCATGAACGCATTTGCGAAACGAAAGAGAAGCCTGTCTGCTGTGTCGCAGTAGCTCTTTCGTTCAAATAAATTTGGCCATCTACCTCAAAAGTTAATGGACGCCATCGGTAAGGATTGCCATAAGGGCCCGCCCCAAGGTCTTTGCTCATATCGAGCTCGGTGCCTTCCAGATGGTCGCGCATAAAATCCATCATATCTCTTACTCTGACCTTTTTTTGGGGTTTAACCCAAAGAGGCATACGATTGCTCCCATAACCCGTAACTGGATCGAATTCTATATTGCCTTTAACATATTCCCAATATTTACTCATGCCGGGAGCTACTTTGTTGAACATCGTCCAGACTCTGATCTCAGAAAATCGTGCTGCTTCGAAGTTGAGAGGGGCATAAGTATCACTAAAGCTGAATTTTTCGTCAGTTATAGCATCGGTGATATATCCACGCTGACGGGCAAAAGATATCACATCGTATGAATAAGCACATTCAACCTGAGGGTCTAAAATCTTATCGAGATTCTGAGAAGTTATGGAGGTAGTTCCATTGGCCAGTGGGAAGGTAGTTATACGAGCCTGATTGGCATGGCCCGAAACTGTACCATCGGGTATTCTCAAGGCTACCCATACCATTCCTTTTATTCCCTTTTGGTACTCTTCGATAAGGCGCTTGCCATGTTCTTCTGCAAAATTTTTCCCAGCTATTTCTTCCAATTTTTTCAGAAAATCATGGTCACTATAAAATACTTTATCCACGAAGGGTTTTAGGGTTCTCTGAAATTCCTTGCTTTCTTTGCGTAAGCCACTGGCATCGATGCGAATTTCTTTCCCTTTTCCAATAACTTCTAATATCCATGCTTCCTCCGCGTCGGCAACCGAGAATGATTCACCTTCGCTCACGTAACCATATTTTTCGGATAGTTCGACCATGACTTTTATAGCTTCACGCGCCGTGCGAGATCGTTGCAAAGCTATATAGATCATGTTGCCATAATCTATTATAGAACCCGGCTGATGCCACAGTTCTTCACGGCCTCCGTAAGTGGTTTCACCAATAGAAACCTGATATTCGTTCATATTCCCGATCACATTGTAGGTTTGAAGAGCTTGTTCAATTTTACCCAGATACTTGCCCGTATCCCATTCGTATACCTCAAGCATGGTTCCTGCAGGCCAGGTAGCAGCATCCCAATGATATAGTTCTCCATAAAGAACATGCGAATCGGCCGAATAACTAATCATTACACTTCCATCAACTGATGCGCCTTTGGTAATGATATAATTGGTACATGCATAACTGCCCAAAATAAAACCACAGGCTAAAAAGAATGTAAGAAATACTTTTTTAGTCATAAAAATCAATTTATAAATTAAATAAAGAAAAGGTTAGTTTGATGGCCTAAAATTATAGATTATTTTTTACATACCCCCCACCCCTTGAGCAAATAAAGCCCTGTTGTCAAATAAATTGCTGATAATTAAATAATTGACCAATGAGATTAATTTTCTTCAGAAATAATTTCATCTTGTTTTTTCAGCAGTTGCAGTTGTTCGTCTCTCAGAAGATTTTGAACCACATAAACATAGGAAAGACTGCCGAATCTCGTACTCAGTAATATATCGGCATCATAATAATTATCGTCGGTATTCAGATGAAAATGATCAATGGTTCCGATAAGGATACCTTCGGGGAAAATCAAAGAATAGCCGCTAGTAACCACGCTGTCTTCTTTTGAAATTTGAACTTGTCCCGGTAGGTTGATCAGGCTGGCTTTGAATGGATTCCCTCCTTTCCAGATAACCGAAGTAAGTTCATTATTTTTTTTCAGTTTTGCGCTAATCATAGTAGCACTGTGAAGCACAGGCATAATAGAAGCAAAATGGTCGGAAACAGTCACAACAATTCCTACTACTCCTTGAGGTCCTATGACCCCCATGTCGATGCCAACTCCCTCTCTACTTCCCTTGTCAATCATGATGTAATTGTTGCGTTTGCCAAGGCTGTTACCGATGACATGGGCTGTGATGTACTTGTATCTTTGCCTGTAAAGGGTATCATGATGCCAGAAGACGTTGGTATCGACAGCCAGAAAGCTCGAAGGAAGGGAGCTGCGCAGGATGGAGTTTTCGATGGCAAGCTGTCGGTTTGTAGATTTTAATTTATAGAAATTGGCAATGGAAGCATTGATTTCTCGAACTTTTCCATTAAAAGAAGTAGCTAGTTTGAAATAAACAGCCTGAGGATAATAATTGAAAGAAAATATGAGTAAAAAGGATATTATCTCGAGTAATAAAAAGAGGGAAAAGAAATGATATCGAGCTATAAACCTCAGGATGTTATTCATAATCTTTCGGCCGGTTTCGTAAAAATATTTCTCCTAATATTATTTAATAAGGAATGTAAACTTGTCGAAATTCTTGAGAGCTATTCCTGAGCCTCGGGCGACGGCGCGCAGAGGATCTTCGGCTACATGAACGGGTAATTTGGTTTTTTGTGTGATTCTTTTGTCGAGGCCTCGAAGCATCCCTCCGCCACCCGCCAGATAGATACCTGTACGATAGATATCTGCCGAAAGCTCAGGAGGTGTCATTTCGAGTGCATGGAGAACGGCAGCCTCAATTTTACTAATTGATTTATCGAGGCATTGGGCAATTTCGACATAATTTACTTTTATTTCCTTAGGGATTCCGGTAAGCATGTCGCGGCCATGAACCGCATAGTCGGCAGGGGGATTTTCCAAATCGGTGATCGCAGCTCCCACTTCAATTTTCACTCTTTCGGCAGTACGTTCCCCTATGTTGATATTATGCTGTTTCTTCATGTACTCTTCTATATCGTCGTTAAAATCATCTCCGGCTACGTGAATAGATTCATTGGTTACGATTCCACCAAGGGCTATAACAGCAATTTCACAAGTACCACCTCCAATATCAACAATCATGTTTCCGGTAGGTTCTAGAACGTCGATACCAATTCCAATAGCAGCGGCCATAGGTTCATGAATCAGACGGATTTCTTTTGCACCTGCCTGCTCGGCTGAATCTTTTACCGCACGTTCTTCAACTTCGGTAATACCCGAAGGTATCGAAATGACCATTCTGAGTGATTGAGGAAAGATACTATGGTTTTCGGGTATCATTCGTATCATTTCACGCATCATGATTTCGGCGGCCTGAAAATCGGCAATTACTCCATCGCGTAATGGACGTATGGTTTTAATGTTTTCATGGGTTTTCCCATGCATCATTTGGGCTCGCTTGCCAACGGCAATCACCTTGCCCGTAGAGCGTTCAATGGCTACAATGCTTGGTTCGTCTACTACTACTCGATCGTTATGTATAATGATGGTATTGGCCGTACCCAAATCCATTGCGATTTCCCTGCTTAAAAATGAAAAAAGGCCCATAAAACGATTTATATGTTAATGTTTAAAATGTCGAATGCCTGTAAATACCATGGCCATATTATGCTGGTCACAGTAATCAATGCTCTCCTGGTCTTTAATAGAACCCCCGGGCTGGATAATGGCAGTGATCCCTGCTTTATGAGCCAATTCAACTGAATCGGCGAAAGGGAAAAAGGCATCGGAGGCCATCACTGCTCCCTCAAGGTCGAAGCCAAAATTATGGCTCTTTTCTATAGCATACCTCAGAGCATCTACTCTCGAAGTTTGCCCGGCTCCCATACCGATAAGTTGTTTGTTTTTTACAAGGGCTATGGCATTCGACTTCAAATGCTTTACTACCTTGTTGGCAAACAACAGGTCTTCTGTTTGTTCCGGAGTAGGCTCGACTCGAGTCTTGCATTCCCATTGTCGAGGATCGTCGGGGAAGCTATCTCTGTCTTGCATTAAAAAACCTCCTGCAGCCGAACGGTATAGCTTATCGGGTAAACTTTTGCCGGTAGTTTGCAAAATTACTCTGTTTTTACGAGATTTCAACATCTGGAGAGCCTCATTTTCAAATCCCGGAGCAAGAATAACTTCAAAAAACAAGGAATTAATTTTTACCACTGTTTCTTTATCTATGGTACTATTGCTGACAATCACACCACCAAAGGCCGATACTGGATCTCCCCGAAGTGTCATTTCCAAAGCGGTCATTAATTCTGCATGAGAAGCTATTCCGCATGAATTACCGTGTTTGATAATAGCAATGGTGGGTTCGGTGAATTCAGATATCAGACTTAATGCCGTATCTATATCGAGTAAATTGTTGTAAGAAATTTCTTTTCCGTGAAGTTGAGCAAAATACGAACTCGATCTGCCAAAGTAAATCCCCTTTTGATGTGGGTTTTCACCATAACGCAATATTTTGTGATGATCTTCTGTAATTCTGAGGTAGTGGTTCCCGGTCTGATTGCTGAAATAGGATAGGATAGCCGCATCATAGCGTGAGCTGACTGCAAAGGCACGTGTGGCAAGTATCATGCGTTGCTCCTCAGTAAAAGAGCCATCCCCTTTTCGATACCATTCGAGGGCTTCATTCATGCTTGCGTTATCGGCCACTACGGCTACAGATTTAAAATTCTTGGCAGCCGCTCGAATTAGCGAAATGCCCCCAATATCAATATTTTCGATAATTTCTTCCTGATGATTTGTGCTTGCTACGGTTTGTTCAAAGGGATACAAATCCACTATTACAAGGTCAATGGCAGGAATACCATATAATTTGGCTTCGTTCAGGTCGTCGGGATGATCACGCTGATATAGTATGCCTCCCATTATCGTGGGATGCAGCGTCTTGAGCCTGCCACTAAAAATGGAAGGGAATCCTGTTAAAGATTCTATACTTTGAACTTCAAACCCTTTATCTTTCAAGAAGCGATATGATCCATCCGTTGCCAGAAGCTCGACTCCATGGGAAAAGAGAGTTTCGGCCCACGGAAGGAGAATTTCTTTGTGGAATGCCGAAATTAAGGCTCTATGAATTCTCATAAGGGATAAAATTTCACGAAAACAACTTAAATAGACCCATTTATAAAAAATGAGAATGCGGCTGCAATTTTAACCAAAATGCATTCATAAGGCAAACAATTCCATTCGAAATGCAAATTAATTTGTCCTTTTCAAATTGAGATAAACTCTTTTCATGTAGGTTTGCATAATCATAACAATAGAATTTTTATATGTTGATCATCATTAAGCTAATCAGGGAAAGCTACCTGATGGCAGCAGCTGAAATAAGTGTAAATAAGACGCGCACCTTTTTATCGTTGCTGGGGATTACCATAGGGATCTTTTGTGTGGTTTCGGTTTTTACTGTATTCGATTCGATGGAAAGCACAATTAAATCGAGCATAGAATCTTTGGGAAATAATGTGGTTTACATTCAGAAATGGCCCTGGTTATTTGGAGATGATTATCCCTGGTGGAAATACGTGAACAGGCCCGAAACCAAATTGGAAGAATTGAAGAAGCTGCAGGAGCGGTCGCAAACTGCCGAAGCAATGGCCTTTTTAACTGGTACAAACAGGACGGTAAAAAGTTTGAAACATAGTTTGAAAAATGTGACGGTTTTGGCAGTTTCGTATGATTTTTTCAAGCTGCGCAATATGGAAATTGGCGAAGGCCGTTATTTTTCGCCTCTTGAGTCTAATAATGGAAGAAATGTGACGATTTTAGGAAATGCCATAGCACAAAAGTTGTTTGATGGAGAACCGGCAGTTGGGCGACAAATAAAGATTTACGGATTAAATACCGAAGTCGTAGGAGTCCTTGCAAAGGAAGGGAATAATATGGGAGAAAGCTTCGATGAGGAGGTGATCGTGCCCGTTCTTTTTGCTGCAAATTTTCTCAATATCGATCGCGATGGTTCCATTGCAGTCATTGCTAAAGAAGGAATTGCAAAACAGGAGCTCATCGATGAGCTTACTGGTATTATGCGCTCGCTACGCAAATTATCGCCAGGAATGGAAGATAATTTTTCCATTAACGAAATCAGTACCATTAGTACCCGATTCGACCAATTTTTCCGCATAATGGCAGTCATCGGATGGGTTATTGGGGGTTTTTCATTGCTAGTGGGTGGATTTGGAATTGCCAATATTATGTTTGTATCGGTAAAAGAACGAACCAATATGATTGGCATTCAAAAAGCTCTGGGTGCCAAGAATTATTTCATTCTCCTGCAGTTTTTATTTGAAGCTGTTTTTTTAAGCTTGCTGGGCGGTATTTTAGGCCTATTCATCATATTCATCTTTACCTTGATCAGTACTTATGCCTTCGATTTTCGGCTGATTCTGACATTTGCCAATATTATTCTGGGAGTTACGGTTTCGATTATTATAGGATTGATAGCCGGAATAATTCCTTCTTATTCTGCGGCTCGCATGGATCCTGTAGAAGCTATGCGATCGACATTTTGAGATTTGCTTAAAGAAACTCAGAATTTTGATTTGCCCCTCTTCATCAAATTATAACAAAAAACAAGGAATAAAAACAAAATCGTAACCAAAGCCGAGATGCGTCCAATGTAATCTCCGTATTTTACGTAAAAGGTAAGATTGTCGTTCAAATGGAGTTGATCCTTAATGGCGCCTTTGGTCCAATATGGAATGGATTGCAGAATATCCCCTTTTTGATTAATGAAACACGAGATTCCTGTATTGGCGGCTCTTCCTATGCAGCGTCTGGTCTCGATGGCACGAAGAGATGAAAAGGTAAGATGCTGGCGGTGTCCTTCGGTATTGCCCCACCAACCATCATTTGTCATCACAAATATGAGCTGAGAACCATTTCGGATAAATCCTGTCATAAATTCTCCGTAAACCGATTCGTAACATATAGCGGCATTGAATCGTGCTCCGGTACGCCGATGTGTAAATACTGTACGCTCGGAAGAAATACCCAGACTTCCAGTAGTCCCTCCAAAATTCAACACGACTTCCTGGATGGGCCGAGTAAGCCGTGGAAATGGAAGTTTCTCGGGGCCAGGGACTAATTTCGATTTGTGATAATATCCGAGCTCTCTACCGGTATCGATCACAAGCGCAGTATTGTAAGCATCATAATATCCGCTTCCGTCAGTAAACTTTCTTACTGTAGGAGAAAGCTTTTCTCCGGGTTCATACATCTTGAATGTAGAAGCACCCATCAATACTGTGAGATCGGGATGTTGGGCAACAAAGTATCTTAATAATTGTATGCTCTTGGCATTCCATGGATGGTTTTGCCAGATGTTTTCCTGTAGGAGAGATTCGGGTGCTACCAGAAAATCAACACTCGAATCGAGGAAGGGAATGGCTAAATCAATGCTGCGACGGAATACTTCTTCGACCGGTATCTCGAATTGTTCATTCCATGGATCCAAATTTGGCTGAACAATAACCACTCCGGTAGCAGGGCCTTGATCCGTAAAGGTATTATATTTGTGAAAAGAAATCAGCAGCGGAACAGAAATCCAAAGTATGATTGCAATACCCAATATACTTATCCTAAATGGCGAGATAGTGTGGGTAAAAATATTTTTCAGCAGAATAAAAATCAATAAATTGGAGACCAGGACCCAGAAGGTTCCCCCCAATATACCCGTATATTCATACCATTGTATCCATTTTATATAAGAAGCAAAACCATTACCAAGACTAAGCCATGGCCACGAAAAATCCCAATTTAAGTGAAGGTATTCCCATGCAGGCCAGTAAAACAGGATGAGCCAGCCAAACTGTTGCCCTTGCCATAATTTCCGACGTGTAATATGATAAAGATCGAATACAACGGCCATAAAAAAGCTGTTGAGTAGAACTGCTGCAATGCTTCCTATTTTGGTTGAATTCCAAATCCACCATGTAGTGAGGGTATTCCAAATAAGAAAGGCCAAAAATGCCCAGCCAAATAAGCTCCAGCTGCTATTTTTATCTTTACAATCAAGAAAATATTGTTCCATAAAAAATAAAGGAACCCATGCCACAAACAGAAATCCCGGGAATCCCCTCGATGGCCATGAAAGTGCAAGAAGACTACCCGCCAGCAGAGCCAGCAGAGCCAAGTGCCATTTTTTCAGTTGCATCCTTCTATTTTTGGGTTCAAAGATATGGGGTTTTCCATACTGATAGGAATGATTCGAAGTAATCGAAAGAGGTTCATTATTTTTGCAACGAATTATAACTCAATTTTGGTTAAAAGTGCAATGAACAGCCTTGAGCAACTTCGACAATACAGCAAAGTAGTAGCCGATATAGGTGATTTTGAATCTATTTTGGCTTATCGCCCTGTAGATGCAACAACAAATCCTTCATTGATCTATGTGGCAGCCTGTCAGGAAAAGTACCGTTATCTGGTCGAAAAAGCTGTTTCTATAGCCAAACGAAAGTCGTTTGATCCAAAACATCAATTGAGTATTTGTCTGGATGAAATAGCCCTATTGTTTTGACTGGAGATTTTAAAAATTGTACCCGGCCGAGTAAGTACCGAAGTTGATGCCCGATTATCTTTTGATACACAAAGAAGCATTTCCAAGGCAAGGCACTTGATTGATCTATATGAAGAAGCGGGAATGAATAGAAAACGTATTCTTATCAAGATTGCGAGTACATGGGAAGGGATAAGAGCTGCCGAAGCCCTTGAGAAGGATGGCATTCATTGCAATCTCACCTTACTTTTCTCGAAAATTCAGGCAGTGGCATGCGCTGAAGCTCATGTGACCCTTATTTCTCCGTTTGTCGGCCGTATCCTCGACTGGTACAAAAAAGAGAAAGGGCTTACGTATGTTCCAATCGAAGAGGATCCTGGAGTAAAAAGTGTTTGTGACATCTTCCATTATTATATGAAATTTGGGTATCCTACCGAAATCATGGGAGCCAGTTTTCGAAATATAGATCAGGTAATTGCCCTAGCTGGTTGTGATCTCCTGACTTCGACAATGCGTCACCCTAAAAATTTTTCCAAAACTTTTCATCAAAAAGAGGTGCGATTAATTTGTGTTTTTTAGTTATCAACATTGTCTT
>Ga0302245_1002114_pt1 | contig 12015 bp, 12 predicted proteins | sample AAG_UR_Thr_MG_FD_193512 | JGI IMG/M metagenome (GOLD analysis project Ga0302245, IMG submission 193512) | Enriched activated sludge microbial communities from anaerobic digester in WTTP, New Holstein, Wisconsin, United States - AAG_UR_Thr | ecosystem: Engineered > Bioreactor > Anaerobic >... | reverse complement strand
TATCACGTCGTATAACTAACAATATGGAGCGTAGAGGATGATTACTTCGACGTTAGGTAGGAAAGTTTTTGATCAGGTTGAATTAAGACCTACTATAGAAAATGCATGGTGGGTAGAACGTCGATTACAGAAGATGCAAATAAATGGTTTAGTAAAGATGATTAGATCATCTAAGGAATTGCGTACAGATTATATAGATGGTTATATATCACAATATAAGTGGTCATTTAGAAATGATTCAATAAATATTGATAATTGTGAAGAATTATTTTATATTCTTCAATTATTATCTGTTGATTTTCCATGGGGGATGTGGAAAGATATATTAATAGTTGACGATGTTGGTTTATTACATCAATGTATACAAACAGCAGTAATGAATAATAAAGGTAATTTATCATATTCATTAGCTATCTATCGTAGTAGAAAACAGGAATTACAAAATAAAATAGATGAAATTAGAAGGTATCAAATTCCTTCCACTCAAATTATCGGGACGATACATAATGTGAGTATTGATTTGAAAGATAAGTGGAAGGAGATTAAGACTAAGATATGACGACTTTAAATCTTAAGAAATCAACAGATTATATATTAGGTAATGTCGATATAGTTGATTATTTATCAAGATTTTATGGTATGTCATTTAAAAGATATGGTGGTAATATGAGGGCTTTATGCCCTCTACATCCTGACAATGACCCTTCATTTTCTGTTAAAATTGGTAAACAAGCATTTTATTGTTTTGGTTGTAAGTCTGGTGGTTCTGTAATTACTTTTGTTGAACAGATAGATAAATTACAGAGAATACCCGCAGTAGTATCTATATTACAGAATTTAGGACTTGATATTCAACAATTTATTGATGGCACTACTCAAGATTATAGTGGTATATTAAATGCTGCACAACAATATTTTATTAATCAGGAAAGTCAAGTATATAATGAATTTTTTAAGAATAAGGGTTTTAAGATTGATTTTATAAGGTCTATGGGTATTGGTTGGAGTGATTCATCTAAATCTCTTATTGAATTTTTATTAATGAGTGGTATTGATGAAAAGGAGATATGGAGATTTGGTTTTAATAATCAAAGATATAATGGGGCTATTACATATCCAGTATATGATTCTAGTGGTCGTATATCATATTTCCAATGTAGAACATTTGATGATATTAAATATTATAGTGGTGATGAATCGATTCCAACATATATACCAGATTTACTATTAGGTATTCATAAATTAAAATCTACAGGACATGTTGTATTAGTAGAAGGCTATAATGATTGGTTAGCTTTACAAACAATAGGTTATAATTCTCTAGCGATGGGAGGATTAAAATTAAATGAAAATATGATACGTCAATTACGTATGTATGATATACACAATATATATATATGGGTTGATGGCGATGCTGCTGGATGGAAATTTCTAAATGATACGTCACTACATTACCATGATTTATTTATAAAAAATAAATTAAATGCATATGGTATATTTGTTAAAGGTTCTGACCCCGATAAATTAATATTAAGTGGTTTTAATGTAGATAATGAAATTGTTAATGCTAGTTTATTACCTATATTTCACATAGAAAATAAATACGATCAAACTACGATTAGTAGTGAGAAGTTATATATTATTGATGATGTTATTAGGATGTGTAATGGTTATGATCATGTATTATTAGATTTGATATTTCAAAAGGTATCAAACATTACTGGTATAGAAATTGAATCAATAAAGGATCGTTATTATTCATCTGATATTGATAATAATGTTGATATGAAGGTTGAATCTGTTGTAATATCATGTTTATTACATGATTCTAAGGTAATTTATACCAAAAAAATATCAGATAATTTATTTGCTACGAATAGTTGTCAACAGATATTTAAAGTTATTAAAGAAAATAATGCAAACTATATTAATATAAAATCTATGGTACCTACATGGGTTTATAATTTTATAGATGATTTACAAGCACCTGATTTTGTAGTATTAGATGAATGTATTACGATATTAAGAGAATTATCTAATAAGAGAATTATTGCTAATACAGCAAAATCATTATTAAAAGGTAATATTACTATTGATAATGCCGTATCTAATATAAACGAATTAATGATGAATATTGATAATGATGGTGATATGTATTCAACAGTTACCATTGGCGAATCAATGAAATCAACTATAGATGGTATTGTTAATAATGAAATAAAGCCGGGTTATTCGCTTGGACCGCTTTGGCCGATTACTAATCAGACGATACTTGGGATTTGTAGGAAAAGACTTATATTAGTTACTGCAAATACTGGACATCATAAAACAAATCTTGCAATGAATTGGATTTATTGGTTATCTTTTGTTGGTGGTCATAAAGGTGCGTTATTTACTGGTGAAATGGATCCAGAAGAGGTTACTAAAAGATTGATAGCAATTGCTACAGGTGTTTCGGGTACTGATTTAATATCTAATAATGTACGTAGTGAAGATATTGATAAGATATTTAAATTAATAACTGAACTTGACCCGGAATGCTTACGTATTAATGAAACTATGGATTTTACTCAGATAATAAATACGTTAAGATATATGAAATTTAAACATGATATAAAATATGGTGTTATTGATTATGCTCAATTATTAGAACCTCCATCATATACTAAAAATATGAGTAGACCATCGCAGTTAAAAGAAATGACTAGGAGATTAAAGATTGATATTTGTAAGAAACTTGATATGCCGATAATTCTTTTAGCACAATTAAGTGATCAGGCGTTAGATGATACTTTACCAAAAGCTAGGAGGATGTCTGAATCTAAAATGATGGAATCTGATGCAGATGTTTCAATAGCTATGAGAATAAAGACTGAACGTGAGATAGCTATTGACCCTAGGGGTAATGTAATATTTCATATTGATAAAGTACGTTATAATAGGAGATATGTTGTTATACCAGTACATTTTTCAGATGTTAATTTAACGATGAAGGAGTGTTAATATGTTTAGATATATAAATAATGTAATTAAGCGAATAATACATCGATGGTTGTTCACATATCATTATGATTTAGTATTATTAGATGCTAGTCGTGCTCCTATAAGAGCTTATAAGCGCGATGCTGGATATGATCTTTTTGTATCAAGATCAGTTAAAATTCCTAAAGGTAAGATAGTAAATGTTAGTACTGGTGTTGCTATAAAAGCGAATGGTGTACCAGCATGGATTTTATTAACAAGTAGGTCTTCTACAATGTTAAGACATGGCCTTGTAGTTAATAATGGTATTATAGATTGTGATTATGCTGGTGAATTATCAATTACTGTATTAAATCCTACAAATGAAGATGTTTATTTACATCCTGATATGAGGATTGGACAAATGATTATTATTCCTCATACAAATTGTATTTTCACTCATAGAGATAAATTAAAAATAAGGAAAAATGAGCGTGGATACAAGGGTTTTGGATCAACAGGTCAGTAATTGTAATCAATATGCTGATTTAGTAAGTGCTTACTTTATTGATAATGGTAAGACTTCTGAAATTCATATTGATTCATTAGTTTTTTTCTATAGAATATATAGAAATGAACGAATATTTAGAGTATTGTTTTATACTCATAAGAAATTAATTGATTCGATATGTACTGATCGATATAATAAATATCGTAGACATTTATATTCTGATGATTTAGATGAAATTAAGTCTATGGCTTATGAGGAATTTTATAGAAGAGTGATGTTTTATAAGATTCCTCCTGATGCACCATTTAGTAAGTATATTAAGCTTTATTTAAAGAAATGGACTAATGCTTACATAAAATTGATGGCGAAACATAGACAAAAGAATTTAGGATTAAAAGATGAATATTATTAATTTACATTGTTATACTGCTAATGGATCATTAGAGTCAATTATACGTAATGAGCAATTAATTAATTTAAAACACCCATGGGTGTCTGTTATTGATCCATATATGTTTAATGTAGTAGATTTTTTACGTGATTGTGATAGATCGGGTAAAATACCGGTTATTGGTTTAGACTCATATGTTGCTTTTGGTAAGGTAGATCAATTAAAGATATCATACGGTCAAATATTTGGTCGTTATAGTCTTATTGCTTATAATAGTATCGGATATTATAATTTAGTTCGATTAATGACTTTTGGTTACATTAGTGGTTTATATTCTAAACCACGTATTGATTTTGATGTATTATCTATTTATAATGAAGGAATTTTGTGTTTAATTAATTCAGCACATTCTACTATATCATATCATTTAAATAATCAGCAAAATAATTTAGCTATACAGGAAATTTTATTATTAAAAGAAATATTTGGTGATCGTCTTTATCTTGAAATTATTCATAATTATCACATTAATAATGAACTTATTAATTTGTGTAATAGGATGGAAATTAAGATAATAATATCAAATATTGTATGTTATCTTAATAGAGAGGATAGTGAATTATTTCGTTATTTATGGGCTATCAATAATAATCAATTAGTATCAGATACTCCGAGATTAGATGGTTATCATTATAAAAATACAATAGAATTATCTAAAGGTATTGATGATTGTTATTTTGATAATTTATTTGATTTATTAAATCGTATAGAAAATTATGGGTTTGGTAAGGGTGAAAATCATATACCTTCATGTGGTATAAATAAGGGTGAATTTATACCAATGATGTTTGATGCTCTTGATAAGAAGGGTTTAAATTCATCACAATATATTGATAGATTAAATCATGAACTTTCTGTAATTCAGGGTTTTGGTTATGAGGATTATTTTTTATTAATTAAAGATTTAATTAATTATTGTAATGATAACTTAAGTGGTTATTATAGTGCTGGTCGTGGTAGTGTTGGTGGATGTCTTGTTGCTTATTTATTAGGTATTACTAGAATTGATCCAGTAAATCCGCAGGGATTTAATATGTCTATACCTTTCGATAGATTTTTAAATAGTGGTAGAAAGGTAATGCCTGATATAGATTTAGATTTTTTACCAAAAGATAGGTCTGATATAATTGAATATTTAATGACAAAATATGGTACAGATTGTGTTAAGAATATGACTACTATCACAACACTTGGTGCTAGATCAGCGTTGCGTGAAGTTTGTCGTATAACTGGTTGGTTAAATCCTAAGATGGAAGCTATAATAAAATCATTTCCAACAGATCAGCATTTAACATTAAGTATTGTTCGTGATAGTGATATATATAAACAAAATAAGGATGATGATGTATTTATTAAATTATTTAATATAGCTGAACAATTAGAGGGTATACCCAAATCTGTTGGTATTCATGCTTCTGGTATTGCACTTAGTTCTATTGATATGGATGGTAATGTACCTTTATTTGTACATAATTCTGGTAAGATAGCTACTCAATATAATCAAGATCAGCTTGAATATATTGGTATAATGAAGCTTGATATATTAGGTTTGAATACATTACAAATATTAAATGATACATTAGATTTTTTATATCCTAGCTTTAGTACTAATGATAAGATAAATCATTTAAATTCAATTATTACCGATGATAAAGAAGTATTTGATTTTATTTGTAATGGATCGATTCCGGGTGTGTTTCAATGGGATACACATAATTATAAAAAAGTTATAAAACATATGCAGCCTTCTTCTTTTAAAGAGCTTGTTGATTTAAATACATTAGGTAGGTCTGCTGCTTTAATATCAGGATTAACTGATAAATATATTAGAAGGAAATATAGGACAGAAGAAATAGATCCATTACATCCTGCATTAAATGGATTAATGTTAGAAACGTACTGTTTGCCATTATATCAGGAACAGATCATGGAGTTATTTGTAAAATTAGCTAATTATTCATTATCAGAAGCCGATGATGTTAGAAAAGCTATTGGTAAGAAATTACCAGAGTTAATGATGGAACAAAAAGATAAATTTATTAATAGATGTGTTGGTGGTGGTGACGTTGCAAATGAAATATGGGATATTATAGAAAAATTTAGTAAGTATACATGGAATTTAGGGCATGCATTGACTTATACAAGATTATGTTATGAAACTGCTTATTTTGCATATCATCATCCAGAAGCATATTATTGTGCATGTATAAATCATGCTGGTGATGCTAAAGAAGCTGGTCATTTTTTATCTACTCTTAAAAATAGAGGTATTGATATATTACCATTATCAATTAATAAATCTGATATTCAGTATAAACCTGCAGGACATAGAAAGATTCAGTCTGGATTTGCTGGATTAAAGTATATATCAGAGAAGACAGCGATAGAATTAATTAAAATACGTAATGATGGATTTAAGTCGTTTAATGATTTTAATTTAAGAGTACCAAAGAAATTAATTAATAAAACTGCATGTATATCATTATATGTATCTGGTGCATTTAATGAATTAATTACGACATCTGATGATATAAATATTTTATGTTCTAGGATTGATATAAATGATATTAATTCATTAATAATAGATCAATATAATAAATGTGGTAGATTGACACATGATCCTAGAAATTATGTGTCTGGTAATTTTCAATTAGTTAAGGATTTAATGCATGAAATGCAGGTTTTTGCTTTAATATATGTTGTTTCAATACGTGAAATTTTTACTAAAAAGGGTAATAAGATGGCGTTTGTTGAGGTTGAAGATATAAGTGGTAGACATGATATAGTAATATTTCCTGATGTATGGGAGAGGTCTAAAATAACGATTGGTAATTTATATTGTTTTCAGCTATCATTTAATAATGGTATTATATGTAATGCTGTCATTGATGTCATGTCCGATACTATGTCATTAAAGGAAAAACAGTGAAAGAAGAAACAAAATTATTTCTATATAAGAATGCGCCATCTGCTCTCGCAGAATGTCCTGCGTCTGTTGTATCAGATAGATATTTATTTGTGCCATCTATACCAATAATAGAACGACTTGAAAACATGGGATGGGAACTATCTAGCGCAAAAGAAACACGTACATCAAGATATGATTTTGAAGGATTTAATCGTCATATGTTGAGATTTAGGAATAGTAATAATGTATTTTTACCGGGTATAACACCAGAATTCATATTAATAAATGGACATAATGCTCGTGTGAAATTAGCTTTTGCATTTGGTGTACACGTTCATATATGTAGTAATGGGTTAATAACAGGAATGGAAGAGGGTTTTGTAAAATATCATCTTAAGTATAATATGTCTGATATATATGATGGTATTATACGCGTTATGTCCAGAGTAAGTATTACTAAAGATATTATTAATAAAATGAATGATATAGAATTAACTAAAAATGAGCAGGGAGTATTTGCCTTAAATGCTGCAAAATTAAGATGGAATGAAGAGCAGTTACCTAGATATAAATATGAAGAGCTTCTTAATGTTAAACGTGAAGAGGATAATTTTAATTCTCTTTGGAAAGTTTATAATCGTGTACAGGAAGGATTAATAAAAGGTGGTATAAGATACGAAATGCGTAATGCAGATAGATCATATTATGATAATACTAGACCCATAAATCAAATTGATAGAGAAGTTTCAATTAATATTGGTTTATGGAATCTTGCATGTCAATATATAAAATGATAATAATGGATATTAAATTTATATTCTGGTGTTGATGATTCTAAAGATGCTGATTTTACGGAAGTATGGTTCACTGAGTTTAATGGTTGGGATGTTTGGGGAAATGAAGTTGAGAGTAGTGTCGCTCTTTAAAATGGCACATAACGGTTTGCGTATATGAGAAGTGGCACTTGTACGCACTTTCAAATTAGCAGAAAACTATCCGTGCCATTGCTTATACACGGTGTTATGTGCCGTTTTTTATTCACGAATTTAATTTAGAAATATGAAGAAATACAATGTAATATATGCAGACCCAGCGTGGAGGTTTAACAAAGGTGTTTATCAGGATAACGGTAGAAAAGACCGATTGATAGATGAACAATACCCAACAATGACAAAAAAAGAGTTGCAACAATTACCTGTAAAAGATATTGCAGACAAAGATTGTGCTTTATTTTTATGGGTAACAGATAGCCACCTGAAAGAAGGAATTGAGCTTATGGAAGCGTGGGGATTTACATACCGAACAATAGTTTTTATTTGGAAAAAAATTACCAACAAAGGCAATACTTGTGCGAATGTTGGAGCTTGGACAATGAAAAACTGTGAAGTATGTATTTTAGGAGTAAAAGGTAATATGTTGCAACATAAAAAAGCAAACAACATTTTTCAACTAATAGAAGCCGAAAGAACAAAGCACAGCAAGAAACCTGTTGAGGCTATTGAACGAATTGAAATGTTGTTTGGTGATTTACCAAGAGTTGAACTTTTCTGCCGTTATCCGAGAAATGGTTGGGATGTTTGGGGAAATGAAGTTGAATCGGATATAGATTTATTGTCAGAAAGCGCAACAGGACGTTGCGACAAAGGTTTAAGCGGTTATTGCATATAACGTGATGCAGCTAAACGCAGTCGGTACTCCGATTGAGCGAAGCGGCGTTTTAGCTGCTGTTATATGACGTTGGCAATAATACAAAAGTGACGAAGCACAGGACGTGCGGAGTGCGCAGGAGAAAAGTATTATGATACATCTTGATTTGTTTTCGGGGATTGGGGGTTTTGCTTTAGGGGCAAAACGTTCTGGTATGGTTTTTGATAAACATTTATATTCAGAAATAGATCCTTTTGCATGTAAGGTTTATCAAAAACATTTCCCCAATGCAATAAATTTAGGAGATATTAAGCAAATAAAAACAGAGGTATTACCTTATGGAAAATATATTATTACAGGCGGATTCCCCTGCCAAGACCTTTCTATCGCGGGAAAGAAAAAAGGGCTACAAGGAGAACGAAGCGGATTATGGTATGAAATGCAAAGACTTATCAGAGAAACAAGACCTGAGTTTTGCATCATTGAAAATGTTGGGAGACTTGCAGGAAATGGACTCGAAACTATTCTCAGATTCTTTGATGAAATCGGGTATAATGTATCATGGCAAACTATACAGGCGTGGGAATACGGTGCGCCGCATAGAAGGGAAAGATTATACATTGTTGCCGACGCCAGTAGCGAGCGATTCAAGTTGTGGAGCAGTGATTGGGAAAGGAGACTCGTTCAGAAAAACAAAGAGCGGGCTATTGCGGAAAGTGAACAAAAATGGAACGGACGGAAGTATAGGATTGGCAAGACTTTTCAAGTTGATGATTGGAAGAGAACTTCCTCCGACATTTGTAGAATGGATGATGGGTTTCCCAACATATTGGACAAAAGTAGATTAAAAGCTCTTGGGAATGCCTTGATTGTTGATATAGCAGAAGATATATTTACAATGCTTTTCCCACTCGCACACGATGTGCGAGTTAGCGAGAACAGTGCCAATGTTATATAACGTGAACGCATGATCCGAAGTGCCGGAGCGGGTACATGTTAAGTGAAAGTTTGTCGGCATTTTGGATATGCGCTGTTATATGCTGTAACCGCTTTACACTAAAAATTTAATTTAGCTTTTTACACGGACGAAAAAGCGATACGGAGGATTTAATTGAAATATAAAACAATAGTAGTTGACCCACCGTGGAAATATGGGAAGTGGGGAAAGGCATCTGGCGCTGTGATGGAATTTGGTAGACATAGCAGACTTAAAATCTGCCGAGATTTTACTCGTGCCGGTTCAATTCCGGCCAGCGCCAAATGAGATAATTACATGGATAATTTAAATTATACATCGATGCTTGAAGCAATCATTCAATTGAAATATGATAAATTGAATGATTGGGAATCTACTTTTTGTGAAGATTTATGGGATAAATGTGAATCTACAGGAATATTAGTTTTATCTGATAAACAAAAAGCTAAGATTGTACAGATACATGATAAATATATTAAAGGTATTTAATAATTGGAGGGTATATGCTCAAATATTTTATTTGTCCTGATAATCAATATGTTGAAATTGAAAAATGTATAGCTAATGGTGGTTGTCGTCTTGGTAAAAGATGTCTAACAAGAGCCACTTTAGTAGAATTATCTAAAGTAAGACCATGGAATGGAATTCCATCGACAACACAGTTATTAGTTGGTACATATGAAATGATGCTCCGCATAACACGTGATTATGCAGAATCCCCACAAGATACAATGTTTAGGTTACTTGGTACTAGGGTACATGGAGGTCTTGAGGGTGAAGATCTTGAAGATTCTATAATGGAAGCTGATTTACAGATGGTAACGTCATATGGTATATCTATGAGACCAGACCTTCTTGAGAAAGAAGATAATTGGAATATATTAACTGATTATAAAGTTGCTGGTTCTTATAAGGTAAGAAAGGCATTAGGATTACATGAATATGTAGAAGATCATCCGACTGATGTTTATAAGATTACTACTAAGGTTAAGGATCCTATATCTGGTGTTGATATAGTTAGAAAACCCGGTCAACCTAAGATAGTAAAGAAATGGAGAGCTGATATTAAAAAACAGGATTGTCTGGATTGGGTGAGACAGCTTAATATGTATAGGATTGGTATTGAAGAAAAAGGAGATCGTGTAGATGAAATGCGTATAGAAGCTATTGTTCGTGATGGTGGTTTATATGCCGCGACATCTAATGGTGTTTCTGATAGAGTTTATTTGATACCAATTCCGGAAGTACCAAATGAACATATTATAAGATATTTTACATATCAGAGAGATAATTTATTAAAAGCACTTAAGAATAATGATTGGGAATATCATTGTAATTCTGATGAATGTTGGGGCGGTAATAAATGTAAGATACAACAAAATGGTCGATCTTATTGTACAGTAAGATCATTTTGTAAGTTTGAAAAGGATAAATAATGAATCTAGATAAGGTTAAAGAAGGTCTAGATTTACCAAAATATACGAAAATTATGGTAACAAAAGTTACTAATGGTTTTAATATACGTATAAAGGCCGATAATAAACCTAAAATAAGATCATTCAATAATACTGGCCCTAAAGTAACTAGATGTGCTAAATGTGGTGAAATACAATATTGTCATGATCATCATATAATACCTATTTCAGCAGGTGGTAAAGAAGATGATGATAATAGATTACCATTATGTTTTAATGATCATGTAGGAAATAATGGTATTCATAATGGTAAATGGAAGGTTGAAGATATTGTACCAATACAGAAATTACATGAATTACAAATAAGATATAATATAATAAAAGAATGAAGAAGAAACCAATAATTAATCAACCATTAAATATGATATTTGGTACTATTGATAACAATGGTATTGGTGGTATTTATTTTATATTACCATGTGATCCAGTATCATTAAATGATTATCGTAAAATGCATTTTGGTGAAATTAGTAAATTAAAGGGTGAATATAAATCGATGTTGGATGTTTTATTTTATCCTCTTATTAAAGATAATATTAAATCATTTGATGATACTGGATTACATGTTAAACCCATATTTGATGGTCGTGTTGAGATAGAATGGATTGTAAATCATAAATTATCTCGACAGAGAGACCCGTCTAATTATACACAAAAAATATTATTAGATGCAATTGTTATGTTAGGTATTATAAAAGATGATAGTTCACAATTTGTTATAAGTGATAGAACCATGATTGGTAATAGTGGTGATAATTCTATTATTTGTATAATTTGGGGTAATTTATTATATGAATATATGTTAATTAATAATGAACCGATAGATCGTGATACTTTATTTTATAAGGTAGGTATATAATGGTATCAAAATATATAGATGCTATTTTTAAAGAAGGTCATGATTTAATGATTAATAAAAATTCTGATTATTCAGGTAATCGAATTGATAATATATCAATTACAGGTATAGAAGGTATATCTGTTCGATTACTTGATAAGGTATCTAGATTATACAATTTAACACATAATAAGCAGCAATTTGTAAAAGATGAGTCTATACGTGATACACTGATTGATATTATGAAT
>Ga0302245_1002110_pt1 | contig 12025 bp, 6 predicted proteins | sample AAG_UR_Thr_MG_FD_193512 | JGI IMG/M metagenome (GOLD analysis project Ga0302245, IMG submission 193512) | Enriched activated sludge microbial communities from anaerobic digester in WTTP, New Holstein, Wisconsin, United States - AAG_UR_Thr | ecosystem: Engineered > Bioreactor > Anaerobic >... | reverse complement strand
ATTCCAAAACACTTCAGGTAGAAAACTATTATGAAATTACTCTGCCTTTTGTGACAAGCGAAATAATGGCTCAGTTTATTAGTTATTCAGTTGGCTGTATGTTTGGCCGTTACAGTTTGGATAAAAAAGGTCTAATACTTGCTAATCAGGGCGAAATCTTGGCAGATTACCTGCACAAAATTGAAAAAACTAAGAATGAATGCAATTTCCTTCCTGATGAAGATAATATCATTCCAATCCTTGATGGTGATTGGTTTGAAGACGATATCGTTGGAAGATTCTATCATTTTTTGAAAGTAACCTTTGGTGAAAAGAACTTTAATAAAAACCTTGCCTTTATTGAAGAACAAATTGGTAAAGGCATTCGGAAATATTTTATCAGAGACTTCTATCCTGACCACATTAAACGGTATAAGAAACGTCCAATTTACTGGATGTTTTCCTCGCCCAAAGGTTCATTCAACGTATTAATTTACATGCACCGCTACACTCCTGATACGGTTAGCAACATATTGAATAAGTACCTGAAAGAGTTTATCGGAAAATTAAATACCCGCAAGGAACATCTTGAACATGTACAGGTTACTGGTTCAGCTTCCGATAAAACAAAAGCAATTAAAGAAGTAGATAGTATTGTTAAGATGCTGGTAGAACTACATGAATATGAAAGAGACATTCTTTATCCGTTAGCAACAGAGCGTATTGAAATTGATTTGGACGATGGAGTATTGGTGAACTACAACAAGTTCGGGAAAGCGGTGAAAGAGGTTAAAGGTTTGAATGACCCTGCAACCAAGAAAAAAGTGAAGCAGTTTGATTGGATTGATACAACACAAATAAGGTAATTATGACCAGAGAAGAAGCCGAAAGAATACTTCAATCAAAGTTTGGTCTACCTTACTTTTATGATGAGCAGTGGGAAGCAATCGACAAACTACTGAAAGGGCAGCGCATTTTGATGATTCAGCGTACAGGTTTTGGGAAATCACTTGTCTTTCAATTTTCCGCCTTGCTTCTTCAGGGTACAACAGTAGTTTTTTCTCCTTTAATTGCATTGATGCGTGAGCAGGTCAATAGACTTAAAGAACTTGGTTTGCCTGCTGCATATATAAACTCTACTCTTTCACCAGAAGAAAAGCATGAAACACTTCAGAATGCAGAAAGAGGGAAATATAAACTGCTCTATATTGCCCCAGAAAGACAGGAAGATGAAGAATGGCAGAAGGTAGTTCAAAGGATGAGATTGGGCATGGTAGTAGTTGATGAAGCACATTGCATATCAACATGGGGACATGATTTTCGTCCTTCTTATCGCAGAATAGTGAATGTAGTGAAACAACTTCAAACTGATTTTCCCGTGCTTGCTTGCACTGCCACTGCAACATTAAGGGTGCAACAGGACATTAAAGTGCAATTTGACAACTCACGATTGACCGTATTAAGAGGAAACCTTAGTCGTCCAAACTTCACACTAAAAGTAATTTCATGTGATAATCAAGAAGATAAGATGGCAGGTGTCCTACGTATTATTTCATCCATACAGGGTACAGGTGTAATTTATTGCGGGACACAGGCAGAAACAGAGATGTACTCTAAGTGGCTCGATTACAATGGTATTAAAGTAACCAATTATAATGCTGGTTTGGATGACGAAACAAGAAAACGAATTGAAGTCGATTTTGTGAATGATGTTTATAAATGTGTCGTTTCTACTAATGCACTCGGAATGGGAATGGACAAGCCTAATTTAAGGTTTGTCATTCACATGCAAATTCCTGCATCACCATTACATTATTATCAGGAAATAGGACGTGCTGGCAGAGATGGCATAGACACTCAGGTAGTATTATTTTATACTCCTGAAGATGATGAACTACCACTTTCCTTTATAAAGAACAATAAGCCAGCCATTAAATATTACCATAGGCTCATTGAAATTCTTCGAACAGAATCATTGGGATTACACGGGATAATAAGGAAAATTAATCGCAAGCAAACGGCTGTGAATGTAATTCTTGCCGACTTAATTGACCAAGGTATTGTTGTGAAAAATAGTAGTGGAAGAAGTCCCCGATACGAATTAAAATTCAATGCACCTGAACTTAAAACTCAAGGATTTGAGGAATTAAGAAACGCTAAACTGGCAGATTATGAGCACATGAAAGGATATATGACCACAAAAACATGCAGAATGAATTATCTGCAAAACTATTTGGGAGATAGAGTATCCAGTCCATGTGGCAAATGTGATAATGATTTGGGTAAAAATATAATTGTTAGGGCATCATCCGAGGAATTGAAAAAAATTGAAGAATTCAGGGAAAGTTATTTCCCAGTATTAGAAGTGGCAAACAAAACGAGCATTCTTATTGATGGGGTGGCAGCATCATGGTATGGAGTTACAAATGTTGGAACAATGCTGCATAATAGTAAATATGAAAATGGTGGTGATTTTCCAGATTACCTGTTGCGTTTAACATTAAAAGCCTTTAGAAGCCATTTCAAGAGTATGGTGTTTGATATAGTAATGTATGTACCACCAACAATTTCTGGTGACCTTGTCAAGAACTTTGCGGAAAAAATTGCCCGAACTTTAAGATTTGAGTTTTCAAATGGAATAGCAAAAACCAGAGTTACAGAAGCACAAAAAGTATTTGAATCTGCCATTGGGAAGAAAGAAAACCTTAAAGATGCATTTACCACTCAGGTGGATGTTCGAGGGAAGAAAATTTTGTTGATAGACGATATTTTTGATAGTGGTTCGACAATAAAAGAAATTGCCAGAATGCTCAAACTGCATGGGGCAGAACTCGTAGCACCACTTGTAATTGCTAAAACTGTTGGAGGAAGATGATATGAAAGATAACCCAATCCCATATTGGATGTCATTTGCCCATGCAAAGAATTTTTCAAACAAGCGGAAGATGGAGTTCTTGATTGAAGTAGTTCATAATAAAGAAACCATCCAAACAGCAATGCAGAAAATCAAATCAGGAGATAAAATGGGATTTCAGTTTGCTGAGAAAGAATGGGAAGGTATTCTTGAAGCCACATCTGAAATTCCAAATAACTCTTTTCTGGCTGAGAAACTTATAGACCAAGGTATTGAAATAGTGAATGTAATGGAACAGTATGCATACCCCAAAGTTTTAAAAGAGAATTTAAAGAAAGATGCTCCAATTGTAATTTACACAAAGGGAAATGCAGATTTGCTTAACAAGAACAGCATAGCAATTGTGGGGTCAAGAAATTGTTCGACAAAATCGCTTGATTTTACAGATGTTATAGCAAAAAATGCAGTCTCACAAAAATCAGTAATTGTGAGTGGTTTTGCAAAAGGTATCGATAAGCAGGCATTGGATTCTGCCCTTAAATATAAAGGACAAAGCATTATCGTTTTACCACAGGGGATTGAAACATACAAGAATAAGACATACTATGCCGATATAGTTAAGGGAGATGTATTGGTAATTAGTACTTACCATCCAAAAGCACCATGGTCAGTAGGATTAGCTATGGATAGAAACAAAATTATTTATGGTCTGGCAAAGGAAATCTATGCCGCAGAATCAGGCGATTCTGGTGGCACATGGGAAGGAGTTCTCAATGGTATAAAAAGAGGAAGGAAAGTATTCGTGAGATTGGCAACTAATGAAGAGAAAAATGCCAATAATATTTTAATTAACAAAGGTGCTATTCCAGTAGACATGTCTGGCAAAATAATTGAAACTGAAATTATTCCTCAGTTAACTATTTTTGAACCAGAAGTGGAATACAAGGATTCAAAGCAGCAGGATTATACAGATAATGAACTCGTTGAGAAAGTTATTCAAGAACTTATCTCACGTAAAGGGAAAGGAATTACCGTGAGCGATACAATAGAATTGTTTCATCTGAAAAAGAAGGATACAACAAGAATCAATAAACTGTTGTCAAAACATCCTGACCTGATAAAGACTAAGAAAGGTCGGGCAAACTGTTATCTCCTGAAAAACCAATTACCACAGCAAACCAGCATATTTTAAGGAACTTTTATGAACAAAATAGAAGAAGCATTAACGAAACTGTTTGCCAAGCATCGCATCATTTTCTGGTATGATGAGAATGAGGAACTGAAAGAAGAATTTGAAGGAGTTGTATTGGAAGATGTTGAGAAGGTAGTAGTACAAAATAATCAGTTTTACATAAAGAATCTTTCCTATAAGGAAAAACCAACCACTAAGTTTTTGCTCTACCTTCCATATAAAAAGCCAAACAATGCTGAAAACTGGCTATTAGATTTGGAGCTTGCCCATTATGTTTTTCAAACCAGACAGGAAGCTATGTTTGCTCAGGAATTGGAACTTGATTATGATTTCATCAGCCTGATAGCTGAACACATTGAATTCTTTAAAAACAAAGAACGGAGAGCATATTTGAAGGAACTGCTTGGCAAAGATGATGATTATCAAACCATACGTTATAAAATGCTGGCAGTCCTTTTTAACACTGATAATGTAAGCCTTATTTCATTTCTTCAGATTCATGCCTCAGCTTTCAGTGATGAGAATGAACGATATGATAGGGAACTGGAACGTTATAACCTTAAAAACTACTATTGGAAAGAAATTTCTCGAAAATATGGCTATAACAATGAAACACCAGCAATATATGATTTCCTTCTGGAAGTATTCAATAACAATTTCTCTATAGGTAAAAAAACAGGTATTGCCAAAGAATCAAAAATATTAATTGGCATGTGGAAGGATTCCATATCCTATCAACAGGCATATCGTAAACTGTCACAAAGAATAGCTGATGATTTAAAAATTGAATCCGCTTTGAATGCTGTCAGGGTGGATGATATAATTCAAGATGATTTATTCGAATTGATTGATAAACGGATAATCTCCGAACTGGCACATTTAATATGTGAAGAAACTATTTCCAATGAGAGATTAAGCCAACTGATTAAGCAGAGAGAAAACAAATACTGGTATCAGGATTACGAGGATTTTTACGCCTGTCTGGAGAACGGGATGCAGATGATTACATTGGTCAAAAAAACAGACAAGTTGAAAGTCGAATCATTTGGTGAAGGAATCCAGACCTATGCCCAGAACCTCTATAAGATTGACCATTACTATCGAAAATATATAAGACACTACCGCAAATCCAATCAAAATAAAGTTTTGCAGCCATTAACCGAGAAAGTGGAAAAGGTTTATTGCAATGATTGGCTGCTTAACTATGGGAACAAATGGCAGAAAGTAATTGATTCAACTGACAAATGGTTCAACCAACACAAAATAGGACAGCAGAGATTTTTCATCGACCATATAAAACCATTTGTCACCAAGGGACAACGGCTATTTGTTATAATTTCTGATGCTCTGCGTTATGAATGCGGTTGGGAGTATTTACAGAAAATTCAAAACGAAAAACGCTTTGAAGGTGAATTGGAACATATGGTTTCATCCCTTCCTTCGTACACTCAATTGGGAATGGCAGCACTGCTTCCCAATGCAAATATGACATTTCAGCCAGATAGTGAAAACATACTCATTAACGGTAATTCTACTCAAGGAGTTCAGGGAAGAACCAAGATACTGGAACAAATGTCTGGTGTAAGAGCCACGGCTATCAATGCCGAGGATTTCATGAAAATGAACTCAGCTACCGATGGTCGGGAATTTGTGAAGCAGTATGATTTGATTTACATCTATCATAACCGAATTGATAAGGTGGGAGATGACAAAACATCGGAAGAAAAAGTATTCGAAGCGGTGGAGCAGGAACTGGAATTCCTGATGGATGTGATTAAAAAGATTGCCAACATGAATGGTAATAATATGTTCATTACGGCTGACCACGGCTTCTTGTATCAGAATAAGGAACTTGAAGAAAGTGATTTTTCAATTGGTGAGGTCAAAGGTGATATATGGAAAGAATCGAGAAGGTATGTTATTGGGAAAAAACTGAAAGGTGATGCCAGCACCAAACATTTTACCGCAGAACAACTCAACTTGTCTGGTGATTCTGAGGTATTAATTCCAAAATCAATCAACAGGATTAGGATTAAAGGTGCTGGTTCACGTTACGTGCATGGTGGAGCATCGCTTCAGGAAATTGTGATACCCCTGTTAAAAGTCACAAAAACACGTCAGGATACCACAAAACAAGTGGATGTGGATATCATCAAATCTACCGATAAAATAACCACCAACATACTGGCTGTTTCATTCCTGCAAACTGATTTGGTGAGTGAAAAGGTGCTCCCAAGGCAAATCAGAAGTGCTATTTACGCTGAAGATGGTGAAATGCTGAGTGACCAGTTCACCTATAACTTTGATATCGCTGAAGGCACAGAAAGGATGCGAGAGGTGAAACACCGTTTCCATCTGAGTTCAAAAGCAAGTGGAAAGTATAAAAACCATAGGGTAAAATTGCTGCTGGAAGAACCTGTGGAAGGAACAAGCCAATGGAAGACCTATAAAGAATATTCCTATACGCTGAATATTTCATTTACAAACGATTTTGACGACATGTAATATGAATGAACTGGATAAGAAAATAAATCAACACTTCGGTGGCAAAGTGGTCAGAAAAGACCTGACCAAACTGGTGAAGGGTAATGCCATTGTGCCAACTTATGTGCTGGAATACCTTCTTGGGCAATATTGTGCCACAGACGATGAACCGACCATTGCTCAGGGAGTTGAGACAGTTAAGAGCATTATTGCAAAGCATTTCGTTCATCGGGACGAAGCACAACTAATAAAAGCCACCATCCGTGACAGCAAGTCACACCGAATCATTGATAAGGTATCTGTCAGATTGAATGATAGAAGAGACGTCTATGAGGCATCCTTTGTTAACCTTGGTTTGAATAAAGTTGTGATAAACGAGAATATCGTTAAACAAAACCAAAGACTGCTCTCAGGTGGTGTCTGGTCTTTAATTACAATGGGATATCAACCTTCAGATGAGAGGGATGCTTCACCATGGATAATTGAGAATCTGAAACCCATCCAAATTTCAAATGTGGATGTGGAAGAGTACAAAGAAATCCGTAAACAATTCACCACTGAAGAATGGATTGACCTATATATTCAATCCATAGGGTTGAATCCTGAAGAATTTACCTTCCGCTCCAAACTTATTCAACTGGCTCGTTTGATACCATTCTGTGAGAATAATTACAATCTGATTGAGTTAGGGCCGAAGGGGACTGGCAAGAGCCACATTTACTCAGAGATGTCTCCACATGGGATACTTATTTCTGGTGGAGAGGTAAGTAAAGCCAAACTCTTTGTGAACAATAGCACAGGAGATATTGGACTGGTGGGATATTGGGATGTGGTTACCTATGATGAATTCGCAGGAAAAACCAAGAAGGTTGACCGTGGATTGGTGGATATTATGAAAAATTACATGGCAAACAAGTCCTTCAGTCGAGGAAAAGAAATATATGGCGCATCCGCATCTATGGCGTTCATTGGCAATACAGAACATACAGTACCATATATGTTGAAACATAGCAACCTGTTTGATGCTCTCCCGAAGGAATATTATGACACGGCATTTCTTGACAGGCTTCACTGTTATCTGGCTGGATGGGAAGTACAAAAGCTGCGAAATGATATGTTCACTGATAATTATGGGTTCATCGTAGATTACATGGCTGAAGTCATGAAGGAATTACGGAAGGAAGACCGCATGAATGACTACACCAGATATTTTGACCTTTCCGATTCAATAACGACCCGTGATAAAACATCCATTGCCAAGACCTTCTCTGGATTAGTAAAGATCATCTTTCCACATAGAGAATTTTCTGAAGATGAAGCCAAGACAATGCTTGAATTCGCCATTGAGAACAGAAGAAGAGTGAAAGACCAACTCCGCAGAATGGATGAAACATTCGAGAAGGTTGATTTTTCCTATATCAACAAAAAAACCAGCAAGAAGGTATATGTTCAAACACTTGAATATATTGAACACAGGGGAATGTTAGGGTTGGAAGATGACGACGAACCTATACCAGAGATAGAAAAGACCATTCCGAAAAAAGAAGAACCCGAAAAAGGCATAGAATTAGCCGAAGGTCAGAAGATAATCCGTGATAACCAGTCAGGGATATCCTATGACATGCTGTTTGGTGCTTACCTTATCGGTGCAAAAGTAATAACAGTAACCGACCCGTATATTCGTCTCCCATACCAACTCCGAAACTTCATGGAGTTCGCAAAGCTGGTATCAATAAAAAAAGATGAACTGGAAGAGGTAAAACTACACCTGATAACCAACAACAACGAGGAATACATCGAAAACTCGAAGGAAGCATTTAAAGAAATGGCTGATTCACTGGAATCACTTGGAATACAGTTTACATATGAATTTGTTGAGAATACACACGACCGTTCGATAGTGCTGGACAATGGTTGGAAGATAGTACTTGGTCGAGGTCTGGATATTTACCAGAAGACGAATGGTTGGTATGATATAGCGGAGTATTATCAGGAGAAGAGGTTGTGTAAGGGGTGTGAGGTGACGTATATTAAGAAATAAATTTCATAGATAGATATTTGGTTTTATAAGCATCACATCAAAATAAAGAAATGAAAATAGATGTTTTAAAAAGGTACATTCAATCAAGTAATATTAATTTCTTAATCGGTTCAGGCTTATCCAGACCTTATCTAAAAACACTTGGTGATATTGAGAAGTGGCTGACGGCATTGGATAATAAGAAAGCCGAAATCGATAAAAAGGATTATGAGATAGTCAAGATTTCTTTATATAAGTCATATTTTGACAATGTAATTTATCCCAATTTAGATAGTGAAGTCGAGGTTAATCAAGTAGATTTTAATTCAACTATCAATTGCTATAAAGAATTATTGCTGAGAGTAAACGACATAATCCTACACAGACATAATACATTGCTTACCAGACAAATAAATGTTTTTACTACAAACATTGATTTGTTTCTTGAGAAGTCCTTAGAAGAAACAAAATTGGAATTTAATGATGGGTTTGCGGGAAGATTAAAACCAGTCTATGATTTATCAAATTTTCAAAAATCTTATTTTAAAACAAGCCTGCATTATGATAATATTTCAGAAACACCAGTTTTTAATCTTTTAAAATTGCATGGTTCAATAAATTGGTATAAGGGAGAGGATAATCTAATTTATTACCAGAGAGTCTTGGAAAGGAACATCAGACCGATTAAAAAAAGCCTTGACAGTATAAATCGGAAACATTTTATAAGTATCGATAAAGGCAAAAGCAACGAAGAAGTAACAATCGAAGTTTTACTTGAAAGAGCACATGAGATAGAATTGAAAGACTACCAAAATTTCGAAAATTTTACTGCGAAATACGAAAAATTAATTATTGTTAATCCAACCAAAGCAAAGTTTAAGGAGACTGTTTTAGAAGAACAGTATTACGAAATGATGAGAATATATGCAAACTCCCTTGAGAAAGTAAATACTCTTTTGTTCTGTATGGGTTTTTCTTTCGCAGATGAGCATATTAAAAACATTACTATTCGTGCAGCTAATTCAAATCCAACACTCCAAATTATAATCTTTGCATATGATGATGCCGCAAAAAATGAGATAAAAAAGAATTTGGGTGATTGGAAAAACGAAAATATACTAATAATAAATCCAACCACTTTTATTAATAACTGTGGACTTGAAGATAAAGAAAAAGAAATCTTAAAAAAGAGGCTCAAACATTTCGATTGTTCTACAATTAATGCTGAAATATTCAGTGTAATAGCGAAAATGGTTCACACTGCATCAAAACCAATTCACAATGATTAATAACGCAATCAATAATACCCAAGAAATCATCCAAAAGGATTCTATTTTTAGAATAGGTCGGGTTTTTTCTGTTGAGGGATTGGAAATAAGGATAAAAGTCGATAAAGAAAAAAACTCATCTAATTTGATTTATAAGGGAGAATTACTTAAAAATATATCCGTGGGTGGTTATGTTAAAATAGTAAAGGGATTTACAGCAATTGTAGCAAAGGTTAATGGAGAGTTTATTAAAGAGGAGAAACAGTATAATGAAAAATATAACAAAGAAGAAAACAAAATCAATAGAATTTTAGTCTGCCAATTACTTGGCTTTATTGAGAATGGACAATTTGAAAAAGGGATAAAAGAACTACCATTAATAGATAATCTCTGCTTTCTTCTCGATAAAGTAGAATTCTCAATTGTACACAAATTTATTAAAGACGATACTGATGCTACAATCAAAATTGGAACTTTAGCATATGAACAGGGGCAAAATATTGAGATTGGCATTAATAGTCTGTTCGCAAGTCATATTGGCATATTTGGAAATACTGGTAGTGGGAAATCATATACCTTGGCTCAAATATATAGGCAACTATTTTTAAAATTTAAAAAAAATCGGAATTTTATTAAAAATGCAAAATTTCTCTTGATTGATTTTAATGGGGAGTTTAATAATGATAAAGCAATTATCGATAGTAAGGAAATATATAACTTAAATACCCGAAAAGTTTCAGGAGAAGACAAAATACGTCTTTCGGAAGAAGATTTGCTCGATGTCGAATTGATTTCAATAATGGCGAGTGCAACTGAAAAAACTCAACGTCCATTTATTGATAGAACGTTAGGATTATATAAACGTGTAATTAATTCTGATACTCCTAAAAACACTTATTTTAAAAGACTTCTGAAAAAATGGTTTAAAAAGGCTGTTATAATTTCAGATAAAATAAAAGCAGATATTTTAATTGATTATTTTATTAATATAGTACCACCGTTATTTAATGAGGATGGAACTGAAATTGAATTTAGAGATGAATTAAGGTGGAATGGGGCACTTTATGGTTTTTATAATACCACAAACAGAGTTACTTACCCATTCAATCAAGATGGGAGTACCGATAGGATTGAATCTTTAAAACTATTTCAACAAATTGAAAAAACTGAGATATCGAATAATACAATTTCAGCCATTATCCAGTTCATGTATTTAAGGCTAATAATCGATGTGGTAAGTAATCGAGCACAAAATGAGCACATTGCTCCAGCCATTGGAAAATTAAAAACATTCCAAAATGACTTTGATAAAGTTATAACCACAGAAGAGAATGATAAAGAATTGTTTAGCAAGAGCAACTTCGTGGTTTTAAACCTCGATAAAGTAAATCTTAAAATGAAGAAGATGCTCCCTTTATTAGTTTCTCATAAAATCTACAATGAACATAAAAAACGAAATAAGAAAGGGGATAAATCATTAAACATTATTGTTGATGAAGCACATAATATTTTATCTTATACTTCTGAGAGAGAAAGTGAAACGTGGAAGGATTATCGATTGGAAACATTTGAGGAAATAATTAAAGAAGGAAGAAAATTTGGAGTCTTTCTTACAATTGCAAGTCAGAGACCCTCTGACATTTCCTCAACCATTATATCACAACTACATAATTATTTCGTTCATAGATTAGTTAATGAGAAGGATATTGAAGCAATGGGGAGAAGTATATCATTTTTGGATAAAGTATCCCACGCAGCATTACCAATACTATCAATTGGTACATGTGTGTTTACAGGTATCGCAGCACAGATTCCAACAATTATTCAAATTGATAAAATACCAAAAGAAAATGAACCTGATAATAAGACAATAAACCTTCTGGCTAATTGGAAAGGATAATAAAGACCGTAAAAAACGCAAGACCGAAGGTTATTTCCTACGTGAAGCCAGAAAGCGTGAGATGGCACAACCCAAATTAGTCCTCTCCCCAAACAATTGACATAAAAAATATGGCATCCAGACCCCTTGATTTTCCGTATTCATCCCCCCCTGTAAAAAAACAGCAAAAAAGAGGGTGGGTTAATTTGGTAAGTTGGTCAGGTTTTCAAAATCAGCCAATGACCATAACCACCAGTCGCCATCTATTTCCATATTCCAAATAAGATTATATTCTCGATTGGTTTTAAGGTCTTGTACGTTCAAATAAATAACCCCTTCGTAATCTTGA
>Ga0302245_1002106_pt1 | contig 12045 bp, 13 predicted proteins | sample AAG_UR_Thr_MG_FD_193512 | JGI IMG/M metagenome (GOLD analysis project Ga0302245, IMG submission 193512) | Enriched activated sludge microbial communities from anaerobic digester in WTTP, New Holstein, Wisconsin, United States - AAG_UR_Thr | ecosystem: Engineered > Bioreactor > Anaerobic >... | reverse complement strand
AAAAGAAGTGTCCTGGAAGTCTTACGGCAACCGCTGGAAGACAGGGTTATTACCATAGCCCGTGCCAGGCAGAGTTGTAATTTTCCGGCCTCGGTGATAATACTTTTCCTTTTAACATATCTCACTATTTCTTATATTTGGGTGGTACAAAACCACTCATTATGGAAAAGTTAGTCATTTATTATCGAATCTCATCTGGTTCACAGGATAGTGAATCCCAGTTAGAGGACTTAAAAACCTGGGCTAAGGTTAACAATTATGAAGTTGACAGGGTGTTTGGTGAAACTGTATCCGGATATGACATATCTGTTGATAGGGAAGAATTGGATAATATGAAATCCTATGTCATTAAGTCGGGAATTAAAACAGTACTGGTCTGGGAGCTTTCAAGGTTAGGAAGGTCAACCCTACAAACCCTTCAGCATATCGAATTCTTTTCCAGCCAAGGGGTCAATATCATATTCAAAAAAGAAAACCTACACACCCTAACAGATGACTTTACCAAGAAACTTGTAATAAGCTTACTTTCATCAGTGGCCGAAATGGAAAGGAATACCCTTATGGAAAGGGTTAAGAGGGGAAGGGATTTGGCCGCAAGAAAGGGTAAGCGAGTTGGATACTCTACTATGCCTCTTGGCTTCACAGCAGATGAAAATGGATTTATTAAGGTTGATGAAGAAGAGGCCAAAATAATAAAGGAGATATATGAATCTATTGCGAGGGGGATTTCAGCATTGGGTGTAACAAAATCACTTAATGCAAGGGGCATACTTACTCAAAGGGCAAAATCAGGTAAGGAGAAGGTATTAAGGAATGGAACAGTGGTTCCCAGAAGATGGTCTGAAAAGACTATTAAGAATATGGTCAGAAGTGTGAGATATAAGGGATATCGAAATTATGCTGATTTGACCCTACCACTTCCAAGGATTATAAGTGATGAACTATGGAACGAAGCTAACGAAAGATTAAATCAGGGGATAGGCTATATTTCAAGGACTAAGTGGGATTACTTATTTAAATCAAAAATCATATGTGGCCATTGTGGTTATACAATAAGGAATATCAGGAAGTTTAATAGAAAAAAGCAATCAGTACTATATTATTCCTGTGTTAGCTATCTTAAAACAAAAAATCTATGTAGCTGTGGCCAATTCAAGCAAGAGACTTTTGACAACAATGCTTACAAGATATTATTTGAACAGAGCAGAGGACTGGTAACGCTTGTAAGGCAAAAAGGGTCCGCTCAAATAAAATCGGACTTACAAAAGCAAATATCTTATTGGAATGGCATAAAGGGTGAAGCTGAAAAGGAAAAGAATAGGGTCGTTACTCTATTTAAAAAGGGCTTCATATCTGAGGAGGAGATTGACAAGGATTATGCATCCATAGTCAAAAAGACAAATGAGGCTGACTCTGAAATTCTTAGACTATCAGGAGCAGTAGCCAATATTGAAACTCCAGAGGATATTACAATGGAAACAATGAAGCACTACTACTGGACAAGGGACTTTTCAACCAAGAGAGCATTTGTTGAGGAACATATACAAAAGATAAAGGCATACAAGGTAAAGGAAATTGGATTTAACCTTGGAGAGTTAGAGTATACTGAATATGAGGACAGAGGGGACAACAAGATTACTGTTATGAAGAGAAAGGGATTTAAGTCTCCCGAAAGATTGGAGCCTATATGGTACTTGGAGATATATGCCTTCAAGATGGCCGAACCCATAAAAGCAGTTATGTCTAGCTGGGGCTCAGTTACCTATGCCAATACTGAACTCAAGTATAATAGAGACACTGAAACACTATCCTTGGGATAATACATTTATTGAGTGGTTTTGAGCCTGTTCATATTGAGCAGGCTTTTTTTTAGTACTTAATTTTTTTCTGTGATATATAGATAAAATAAGTCTTACCAAATGATTAAGCAACTCAATGAAATCATCAATCTTTTGGAGAGCATTAACGGAACTGAATGTGATGTTGAGGTAGACCTCGACGGCTCTCTTACTTTTGTAATCACCAAAACTAAAATTAACGAGGTTAGGACACCGGAAGATGCTCTTCTCCACGGCAATGTAAAATTACCTGCTATGGATGAGCTACACGAGTTCCTGCAAGAAAGCGCTGGCAGAGTATGAGCTTAGAGAAAGAGCATTGACCAGAGAGCTATTCGATAACTTACCTTGGATTAAGAGTTATTCATTTACAAGTGGCCCTGTATTCTATGATGGGATTGCAATATCACAGGATGATAGGAAAGCAATCTTTGAAATTAAGGTCAGGGACTTCCCTATTGATAAATATCCTGATTACTTCCTCGAAGTAGCAAAGTTCCGAAATCTCTATGCCGGAGCTGAACGAACTGGGCACAAGCTACTATACATAAACTACTTCTCAACAGAGGAACCTGAGCGATGGGACTACATTGTATTCAACCTCTCAAGGAGAATTGAAGAGTGGAAGGTTAATGGAGCCCCTGCGACAGAGCGAATACGAATGAATAGAAAGACTTTTGTCTCTACGTATGATAAGATATATAAGGATGTGATACGTCTCAGCTACGAGCAAGAAAAGGATAGAAAAGGTTGGGTTTACTATAACCCTAATTAAAATAAAAAATAATTATGGAAACTGTACTAATGTCCGTCATCATTCTAATAGCTCTGATACAGAGCATTAGAGTTATTAAGCTAAGAGATAAATTAGCAAGAGCCGATAAGGCATTTAAAGATTTATGTAAAGAGTATAATGTTCAAGAGGAAGCCTATAGACCTTAAAACCAGAGAAGGCAGAAACAAGTTTTATCAGGCGACAGAGTGGAGATTGCTCCGAAGGACAAAACTAACTCACAATCCCTATTGTGAGGAGTGCTTAAAAAGTGGAGTAAATGAATTGGCCACTGAAGTACACCATATTATTGACATAGAGAAGGACCCAACACAATGCCTTAAATATGATAACCTGATGTCATTATGTCGTCGATGTCATAGCATAATAACATCTGGAGAGCATAATAGGGCCAGAGTGTTTGAGGTTGTGAATAAAAAATGGGATTCATCGAAACTTACTTAAAGTAGACGGATATATACTTTGAGCGGCTAACTCAAAGATATTATGTAAGACCCCGAGAATTGCTTAGCCGCTCTCTCGGGGTTCTTTCATTAAAATAAATGAACAACTATGAAACACTTAAAAACTTTATTATTTGCCATCCTATTGATTACAGTCTTAAGCTGCGAACGATTCGACTACTATTGCTGGGAATGTATACAGACACAAACTGCTGAAGGTATAGACTTCACTTTTGCTGATAAATACACATACTTTAATGGACTAACAGAAGACCAAATTAGGGTCTTTGAAGATATGCATACTTATGACGCATATTTCTATACCTATGATGACACCATATTAACTCATCTCGTAACTACTTGTAGAATAAGAAATAATTAAGGATATGAAATCAGAAACCTTACAATCACTCATACTCTATTATACAGAAAAGCATCATTGGGCTGTAGAGGAGCTTAGGAAGGAACTTCCACCAGAGAGAGTAACCTTCTATCTCTATCTCAAAATTGTATATGAGAGGGAATTACAGAAATTGCAAAAACTCAAAAAAATTGGATGATATATAGTATGAACGGGGATTTAGAGCTCCCTTTGAGATTCGAAGAGGAATCAAGTTCGAAAGAGAAATGTTTTTTTTGGATGATTATAATATATCTGCCTCTTCACGCCCTTAATAAGCTCTAAATTATTAAGGGCTTTTTTTATAATGTTCTTTAAAGCATTTATGATTGGATGAAAGATTGCTTCGGCCAGTAAGCTAGCGAAAATGATAGCCGAATTATTGCCATATAAATGCTTTTTTAAAAAATATAAGCAATGGAAAAACAAATGATATATTCTACATCATTAACTAAAAAGGAGTCAAAAAAGGCATTGAAGGAGCTCAAATACTCTACCAACGCTCATTATTCCCGATTAGCTAAATGGAAAGGAAAAACAAAAAACAATACATAGATATAAGGGTGTTTATGATTATCCTAAACCATAAACGGCAAAATAACCCTTAGTTCTTTAATATTAAGGTTGAGCACGACCCAGTCCGAAACCGGTTATGGATTGAAACATATCCGCCCTACAGATTTCTGCTATAGCATACTGGCCGGTGGGTGCGAGATAGGGCAACGGCAAGAGTAAAAGGCTTGGACTAATGGAACTCATTAAGCTCTCCAAAGGTTTAACAAATATGATAGGCTCAACAGATAGATTGGAGAATTACTCACGGACACTTTCGGACCTCCTTCCATAATAGGAGAAATCCTCTAAGAGGGACGAAAGGGGGAAGGATGGAAGCACCAGCAACGGTGTCCCCAGCTCTTAACGGGAAGCTAAAACATTAAGTGGGTGGAAAGGTTCATTAAGGATTAAAACAGATGAATCAGCAATCTATTCCTTATTCACTTTAAATAAGGATAGATGGAAGGAAGGACCCGTTGTATCCAATAGTAAGCAAATAGAGAATTTGCATAATGACCTCAGGGATTAATCATAATATGAAGAAATAAGACTTTTTATGTGCTGAAATGGCTTTTTGTGTCAATAATAGCATTTCAGTTTTGGAATTCTCAATTCAATAGATATATTTGCATACTATAATTAGCAGATATTTTATGATTATACTTGGAGATTGCATTGAGAAGATGAGGGAAATTGAGGATGAATCAATTGATTTGGTGATAGCTGACCCTCCATATTGGAAAGTAATCGGGGAAAAGTGGGATTATCAATGGAGGACCGAGAAGGATTATGTAAAATGGTCAATTGACTGGATTACAGAAGTTTCAAGAATATTAAGAAAAGGAGGAACTTTTTATCTTTTCGGATATTTTAGGACTTTGGCTCTCCTGGTGCCCTATTTTGAGGAGATGGAGCTTGAATTGAGGCAACAAATACTTGTCGATAAAGGTATGAGGTCTGTGACGGGGCGGGCTACTAAGAATTACAAACTTTTTCCGAATACCACTGAAAGCATTCTATTCATTATTAAGGACAATAAGAAATTTTTAAAACCATTTCTTAAAGAAAGACAATCACAGGCTGGCTTATCCTCAAAAGAGATTAATGAACTTCTAGGTGTAAAAAGCAATGGAGGTGGAATGTGGAGTATTTATACTGGGAAAAATGTATGTGAGCAATTCCCGACAAAAGAGGTGTGGACGAAGCTTCAAAATATTCTGAATTTCGACCTTGATTATGAAAAAGTTTCCCAGACCTATAATCCCCAGATGGGATTAACTGATATTTGGAATGACATTGACTTCTATGAGGAGAAGAGGGTTCATTCAACTCAAAAACCAATCAAACTGATTAAGAGGCTGATAATCGCTAGTAGCAATGAAAGCGATACTGTGTTAGACCCATTTGGAGGAAGCGGTTCTACTGCGATTTCATCCATAATGTTGAATCGTAAGTTTATTACAATAGAAAATGATGAACACAATTACAAACTAATCGAGGAAAGGGTAAGAAAAGTAAGAAATCCCCTTGATGAATTATCTTCGGCGATATGGTGATTTGGATGTTGATGCCTTATCAGTATCTCTTAAATTGAGATAAACTCGTAATTCTTCATCAATGTATGGTAGAATCTTAGTTACACTGGATACGTTGTATTTTGGCCGGCAAGCATAATAGAGCAAATCATCATAAGAACCTCCTTTACATTGTTCTTGCAGTAATTCTCTAGGGGCATCTTGAAGTAGATGCACAAGTTCATCTTGATAAAGAATGCTGGTAGGCATTAATAATGATGGATAAGCATCTCTATCCTCATTAGGCTCAATATAATGATTTATTGTAAGCTTTGGCGAAGTGTTGGCATCTTCAGCTATAGCAGAAAAAACCATAACTGGATTGCATAGATAAAACTGGTAATTATATGGCCAAAAATTCTTGGGTGCTGGTGTTTTGACTGGATCTCTTTTCTTATGTTCCAAAAACAATTTGTTGTAGTAATTAACCATAATCTCTCCAAATCTTGAATGACGAGATGTATTCCAAATCTCAAATGCTTGGAATCTAATTTGATTATAGTCTCCGTCTTCGAAATTAGGATAATCTGAAAAGTTAAGAAAAATCCTATCTATCCTATTCGTAAGCAAATCAAGTTCCTCTTCGGTTCGAATTGTAAAAAGCCATTTACTATCATCTTTCCTTTCAATCCTACTTGACCCACAGCTAGAGCATTTTGATTCTAGCCTTAGGACCTTGGACCCACACTCTAGACAGGTATCCAGCTGATCTACTCTAGTGCAAGATTTAACCTCGGTTCCATCTTCCAGATCATCTCCTCTAGCGCCTGTTCGCTTACCTTCCACCCCAGTTATTAGAGAGGCCAAATGCTGGCCTGTATAGCCAACTTTAATGTTTGGCGTCTGCTTAGTTATTGCAGACCACTCTAGAGTTTTTAATCTTGGCTGTAGGACAAGGTCATTTATAAATGAACTTATCTTGTTTCTATTATCAGTGATTTTGATGTGGGAGCTATCTGGTACCATTAAATAAATTTTCGATTGGCACATTTAGTGCCTTTGAAATTTTCGCAATATTGCTTAGAGTGATGTTTTTTTCAGCTCTCTCAATCATTCCAATATACGTCCTATGTAACCCGGCTTTCTCAGCTAATTCCTCCTGTGATAGACCTTTGCCTTTCCTAATTTCTTTTACTCTATTGCCAAATTCAATAAGTATTTCCTTTTCGAGACTCATTAGGCATATATTGTTACCCAAAGCTAACTATAGTCTAGATTCTTTGCTACATACTATAGTTAGCACTTAGACGGATAGGCCGGACCAAATGATAATTTAGAATCCCAACCCAAATCGCCACCAAACTTAGGTTTCACAGGAGGCAACTTCTGCAGCCCTCCCTCCCAAAAGCTTTTTCTTGACGATGGATATATATAGTGAAAATAATTCGCTTTATGATTTCATTTAGGGAAAAGATTATTACACACTTACAGGAAAAAGGAAATTATGACCCCGATGTCGATGATTTCTTTGTTGATGAGTTAATAACCAATATCGAATTATCTCTCCAGACTTTGGAGGAGATAAAAGCTACAGGAATTTCTCAGGAATATATCTATAAGCCTGGCCTGACTATAACTAGGGTAAATCCTCTTATTAGTGCTTACCAGATGTTCCAGAGGAACATTTATCAATGTTCTTCCAAATTGGGTATCAACAGAGCTGACCGCCTCAAGCTTAAGCTTATCGAAGCAAAAGAAGAAGATGAGTTTGACAAGGATTTCTAGCTATAAGGATGACTATGTCCGTAAGTGCTGGGAGGCTGCAAGGGACTACTGCGACGGTGTTGAGAATGGTTCAATAGTTACTAATGAGAATATTCGACTTGCAGTAAAAAGGCACGAGCTAGATTTACAAAGAGATGATCTGGAATGGAGGCCTGAGGAGGTCGAGAAAGTGTTCAGATTCTTCTCCTACTTAAATCTTGATGAGGGAGTCCCTTTTACACTTCAGCCATTTCAGGCATTTATCATATTAGCTCTATTCGGGCTGTATTACAAGGGAACTGATATAAGGAAATACATATATGCATTCTTATTCATAGGTCGTAAGAATGGCAAGACCTCTTTCGCAGCAGCCCTTCAGTTATACTTTATGTTGGCTGATGGAGTCAACTTTCCCCAATCCGTACTGATAGCTAGCACTCAGGAGCAGGCGAACGATACATCATTTAAAGCATTAAGGGAACTTATAATGAGCTCACCTGCTCTTAAGAAGAGGCTGGAGATTCAGGAATCCAATAAAGTTATATTCAGGGATAGGAAAAGATACGGATGGAGTAAGACAGTTCCGGCTCTCCCAAATAAGCTAGAGGGGCTCAATCCGACCTCCGCAATAATTGATGAAATTCATACCTATAAGGACGCTCAGAAATTTAATGTTATCAAGAATGCACTGGGAACCAAGAAGAACCCAATGCTATTTCTTATCTCAACAGCTGGATTTGGAAAGGATAGCTTCTGCGCAAAGCTTGTTGAGGCTGGCAGGAATGTACTTAGAGGGGTAAGTGAAGACGACAGGTTCTTCTACCTCCTATATGAGCTTGAGGAGAGTGATGATATTAATGACGAAAGCGTATGGATTAAGGCAAATCCGGGCTTAGGAACAATCCTCGATCCTCAGCTATTCAGGGACCAGTACAATACAAACAAATCAATTCCTGATCTCTTGGAGGACTTTGTTACTAAGAGATTTAACTTATTCCTTGAGGAGCAAGGAGAATGGATACCTTCCAATATCATTATCGAGAATACAAAGCTTTTTGAAGAAGAGACGATAAAGAAACTGCCTTGCTACATTGGGGTTGACCTTTCAGAAACACGAGACCTAACCTCTATAGTTCTGTTATTTGATGGTGGGGACAAATTTTATGTTAAGCCCTACTTCTTTTTTGTCAAAGGGGAGAACAATGCTCTAAGAAGAGGGGGAGTAAATATAATTCAATGGATCAGGGAGGGTTATGTTATCGAGTGCCATACCCCGACAATAGATTTCGATCTGATTAAAGAATACCTCTTTGCCTTCTCAAAAACTTACGACATAAAGGGACTCTACTTCGACCCTTGGCATTTCAAGAATATACTTAATGTTCCTTCAACAAGTAAGGGTGCAACACTAACCTCAGCGGACGGACAGCAATCAATATGGTGTGTGCCTGTAGTCCCTGGCTATAAAAATTTCGATTGGCCTATGAGGTTTACGGAGATTATATTCTATAGGAAGCAGATCATCCTATACCCCAATAAATGTATGATGTGGAATTTCTTAAATCTCGTAAAGGTCAAGGATAAATTCAATGGTAACATAAGACCAGCTAAGAATTTAAGTAAGGATTCTATTGACGGGGTAATCTCCCTCCTTAATGCTTTCAATGGCTATCTGGGAGTCAATGCGAATAAGGCTGATTTATTTATGAAAAGCATTTAAAATCAGCAGATATATATTAAAATAATCAAATAGATAATGTCGACTTTTTCAAGCCTATTAAAGAGAATTTTTATAAGAGAACCTGAGGATTTTATTAAGAAGTTTAATGAAATAGAATTGGGTGCTGAGAATTCCTTTAATGAGGCAGCAGCTGAGAATATTGCAACAGTTTACACCTGTGCAAAAATATTAGCGGAGGATATTGGAAGCCTACCTCTTAACATCTATATGAATGATGAAGCTGGAGGTAAAACAATCTTAAGGGATGATTATAGATATGGCCTACTTCACTATGGTCCAAATAACTATACTACCTCCCAGGCGTTCTTCAGCACCCTTGAATATATCCGCAACATAAAGGGCAACAGCTTCGCCCGAATTTATAGAGACAGCAAGGGATATGTCTCTAGTCTATCTATAATTCCCCCATCTTACATTACTGGCTACTCAATAAACAATAATGAGTTATACTACAAGTATGATGACGGGGAAAAAGAAGCAGTCCTTAATGCTTCGGAAGTACTCCACTTCAAGTCAATAAGCGATGACGGAGTATGGGGAATAAATCCAATTGAGAAGTTAAGGTTAAATCTTAGTGTCACTCATAAGGCTTTTACCACCATTGATAATTTCTATTCTAACAATGCCACTTCTCCAAAGGTGCTAGAGACCCTTATACCTGAAGGTATTAATCCAAGAGAATGGCAGGAAAAAATTACTGAGTTTAATGAGAAGTATGTAGGCACAAGGAACGCAGGTAAAATAATTACTCTGCCCCCATTTACAAAGCTCTCTGATGTCACTTTGAATTTTGCTGATGCTCAATTCATATCAACCATAAAATTCAATGCAGACCAGATTTCTTCATTATATAAAATCCCCCCACATCTCGTAGGAAACTTCGAAAGCTCAAAATTCAATAACCTAGAGCAGCTTCAGCTTAACTATAAGATTTCTACGATAAGGCCGATTCTTCGAATGTACAGACAGGAGATGGAGAGCAAGCTAATTACTACAGAGGAAAGGGTAAATGGAGTTTCGATTGAGTTCAATTCGAATGCTCTTGTTGAAACTGACAGTAGATCAAGAATGGAAAACTACAAAACCCTATTCTCTGTAGGAGCAATAACCCCTAACCAGATTTGCAAGTATGAAGGCTATCCATCATATGGTCCAGCTGGTGACCAGCATTTCGTAATGACTAACCTGATGAGTGTTGAGAAATATAATGATAAAAAGCCCCAACAGACTGGTTTTCAGGAATAGATATATATAAAAATAAATACATCAAATGATTGAGCAAAGGATATTAAAATCGGATGCAGCTGAGCTTAGAGCATATACTGAAGACAGCAAAATGATTGTTGGAGGCTATGCTGCTAAGTATAATGTTGAATCCAGATTGCTTGCAGAATTCAATAAGCACTTTACTGAAATACTTCTTACGGGAGCTTTCAGAGAAAGGCTTAATGATGATGTCTATTTCACCTTCAATCATAGTAAGGATAGAATTTACGCAAGAACAATTAATAATACCCTATTCCTAGAGGAGGATGAAATAGGGTTAAAATTCAGAGCAATTTTAAATGAGACTACCGGAGCGATAGACCTCTTTAAGATGATTGAAAGAGGCGATGTATTCGAAAACTCATTTGCCTTTATTGTAGATAATAACGGTCAAAATTGGGAGCGAACTTCTAATGGGGACAACATTAGGAAGATATCGAGAATTTCAAGGCTGATTGATATTAGCACAGTAACCCACGCGGCTTATCCAGAAACTGAAATCTCTGTGGTAAGAGGACTAAATGACTACTTCGAAGAGATACCCCAAGAAATAAATAAAGAGCCATATGAGGATATGGTTAAAGTATTAAAAATCAAAAATAACCTATATAAATTATGAAAACTGTAAATGATCTCAAGATAGAAAGATCAAAGAAAATCGAGCAAATGGAAGAGCTCGTTAAAAGAGTAATGGAAGAAAACAGAAGCAAGGATGAAGCTGAGACTAAGCTTTGGAATAACCTTGATGCTGAAGTAAAGAGCATTGATGAAAAAATCTCTATGCTTGAAAGGCAGGAGGAACTCAATAAAAGAAGCATTGTAAACTTCGAGGTTAAAGAAGAAAAGAAATCTCTATCCCAGAGATTTATGGAGGCAATGGAAGCTGCTATAAGGGGTCAAATGACTTCCTTCAAAGCTGACTTAGCTGAATTCAGGGCAGAACCTCTTATTAGCACTTCAATCACCCAGCAGAACACTCAGCTAGGAGGTTTATCTATTGTGAAGCAGGATGCTAAGTCATTCCTTCAGAATCTTGGTGTTAAGGTCTATACCGGAGTTAAGGGTCAGATCACTCTTTCGAGTGCAGCATCAGCAAATGCAACTTTCCCAGGCGAAAATACCACAGACGTATCTGCAAATATTTCTCCTGCAAGCTTAACTCTTGCTCCAAGACGTTGCGGTATTTCTCAGACTTATACAAAGGAATTCCTTGCAAATGTTAATGATCAGATTGTTGCTGACGTAATGGTCGAGCTTGAAGATGCTCTTTGGAGAAGAATAGCAACCGACTTAATGTATAATTTCCTCGTTGATGCTGGTGATGCTTCAATTAAGATTGCAGGCTCAACGCTTGCAGCTACTGACATATACGGCCTTGAAGCTGGTATTTCTGCAGCGCCTAAGGCTCCTGCATTTGTTACCTCTCCAAAGGTTGCTGGTTACTTAAAGGGACTTGCTACAATTTCCAATGTCGCTGGACCTGTTTGGAACGGTAATCCATATGTTGGTAGCATTGATGGTATTCCTGCTTATGGAACTCCTTATACTGGAACCACAGCAGTTAATGGTATCGGAAGTGTAACATCTGAGCAACTCTTCTATGGTGACTTCTCAGAATCAGCCGTAGCTCAGTTTAATCAGGTAGAATTTACCTTCAACCCATATACCTATGCAAAAGAAGGTAAGATCGAGGTAGTTGCTGACACAATGGCCGATTCAGGTATTGTTAAC
>Ga0302245_1002104_pt1 | contig 12064 bp, 8 predicted proteins | sample AAG_UR_Thr_MG_FD_193512 | JGI IMG/M metagenome (GOLD analysis project Ga0302245, IMG submission 193512) | Enriched activated sludge microbial communities from anaerobic digester in WTTP, New Holstein, Wisconsin, United States - AAG_UR_Thr | ecosystem: Engineered > Bioreactor > Anaerobic >... | reverse complement strand
AAAAGCCAGATGCGCCGTGAACGGGCAGAGGCTGTAGCCATTGCAATTGACCGCCAGATACCCCTTGACAGAAACATGACAGCCATGGAATTCGGAGCAGGGACAGGACTGCTGAGTTTCATGCTGCGGGATAAATTAGGCTCTGTTACCCTGATTGACAGCTCGGAGGGAATGGTGAATGTCCTGAGAGACAAACTGTCTGGTTCGTCTGCTGCCTCTGCGATGAAGGTTGTGAAAGCTGACCTGGAGAAGGAGGAGTACCCTGATGAAATCTTTGACCTGATCTATACACTGATGGTTCTTCATCACGTCAATGATGTTGAAAAGATAATCTCCAGATTCAGCGCCATGCAGAAGCCCGGCGGATATCTTGCCATTGCCGATCTGCACAGTGAGGACGGATCATTTCACGGAGATGGCTTTACGGGCCACAGGGGATTTGACCCCGGTTATCTGGCAACCATGCTTGAAAGACACGGCTATGCCGGGATAAGGCACAGTACCGTTTACAATATCGGGAAAACTCTCCCTGATGGCTCCAGAAAAGAATTCGGGGTATTCCTGATTACGGCCGTGAAGAAACAAGTATTACCAGCAGACTAAATTACCCGATAAAACAAAAAAAACAATAATATGGCTGACATTGAAATTACATTCGACGGCGGCAAAGTGATTACCGCCCACGTAAATGGCAAAACTATTAAAACCGATCAGTCGGTAAAGTATGGTGGCGGCGGCACTGCCCCCGAACCATTTGAACTGTTCCTTGCATCAATCGGAACCTGTGCGGGAATCTACGTCAAATCGTTCTGTGACCAGAGGGGAATCAATGGCGAAGGCATCAAAATAATTCAGTCGGTTGAGATTGACCCTGACAAGAGGGTACCCTCCCGGTTCGGGCTGAATATCCAGCTTCCCGCGGATTTTCCTGAAAAGTACCGCACAGCAGTAATCAACGCAGCAGAGCTGTGCCTGGTCAAAAAGACCATCAGCAACTCACCGCAGTTCGAGATAACATCTTCAGTCAGTTGAAGCGGCCTCCTGCCGGGATAGTCAAGGCAGATTGTGTCCATTATACAATTTTAAATTCTCAGCTGAAGCGACCACCTGCCGGGGCGGTCTCCATTACTGCCCCCTCCAGGCCTGATTCCTTCCTTTGCTCTGGTTGCAACAATTGCTATATTAGCCGGGAAAGCTTGTGCTGATGGTGTATCCCTGCATGCTTTAAGGTTGCAACAATTGCTATATTAGCCGGAAAACTATCGCTTTATGACAGAGAGAATGAAGGAAGTGAAAGCGTCAGATTTGACTGACAACCTGATCAGGCTTATCGCATCTGACTGGATGCTGGTTACCGCCGGAACCAGGGAGAAATTCAACACCATGACCGCCAGCTGGGGAGGGATGGGCCATCTGTGGAACAGGAACGTGGCATTTGTTTTTGTACGCCCTGAACGTTATACCTATGGTTTCATAGAGAGCGCGGAAGGTTTTACACTGACCTTTTTCGATGAAAATTACCGTGATGCTCTCAACCTGTGCGGAACGAAGAGCGGCAGGGATTGTAACAAGGTGGCAGAAGCAGGACTGACGCCCTTTTTTACCGGTTCAGGTCTGCCGGCATTTGCTGAAGCAAGGATTATCATTGAGTGCCGTAAGCTCTACTCCGCCCAGCTCACCAGGGAGGCATTCATTGAAAGCGAGCCCCTGAACAAGCATTACAACGCTGACGACAAACTGCACAAGATGTATATAGCAGAGATTGTAAGGGTTTGGAAAAAATAACCCGGTTGAGCTCTGACCTGTCACAGAACCCGCTGCCATACACACCCGGCTGAGCTCTATCTCAGCTGATCAGGGCTCTACCCCTGATGCAACAATGAAGTAGTTGCCGGTGCCCGATCAGAGCTGTTTTTTTATGTGACAATGGAATTTCCGGCTGCGCCGAAAAGAGGGTGCCTCACGGCTGACATCATTACTATTCTCTTTACCATCCGGCTGTAGGAATAATTGTTCTTCTCCGCTGCCAGGGCGAAGCTTGTATCAAAGCTGATGTCATTGTTTGGATTAACATCAAGCAGATAGAAAACACCATCACGCAGTCTGAGATCGAACCTGGCATAGTCATTGCAGCCAAAGCCCTTCCATGCAGCCAGCACCTTCTCCTTGAGACCTCTTGACAGATGCCCGTCCAGGGGAGCAGGGATAAGCGTTTCAATCTTCTCATAATGCTCTGAGCCGGGAATGAATTTGGAATCATAAGTGCAGAGCCTCTCCCCCGGTTCAGTGAATGCTGAGAAGTCCATCTCAGCCACCGGCAATATCTCGGGTGGGTTGTTGTTCCAGACAGAGACATGAAACTCACGGCCATCAATAAAATCTTCAACCATGGCCGGCTGATTCAGCTCTTTGTTCACCAGCATTATCTGTTCCCTGAGCGAATTGGTGTCAAATACAACTGACTTATCAGTAATTGTCAGGCTGCAGTGCTCCCTGGAGGGTTTAACTATGGAGGGAAATAGAGTCCAGCTGTCAGCCTCTTCCAGTGTGAGCACTGCTCCTTCAGGCACTGGTATGCCGAGGCTGATTATCCGTTCCTTGGTCTTCTGCTTGTCATAGCTCAGGCCTATCACCTCAGGCCCGTTCCCGGTATAGGTAAAGCCCCTGTCTGAAAGAATCTCCGTCACTGTTTTTTCGCTGTACGGGATGCCCGGGAGAGCTTCACACAGATTGAAAACAATGGTGTCTTCAGGTGATTGTTTCTCAAGTATGCGTTCAAGATGGGGATCACTCAACTCCTCGAGGTATGTCTCAAACCCTTCTTTTGCCAGCGCCTCAGCCAAAACAGTGTTGGAGTTCCGGGTATCATTTATCTCAGTTGCATCCCAGTTGTGATCAATGTTATATATGACAAGAACCTTCAAGAAAAAGAGTTTGCCACGAAACTAAAAGATTTTTTGAAAAATGTCTGATATATGATATTATTTGTCTGAAAAAACGTTGTTTTTCCTCAGAAGTTATCTGTGGGGAATATTTGTTTCTTAAGGCATAGTATTGCTGATGAAAGATTTATTCACGGGTTCAGTTGAGTAACGTTTTTTCCGACAGCCACTCTCATCAGCTTCCTGAGTGGTTATCCTTTCTTTCTTTGTCTGTAATTCAAGGGAGAAACGCTCATCGTTTTCTTGAACACCCGAGAGAAATAGAACTGATCCTCAAAGTCAAGTTGAGAGGATATTTCCTTGATACTCAGCGTTGAAAAATCAAGAAGCCGGCAGGCATTCTGAATCCTGAGGTCATTAAAATATTCCATCGGAGTCCGCATTGTCTTACGCTTGAAAATCAGGGAAAACTGCGATACTGAAAGACCGCAGTGACCTGCCATGTCGGCCAGTGAGATACGTTTGTCAATATGATTTTGCATATAGATGATGCTCTTCTCAATTATATCATTTTGCCTGAATGACCGTATTCTTTCAAACTGGGTGATGTATTTGAACGATCCAAGAAGGTACCAGAGGCAAACCGAGGAATATTCAAGGTTCTCAGCACTGTATCCCATCATCAGGGTTTGAATGATCTCATCGAATAACCTGGTCCTTCGGTCATTTCTGCTGTTTTCATCCGAGCTCAGGTCATATACCTGAAAATCCTTACTGAAAAAACTCTCTGAATTTTCTCCTGTGAAATGTACCCAGTAAATTGTCCATGGCTCAGTTTCATCAGCCCAATAAGCGTGAGGCGATGAAGCCGGAATTATAAAGAACTGGTTTTTCCCGACTTTTTTCCTCCAGGAACCGGTTTCAATCGTGCCGCAGCCATCAATGCAATAAATCAGAATATTTTGCTCGCAACCGGAATCCCTTTTCCTGTAGTGATATTGTGCAGTCGGGTAAAAACCTATGTCGGTAACAAACAGCAATCTTGTTAACAGACTTGTACGCATCTCGTTCTGAACTATCTGAGGTAAGACTACTGCTTTCTGATCCTTGAATCCCTCACGCTTTCGCAACATGACTAGTTTTTCAGCAATTATAAGAAGATAATCCATATTTATCAATTTATTATCCATTTATCCGGCATGGGAAAGAGTTATTTTCGTATCACATACAGGTGTATAGTCAAAGTAATCTGACAAAGCATAAAATATATGTTAACCAATCCATTTATATTATGGTTGCTGTTTGGAAGGAAGAAGTGGTAATTCCGACATACGAGATCAGTGAAGCGGAGAAGAGTCCCATGTTCCTTGAAAAGCGAGTTTATCAGGGAAGCAGTGGTGTTGTTTACCCATACCCGGTAGTTGAGAAGATATCTGATACAGCTGTAAATAAGACTTATACGGCCCTATTTATCGAAAACGAATACATTAAGGTAATGATTCTGCCTGAGTTGGGCGGAAGAGTTCAGATGGCATGGGATAAGATCAGTAAACGTCATTTCATATATTATAATAATGTCATCAAGCCCGCTCTTGTTGGCCTGACAGGTCCCTGGATATCAGGAGGCATTGAGATAAACTGGCCGCAGCATCATCGCCCCAGCACCTTCCTCCCCGTTGATTATACTATTGAATCTCTTGAAGATGGCGGTGCCACAGTCTGGGTCAGTGAGAGAGAGCGGATGTTCCATCAGAAAGGAATGGCAGGGTTCACACTTCGCCCCGGAAAAGCATACCTGGAACTTCGCGGTCAGTTGTTTAATCCCACACCTTTGCCACAGACTTTCCTGTGGTGGGCAAACCCGGCTGTTTACGTCAATGATCATTACCAGAGTGTCTTCCCGCCTGACGTGAATGCAGTGTATGATCACGGACGGAGGGATGTATCCACCTTCCCTATTGCCACCGGTATATATTATAAGGTTGATTATTCAGCAGGAGTAGATATATCACGGTACAAGAACATCCCGGTCCCCACATCGTATATGGCTGTAAGCTCAAGATATGATTTCGTGGGCGGTTATGAAAATGACACCAGGGCAGGAATGATCCATGTAGCTGATCACCATATATCACCAGGAAAAAAACAATGGACCTGGGGCTGTGGCGATTTCGGGAAGGCATGGGACAGGAACCTCACTGACAGTGACGGTCCGTATATAGAGCTGATGACGGGTGTTTACTGTGACAACCAGCCTGACTTTTCATGGCTGCAACCCTATGAGGAAAAAACTTTCGTACAGTATTTTATCCCTTACAGAGAACTGGGCATTATCAAGAATGCCTGCCGTGATGTTCTGCTTAACTACGAACCTTTCGATGATTTCGCAATCCTTAAACTCTTCGCTACTTCCAGGCTGGAGATAACACTCAATATTACCTCCGGTGAAGGAGAAATATATAGTGAAGAAGTGGTAGTTTCTCCTGAAAACATCCTGGAAAGAAGAATTGAAAGCGTCACCCGGGATACAGTTTATTACATTAAGGTATTAAACAAAAACGGATTGCCCCTCCTATGCTGGGATACTTCCCCTGAACCCGACAGGGAAGTCCCCATGCCGGCAAAACCGGCTCTTCAGCCGGATGAAATCGAAAGTAATGAGCAGTTGTTTCTTACAGGTCATCATATTGAGCAGTACAGACATGCCACATTCCTGGCAACTGATTACTATCTTGAAGCACTCAGGCGTGATTCTTCAGATATACGCTGCAACAACGCGATGGGATTATGGCTGATACGCAAAGGAAAGTTCAGTGAGGCGGAAACATACCTCCGGAAAGCGATTGCCACGCTTACCGAGCGTAATCCAAATCCTTACGACGGCGAACCATGGTTCAACCTGGGGCAATCATTGAAGTACCAGGGTAAGTATTCAGAGGCTTACGGGGCTTTTTACAAATCATGCTGGAACGGTGCATGGCAGGGAGCCGGTTATCTTGAACTGGCAATGATTTCAACTATGAATGGCGACTTCGATAAGGCACTGGGTGAACTTGAAATGTCTCTTTCAAGGAACTGGCATAACATTATTGCCAGGCACCTGAAATGCGCGCTGCTCAGAAAAACAGGAAGAATAATCCAAGCCAGGGAAGTGATTGATGAATCATTGGGTCAGGACAGGTTCAATACGGGATGCTTGTTTGAGGTCTGGCTTATCAGCCAGAATTCTTCTGATCTTGAGGCTTTTCTATCAATCACAAGAAAGGAGAGTCACAACCTTGAGGAACTGGCCCTTGATTACCTTTCCGCCGGGCTTTATGATGAGTGTATAGCCGTGTTAAAGACAGCAGTGAAATTTTGCAGCTTCATTTCTCCGATGGTCTGGTATTATATGGGATATGCACAGAAAATGTCCGGGAATTGCAGTGAAGCTGAAAAATCATGGATTAATGCAGCGGAAGTGAGCCCAGATTACTGCTTCCCCAACAGGCTTGAAGCTATTATTGTCCTTCAGGAAGCGCTGAAGGTGAATCCGGATGATCCGAAGGCCTGTTATTACCTTGGAAACATCTGGTATGACAAGCGACAGTACACGGAGGCAATAGAATGCTGGGAAAATTCGGTCCGTATAGACGATACCTTCCCGGTAGTCCTGCGTAATCTTTCAATTGCCCGATATAACAAGCAAAACCGGAAGGCAGATGCTGTACGGTTGCTGGAAAAGGCATTTGAAGCTGACACCTCAAACGCCCGTATCCTGATGGAGCTTGATCAACTCTACAAACGAATAAACCGGCCGCACTCAGAAAGGCTTTCATTCCTTGAAGAACATATACCTTTAATCCTGCAGCGTGATGACCTGTACCTTGAGCTGTGTACTCTCCTGAATCAGACTGGCAGGTACCGGGAAGCCCTGAACATGATTACCTCCCGCAAGTTTCACCCCTGGGAAGGAGGAGAAGGAAAGGTGCCGGCACAATACCAGCTGGCATGCACGGAACTGGCACAAATGGCACTGGAAGAGCAAAGGTATGATGAAGCTATAAATTTATTGAATAGATGCCTTATCTATCCTGAAAACATTGGAGAGGGGAAGCTTGCCGGCGCCCGGGAAAATGATTTTCATTATTTCCTTGGATGTGCCTGGCATGGTAAGGGTGATGATGAAAAAGCCAGTATGTTTTTTGAAAAAGCCAGTACCGGAACAACTGATCCGACTGATGCCGTATATTATAATGATCAGAAACCTGATAAAATCTACTACCAGGGACTTGCACTCAAAAGACTTGGACAGGAAACTGAAGCAGAGGAAATTTTCAAAAAACTGACTGATTACGGTTTCCGACACATCAGTGACGAGGTCAGGATAGACTATTTCGCCGTTTCACTTCCTGATATGCTTATATGGGATTATGACCCGAAACAGAGAAACATCATCCATTGCCAGTATCTTATTGGTCTCGGACTTCTGGGGCTCGGAGAAAATGAAGCTGCAGCTGAATGGCTTGAAAAAGCATTTAACTCTGACAACAACCACCAGGGAGCACAATGCCATCTGAAAATTATTAAAAAGCACAATTGATAAACAAAAAACCCCAGTAATTATGAGAACATTACCGGTTATCAGAACCCTTCTCTTCCATACGATACTATTAATGGCATCGTGCGAGAAGAAAACCTATCTTCCGGCAGGTTTGTCCGTCAAGAACAGCAGTGAAATTAAAACCTTGCAGTAGGTGCTCCCTTTACAATGGACTTTTGTAAAAAAATAAACGCGGACCATTACTCTCCGGACCCGCAGGGTGCGGTAAACTATTTAAACTCTTTGACTCAATGAAAGCCTCAGTTAAACTTAACTGGCCCTTCTTACTTGGAATCACCCTGGTGTCTGCAATGGGTGGATTGCTGTTCGGTTACGATTGGGTGGTGATAGGAGGTGCCAAACCATTCTATGAACCGTTCTTTGGTATTTCAGAAAATCCGGCAATGCAGGGATGGGCAATGAGCTGCGCACTTCTTGGCTGTCTGGCCGGCGCTGTTCTTTCAGGATGGCTCAGCGACAGGTTCGGCAGAAAGCGCCTCCTCATATTATCAGCTTTCCTCTTTATTGCAGCATCCCTTGGTACAGGCATGGCAGACAACTTCAACTCCTTTATTGCATTCAGAATACTCGGAGGGATTGGTATTGGCCTAGCATCAAACCTCTCGCCTATGTATATCGCAGAGATAACACCTTCAAGCGTCAGGGGAGCATTTGTCTCAATTAACCAGTTAACAATTGTGACAGGGATACTTGCTGCACAACTGATTAACTGGCAGATAGCTCAACCGGTTGCACCAGATGCAAGTGCCTCTGATATACTCAATTCCTGGAACGGGCAGACAGGCTGGCGGTGGATGTTCTATGCCTGTGCTGTCCCTTCCATACTCTTTTTTATACTGATGTGGTTTATACCCGAAAGCCCAAGATGGCTTGCAAAAAATAGTGATAATCATAAACGGGTATTCAGAATCCTCGGGAAGGTCGGAGGCAGTACCTATGCTGAACAGGAGCTGAGCGCAATTGTAGCGACATTGGATGTAAAAACAGAAAACCCCATCCAAACTATTCTTAGACAGAAAGGTATAGTAAAACTCCTTGTTATTGGGATTGTGATTGCTGTGTTCCAGCAATGGTGTGGAATCAATGTCATCTTCAATTATGCCCAGGAGATATTCTCAAATGCAGGATATGGAGTCTCTGACATAATGTTCAATATTGTAATTACCGGCAGTGTCAACCTGGTTTTCACCCTGGTGGGAATGTTCACTGTCGACAAACTTGGCAGAAAAGCACTCATGCTACTTGGCGCGGGCGGACTAGCCCTGAATTTTCTTACCCTTGGCACCATGTACTTCCTGGAACTTAAAGGATTACCAATGCTAATAATGGTTGTACTTGCAGTGGCAACATATGGCATGTCACTGGCTCCTGTAACCTGGGTAATCCTTTCAGAAATCTTCCCAAACAGGATACGCGGTTTTGCCATGTCAGTCGCCACCTTCTCACTGTGGACCGCATGCTTTGTGCTGACTTACACGTTCCCGCTTCTGAATCACTCACTTAAAGCATCCGGAACATTCTGGCTTTATGGTGTGATCTGTGTTCTCGGATTCCTTTTCATCAAAAGGAAGCTACCCGAAACCAAAGGAAAAAGCCTTGAGGAAATTGAGCATGAACTGATAAAGTGATCTGGTTATTAATCCCCGGCTTGATTCCCTGAAGACATTTGGATAAATTGTTGACTTTGTACCGAGTCTTCCGGGTTAGGTTACCTGCTCTTTTTGAGATTAATACCCAGGCGGATCTTATCAGACTCTGTGAATTATTTGCCCCTCCAGAGGTTGGGCAGGAACTGATAATAGAGCAGGTGCCGCCAGGTAGACCAGTCGTGCCCGCCATGACCACCCGTATAATAGTGGTGTTTGATGTTGTGTTTTACAAGGGCTTCATGCAGAGCCAGGCATCTTTGCCCCATAAAACCATTTGCCTCCTCAGTGCCCTGGCCAACAAAAAGGTAATCAACCTTTTCGTTTACTTTCGGATCATTCAGGAAGTGTGCCAGCGACGTTTCCGCATTTATATCCCCGGCACTCAGGATGCCGAAACTGGCAAACAGGTCAAGCGAACGAAAACCGATAAACATACTGTGCCGGCCTCCCATTGACAAACCCGATATGGCCCGGCCTTTTGGTGACCGGATCGTGCTGTATGCTTTATCAACCAGCGGGATTACATGGTTCCGGAGTTCCTTTTCAAAAATATCGAAGGTGAGTTCGGTATGCCTGGGATGATTCCGGTGAATTATCTGATTGTTGGGAATGGCAATAATCATCGGCACAGCTTTCCCTTCCGCCAGCAGGTTGTCAAGAATAAAATTCGCCCGTCCGTCATAAATCCAGTTCGACGGGAGTTCACCACTTCCGCCCAGCAGATAGAGAACCGGGTATTTCTTCTTCGGATTGTAGCCTGGAGGAGTGTAAACATAGAGTTCGCGTTCACCGCCAGTTACTTCCGAATAATATACATGGCGTGTCACTGTTCCGTGAGGAACGTTCCGGGCATCGTAATATGCCGGCCAGTCGCCATGCACAATCAGCTCACTGTAAGGCGGCATGGCTGTAAAAGCAGCATAAGTATTATTCGGGTCAGCAATCTGAACGCCATCTACATTGAAATGGTAGGCATACATATCCGGTTTGAGCGGCCCTATCGTGAGCGTCCAGACACCATCGTCACCCTTTGTAAAAGGAATAGGTTCCCTGCCAAGGTTATTGGCTGTGTGGATTGCCTCGACCGGCAGAACAACCTTCTGCGCATTGGGCGCTTTCAACCGGAAAGTAACCATATTGTCGTCGCGCACCTCGGGCGAGTTTACAGAGGCACTGAACGGTACAAGGTTCTCTGTATTCTTCTGCGGATTGTAATCGAGATTCACGTTAGCCTGCTGCGCCCATGATCCGGGCGGTATTAACAAAGCTAACCCGGCGATCAAAATCAAATGCTTCATCATAATACAATTTTGAATTTAAAGGTATGATGTAACCCACATGACTGACAATTACATAAATATGTGCTTGTGTATCTGATAAATGCAGGTTTCATATCTGTTTTTTAATCAATAGTTCGGTATATTATAAAAATAATTACTCATAACTACCTAAAATATCACGATTAATCATCTTTTTTAATATGAACACTCTAATTAACTGATTATAAATCCATTAATAAATACTTGCCGATCTGTCATTCAATATTATCCGGTTATCATTTCAGCCCGCTGTTCTTTATGCGGAAATAGTCGAAAGAGACATCAAAGGGCGTGTCTGGTTTTGTTGTATCAGAATCAAACCAGAAGGTACTTTTCATATATTGAGCTACTGTGCCATCGCATACGATCAGGCCTGCCCTGATGTCCTTCAGCAACAAACTGGCCGTTCCAAGCAACTCCCAATTTGTGCCGTCAAGTAAATAATAAGCCGTATAGATACTTCCTCTTTTCTCCAGCTTAAGACTCAATGCATTGTCACCTGTGACTTCATTTCTGAGGTTGAAGGTTGCCAGTGATTTTGCGATGCCGTTTTCTTCCATAACCAGGTCGATTGTGCCGGGTTGCACGCCCCTGACACTGGTAGTTTTGACCACAGCCCTGAACATCAGCTTCACAAAATTATCATCGTCCTGGTAAGCCAGGATTCCGGCATTTTCCGGCTGTGACGGTGATCTGGAACATACCAGACGGGTTTCGATTGTCCAGTCGTTGTTGGCGCTTTGCAGCAATATATTTCGCGCATTGTTGGTAGACTCCAGGACACCTCCCGGTTCACCTGTGATTGTCAGTGAGCCTGGTTTTACGGACAGACTCCGGGTTGATTTGTTTTCGCGAACCCATTTCCACCGGGGGTCAACCGTACCGCCATTGAATTCATCGCTTACTGATTCCGTATCAAAATTCAGGTAGTAGACATTCTTTTCAAGGGTGACATTATCAATCAATTGCACTGTGGCAGTTCCCGGTATTGCCCTGGCCTGTTCAATCTCAACCGAAACTCCGCTGCTCGGAGCTTCAGCTTTCACTACGGGAATTTTCGAATTGCTTTTCAGGAGGTAACTGTACGCCTTTACCTCTTTATCGAATCCCGGAATTTTTTTCCCGTTAACTGTAACCGATCCGGGATTCAGGTCCGGCATAACCTTTACCGGGTAGCTGTTTGAAACGGTTGTCCCGTCAATTGTCACATAAGCGAAAATGGATGCCACACCCACGCCTGTAGCTGTTACCCTGCCCTTTTCATCGACAGCGGCTACACCAGGATTGTTGCTTTTGAAGGTAATCCCTGCTTTTGTGATGTCATAGAAACTGTCGTCAGACATGCTGGCAGTAACACTTGTCTGCACAACATCTCCCGGCCTTAGCACCACCCTGTCGCACCCAGCCACAACAGTTGTCAATACCGGTTTGTAGGTACCGCTCATCCGTGCCTCCACCTCTCCTTTTATGTCACGTGATGATGCGCCAATTTCAAAAATATACCTGCCCGGATCGAAAGTAATCTTCCCCTTTTCCGAATCCCAGAACCAAAGGTCTTCACAGTTGATATCTATTGTTACTGTTTTTACCTGTCCGCGGGGGATCATCACC
>Ga0302245_1002097_pt1 | contig 12093 bp, 11 predicted proteins | sample AAG_UR_Thr_MG_FD_193512 | JGI IMG/M metagenome (GOLD analysis project Ga0302245, IMG submission 193512) | Enriched activated sludge microbial communities from anaerobic digester in WTTP, New Holstein, Wisconsin, United States - AAG_UR_Thr | ecosystem: Engineered > Bioreactor > Anaerobic >... | reverse complement strand
CGCCAGTATCAAAAAGATAAAAGGAATAAACTGGAAAAAGAAAGATGCCAGGTTTCCTGTAAAAGCCTTAATATGCTATTATAGTATAGTTCAAGGCACTTTATTGTCAATATTTTTGCATTTTTCATGGGGGGACATCTTATGAATGTAAAAATTTTGGGAGCTGCAGGAAATGTCACAGGATCCAAGTTTCTCGTTGACTCCGGAAGGTCAAGGGTAATGGTAGACTGCGGTATATACCAGGAAAGGGAGTTGAAAGGAAGAAACTGGGACAATTTTCCCGTTGAACCGTCATCCATAGACAGCCTTGTTCTGACCCATGCTCACCTTGATCATTGCGGTTACCTGCCGAGACTGGTGAAGAACGGATTCAAGGGTAAGATATTCTGCACAATGCCGACAACCGAAATAGTGAAGATAACCCTTCTTGATTCAGGCAAGATACAGGAAGAAGATGCCCTGAAGAAACAGAGAAGGCATGAGAGAGAAGGACGAAAGGGTAAACCCGTCACTCCACTCTATACAGCCGAAGACGCCGAAGCTGTCTTTCCCCTTCTCGAAGGATTTGACTACGGTGAAAAAGTTGAGGTTTCAGACGGCGTGTCCGTATCTTTTCACGATGCGGGCCATATCCTTGGAGCCTCTATGATTGAGATGGACATTAAGGAGGGCGGCGGTTCGAAAAAGCTGGTTTTTTCCGGAGACATAGGCAGGTGGGACAAGCCCATACTCAACGATCCTTCTCTTTTTGAAGAAGCCGATACCGTTTTCGTGGAATCAACTTACGGTAACAGGGTTCATGAGACGGAAGAAGAGGCTGGCGCCAGACTGGGAGAGATTATCAATGCCACCATAGAGAGAGGGGGCAATGTGGTTATTCCCACTTTTGCCATTGAAAGGACTCAGGAACTCCTGTTTTTCCTCAGCAGGCTTTTAAAGGAGAATGTCATACACCATATCATGGTTTTCGTGGACAGCCCCATGGCCATAAACGTAACAGATGTGTTCAAGAAATACCCGGCTTATCTTGACAGTGAGACCAGGTCTCTCATGGATAGGGGGGAGTCTCCGTTTGAATTTGCAATGCTTAACCTGACAAGGACAAGCGACGAATCCAAGGCAATAAACTATATAAAAGGTTCCTCTGTGATCATGGCTGGTTCAGGAATGTGCACCGGAGGCAGGATCAAGCATCACCTCGTGGCCAATATAACGCGGCCCGAATCTACCGTGGCGTTTGTTGGATACCAGGCAAAAGGGACGCTCGGAAGGGAAATCCTGTCAAAACCCGAGAAGGTAAGGATCCTTGGAGAGGAGTTCCCCGTGAGGGCAGCCATTGAGAACATAGGGGGATTTTCCGCGCACGCTGACAGGAACGGCCTGCTGAAATGGCTCGGCGGCTTCAGTAAGCCCCCTTCCCGGGTGGTAGTCATACACGGCGAAGAAGAAGCATCTGCAGAATTCGCTTCACTTCTCAGGGGACGGATGAAAAGCGAAATCCTTACCCCTTCTTACCTTGACGAGATCCAGGTTTAAACCGTGAGTATCCTGCCGGTCTTGTACGACGAGTATGCTTTTTCTGTCACTTCCATTATATGGAGAGAATTGTCCAACCCGTTTATTCCCGGTTCTTTTTTCTCAAGGACAGAATTGGCGAAATATTCGCATTCCGCAGTGTACGGGTTTACCTGGTCAAAGCCTATGTCTGAGAACGAAAGAGCCTCGTCCTTGCTTTGGATTGCATCGTAGCCGGCCGCATCTTTCTTGAAGATGCCCTCCAGTTTTCCTCCGGATCCCTGGCCGATGGTTCCCTCCGCAAGCAGGCTTCCCATGGAACCGTAGATTTCAAGCCTTGTCTTTGAGGCTTCGTCCGGAATGCAGAAGAATGCGTCAACCGTTGCCTGCGTCCCGGATGAGAATTCCAACAGGGTCGTTGATGAATCCTCGGACTTGTAATCTTGCACCTGCCTTCCTGTGAGGGCGGCCACCTTGCTTATCCCTGATCCGCAGATATATTCGAGCAGGTCGTAAAGGTGGGTTGCCATGTCTATAAGGGCTCCACCGCCTCCCTTGCCCGGATCCTGCCTCCATGCTCCGGCTATCGGAGGGTACCAGCACGAAAGTTGCGCCCTCATGTATACGATTCTGCCTATCTTTCCGCTTTCCACAAGGTTCTTTATCTTCCTGTGGGCCCCGTGGAACTTCATCATGTATCCTTCCTGGAAGATAATCCCGTTATGCCTGCAAATCCTGGCTGCTTCGGCAGCTTCTGCCGGGTTTCCTGTTATGGGTTTTTCGCACAGTATGTGTTTTCCTTTCTCTGCCGCCGCCCTTATGTGCTCCAGATGAAGGTTCACGGGTGTTGCAATGTAGACGGCTTCCACTTCGGGATCTTCAAGAAGGTCTTTTTCCCTGGTGTAATATCGTGCTATCTTGAACTCGCCGGCTATCTTTTCAATATTCGCTATATCCATGACTGCGGAGAGTTGAATGTTTTTTGCCTGCATCATTCCCGGTATGGTTCTCCTGTAAGCGATCCCTCCGGCTCCAAGGACTCCCATGTTAACCTTTCTCATTTAATTCCTCCCTTGCGGATCTTTGACATGATTAAATCTCTTTCTTTCAGCTTGATTCCAGTACGGAAGAAATGGCAAAGTCCGGCCGTCCGCAGTTTGAGGGTTGAGGACGGCCGGATGCTTTTTTAAGATACCCTTTACTTCATGTATGCTTCAGCAACCTTTTTGAATGCTCTTACAGCCATTTCCATGTGCTTCTCTTCGTAAACCGGATGGGTGAAGAAAGACATCGTTCTATCCGAAAGCCACTTTGCCTTCTTGCATTCCACTTTGGAATAATCTATCTGCCTTGCGTTGGGATCGTTGAATGGATACTTGAGGCCGCCGAAACCGTTCTTCTGCGTATAGGCCTCTTCCTTGTACATCTCGGGCCACTGTACACCGTAAACGGGGATGCCTTCCGCTTCCACGGCGGCGACGAACTGCTTGACGGTTACCTTTAGCTTGTCAGGGGAGAGAACGAAGGGAGCCCACCAGTATGCGTTTTCCCTTTCGGGCGTGTCGAGAGGTCCCGATATGACGAGGGGATGGCCCTTGAGCTCTTTTGCAAGGTACCTTCCGTTCTTCCTTCTCTGTGGAAGATTCCAGTTATCAAGTCGTTCCAGCTCGCAGAGGCCTACCAGCGACTGCATCTCTGTCATCCTGTAGTTGAATCCCACCCTCTTGTGTACGTAGTAGAGCTTTTTTTCCAGTTCGAGAAGCCTCATCCTTTCCTTCACGTCGTATCCGTGGTCCCTGAATGACTGGCAGTTCCACCATAAGTCTTCGTTGTTCGTGATCACTGCCCCGCCTTCTCCGGCGGTCGTGAAATGCTTGCTTTGGCAGAAGCTGAAACATCCGACATCTCCCACCGTGCCCGTTTTCCTGCCCTTGTATACGCCTCCGAAGCATTGTGCGCAATCTTCTATGACGTAAAGGTTGTGCTTCCTGGCTATGGCAAGTATCGGATCGAGGTCGGCTACCACCCCGTAAAGGTGTACCACTATGATTGCCTTTGTCTTTTCGGTTATCTTGCTTTCTATGTCCTGCGGGTCGAGCGTGTGTGAATCTGTAACGTCTGCAAAGATCGGAAGAGCGCCTGCCTGGAGAACGCAGAAAGAGGACGCTATGAAGGAATAGGAAGGGCAGATTATCTCGTCTCCGGGGCCTATTCCAAGGCCGGCAACAGCGGTGTGAAGCGCGCTTGTTCCATTTGTGGTCGTGACCGCATATTTTGCGCCGTTCCATTTCGCCCAGGCTTTCTCGAATTCCACCCCGATATTACCGGTCCAGTAATTCACCTTGCCAGTCTTGAGGGGTTCAGAAACCATGTCTATCGATTTCTGAGAAAAGGAAGGCCACTTTGGGAAATTCTCTTTGTTTACAGGTGTTCCGCCTTCAATTGCCAGTTTTTCCATCTTTTTCTCCTTTCCCCGCTGTCCCGGGATCTTCCCATGGGGCCGGGAGCAGGGTCCTCTTTCCTAAAAAAAAGCGTTACGTCCTCTGCCTTGCTGCAGGGAACTTCTTTTTGAAAATTCCTCTATTTAAGTTACAATATATTTTCAAAAAGGTCAAGTTCAGCCCGTTTCATATTCTAAGGAGGCCCGCATGGATTTGATGAACACTTTGAAGGGATCTCTGCTGGAGGGTTTCTTCCCTGCCGGCTGGGATCTGAAGAAGATAGATGAATGCTGCAGCAATAAACCCGAACAGGTATCGGAACGGCAGAAGTGGTGGAACAAGGGGTTCGAACCTGTCAAATGCGACTCTCTTGAAGAATTCAATGCAAAGATGGGACATGAGATTGCGTTTGAAATACGGAGAGCGAAGGAAGACGGCAAAAAACTGGCACTCATTCTTCCTGTCGGCCCGATGGGCATGTATAAGTGGGTAATATATTTCCTCCAGGAGTGGAACGTAGACTGCAGCCATGTTTACGGGTTCAATATGGACGAATGGAGCGACAGGGAAGGGAATACCCTGCCTCCGACTAATACGGGGGCTTTCCAGAATGCCATGGAAGGAGCTTTCTACGGGCCGCTCGGCAAGCTTACAATTCCCAAAAAGCAGAGGTTTTTCGCCACCAGGAAGATGCTGCCCGATTATCCGGGCATGATTGGTAGCCTCAGGGGAGAGGGGGCCAGGCTTATTGTGATATTCGGCATTGGAAGGGTTTTTCACATAGCTTTCTGGGAACCCCATTTTGCGGCGGAGTTTTCTTCAAAAGAAGAATGGGCAAGGCAGGATTACCGGTTGGGGGCAAGGCTTCATCCTTTGACCATTGAACAGAATGCAATAACAAGTTTCAAGAGCCGCACTACCCTGGTTCCCTGTTTCGCCAATACCATAGGACCGGGCATATTCCTGAAGGCTGACAGGATCATCGGAGGGGCGGATGGGACTCTCGGAAGGGGGATGATGTGGCAGGGTTTGAGCCTCTGGGTTACCCTGAGGTACGGGCCTGACATATGGGTCCCGAGCAGCTTCATGCCTCAAATGCCTGGCAGGCTCTTCTTTTTGAAAGAGCTTGCTGGTCCTCTCGTGGCCGAATGCAACTGAAGGCGGGAACATAAATATTCTATTCAGGATTTCATTTTTCCATCCTGTTCAGAATTTAAAGGTGAGATCTCCGGGCAGATACGTCTCAGGATGACAAAAAAAGAGGAGGGGGATAATAATGAGAATACTGGCTGTGGGAGCGCATCCCGACGATATAGAGATCCTGTGCGGAGGCACGCTTGCAAAATATTCGAAGAACGGCCACAAGGTCTTCATGGCTTTTCTATGCAGCGGGTGCCTCGGGGGCAAGGATATTAAGCCGGAAGAGCTTGCGCAGATAAGAGCGCGGGAGGCCGCGAACTCTGCGAAGATTATCGGCGCGGTAAGTCTTGGTCCCATAGCGGGAGACCTTGACCTGTATCCCACCAGGGAGATGAGAACCAAGGTGGTAGACATCATAAGGCAGGCAAAGCCCGACCTTATCATTACCCACAGCACGGAAGATTACATGCCCGACCATGTTATCACGGGCCAGATAGTTTTTGACGCCGCTTTTACGGCGACTCTGCCTCTTTACGGGACATCTTACCCCGCCCACGAGAAAATCACGCCCATCTACCAGATGGACACGGTTACAGGGATGCGTTTCGATCCTGAAGTTTACGTTGATATTACCGATTTTTACGAGACCAAGAAGAAGATGTTCCTCTCCCACGAGAGCCAGTATAAATGGATCCAGGGTCACCACCAGTCAGATCCTTCAAACCTAATAGAGAGGATGGCCGGATTCAGGGGGCTTCAGTGCGGGGTTGTGTATGCGGAGGCTTTCAGGAAGGTAAAAGTCTGGGGCAGGGTGTTCCCTGACAATCTTCTTCCATGAAACCGATTGAATCAAGTACGTGGTTCCACTGTCCGGCGGCAGGGCGTGCCTATTTCTCGTTCTTCAGCTTTTTTATCCTGTCCCTGTAGTACATGGCTTCTTCGAAATCAAGCTTTTTTGCCGCCGAGGTCATCTTTTTTTCAAGCCTGTTCAGTGTCTGGAACAGGTCTTTGCCGTAGAACGATTCGTCGTTCCCGATTGAAACGGCGTCCCTGGTATCTTTCTTTCCCCCTATGATTTCGGTCACGCTCCGGTAGATGGGTTTTTCAATGGAACGGGGGGTAATCCCGTGAGCCGTGTTATATTTCATCTGCCTCTTCCTGCGCCTTTCAGTCTCGCTTATAGCGGTATTCATGGAATCCGTAATCCTGTCGGCGTACATGACAACCTCTCCTTCAACGCTTCTTGCGGCCCTGCCGGATATCTGTATCAGAGAGGTCGCAGACCTCAGGAATCCTTCCTTATCGGCGTCAAGGATTGCCACAAGGCTGACCTCCGGCAGGTCAAGACCCTCTCTCAGAAGGTTTATCCCCACCAGGACGTCGAATTTCGCTTCCCTGAGTTTCTGGAGTATGTCGACCCTTTCAAGGGTATCTATCTCATAGTGAAGGTAATGGACCTTTATGTTGAAACCTTTCAGGTAGTCGGCAATCTCTTCCGCGAGGTTTTTGCTGATGGTTATTACAAGGACTCTCTGCTTCTTATCTATCCTGCTCCTTATCCTTGAGAGAAGGTCGTCTATCTGGTTGGCGGAAGGGCGTACAGTTATGGGAGGATCGATGAGACCGGTAGGCCTTATGATCTGTTCGGACACGAGCTTTGAGGATAACCCTATCCTGCTTACCCTGCATTTTTCCATCTCGTACCTGCCCGGGGTAGCGGATACGTATACAACCTGTTTCGCGAGACTGTCAAATTCTTCGAAAATCAGGGGCCTGTTATCCATGGCTGACGGCAGTCTGAATCCGAAATCCACAAGGGTCTCCTTCCTGGACCTGTCCCCGTAGTACATGCCTTTCAGCTGGGGCACCGTAACGTGGGATTCATCTATGAAGACGAGGTAGTCTTTCGGAAAATAATCGAGGAGAACATCCGGTCTTTCTCCGGTTTTTCTTCCGGCCAGATGCCTGCTGTAGTTCTCTATCCCGTGGCAATACCCCAGTTCTTCAAGCATTTCAAGGTCGTTAAGGGTGCGCATTTCGATTCTTTCGGCTTCAAGGGGTTTCTTCAGATCCTTGAAATACTTAATCCTTTCTTCAAGTTCTTCCCTTATGTTCTCCCTTGCCTTCTTCATCTTTTCCGGGGGCGTAACGAAGTGTTTTGCCGGGTATATGAAGATCTCTTTTTCTTCCGATATGGCCTTGCCTGTGAGCGGATCGAATTTTTCTATCCTGACAACCCTGTCTCCCAACATGCCTATCCTGAATGCTATCTCCTCGTATGCAGGGATAACCTCCACCGTGCTGCCCCTGACCCTGAATCTCCCTCTGGAGAGCTCGAACTCGTTCCTTTCGTATTGAATCGCCACGAGCTTTCTAAGGAGGTCTTTTCTGCCGGCATCCTGTCCCGCGACGACATGTATCATCATCGATCTGTGGTCTTCGGGGCTTCCTATCGGGTATATGCAGGAGACGCTTGCAACCACTATGACATCCCTTGAGGAGAGGATCGAGCTTGTTGCGGCAAGTCTCAGCCTGTCTATATCCTGGTTGATCGAGGCGTCTTTCTCGATATATGTATCGGTGGATGGTATGTAGGCCTCAGGTTGGTAGTAGTCGTAATAGCTCACGAAATACCTTACCCTGTTTTCCGGGAAGAACTCCCTGAATTCGCTATACAGCTGTGCCGCAAGGGTCTTGTTGTGGGATATCACGAGAGCGGGGCGGTTGACCGCCTCTATGACATTGGCCATGGTGAAAGTCTTGCCGCTCCCCGTGACCCCGAGAAGGATCTGTTCTCTTTCTCCCGCGGCAAGGTTCGAGATAATTTTTTTTATGGCCTGCGGCTGGTCGCCTGAAGGCCTGTAACCGGATGTCAGTTTGAAAGTGTCCATAGATTTATTTTACCCTGTTTCTCACGGGTAATTCAGAAAGGCCCATTCAATTTCTCATCCTGCCCTTCCATGCTGTTGCGGAACGAGATCTCAGGCAGGTGCTTTTCAAGGTAATACTTTGCCTCTTCGTAAGTGTCGCTGTACGGGTAGAAGAGGACTATCTGCAGGAACGCATACCTGGCCTTTTGGTAGTCTTCCTTCTCCATGAGGATCTTGCCTATTGCAAGAAGGGCGTTATCGGCAAGTTTGCTGAAATTGAAAGAGAGGATGAAATTCCTGAAAGCGATGTATGCCTTCTCCTTTTCTCCGCTCCTGTAGAGGGTCTCGGCAACTGCATACTGGGCTTTTTCCGGCAGTACGATCTCAGGGTATTTTTCAATGATATCCCCGTAATGCCTGGATGCGAGGTCCCTGTTGCGTTCCAGGTTGGAGATAATAATACTTTTTGCTGTCTCTATCTCCCCGTATTCCTCCATCGTTCTGGTCACGTAATTCCTGCTGCCGAGGAGGTTATACAGGACATTTTCCCCAAGCCTGACGTTTTCTCTGAACCGGGCTTCCCTGTACAGCTTTGTGCCAAGGCCGATGACGACTCCGAAAAGGAACCCGGCAAAGTGTGCGCCGAAGGCAACAGAACTGATCGTGATTCCCCTGGCGACGAGAAAGGTTGAGAAAGCCTGCTGTACGAACCAGAGCAGAAGCCATACCGCCGCATAAAGTTTGAATTCACCGAACCTTATGAAGAAAATGAAAAGCCATACGAAATACTTGAATGTAATCCTGCTTTTGGGAAATAGTACCGCATAGGCTCCAAGAACGCCTGCTATCGCTCCTGAGGCTCCTATTGTCGGTATGCCGGCGGCTTCCCCGGGTACCAGCGCGGAGTATAGAAGCATTGAGAAGATCCCTGCGGAGAGATAGAAAAGCAGGAATGGAAGCTTGTTCCACCTGTCTTCAATATTGTTTCCCAGCAGCCAGAGATACCACATGTTGAAGGCAAGATGCATTATACTCCCGTGAAGGAACATTGAGGTGAAGAGTGTACGGACAGAGAAATTCGAAGGAATGAAACCGTACTTCATCACGAGTCCCTGGTAATCGCTGTTTCCCGCGTTTAAAAGGAAGACCAGGACATTGACGATGATGATTGAAAGGACAACAAACGGGAACCTCTTTACCCTGAACTCGTCCCGCAGGGGGAAGAAGAAAAACATTATAGTTTAAAAAGACCCTTGAACCCGAGAAAAACCAGGCTTACCAGCCCGGTCATTATGAAAGCTATGGGAATACCCCTGAAACTCTCGGGAAGAGGGGCGGTATCAAGTTTTTCTCTCATGGATGCAAACAGGATGATGGCCAGGCAGTATCCTGAGGAAACGCCGATTGCGAAGATGATGTTCTGCAGGAAATTAAACTTGTAGTCTATGCCGAGAAATGCTGAAGCAAGTATCACGCAGTTTGTCGTTATCAGGGGAAGGTAGATGCCGAACGCCTTGTAAAGCGCAGGGGCCTTCTTCCGGATTATTATTTCTTCAAACTGGACAAATGAAGCTATCGTCAATATGAAGGTGACTGTTCTCAGGTATTCGAGGTGAAAGGGTATCAGCAGGTAGTTGTAAACGGCCCAGCTTATGCCGCATGCCATAACCGTGACAAAGACAACGGCTATTCCCATGCCTATCGAAGACTTCATGTTAGTCGATATCCCGACGAACGAGCAGAGGCCGAGAAACTTTATCATTACAATGTTGTTGACGATGAAGGCAGACAGGAAAATGTAACCTATATTAAGTTCATTCAGCATTTCTTCTTCCCTCCGATATTGTTTTTGAGCGCCATCAGAAAACCTATCACCAAAAACGCCCCGGGGGGCATTATCATAATTAAAAACGGAACGTAATCCTTGCCGAGTACGTTAATTCCCATGAGAGTTCCCTGCCCGAGGGTTTCTCTTATAATAGCAATAATCGAAATGGCAAGGGTAAAACCGATTCCCATTCCGAGTCCGTCAAAAGCCGAGTTTATCACGTTGTTTTTTGAGGCAAATGCTTCCGCTCTCCCCAGTAATATACAGTTGACCACCATTAGCGGCAGGTATACCCCGAGGCTCTTGTGCAGCTGGGGGGAAAAGGCGGCCAGGGAGTAATCAGTAACGGTTACGAAGGTCGCTATTACAATGATGAAAACCGGTATTCTTACATGTTCTGGCACCAGTTTCCTTATGAATGACACCGTCATATTTGATCCTGTAAGTACAAAAATGAATGCCGCACCCATTCCAATAGCATCTCTAAGGGAAGAAGATACAGCGAGCAAAGGGCACAGGCCGAGCATAAGGAAAAATATCGGGTTTTCCTGCCATACGCCTTTAAGAAAACTCTCCGGTTTGAATATCCTGTTCATGGGGTCTCTCCATCGGTGTCATTTATCTGTTCCTGCAGTTTTCTTACGCTGTCTGTTACAGCCCTTGAAGATATGGTCGCTCCCGTGATCGCGTCTATGTTTCCCCGGGGAGAATCCTTTTTCAGGAAGAGGGTAGAAGAATCCCTGTTCCTGAACTGGTCGAGAAAAGAGGCTTCCGTTATCCTTGAGCCGAGACCGGGGGTCTCCTTGTGTTCGAGTATCCTTATCCCTGTTATCCTGGATTCCGAGTCTATGCCTGCCTTGACCAGTATGTTTCCTCCGTAACCGGGAGCAGTCAGATTGAATATCCTGCCAATAAATGCATCCTGGCCGTCGTAAACGGAAGTGCATTTAATCCCTTTGAAATTATCGGCGCGGAAATCATTGCCTTCCGGGAAGATCTCCCTGTTAAGTTTCTCTTCTTCTATCTTCATCTGTTTTTCGATTCTCGGTTTTGCGACCCGGAAGGTCTGGGCCAGCAGGAACCCGGATATCGACGCTATCAGAAGAAGAACCAGTATCCCCGTTACTATGTCTTTCCTTTTCATTTTTTTGCCTTTCCTGAGAAACCGAACTTTGTTGGCAGGGTGTATCGGTCTATAAGGGGTACGAACATGTTCATGAAGAGGATCGAAAAGGCCACGCCTTCAGGGTAGCCGCCCTTCTGTCGTATCAGGAATGTTACGATGCCGCATCCCGCCCCGAATATGATCTTGCCCCTGCCCGTGAGTGGAGAAGTAACGTAATCTGTTGCCATGAAGAAAGCCCCCAGTATCAGCCCCCCTGCCATTACCTGAAAAACCGGGTCCTGGCCGGTTGCAAGCGAAAGAAGTGCGACGGTAAGGATGAAAGACAGGGGTATGTGCAGCGTTATGATCCGGCGAAGCAAGAGAAAAGCGGCTCCTGCCAGGAGGAGGATAGTGCTCGTTTCGCCTATGCATCCCGCCCTGCCGCCCATGAACATCTCCCATGCCGCGGGGATGCCGGTATCCAGACCTTCCTTGAGCGCTGCAAGGGGAGTAGCACCGGTTATTGCATCTGTCCTGTACGAAAACGGTACCAGGTAGCTTGTCGTCATCTGTACGGGAAATGAAACCAGGAGTATCGTTCTTGCCGTCAGCGCCGGATTGAATATATTGAAACCCAGGCCTCCGAAAAGTTCCTTGGTCAGGAATATCGCCAGGAAACTGCCGAGGGCCGCTATCCATAATGGTATCCCGGGAGGCAGGACGAAGGCAAGAAGTATGCCTGTAACAAGTGCGCTTCCATCTTTCAGGCTGGCCGTCCGGCCGAACAACTTTTTGCTGATAACCTCGCTGAGCAGGCAGAATGCAACGCAAACCGTTACGACCTGCATGACCCCGGGGCCGAAGTAGTATATGCTTCCGATCATTGCAGGCAAGAGCGCAGCGGCAACGCTAAACATGATCCTTGACGTGGATTCGCTGGTGTGTACGTGTGGAGCGCATCTTATCTCGTTCATTTCTTTACCCTTCATTTATTGTTGAAAGTGCCTGTTTCTAACTGCCGTTTCTGCGAAGCTCCGCCTTGGCCCATTTGAAAAGGTCTACCAGGGGCCTTTCGGCCGGGCATACATAGCTGCAGCAGCCGCATTCTATGCAGTCGTTGATATTGAGAATCCTGCAGTCGTCCCATCTCTTTTTTTCTGCATACCTGCCCATTTCTGCAGGCACGAGGTTCAT
>Ga0302245_1002084_pt1 | contig 12166 bp, 9 predicted proteins | sample AAG_UR_Thr_MG_FD_193512 | JGI IMG/M metagenome (GOLD analysis project Ga0302245, IMG submission 193512) | Enriched activated sludge microbial communities from anaerobic digester in WTTP, New Holstein, Wisconsin, United States - AAG_UR_Thr | ecosystem: Engineered > Bioreactor > Anaerobic >... | reverse complement strand
TGATGGCTATTGAGCTGCGCACCCCTCTCAGGTCGAAATGTTTCTTTTCTATCTCTGCGTTGCGCAGGTAGGTGTCATAGAGAGACTCGAGCCTGTTGAACGTTGAACGGTAGTTCTCGAGGGTCTCCTCGGTGTGATGGGTCGCCGTACTGTTCCTGCAGAAGTAGGAATTGAATATCTCGGAGCTCTCGAGAAACTTTACGAGAATTCCGGTGATCACCTCGCTCGACGCCTTAACAAAAAAAGCATCTATATCCGGAGGCAGGATCTTCTTCTGAATATCGACGAAATTCTTCCTTTCCTCAAACTTTGCGCGGGGCCTCCTTATACCCAGTTCTGCGGCGTCTCCGTAAAGCTCCCTGGTAAGCGTTCTCAGGTCCACGAGGCATCGGCTTACAGTTTTCCTCATCTTCATGGTAAAGGATTCCTTCTCCTCTGCCGTCAGTCCAAGCCTGTAGCTCTCTATCCTCGCGAGGACGTGGAGCCCCTGGAAGATAACGTTGTTAATCCACCTCATGGATGCAATGAGCTCCCTGAAATAGAAGAACCTCTTGTTGTGGGAAGCGCTGAAATCGTCAAGGAAGGTCTCGATCCTGTCAACTTCTTTCATGATGGAAAAGACCATTTCCCTGCTGGGGTAATTTTTAAGTTTTAAAAATTCTTCGAGGACTATGAAGAGATCCCTCGTGTTTGTTTTAAGTTTTGGAAGAAACTCGAGGGTTATCTCTTCCTCGGTCATTATCTTGGTCAAGGGTTCGGTGATTTTCATTTTTATCCCCTGTCTGAATGAAACGGATGGAACGATGCGAATACGTGGGAAAATCCTTTTCCCACACCCTTTGAAGGTTGCGGTTTCAAATATTAGTCCCGCCTGAAATTTCACTGATCCGTACGCGTACTTCTTTGTGGAGATAGCGGGATTTGAACCCGCAACCTTCCGCGTGCAAGGCGGACGCTCTCCCAATTGAGCTATATCCCCTGATTAACAGAAAACTGTCTATTGAACCGAATTCTCAAATATCCCTTTTAAAGCAGGTTAAATTGAAATATTATAACAAATTTCCCACTTCTCTGCAATACGTGTTCAAAAAACTCATTTAATTTTTACGGCTGGAAAAGCATTTTTCAGGTACCTTGTAAAGTCCTCCGGACCATCTTACAAGATCGTCGAAAGATTGCGCGGCAAGAAGCTCCCGGCTTGCATCTTTCCTGTCTATGCCGAGATCCCCTGGGGTTGCAATGACGCCCTTTTTCCGCAGGAAATCCGTTTCCCCGGGTTTCACAGTCCTGCCGACGGGTGTATCCCCGGCCACGACCCTGACCGCGGACATCCTTTCTGCGAGGTCCGAACATCTGTTAAGGAACGCTATGCCTTTTTCGGTCACTATATGTGTAACCTGGTCTCCGTATATCATCACCGGAGGGGTGTTAAACTTTTTCTCCCTCCACATTGAAACGGCATCAAGCTCCTCCACGAAAACAGGTATCTTCTTCTTTTCGCTAACCGTAGGTGTAACCTGTACCACAATCTTCCTGCCCCGGGGATAGGATCCTATCGAATTCCTCAGGAAAGAATCTTCAGTGCCGGCCTTCATATAGGCCTGCGTCTCGTGCCTGCGCCCGGGGGGATTGCATCCCAGGTTGGGAGCCCCGCCGAATCCTGATATTCTTCCCCTTGTGGCCGTTGAACTGTTGCCAAACCTGTCTATCTGGAGGGTCGCCCCCAAAAAACAGTCAATGGCATACAGGCCGGCAAGCTGGCAGAATGTCCTCGACGAACGCATTGAACCGTCCTGTCCGCAAAAAAATATGTCCTGCCTCCGGTCACAGTATTCTTCCATACCCGGTTCGCTTCCGAAAGAATGTACGCTTTCAACAAAACCTTCCTCTATTGCAGGGATCAGGGTGGGATGCGGATTCAACGCCCAATGAGTGCATATCCTGCCCTTGAGGCCTTTCCCGTAAGTGGGCAGAAGAAGCTCTATCGCCTGCGGCGCATATCCTATGCCGTGATTGAGGGATCTTATACCGTAAGGCTCGTATATACCCTTTATGACAAGCATGGCAAGGAATACCTGGAGGTCAGTGATACCCGCAGGATCCCTCGTGAAAAGGGGTTCCACGTAAGGGACTTCCCCGACCGGGACCACCAGGTCAATCCAGCTGCCCGGAATATCGACCCTCGGGAGATTCTCTCTTATCTCGCTCACCTGCGCGACAACAATGCCCTGCTTGAAAGCCGTCGCCTCGCAGATGGTCGGGGTATCCTCGGTGTTGTGTCCGGTATAAAGGTTTCCTTCCCTGTCCGCATACATTCCCGCAACAAGGCTGACCCGGGGAGTCAGGTCAATAAAATACCTTGCATGCAATTCCAGGTAAGTATGTATATCCCCAATCCTGATGGTCCCCGCATTGACAAGTTCGGCAAGCCTGGTGCTGACAGGTCCCGAAAAAGCAAAATCAAGCCTGGAGGCTATACCCTTCTCAAAAAGCTGCAGGTGCTCGGGAAGAACAAGCGAGGATTGAACCATGTGAAGGCTGTTTACCCTTGTCGGATCGAGCATGCAGAGCTGCCTTGCAAAAAAATCCGCCTGCTTCTGGTTGTCACCCTCAAGGCACACCCTGTCACCGGGCACGAGAAGTCGTTCGAGAAGGGCAACGGCATCCTTTTTCTCAACCACTTTTCCACCGCCCTTCCTTAACCCGAAGACCTTCTCCAGCCTCCTTTTTTTATCACTCAAAAGGTTGTCGTATGGCATGGCCATCCCTCCGTCAGGCTTTCTTTTTCTTGAAACCCGGCATGTAATCCCTGTTTTTTTCAAACATCTCGTTGACCATACTCCTTATCTCTCCGAGAGAAAGGACGGCGGCAGTAAGCGGGTCGTAACAAACCGCCTGGTATATCTTCTCGGCGTTGCCTTCCAGTATGCCTTCGACCGCCATCTCCTCAACGGCTATGCTGATGTTGTTAAGGGCGGCACACTGGGCAGGCAGGTTGCCCACATGTATTGAGGAAAATCCGCGCCTGTCCGCAAGAACCGGCACCTCCACACAAACGTTATTCGGCAGGTTTGTTATAATCCCTGTATTGGGCACATTCCCGTTAAAAAGAAAGGGATCCCCGCCGATATATGCGTTTATGATACGTGACGCATACTCGTGGCCCGGCTGGAGTATCTCATTTTTCCCTGTTTTTTCTATCCATTCTTCCATCACTTTCTTCCAGCTGGCCTTCCTATCGAGATACAACTCGAGAATGCGCCCGTACCTCCCGGAATTCGGAACCCCGTTTTTGTCGGCAAAATAGATTTTAAGCAGGTCGGGCCTCTTCCTGAACCACCAGTTATACTCGGAATTATGGCCTCCCGACTCGGTGACATAATAACCGAGAGCGAGACACATCTCGTTTCTCACGGGTGATTTCCAGTAATTTTTTTTCTTCTTTATCTCCCTCTTTATCTCCGGGTATGCATCCTTCCCGTCCTTCCTGAATTCTATGTACCAGGACTGGTGGTTGATTCCCGCGCATAGGAAAGTCACCCGATCCATTCCAGCGCCTATGAGCCCTGCCAGCATCATGGCGGTCGACTGGACGCTGTGGCATAATCCCGTCACCCTGATTTCACTCTTCTTCTGCATGGCCCTGCAAAGCATGGACATTGGATTGGTATAATTCAGGAGTATCGCATCCGGGCAGATTTCCTCCATATCCCTGCAGATATCAAGCATCACGGGGACAGTCCTTAGCGCCCTGAATATTCCCGAGGGACCCCTGGTATCTCCTATGTTTATGTCCACTCCGTATTTCTTGGGTATCTCTATATCGTGGCGCCAGACTTCAACCCCTCCGGAAAGAATCGTGCACAGGACGGCATCAGCTCCGCTGAGAGCCTTCTTCCTGTCCATTGTTGTTTCAATCCTGGCCTTATATTTGCCGAGCCTGACAATATGCTCCACGCATTTTCTTGAATACTCAAGACGTTGCTTGTCTATGTCCATCAGGCATATGGTAGAGTCTCTCATTAACGGGAATGTAAGTATGTCCCTTGCAAGCCGCCGGGTGAAAATCATGCTGCCCGCTCCAAGAAACGTTATCTTTGCCATTTTGTATTTGTCCTTTTATTTGGATTTGACCTTCAGTCCCGGTATCTTCATTCCTTCCTTTCTTGCCTTATCGTATGCCGGCAGGCCATCCATCCCGCAACCGTTCCATTCGTAGGAACGGGGAATCCCGTCTCCGAAACCGCAGATCTGCCTTGTGGAATATACTGCCTTGAAAAGCTTCCTGTAAAGATCTATGGCGGCCATCACATCCCCGTATTTCATGTCCAGCTTCTGTAGCACGTCAAGGTCCTTCTTCTCATCCCTGAGGGCCATGGACCGGCCCCCGATGCATATCTTTTTGCACGGCAGGTAAGAAGCGCACGGAGGACATACCATGCATGGGCCCTGGTGAAGCTTGACCGGAATCCGGGGATTCATGCGTATCATATCTATGGCTTCGTAAAGGTTGTCTGCCTCAATGGGACCGTTGCCCCGGGGGCCGGCCGAAAAGCATGCCATGCACATAAGGTGGTGCGGCCTTAGCATGAGGCACTTCGCCTTATACATTTTCACTGCTGAAGTCTTCTTTGTCTCTTTACATTCAGCCAAAGGCCTTGCAGGCACAAGAAAGGCCGCTCCCTTCTTCCTGGCCGATTCGTAGTCTCCGCTCCCCGCTTTCCTGCACCCTTTCCAGGCCATGGAATCTTTCTGCCCGTATCCGCAGATCCCCACGCTCGACTCAACCGTTTCCAGCAGTTTTGCCACAAGGAAACGGGCAGGCATCGTTGTGCCCGGCACAAGTCCCATTTTATGGAGTATGTCTATATCCCTCTTGACATTGAAAAGGCTTCCTTCGGGCGTATCTTCCTTACGGCCGGGATTCTGGTAGGAGTAATTGCCCGACACGTTGCATACAAGGGTCAGCGGTACGTCCGGATCGCGGGCTATCTCGTCAGCCAGTCTTTTCAGTTTCTTTCCGGCCGGGCTCTTTGCAAACCCTTCAGAAGACCTGCAAAAAATGCACATCAGCTGGTAAGGCCTTGCCTTCAAGGATTTATTCTTCATGCTCTCTCCTTTGAAAAGTAACGGTATTGCCTGTTAACTCGTTTTGAAAACAATGGCAAGAGTATCGCCCTTGTCAGCGTACGGATGCTGGGCAGCAAGATCAACGTCTGCGTTTCTCCTGTGGCATCCGTATGAGTACAGGTATCCGTCCGCGGGAGCCTTTATCTCTATGACATCCAGCGTGGAATCGCTGAAAAGGGTGCCTAAAAGGTCGCCTTTCATCACCCTGTCTCCGACACTCAGTCCGTTTTCGATAAAAAGGCCGTTTTCAGAGGCTGATACAGTTACCATTTCCTTGCTCCCGTCGTCAAATATGACCGTATCCTCAAGCCCTTCCGGTTCTCCCTCGAACAAGCCGAGATACCTTGAACAGTTGTCCAGCATCCTGACGCCCAGCTTCGCTTCCCTCTCGGAAAGCATGTACTGTCCGGAAAACTCCATGGAGAAAGCCAGCCTTCCCGTGGAATTGAATATGTTGTGGAGAGGAGGCCCCTGCTTGGGCGCTCTGGGGATTACCTTTATGGCAGGAAGAGCGGATGCCCTTGCAAATTCAATCTGTTCCTTGTTATTGTCAGGCACCGCCGTGGCAATCATGAAACGCGACCAGCAATGCATGTCTATATTATGAGTCGCACGTTTAACCAGGTTTTCATTTATGATGTATGCCAGTTGTTCCATCTCGTGACCTTCAGGATTGCCGGGCCAAGAACCCTGGATATTATCTTTCCCGTGACCTTTGGGTTCATTCGGGGTCGAGTAAACATTATGTCTCCGGTTCCACAGAGCCGGAGGGTTGCTGAAAGGCAGGAGAAGGATCTTGCCTTTCACAAGTTTCTCCGCTGCAATGGGACAAAACCTTCTCATCACCTCGCAACCAATCACCTCGCAACCATGCAGCGCCGCCGTAGTCAGAAGGCAGTTGCCTTCTTTCCCCGAAGAAATCTCCCAGTATGGAAGATTAAATTCCCTTATGTTCTTTACCTTTATTTCCAAAACCTTCTTCTGAACCTCTGCCATTTTGCCTCCCTTTTTTCATGTATTATCTTTTTTTTATTATCCTGTTCCGTAACGTTAATATTTTCACCAAAAAAGCCAATCGTCTCTCATGTCCTGCGGACCGTGGGAATAATCGTTGCAAGAAGGCCATCCCTGTCTGCATAAGGATGTTGCGCCGCAAGGTCGACATCAGCCATTCTCCTGTGGCATCCGTACGAGTAAAGCATGCCTGACTCCGGAGCCTTTATTTCCAGGATATCCAGGCTGTCATCCATGAAAAGAATGCCGAGAAGATCTCCCCTGGCGACAATGTCTCCGGGTTTGAGCCCGTTCTCAACAAAGAGGCCGCCTGCCGGGGCTTTCACCTCTGCCCGCGGCGTTTTATCATTGAAAAATATGGATGGTTCGTCCGTCCCCTCGGGATCTCCCTCGAAAATCCCTATGTACCTGGAACAGTTGCTCAGCATCCTGACACCAAGTTCAGACTCCCTCTCTGAGAGCATGTATTGTCCTGAAAACTCCATCGAAAAAGAAAGGCGGTCCGTGGCGTTAAAATAACCGCTCAGCGTGTAGTATTCCCGTTTTGCTGCAGGCCCCCTGCTGATAACGTGAACGGCCGGCAGGGCGGCTGCCATGGCAAATTCCACCTGTTTGCTTTCATCGTCGGGGACCGCGCATGCCACGTTGAAACGGCTCCAGCAGTGCATATCTATGTTGTGGGTTGACTCTTTTACGAGTTTTTCGTTAATGATGAAGGCAATCTGCTCCACCTCGTGGCCGTCGGCTTTCCCGGGCCAGGCGCCGTTGATATTGTCCTTGCCGAAACCTTTCGGCTCGCTCGGCGAGGAATAAAGGTTATGCCTCCGGTTCCATACAGCCGGCGGATTGCTGAAAGGCAGAAGGAGTATCTTGCCCCTGACAAGATCACGCGCGGCCACGGGCAGAAACCTCCTCATCACGTCGCATCCGATAACCTCGCAACCATGCAGGGCCGCCGTAAGCAGGAAACAGGGACCTTCCCTGCCCGAATCCACTTCCCAGTAAGGAAGGTTAAACTCCCTTATGTTTTTCACGTTAACATTGATAATCCTCTTCTCAACCTTTGCCATTTTTATTCTCCTCATTATTATATGTTGTAAGAATTGAAATAGATATAAAGCACAGTAAAATTATAACACGAAATTGTATTCCCGCTATCCTGCGGTCTATAAAAGGTCCTTATCAAAGTAATCCCGCATCTCCGCGGGCAGAACAGGTGGTATATCACAAGGCATGCTGCCATTGCGCAAGGAATGTGCGGCATAGTAGCCGGCGGCAACGCTGTAACGGGCAGCTATCGCGGAAGTCGTGATTTTGGCCTCCGACCTCACATAATTGATGAACTCCCCCAGTATGCCCGTATCAGAACCTCCGTGTCCTCCGGAAGCCCTTGGCACGAAATACTCTTCATCCCCGAATTGACTTTTATTGCACCTCCTGTTCCAAAGTCTTATTATAGTACTTCCCGGGATAATCCCGAAATTCTCAATCCGGCCTTCGGTCCCTATAAATGTATAATTGCGCACACTGTCAGGCGTATAATGGCATTGCTGGTAAGAGGCGAAAACTCCGTTGTCAAGAACCATGAGCATCATGCTTACATCCTCCACGTCGATGACCGGGTTGAGTCCCTTCTGTGAAAGCGGGGGCCAGTTATATGGAGACCAGCTTGCATCACCCCTTTCGGAAGGAGTGTGCCTGTCTGTTATCCTGTCGTATAAAGTGAGCCCGCCTACAGCCGTTACCCTCCGGGTAAAACCTTTGCACAACCAGTGAAGAACATCTATGTCATGGGAACCTTTCTGGAGAAGCAGGCTGGTCGATTTACTCCTTTCGGCATGCCAGTCCTTGAAAAAGGCGTCCCCGCCGTAATTCACGAAATGCCTGCACCATGCCGCCTTTACCTCCCCTATCCTGCCTTTGTCAATAAGCTCCTTCATTTTCCTTATAACGCTCATATGTCTCATATTATGTCCGACGTACAATTTCCTTTTATTCTCAAACGCGGCATTCAATATCCTGTCACAGCCTTCAACACTTATAGCCATGGGCTTTTCGAGGTATACGTCCTTGCCTGCCGAGAGAGCCGCAACAGCGTGCTCCTCGTGCATGAAATCCGGGGAAGTGACAAATACGGCATCTATATCGTTTTTCTCCAGGAGCTTTCTGTAATCTTTCGTTGCAAATACATTTTTTCCTCCGAATCTCTCTTTGAAAGCCTCAAGTTTCTCATCGTAAGTATCCGCTCCCGCAACCACATATACTCCATCTTCAGGTTTGTGGGTAAACCAAGCCAGACGCCCTCTTCCTCCCACGCCAATCACCCCTATTCTTATCTCCCCGGCCATTAATTGCCTCCTTAAGATTTTTTTGTTTATACAAAAACTCTATCTTACTGCCTTTAAATTATATGTCAAATTATTTTGACAAAATCAAGTTAAATGATACCATTTGTTTTAATTTACTTTCGTTGCAAAAGAAGCCTTTATGGCAAGGAGGTATCATGAACGGTATTGAGATAAGACTGGGAAGGATTTTTTCTTCAGGCAATGGTGTGATCATAGCATGCGACCACGGGGAATTCGACGGCCCGATACCCGGCATGGTAAATATAAAAGAGACGGTATCCAGGATAAATCCCTCCGTAGACGGCGTGCTCATGTCCCCTGCAATGCTTCGGCATGCCGGTGATTATTTCTCACGAAGAAACAGTCCCATGCCGGTAACCCGTCTTAACTGGAATACGGTTTACTGTTTCCACTGGAATTATAACGATTCGATTTCAACACGGGCGTTTTCCCCGCGTGAAATGCTGGCCATGGGAGGCGAGATAGCCCTTGTATCCCTGACATTAAAAACGGGTAAAGAAGAGACGGACTCGGAAAACGTCGGGATATTCAGAAGCCTTGCCGAAGAGGCACACGGTCTTGGGATCCCTGTAATCGGGGAATACTTTCCTGCCAGGAGCGACACCAAGTCCCCCGGGGAGATGTTTGAAGAAACAAAGATAGGGTGCAGGATTATGGCAGAACTGGGAGCGGACATGATAAAAGCCTTCCACACTCCATCCTTCACGGAAGTGGTCAAGGGTTGCCCGGTTCCCATATTTGCCCTCGGAGCGGCAAAGCTTCCCACCCAGCTGGATGCCCTGAAACTTGCATACAACGAGATAAACGACGGTGCGAGAGGCGTTGTCTTCGGGAGAAACGCGATACAGGTGTCCGACCCTTCAAGGTTCCAGGAAGCCCTCATCGAAGTCGTAAAGAGAAATATGAAACCTGAAAAGGCTGTAAAGGAATTCGGGCTGAAGGATTAATAGAGGAGACAGGACGCATGCCCAAAAAAATAAAGGTTGGAGTAATAGGCGCCGTAAAAAGAGGAAGCTCTTTCAAGCTTGCGGTTGACGTTGTTGACAGGCTGAAGGTTGAAGCCGTTTGCGATATCAATGAAGAGAAGCTCGAGGAGAAAAGGATATATTTCGGCGCCTCCGAAAAATATACCGACTACCGCGAGATGATAAAAAGGGCAGATATAGAGGCTGTCATAGTGGCCACTCCCATGCCCCTTCACGTTCCGCAGTCCATAGCCGCCCTGAAGAATAACCTTCACGTTCTCAGCGAAGTCCCGGCGGGTGTTTCAATAAGGGAATGCAGGAACCTGGTAAAGGCCGCCGTGGAATCTAAAGGGATATACATGATGGCGGAAAATTTCACATACATGAAGCCCAACACCGTGGTGAAGGAAATGGTTCTCAGGGGATTCTTCGGTGAAACGTATTATGCCGAAGGCGAATACCTCCACGAGCTGAAAGGGCTTAACGAGATTACCAGGTGGCGGAGAAAATGGCAGACGGGCATCAACGGCATAACTTACGGCACGCACAGCCTGGGACCCATACTCCAGTGGATGCCCGGAGACAGAGTGGTATCGGTCTCGTGCGCGGGAAGCGGCCACCATTACAAAGATCCGCGGGGGGATTATTACGAGAACGAGGATACCTGCGTAATGCTGTGCAAAACTGCCAGGGGAGGCCTGATAAAGATAAGAATCGACATGCTTTCCGACAGGCCGCACGCCATGCATAACTACTGCCTGCAGGGCACGGACGGGAGCTACGAATCGGCAAGGTCCGCGGGAGAAAAGGACAGGATATGGCTCAGGAGCAGGTCAGGGGAGATGAAGTGGACGGACCTTGAAGATCTTTCGGAGGAGTTCCTTCCTTCGTACTGGAAAAAGTACATGGAGATAGCAAAGAAGGCAGGCCACGGAGGCGGGGATTTCTTCGAGGTGCTCGATTTCGTGGATTCAATAGAAGGAAGGAAACCCTGCCCCATAGGCATACACCAGGCAATGGACATAACTCTTCCCGGACTTGTAAGTCAGCAATCCATTAAGAAAGGCGGAAAATGGCTGCCTGTGCCCGATTCCAGGTCATGGCATAAATAAAGGAGCGGCATATGAATCAACGTGAAAGGTTCAAAGCTGTCGCCAGGGGCGAAAAACCCGATTACGTGCCGATTTTCGGTTTCCAGGGCGCAAGCCTCAGCCTGCCTCCCATGGATTACGTGATGGACAGGCTGGTGTCTACGGGCATGCCCGCATGGGTCGGCCGCGACAGGAACGGAGAAAGAAACGACAAGAGCTGGACGGATTACTGGGGAACGGCGGGAGCCCTCTTTCCCGATTTCTACCCGGTATCCGGAGCGAAAGGTTTCAAAACCTCCGTGAAAATTGAAAACGGCTACGAGGTAACCGAATCCGAGAACGGCTCCCTGACCCGGAGAAAGGTGGAGGGAAGCACGAGGGTTTACAGCATGCCTGAATTTATCAGGTACCCCGTAAGGGACAGGGAATCGTGGGAATTTTACAAATCCCGCACCGTCCCGGAAAAGATCATGACCGACAAAGAGCTTGAGGAAAACTGCAGACGTTATGACGGAAGGGATGAACCACTCTGCCTGCATGCCGGCATATGCGGATACGGGGATATAAGAAACCTCTTCGGAACCGAGGGTGCAAGCCTTGCTTTTTACGACGATCCGGAACTTGTGAAAGATATCATTGACAACTCGCTCAAACATGCCCGCAACCATGTGTTCCCACTGGTTGAAAGGCTGAAACCTGAGATGATACTTAAATGGGAAGACATGAGCTACAATCACGGCATGCTCATATCCCCGGCGCAGTTCGACAAATTCTTCGGGCAGGGATACAGGGAGATGTGCGATTGCGCAAGGGCAAACGGAGTTGAGATGGTAACAGTCGATTCGGACGGAAATATAATGGAACTGACGGGGGTACTGGAAAGTTACGGAGTCAACGGGATTCTTCCATGCGAGGTAAAGGCCGGGAACGATATTTTTGCCCTGCGGGAAAAATATCCTGAGTTCATCTTCTCCGGATGGCTTGAAAAGGAGTCAATGAACGAAGGCAACGAGTGGATGATAGAAAAAGAGATCCTCGGCAAGGTGCCCCTCATGATGGAGAAGGGCCGCTATTTTCCCAACACGGACCATTTTATACAGCCCCTGGCAACCTTTAAAAACATGTGCAGGTTCATGACCCTTCTGCACGATGTGTGCAAAAACCCCGAGGGTGAATTTCAAAGGATGGAATAGACAGGAGTAAAATGAAAGCCCAGAGCGAATCGCAACAGCTTGCCCTTGATACCATCGCCAGAAAAAAAAGAGGGAAAATCCCGACAAGCTGCATTCACGTCATGGATATTGATTTAATAGACGAACTGGCAAAAATGCCCCCCGGAAGCTATATTGAAAACCCCGTGGATGTATATCTGAGGTTCAATATTAACGATGGGATCAACATCCTTGACCAGTTCATACCCACCAATCCCCTTTCCATGACGGAAAAGGGCTTCGGTAAGGATAGAAAAAGGGGCGCAACTACCGGAATTGAAAAGATCGTGGTTGACGGCATTACCATAGATTCCCCTGAAGCAGTCGTAGAACACATGGAGAAGGTTATTTTCCCGAATACCCTGAAATTGATATCTGATTTCGAC
>Ga0302245_1002071_pt1 | contig 12207 bp, 12 predicted proteins | sample AAG_UR_Thr_MG_FD_193512 | JGI IMG/M metagenome (GOLD analysis project Ga0302245, IMG submission 193512) | Enriched activated sludge microbial communities from anaerobic digester in WTTP, New Holstein, Wisconsin, United States - AAG_UR_Thr | ecosystem: Engineered > Bioreactor > Anaerobic >... | reverse complement strand
CGTCGGAGAGGGAGACTACATCGGCGGCGGGAGCGACCCGGACCTGTCCGACCTGGGCCGCCGGCAGGCGGAAGGGGTGGCGGGTCTCCTCCGGCGGGTCCCCCTGGAAAGGATCCACACCAGCCCCCTGAGGCGGGCCCGGGCCGCCGCCGGGATGGTGGCCGCCCTCTGCGAAGCCCCGGGGCCGGAGCTGCGGGTCCACCAGGATCTGCGGGAGATTCACTTCGGTCTCTGGGAGGGCCTCCGCTTCGGGGATCTGGACGGCCCCGGCCGGGAACTGGCTCTTTCCTGGGCGGCGGATCCCCGCCTGTCCCGTCCGCCGGGGGGCGAAGGCTTCGAGGATTTCCGGGAACGGGTTCTGCGCTGTTTCGACGGCATCGAAAAAGAGCATTCCGGGGGGCCGGTCCTGGTGGCGGCCCACGGCGGGACTCTCCGGGTCTACCTTTCCCGGGTTCTGGGCCTGACGGCGGACCGGTTCTGGCGCTTCGGGCTGGCCCGGGGCTCCCTGAGTCTGGTGCGGGTTTATCCCCGGGGCCCGGCGGTCCTGGAATTCCTCAACCTTCGCCTTGACCCGGCCGGGACTCCCGTGGTAAGGTCGGATCGACCATGAGCTTCAAATCGTCGGAATCCCTGGGCATCATCGCCTGCCCGGGGGGCGAGGATTTCGCCAATGAGATCATCAGGCACTTAAAGCAAATCTTCATTCGGCGTTTCGAAAAAAGAGCCCAGACCCTAGCCACCAAGTACCGCCGCAGCGTTACCGAAGTGGTGGAAATGATGAATTTCGACCGGGACCTGAACACATCCCGGGCCATCGGCCCGGGGGTGCGGGAAACCCGCCCCCCCCGCTATAAAATCGACGTCACCTACACCCGCTTCCCCAACGGGGAGTTCAAGGCGGAGATACTGGATTCGGTCCGGGGGATGGACCTGTACATCGTGCAGGACGTGGAAAACCATCTTCCCCTGAAGTTCTCCATCTCCGAGGAACGGTTCGAACTGAACGTCAACGAGCACTTTTTCTGCCTCATGGTCACGGTGGACGCGGCCATCCAGGCCGGGGCGGCCTCGGTCACGGTGGTGCTGCCCACCTATCCCTACAGCAGGCAGCACAAGAAGAAGGGGCGGGAGGGGCTCACCGCCATCCGGATCGGGCAGATCCTGGAGTTCCTGGGGGTGAAGCGCATCATCACCCTGGACATCCACAGCCGGGACATCACCAACGGGTTCCGGCGGCTCCTTCTGGAGAACCTGCACGGCTCCTATCAGATCCTGGTCAAGCTGTCGGAAATCGTGGACCTGAAGGACCCGAACCTGGTCATGGTGTCCCCGGACACCGGCGCGGTGGACAGAAACAAGTTCTACGCCGCCAACCTGGGGATTCCCCTGGCCATGCTGTACAAGGAGAGGGATTATTCCCGTTTTTCGGAGAACGCGGGAAAAAGCAATATCGTGTCCATGAAGCTCCTGGGCTCGGTGGAGGGGAAGAACGTTTTCATGGCCGACGACCTTCTGGGGACCGGAAGCACCCTGATCAAGGCCATGACGCTGCTTAAAACCCTGGGGGCGCGGGAAATCATCTGCGCCGTCAGCATCCCCCTGTTCTCCGGTCAGGCGGTGGAGGATTTCGAGGCGGCCTACCGGGCGGGCCTCTTTTACCGGATCATCGGCACCAACGCGGTGCGCCACGACCAGCGCCTCCTGGGGCGGGAATGGTACATCCAGGCCGACGTCTCCAGCCACTTCGCCCGGATCATCTCCCGGCTCCACCACGAGATAAGCCTCAGCGAACTCCTGGACAACCGGGTGATCATTCAGCGCATGCTTACCCGGAAAAAGGAAAACGGACTGCCCCGGAAATGAAAGTCCCCGAGACCTATCTCTGCGTCGATATCGGGACCTCCTCGATGAAGGGGGGGCTCTTCACCGGAGACGGCAGGATGCGGGGTTTCGCCCGGGCCGGCTTCCGGCGCTCCGGGGGCGCCCACTGGGACCCGGAGACGTGGAGCCGGGGCCTGCGTTCTCTGGTGAGGAAGCTGGCCCCGGACAGACCCGCGGGGGTGGTGATCAGCGGCAACGGCCCCACCCTGGTTCCCCTGGGAGCCGACGGAAAGCCCCTGGGGGGGGCCCTCCTCTGGCTGGACAAGAACGAAACCCCGGTTTCGGGTCAGCGCAGCATGTTCCTGCCCAAGGCGGCCTGGTTTCGGGACAGGCATCCGGAGGAGTACGAAAAAACCCGGTTTTTCCTCCCCTGTCCTGAGTATCTGAGCCATCGTCTCGGCGGCGAGATCTTCGCGGTCTCCCCCTCGGCGGAGTTCTCCGAGTACCTCTGGACCGGGAAATCCCTGGCCGCCTACGGGCTGGAGAGCGGGATGTTCCCCTCCGTCGTGGCGCCGGGAACCCGGGTGGGGGCCGTGACCCCCGGGGCGTCACGGAGTTTCGGCCTCCCCGCAGGGACCCCGCTCTACGCCGGAGGGCCCGATTTTCTGATGAGCCTCCTGGGCACCGCCACGGTGCGCCCCGGGCGGGTATGCGACCGGGCGGGCACCTCGGAGGGGATAAACTACTGCTCCGACCGCCCCGTGCCCTCCAGAAGCCTCCGCTGTCTGCCCCACATCGTTCCGGGACTGTACAACGTCGCGGGAATCCTCTCGTCCACCGGCCGGCTCTTCGACTGGTTCCGCCGGCTCTCGGGTCAGAACGGCAGGAGTTACGAGGACATGATCCTCGCCATGGGGGAGATCTCCGGCTCCCGGGGCTTCTCCCGGCCCGACCTGCCCTGGTTCTTCCCCTCCCTGCACCGGGGGGCGGCCTGGGAGTTTTCCCGGGGCATGTTCATCGGCCTGGGGGCGGACCACGGAAAGAACGAGATGGGTCTGGCGGTGGTGGAGTCCATCGGTTTCGCGGTGCGTCAGGCCGTCCAGGTCCTGGAGGAGCACGGCTGCCGGGTCGATGAACTGCGGCTCTCGGGCGGGCAGGCCAAGAACCCCGCCTGGAACCGGATGAAAGCCGACATGGTGGGAAAAACTCTGCGGGTGCCGGAGGTGGAGGACGCCGAACTCCTGGGGAGCCTCATCGTGACCCTCCAGGGACGGGGGGAGTACGCCGGTCTGGCGGAAGCGGCGGAAAATCTGGTGCGCTTTCCGGCGGAGTACCCGCCGGACGAAAAAAACCACGCCCGGTATACCGAGATCTACCGGCGGTACCTGCGGGCTTACGCCCGTTTTCAGACCGCCCTGAAGGGCTGCTGAGCCTCGGGGAGAGGAGGTGTTTCCCATGGATCTTCCGTTTTTCTTCCTGGACTTCGACGGGGTGGTCTGCGACTCCCTTCCCGAGTGTTTCATCAGCTCCCGCCGGGCCTACCACGAGCACCTGAAAGGCGAAAGCCTCCCCCCCGCCACGGCCCGGGAGAAGGAGCTTTTTCACCGATACCGGCCTTTCATCCGGAATGGGGAGGATTACCTTCTGCTGCACGATCTCATCGCCCGGGGGGTGGAGGTCCATGTCCAGGAGGACCTGGACCGGGAAATCGCCTCCCGGGGCAGGGAAACGATGGACCGGTACGGCCGGCTCTTCTATCGGGCCCGGGAGGAGTTTCTCCGGGAAGACCGGGAGTTCTGGCTGGAACTCAACCCCCTGTTCCCCGGGATGGGGGAAATCCTCGAAAAAGTCCTGGGACACCCGAAGTTCTACATTCTGTCCACGAAAAAGGCCGAATTCATCCTGGAGATCCTCGCCCACCACAGGATCCCCTGGAGGGAGGACCGGGTCATCTTTTCCGGCCCCCGGCCCAAGGGAGAGGTCATCCGGGACCTTCTGTCCCGGGAAGGCGGGGGGGAGGCCGTCTTCGTGGACGATCAGCTGGACCACCTGCTGACGGCGGGAAAGATGGGCGGGATACGAACCTATCTCGCCTCCTGGGGTTACGTGAAGCCCCGGTGGCTGGAAAATGGGGAGGTCCCGGCGCTGGACCGGGAGGGGCTGGCGGAGCTGGTGGAACCCTTCAGGTTTCCCGCTCCTCCTGATTCCCGTCGCCTTTCAGGAGAAGGTGGAATTCCGTGGGAGAGATGACGTCCGCGCCGGGGTAGGGCTCCTCCCGGGATTCGGTCAGGAGCCGCTTCATCTCCTGGCAGGCCTGGAGATGTTCGGCCCGGAGGGTCCGAAGTTTGTCGAAGAGGGGCGTCAGGTGTTCGGAGAAGGGGATTTTTTTCTCCAGAATCGCGTCCACCAGATCCAGGAAGTTCTTTTCCCCCCGCAGGAGACTGCGCAGGTACTCGGCCCTTTTCAGCAGATAGAGGTTTCCCTTCAGCGAGGAGAAGATCAGAAGGAGGGTCCCGTCCAGAAACAGGAGGTCTTCGATCACCTTGTCGATGAAGTACTCCGGATCGATGTCCAGGGACAGGCCGGATTTGACGGTTTTTATCATTGTATCCAGAAAGAAGATGTTGTCGTCGTAGTGTATCTTCTTGGTCATGGCTAATAAAGCTATCGGCGGGGCCTCCCCGATACTTGACTCCGCCTTCCCTTTATGGTAGGTTTTCCGAACCTCTTTGGCAGCGGCCCAGTCCGCCGCCCATATCGTCCACAAGGAGGACACGATGCGACGTTACGAGGTGGCATGCCTCTTCCGCCAGGAAGAGGACACGTTCAATCGCGGCCGGGAAATGGTGAAAAACGAACTCACCGGTCTCGGCGCCGTTCTTTCCGGGGAGGAGGACCTGGGCCAGAGACTTCTGGCCTATCCGGTCAAGAAAGAAACCCGGGGTCATTACCTGATCTACATGGTCGAGATGGAGCCGGCCCAGGCCCACAAAATCGAGGACACCCTGAGGCTGAAGACCGAACTCCTGAAGGTCATGGTCATCAAAAAAGACACATAACCGGGGGGTGCGCCGTGTCTGCAATCAATTCCGTGGTTCTCGTGGGAAACCTTACCCGGGACGCAGCTCTCAAATACACATCGTCGGGTCTGGCCATTCTGGAGTTTTCTCTGGCCGTCAACCGGCGGGTCAAGAGCGGAGACACCTGGACCGACGAGGCCAGTTTTTTCGACATCACCCTTTTCGGCAAGGCCGGAGAGTCCGTTTCCCAGTACATGACCAAGGGGAAGCAGGTGTCGGTGCAGGGGGAACTCAAACAGGATCGCTGGGAGCAGGACGGTCAGAAACGCAGCAAGGTTGTGATAATCGCCAACGATGTGCGGCTCCTGGGCGGCAGGGGCCCCGGCGGAGGGGAAAGGTTTTCCCGGGACTCCGGGGCTCAGGACGAGCGGGACTCCCGCGGGCCGTCGGGCCCCGCGGCGGAGTTCGAAGACGATATACCTTTTTAGTGGAAAGATTTCGGAGGATACATGGCTGACGAATACAGCGACAAGGAAGAACAGGAAGCTCCCGAGCAGATGGACATGCGGGATTTCGACGGGGGCTCGGATGACCGCGCCGGCTTCGACCGGGGCAGGGGAGGGCGTCCCGGGGGGCGGGGCGGCCGGCTGTCGTTCAAGAAGAAGGTCTGCAAGTTCTGCACCCAGAAACTGAAGGCGGACTACAAGGCGGTGGAGGCCCTCCGGCGGTTCACCACCGACCGGGGTAAACTGCTGCCCCGCCGGATCACCGGCACCTGCGCGAAACATCAGCGGGCCCTGACGCTGGAGGTGAAAAGAGCCCGGAACCTGGCGCTTCTGCCCTTCGTGGAGAAGTGACGACGGTCCATGGATTCCGGAAAAAAGGGTTTCGGCCTCGGAGAAATCGCGCTGTTCGCCGCTACGGCGGTGGTGTTTTTCCGGGTCAGCCTTTTTCTGCCGATCTTTGTCATACCGCTGACGGTCCTGTACCGCCGGCGGGGATTCGTTGCGGGGTCCGTCGGCGCCGCCGCGGCCTTCGGGGGCATTGCGGGCATCAAGCTCTACGAGATCCTCTCCCGGGATGGGGGGAGCCTCAGGCTGGACCTCATCGGTCTGGATTTCACCATGCCGCTGACCTTCATCCTCGGCCTGGCGCTGGTGGAGCTCCCGGGCATGGCCCGGTTCCGCTTGCATCGCCGCTTCGTCGCGGCTACGCTTCTGGCGGCTGTTCTCAGTGTTCCGCTTCTGCGCTTCGTCATGGTCAGTCCCGAGTTCGACCAGATGCTCCGTGCTCAGGTGGGGGCGATGTTCCGCTCCCTGACGGAGGGGGGCTCGGGTTCGCCGGCGCCTTTTTCCGGGACCGAGCAGGTTGTCCGTCTTTCCCGGTACTGGTTTCTGAACACCTTCGCGGCGGGGTACTTCGTGACCTTCGCGGCGAACTGGGTTCTGGGCGCCCGGATAGCCCGGAGAACCTGTGGAGAGCCGGGGGAGTTTCCCGCCTTCACCCGGTTCCGGGTGGACGACCGGGCGGTATGGCCCTTCCTTCTGGGCTGGTCGGCGGTGTTTGCGTCTCTCATGGTGGACCTGGGGCTTTTTCGGGCGCTGGCCTGGAACTTCGCCCTGATACTGACCGTTTTGTACGGCTGCCAGGGGGTGGGGATAATCAAAACCCTCACCGCCGGGGCCTCCCGGGGAACGAGGGTTCTGGTGACCACCCTTCTGATCATGCTGGTCTTCGTTCCGGGGATCAACATACTGGTTCTGGCCGGTGTTCCGCTCCTGGGGGTGTCGGAACTCTGGATACATTACAGAAACAAGGAAAGGAGATAATCCTATGCATACGAAAGTCATCCTGATGCAGGACATCCCGAATCTGGGAGAGGAAGGGGACATCAAAGTGGTGGCCCGGGGTTACGCGCGGAATTACCTCTTCCCGAAAAAACTGGTGGTTCCCCACAACAAGGGAAACCTGGCGGTTCTGGAGGCCCGGCGGGCGGCCATCGAAAAACACAAAGAGGAAAAGCGGCGGCATGCCCAGGGGGTCAAGGAGCGCATCGAATCCACGCCTCTGACCATCATCATGCCCATGGGAGACAAGGGCCGGCTTTTCGGCTCGGTCACCAGCACCAACATCGTGGACGAGCTGCAGAAGATGGGCATCCTGGTGGAAAGGAAGAAGGTCGAGGTTCCCGAGTCCAGCATCAAGTCCCAGGGAAACTACAAGGTCAAGATACGGCTCTACGACAACCAGGAGGCGATCCTCAGCGTCGCGGTAAACCCTCAGGCAGCCGAAGAAAAGTCCAAGGAAGAGCCCTCCCCGGAAACCGGCGCCTGAATCCCCGCTTCCCATGCAACCCGGAGACCTGAAGGACAGAGTGCCCCCTCACAACGACGAGGCCGAAAAAGCCACGCTGGGGGCCCTCCTTCTCTCCTCCGACACGGAGGCCTTCGCCACGGTGCTCCGTTATCTCCGGGAAGAGGATTTTTACAAAAACTCCCACCGCCGGATTTTTCACGCCATGATCCGGCTCTTCGAGCGGGGAGAGTCGGTGGACCTCATAACCCTGACCTCGGAACTGAAGACCCATGGAGACCTGGACGGAGCCGGGGGCGCAGCCTATGTCAGCTCCCTCACCTCCACGGTCCCCTCGGCGGCCAATGTGGAATACTACGCCCGGATCGTCCAGGAGACCAGCATCCGCAGGCGGCTCATCCGGATCTCCGGTGAAATCGCCTGGGAGGCCTACGACGAGGGCAGGGACTCCCGCCTGATCGTGGAAGAGGCGGAGCGGCGGATCTTCGAGATCACCGACAAACAGCAGTCCGGGAGCTTCGTGCGTGCCCGGGAGGTCATCGGAAAGAGCATCGAGGCCATCGAGAGGCGCTATCACACCCAGGATGATTACACCGGCGTTCCCAGCGGCTTCCCCGATCTGGACAACATGCTCAGCGGGTTTCAGAACTCCGAGTTCATCGTCGTGGGGGCCCGGCCCTCGGTGGGCAAGACCGCCCTGGCCCTGTCCATGGCGGCCAACATCTCCATCCGGCAGAACCGGCCGGTGGGTTTTTTCACCCTGGAAATGGCCCGGATGTCCCTGATGCAGCGCCTCATCTCCAGCGAGGCGCGGATCGGCTCCCACGTCATCAGGACCGGCATGCTGAAGCCTGACGACTTCGTCAACCTCACCACCGCGGCGGGCCTGATCTACGACGCGCCCCTGTACATCAGCGACGAGCCCAACATAAAACTTCTGGACCTGAGGGCCCAGGCCCGAAGGATGAAAAGCCACCATCAGGTGGAGGTCATTTTCATCGATTATCTCTCCCTTATCCAGGCGGAGAACCCCGAGCTTCCCCGGCATGAACAGATCGCCGAGATCAGCCGCTCCCTGAAGGGCCTGGCCCGGGAGCTGGACATCCCGGTGGTCGCCCTGTCCCAGGTGCGCCGGGAAACGGAAGGAAAGACCCCGACCCTGGCGGATATCCGGGAATCGGGCTCCATCGAACAGGACGCGGATGTGGTCATCTTCCTGCACCGGGAACGGGGCACGGAGAGGGAAAACGTCGACGTCAAATCCCAGATAGAAACCCAGCTTGTGGTGGCGAAGCAGCGGAACGGGCCGGTGGGAACCATCAAAATCGCCTTCATCCCCCAGTATACCCGGTTCGAATCGCTGGCGGCCAACGCGAGGATCTAGGAGGAAGTCAGTGGGACTGCGGGACGATTACGATTTTGAGACCCTGGTCAACGAAGCCGAAAGGTTCGTCCTCCAGGAGATGGAGCGCCAGCTGGAAGGGCCGGAAAATGTTCGGGTCTGCCGCTGCGAGGACTGCATCCTGGACATGGCCGCGCTGGCCCTGAACTCGGTGCGGCCGATCTACCGGGTATCACTGCTGGGCGGGCTCTACGCCGGAGTCAGGGACCAGGGCCCCTACGGGGAAGAGGTCCGGAAGGCGGTGGAAACGGCCATCCGTAAGGTCGGGGAGAACCCCTCTCACGGCTGAACCTCCGGGAAAAGCCGCAGGCCCGCCTCTTCCTCCTCCGACAGGGCCCCCTCCTCCCCCAGTGCCGTCAGGGGGACCTTGACCCCCTCGCCGTGGGAAGCCAGGTACCGGCCGTCCCGGGCAACCACGACCCAGTTCCCGTCCTGCAGCACGTAGATGGTCCCGGATAGGCGGCCTGATTTCTTCTCCCATACGGAAACGGAGCCGTCGGCGTTTATCCCGAAAAGCAGTCGCCCCAGGTCCCGGAGGAGGAGCGGGATGCCGTTGCCGGAATCGAAACTCCGCCAGCGGGCTCCGTTCCAGCCCCGCAGGGTGTTCCCCAGGGTGGTGTATACGTCGGAGCTGACCGGATCAATGTGGATGTCCGCGTCGATGTCCAGTCCGGGGTGGGAGGCGAGGACCGTGGCGTTCCCGGTGCGGTTCCGGTCTGCCCGATAGAGCTTCGTCGCCGTTCCGCCGTCCGCATCGGTTTCCAGCCCCGCGAAGTAGACCTGACGGTCCCGGGGATCGTAATCCACCGCGAAAACCAGCTGAAGGGGCGGCGCGTCCAGGGAGACGGTTTCTCCGGTCGTGGCGTTGATGGACACCAGGGGGGACGAAAAAACTCCGGCGCTTCCCGCCAGGATGTTCCGGTTTTCCAGAGGGACCATGGTGTGGATCCCCCAGGCGGGGTATTCGAAGGAGACACCCATGCCGGAGGTTTCGATCTTCTTGATGGACCCGTTTCGCTCCAGGCAGTAGAGAAAGCCCTCCGATTCCAGGACCGCGGACAGGGGGAGGGAGAAAGAATCGAAGCGGGAGAGGACGAGTCCGGAGGCGAAATCGATGCGGACGATCCTCCCGGGTCTGTCCGGTTCCCGGAGCCAGAGAAAGTAATCCCCGCGGGCCCCCCGCAGAATACCCGCAGACGCCCGGAAAGGGTTCTCCGCGGCCGTGACCGTCAGCTTCGTCGCATCCCCGTCGTCGTCGGAGGTGAAAAAGTCGGACGCGAAGGACAGGATCCGCTCCGGGGTGACCAGACGGAGAACACCCTCCTCGGCGGCCAGATCCGTCACCCGGTCCAGGCGGTTCCGCCCGCCAATCCGGATGGGAAGATCCTCCCCCTCCGCCAGGCCGATGCTTCCGTCCCGCAGGGCGGTGTAGACGCCGTCGTCGGCAAGAACCAGGTCCGCCGGCTCCCCCGGAACGGGCCGGGGAGATGAGGCGCGGCGGAGGAGTCCTCCCCGGAGGGAGCCGTTGCCGGGGCCCTCGAAAACCCAGCTCTGCAGGACGGTCCGATCGCGCTGGGCGGCCATGGTGGCGATCCGCCCCTGGGGCCCCACGGACAGATCGTAGACGCCCTCTTCCCGGGAGGAAGCGAGGACCGATCCGGTGACCAGGTCGACCACCACCAAATCCTCCCCCAGGGTTCCCGCGGCGTGGCGGGAACTGAGGGCCCTGAGGTTCCTCAGTTCCGGGGAGCTGCGCACCGTCTGCTTCCGCTCCCCCGATTTGAGGTCCCAGTAGGTGAATGAGCCGGAGGACGGGGTGTAGCTCACCAGGGTGTTTTCGCTGGCGGAAATCAGAAGGAAGGACACTATCCCGAAACCTTCCCGCAGAGGGGTGATCCTGCCTCCGGTATCCGCGTCGAAGAAGGTCAGGCTGTTCCAGTCGGTTTTCCCCACCACCACGAAGCTGCCCAGAGGGCTGAACTCCAGGGCCAGCGGAACCTGGGGAAGGTCTGCGGAGAATTTGGTTTTCGCTCGTTTCCAGTCCAGGACTCTGAGGACGTGACGATTGTTCCCGTCGGACAGAACCAGGGCGATTTCCGGCCTCCGGGGGTTGAGTTCCATTCTGCGCACCGGCAGATCGGAAACCTGGATTTTCCGCAGAAGCCGGAAGGGCCGGTTCTGCCAGACGCGAAGGGTTCCGTCCTGGCCGCCGGAGAAAAGAAGCCCCCTCTCCCTGTCCCAGGCCAGGCTGAGAACCGGCCCGATGTGGCCCGAATCCAGGGTCTGCTCGTAGCTTTCGGCGCACATCAGAAGGGGGGAGGTGACGAGAATCACCAGCGGAATAAACCTTTTCATTCAGTTCCTCAAAAAGAAAAACACATCGCTCATGGTGGAGAGAACCACCAGCAGCACGATGAAGAAAACTCCCACGTACTGGTAGCGGTGTATGAAGCGGGGGTTCAGGGGTTTGCCCCGGAGCCCTTCGAACAGAAAGATCAGCAGCAGACCCCCGTCCAGCGCGGGAATGGGCAGCAGGTTCATGAAGAAGAGCGCCACTCCCAGGAGGCCGAGGAAGTTCAGGATGGAGGTGAGGCCGGTGGAGAAGTTCCTGCTGAACCCCTGAGCCGCCACCTCGCCCACCATGTAGGTGATGCGGATGGGGCCCGATACCGCCTGGGAGAGGTTGACCCCCCGGAAAAGGAGCCCCAGGCTTTTGGTGGTCATCCCCAGGGTTTCCAGGGTTTCCGCGCCGCCCAGGCGCAGGGCCTCCAGGGGGCCCACCTTCCGGGACGAAAAGACCCGGGGCTGAAAGGAGACCCCGATGTCGGGTCGTCCCGCCTCGTCCACGTGGGGGATGATCCGGGTCTCCACCGTTTCGCCTCCCCGCTCCAGGGTCATGCGCAGGGGGGAACTCCCCGCCTCCCGAACCGCCGACAGAAGGTACAGCGTATGGGGTATCTCCCGGCCGTCCACCCGGAGGATCCGGTCCCCCGGCTTGATGCCTCCGATGAAGGCGGCGGAGTCCTTCTTCACCGCCCCCACCACGGGCTCGATCCAGGCGTAGACCCCGATCCGTCCCACCCCGCTCTCCCTGTTCAGGGCGGGAACGAGGGTGAGGGTCCCGGTGCTGTCTCCCCGGCGATAGGTGACGTGAATGGGTTTCCCCGGCTTTCCCGCCACCGCTTCCTGAATGTCCCTGTATGTTTCCACGGGGTTCCCGTCCATGGAGGTGATGTAATCCCCGGTGGCCAGGCCCGCCTCGGCGGCGGGGTAGGAGGTTTCGGCGGGTCTGCCGGGAAAGTCCGATTCCAGGACGACCCGGTTGTCGAAGGTCTGGTAGGAGAAACCGATGAGCCACACCAGGCTGAAGGAGGCCGCGGCGAAAAGAAAATTGGCCGCCGGCCCCGAGAAGGCCACGACGATCCGACGCCAGGGTGAGGCGCCGTAGAAGGACCCCTCTTCCGGGGCGACCCGTTCGGCCCCAGTTTCCCAGGCCGTTTTCATGGCCTCGTCCCCCTTGAGCTTGCAGTACCCCCCCAGAGGGAGGAGGGAGAGGCGGTATTCGGTCCCCCCCCGGTGGACCGAGAGGATCCGCCGGCCCCATCCCACCGAGAAGGCTTCCACGTGGATCCCCATCAGTTTGGCGGCGAG
>Ga0302245_1002065_pt1 | contig 12234 bp, 7 predicted proteins | sample AAG_UR_Thr_MG_FD_193512 | JGI IMG/M metagenome (GOLD analysis project Ga0302245, IMG submission 193512) | Enriched activated sludge microbial communities from anaerobic digester in WTTP, New Holstein, Wisconsin, United States - AAG_UR_Thr | ecosystem: Engineered > Bioreactor > Anaerobic >... | reverse complement strand
CGGGCAGGTAAGCTCTTCAACCCAGGCAGACATAGAGAGGTACCTCTCCATGATGAGCGGCCTTGAAAAAGAGTATCCAGGCGTGAAGTTTGTTTACATGACGGGGCATACCGACGGTTCGGGTCTCACGGGAAATCTTCATATCAGGAACCAGCAGATAAGGCGCTACTGTGAAGCTAACAATAAAATCCTCTACGATTTTGAGGACATAGAGAGTTATGATCCGGACGGGAAATATTTCGGGGACAGGCATGTCAGGGACTCCTGCGATTACAAGGGAGGCAACTGGGCTGTGGAGTGGCAGAATAGCCACAGGGAAGGTATTGACTGGTACAGGTGCCCGTCCGCGCACAGCCAGCCCCTGAACGCAAATCTGAAGGCTTATGCCGCCTGGTGGCTCTGGGCAAGGCTTGCCGGCTGGCCAGGCAGGTAATATGCCTGGCGGTGGAATTTTCAGAGAAGTAATGCTTTCTGTGCAGCCGGGTACGGATTATTTCAATCATTTATCCAATTTAAAATGGAAAGGTTACAGATATCATATCAAAGTTTTGAAAATAAAAGAACGCCGGAGTTTCTTATCTTCTTTGAAGACTTGTTCGCCGCACCCTTCTATGCTAAAGCTTTGGAGGGTATACTTTAGAGATGGAGGGGAGGTGGGTGCTATGCCCGTGGAAGCTTCGCTATAAGGTTTTTTTATGGGAAACCATCCTGTCCGAAAAGACTTATGTGTTGCTCTCAATGTGAGTAATCTTCGAATATCCGGGCAAATTCCGATTCAGTTTTATTGAAAATCCTGAGAACCTCCGGAGAAAAATGAGAAGGATTTGTTTTCTTGTCTCCCCGGTTGATGATTTCGCATGTTTTTTCATGGTCGATGCTTGCCTTGTAAGGGCGCTTGCTTCTCAAAGAATCGTAAACGTCCGCAAGGTGGACAATTGCACCTTCGATGGGTATCTTTTTGCCCTTGAGTCCTGCGGGGTAGCCCGTACCATCCCAGTTTTCATGGTGGGTAAGTGCAATCCTTTCAGCCACCTGCAGGTATTTGGAAGACGATCCCTCAAGCATGGATGAGCCGATCATGGTATGGGTTTTCATTATCTTTGCCTCTCTTGACGAGAGTTTTCCCTTCTTCCTGAGGATGTTGTCCGGAATCCCGACCTTTCCGAGGTCGTGCATGGGGGCGGCCCTGGATATAATTTCTATTTCTTCCGGCGAATATCCAAGTTCCCTTGCCATCAATTCAACATAATAGTCCATCCTTTTAATGTGGGAGCCTGTTTCCTCGTCCCTGTACTCGGCGGTTACCGTCAGGCGGTATATGGTCTCTATGTAAGCTGTTTTAATGGTATGATTTGCTTTGTCGAGTTCGTGGAGAGACTTTCTCAATTCTTCGGTCCTCATCCTGACTTTCTCTTCAAGGTCCTGCTGGTACTGCCTGTTTTCGATTATTAGCCGCCGGTTTTCGAGAGAGTTCCTGACTGCATGGCGAAATTCCTCTATATTCAGAGGTTTAACCAGGTACCTGTCAGCTCCCTGGTTCAGGGATGAAATGGCGTCTCTCAGGTCGTCGCTTGCCGTAACCATGATAACCCGCGTGTCGGGACAGCACTTTCTGGCCTTATTCAAAAGCCAGAGCCCGTTTTCGCCCGGCATATGGATGTCGGTTATTACAAGGGAGAACTCTTTTTCCTTTATCATTTCAATAGCCTTGAGGCTGTTTGACGCTTTTGATACCATGTCGTATCCCATGTGGTTCAGGAAACGGGTCAGTATATCTGTTATTGTTTCTTCATCATCAACCACGAGCATCTTTTCTTCACTCGCCATCGGTTTCCTCCAGTACGGGTAGTTTTATTGTGAAAAGGGCTCCGCCTTCTTTTTTGTTGCCTGCATATATTTCGCCTCCGTGCTCCTTTATTATTCCGTAGCTGACCGAAAGGCCGAGACCCGTGCCCTTTCCTACAGGTTTTGTCGTGAAGAAAGGGTCAAAAAGCTTTGATATGACATCTTCCGGAATTCCGGGTCCTGTGTCGAAAATCTCGATGACAACCCTTTGTCCCCCCTTCTTTCTTCCATCCTTGAAAATGTTAACAGTCAATACCCCGCTTTTTCCCTTCTCTCTCATGGCATATTCCGCGTTGTTTATTATGTTCAGAAAGACCTGTTCCAGCTGTGAGGGGTCTGCCATTATGTTAGGGATTCCCTGTTGATAGTCATGAACGTACTTTATGTTCCTGGTGGTGAGCTCATAGTCCCGCATTTTCAATACGCTGTCCATGACCTCGGTGACGGATATGTTTTTGCGCATGGGTTCTTCTCTGCAGGCAAACCTGAGAAGGTTTGTGACTATCTTGTAAACCCGATGGCTCGCATTGTGGATATTCTCAAGGTCTTTTCGGGTTTCATCGTCAAGCTTTATCTTGTCCTCCAGGAGCATGAGTTCTGAAATGCCCATGATACCTGTCAGCGGATTATTTATCTCGTGTGCAACGCCGGCGATAAGCTCTCCCACAGCGGCAAGTTTTTCAGAACGGACAAGTTGTTGAATGAGATTTTTCCTCTCATACTCGAGAAGGGCCATTGTCCAGGCGAGTGCCACGTTTTCTGACAGATCCACGAGAAGATTCTTTTCCTGCTCACTGAAGGCATTCTGGTTTTCGGAACAGAGAATCATTATCCCGGCAACATCATCATGTATGAGAATGGGAAGGCCGAGATATGCGAAGATCTTTTCACTCTTCCGGTTGCTGACCGGGCAGGAAGGGATCTCAAATCTGTTGCGGGTATTTTCCCAGGCAACAGGCTTTCTTTTTCTGACAGCCTCCAAAACAGGGATTTCTGAATATCCTGCATCCTCGGGATTGATGGGGATTTCTTTTATTGATTCGGCACCCATGCCTTCCCGGGCAGTGAAGACTATCATGTCCGGATTTCTCTTGATTTTACCGGCCGCCACGAGTGAATAAATTCCTGTTTCGTGGAGTATTCCGCAGACTTTATTGAGTAAAGTCTCCTCATCGAGATTTATCGTATTGAAAATGAAATGGTTTATTTCTTTTATTGTTTCCAGCAGCCGGTTCATGAAACCAAGCTGCTCTCCGGCAGTGACATCGATGCAGTATCCTGTATAACCGGTAAACCTGCCGTTTCTGTTAAACCTGGGTGAGGCGTTGATCTGCAGCGATCTGTATATGCCGTCCTTCCGTTTTATCCGGCAGAGAAAATTAAAATTTTCACGCGATTCAAAAGCATTCCTTATAGCTTCCCGGCTCCCGGCAATATCGTCCGGGTGCATATTTTCAAGCCACCCGTCTCCTTTTTCTTCTTTTGAAGCCCGTCCGGTGAAAAGACGCCAGGGAAGGTTGCAATAATCGGCCTTCATTCTTGTGTTAAACGCTATAATGAGCCTCGTTTCTGAATCGGCCAGGGTCATGTTATACCGTTCACTTTCCCTGAAATCCTTTTCTATCCTGGATATTTCCTGCTCCTTTTCCGAAAGTTCATTCTTTGCCTGCTTCAATTCTTTCAATACCTCAATACGCCGGTTGAACCTGAAGTCCGCCAACTGTTTTGAGGTCAGCTCTTCGGGAGGCATGTAATAGATATTTTCCATGACATCCGAGCCCAATATTGCTTTTGGGTGTGTTGAAAGAACATCTATGAGAGCCTTGCCGCTGAATTCCCGGCGGTCGTACTGGCACAATGCAATCGCCTTGCTGCCCGGGAAAAAAGTATTAAGCTTCGTTTCATATTCCATCACGCTTTTCCACAGCGTTTTCTTTTTCAGTACCCAGCTCAAATCGCCGGTTACCCTCAGGGCAGAGTATCCTTCAGATAGAGCTCTTTCCATTTTGTCTTTCAGGATTTGTATGATGCTGTCAGGATTAAAACGTCCTTCGTGAAGGTATGAACTTGATGGGAGGATAAGAAGATCTTTATTTTCAAGGTAACGACCAACACCTGGGATTCTTTCCTTTAAATAAGACTCGATAGCAGAGGCTTTCCTTTTTTCGGCGGCATAAATGACTTTTTCCTTTTTTTTAAGCCCCTGAAAGATGTAGGATGCCAGAATTTCCCTGTATTCTTCGTCTGTATCATATATCAGGCAGAGATGGTCGCCTGTTTCCAGCCTGGCCATTTTTGCCTGGAGATCATTTGGTTTCATCTTTACCCTTTCCTCCTGTCTTTGTTCTTAAACCTTTTGAAACAGGGGGTATTTTCCTCATAACCACTTTTTCCATTTGATGTTTTCAAGGGTATATGATAGAGCCTGTCTTCTTCCAGAAGATGCCCTTTTCCCGTAATTTAACTATCTATTTCTTCTGTTAACTTTTCTATTCTGTCCAAAAGTTCATTGAAATTCAAGGGTTTTGCCATGCAAAAGGATGCCCCTTCATTTTCAATTTTCTTCCTGTTTTCAGGGCTGTTAAAGCCGGTTACTGCGATTACCATGATATCTTTTGTCATAGGGTCGGATTTTATCTTTCTGCATACGGCAAAGCCGTCGATTCCGGGCATTATCAGGTCAAGGATTACAATATCGGGTTTGAAGGAAAAAATAAGTTGTCCGGCTTCGAAGCCGCTTGTGGTTCCCTCAACATGAAAATAGGGTTTCCTGCCTTCCATGAAAATCTTTATGGTTTTAATTACTTCAGGCTGGTCGTCAACTATCAATATGCGTGTTTCCCTTTGATATAGGAAAGGTTCTTTCACGAGTGTAAGCAGGTTGGCCTTTTTCATGAAATCCATGAAGTCCGGGCGGAATATCTCGTATTTGCCGCCGGGGACACGGGATGCCTTAAGCTTCCCCGCTTTTATCCAGTTAAAAACAGTTGCCCTTGATATATGGCATATCTGGGCTATTTCCCCCGTTCTAAGATAAGGCTTTTCCTTGCTTGATATTCTTGACATATTTGACATATTAAACATTTTACCACTCTATTTAAATTTGTCAAGGGAAATTTTCGTATGTATTCTGCCGTTCCCATTTATCAGGCGCAGTTGTCCTCAGGGTAGCAGTTACAGGAGGCTGCCCGCCCATATGGGAAATTTTTTCTGACAATGCTGGTAGAATGAAGAGGAACCGTTACCATTTGCATATTGATATGAAAAAAGTTTGGCACTATACACGACCACTGGGGTGCAACCACCATCAGTTGTGGAGTTGATGGGAGATTCTATATCATTGGCAGATCAGAAATAAATACTTCAAATTTTTCAGTTTTAAATTTGCTCCCTTCGCAGACATCCACGGGGTGTGTCCGTGAGAGTTCTTTTGCTGAAATTCAGGTGTAATGGATTTAATTATTCAGAAACTTTCAAAACCACGCTGTTATACTGAACGCCTTGAGACCTGTAGTCCTGAAATCTTTTTTCTGCCACTTGACAACTTGAATAAGATGTGATAAATTTCTTATAGTTGAGTAATGCTTTTTCTGTAACCAGGCATTTCATTTCAAGGGGGTGAAAAGAATGAAAAAGAATAACGGATTTACCCTGATTGAACTTCTTGTGGTTATAGCCATAATAGCAATACTTGCGGCAATGCTTCTTCCTGCCCTGACTAAAGCAAGAGAAAGGGCGAAGGCAGCGGCGTGCATGAGCAATCTCAAACAGTTGGGAATTGCCCTTATTATATACGCCAACGATTGGGGGGGATGGTTTCCTAACCGTGATTTTGACGATGCGGCAATATGGAGCAGTCATGGCGGTTGGAGTTCAGGATACATATCATCAAAACCGAACATTTCTCTTGCGCTCCTGACAGGGCAGACTGACCCGTCAACACCCGATTTTGAAAGTACCCAGTATATAAAGGATTACAAGCTTTTTTGCTGTCCGGGTTATTCGAGAGACAAACCTGATACAGTTCCGGGCGCGCTTTACAGGGCCGTCCAGGCAAATTATAATTCTCCGATATCAGAGTACACCGCTGCATTGCAGGGGAAGTCAAGCTGCTCTTATACTTACGCTCTCGGGCTGAACCTTCAGACCCATTCCAGCACTGCCATTATGACGGACGACCCGAAATCACATTACTGGTATCAATGGTGGCTTTCAGATAACGCCAGTAACCACGGCGCCAAGGGAATCAACGTGCTTTATGTTGACGGCAGTGTGAGATTTGTAAATTCGAGACCGAATACATTATGGGTCAGCAGTACTTACGGAAGGGCATATTTACCGGATGTATCCGAGATTCCGAACGTTGGTGGTTGCGTTGGCAGTGGTGCTAACTTAACAAAACCGAGCGCCGGTTATGGAAACAGGCCATTGTTTCTTTCATATAAATACTGGTAACGGGCTAAAAAAACGTAAGGATAGCGACCTGCAACGCCTGATTTTATGATGATATAGTGATAAGTGGGTTGCATGATAAAGCGAGGTGAAGAAAATGAAAAAGAATAGTAAAGGATTTACTCTTATAGAACTTCTTGTGGTTATAGCCATCATAGCCATACTGGCGGCAATGCTTCTTCCTGCCTTAAGCAAGGCGAGAGCCAGAGCCAAATCGGCTGTCTGCATGAATAACCTCAAGCAACTGGGGACAAGTTTGCTTCTCTATTATGAGAATTACGAAGGACTTATCCCTACATTCATTGCCAATAACCTGTATAAAGACTTTATCCCTAAGAGTCTTGTATACTGCCCGACAGAAAAATATGACAGTTATGTATATTCGGCTTACGGGGCAAATTACATGACTTTGTCTTATCCTATGAGAGCAGCTACCCATTATTTTAATCTTGATGCGCTTAGAAAGAGTAAATCATCATCCAGGATGTGGATTTTTACCGACAGTATAGCCCTTAAGCAGACCGGTGCATACGCATTCCTCAACAGAAAGCAATTTTACAGTTGTTATCCAACCAATACGGACGGTTATATACATTTCAGGCATGGGGGGAGAGCCAATTTCCTTTTTGTGGACGGACATGTGGAATCTTTGAACCCTGACCAATTCATGTTGATATCCCAGATAAATCGTTCGGTGGCCGGAACTCCTGTTGATTGGTATATCGTAAACGGTAAATATGAAATAGAGTTTAAGAAAGGTTTCGGTGATGCCGGGTATTAAAATGTGAAAAGGTTCTCCTCAAGCCTGCAATGTACAGGATATTTTATCTGACCTGTAATGCATTTAATGTGCAAACTTATTAATATTATTAACGCGGCCGCTCATGGGACGCTTTTTCTGGAATGCAGATAGGAATCCGTCCGCGCTACCTCTTTTGGGACGATTTCACTATCACCGCCAGGTTGTCGCCCCTGTCGGCGTAAGGATGCATTGCCGCCAGGTCAACGTCGCAGAGTGGTTTGCGATGCCCGTACGCGTAAAGATATCCGTCTACAGGAGCTTTTATCTCTTTTGTTTTCAGACTCCTGTCGCTAAAAAGCCATCCTATCACACTGCCTTTTTTAACAAAATCCCCTGCAGTCAAACCATTTTCAATGAAAAGGCCTCCAAAAGGAGCTGTTACCATCTTCAGTAAATTCTGTTCAATAACAACGGTCTTTTCCAGTCCTTCAGGTTTTCCTCTGAACATCCCCAGGTGTTTTGAACAATTGGTCAATGCCCTCACTCCTATCCTGACTTGTTTTTCCAACACCACATATTGTCCTGAAAATTCTACCGTGAAAGCAGTACGCCCGTTCAAATTGAACCAATCAGAAAGCGGGGCAGTACCCTTGAACTCTTTGCTCAAATCAAGAGGTTTGGCTGACTGCCTTAAAAAAGGGAAAGCGCTGAGTTTTGCAAAATTTACTGCTTTCTCACAACCTTCTGGAATAGCTGCGGCACCCGTAAACCGGTTATAACAATGCAAATCTATATTATGAGTTGCCTGCTCAAATATTCCTTTAAATATTATGCAGGCTAACTGTTGGGATTCGTTTCCCCTGGGATCGCCCGGCCATGTGCGATTGATGTTGACCATCGGGTCTTTTGGCATAAGCACGACTTTATTCTTGACTTTCTTTTTCTCAAGTTGTCCCCTCGGCTCTGCGAGAGTTGATATTATGTGGGGTCTCCTGTTCCATAAGGCAGGGAGATTGACAAAGGGAACCAGGATCATGCGCCCCCTGATAATACTCTTTTCAGCGACGGGACAGAACCTCCTTATAACCTCGCTGCCCTGCACTTCATTACCGTGAAGAGCCGCAGTCACAAGAAGGCATGGCCCCTCTTTGCCCGAATCTATATCCCAGTAAGCCATTTTGAATCCAGGCCTTCCTTTAATCTTGACCGGCAGATATCTGACTTTTGCTTTGGTCATTTTATCTTCCCTTTGTGTTGAAAACTGGTAGTGTATTCAGTAAATATTCGGTGAACCCTGTCATATTTTCGTTAGAGTGACGAAAAAAAGACCCCCTCATCCTTTTTCCCCAAGGGTAGAAGGACAAATAAAGCCCCCCTCAGTTTCTTCACTTCGCCGGCAGTTCCCTGGCCATGACAGGATCAAGTGTTTGTCCGCGTTGCAAGGCGCCCATGTCAGGCGCGCTGCCTGAAAAATAGCCGGGTTCCATGCCGGGCAGGGCAGGATAATTTCTCCCGCAGATGGAAAACGGCCTGGATAAATCTATGCCTCCACCCCGCGCCGCACTTGACTCCGGAATTATGAAATCGCGTGTACCTTCCGGCCAGAGAAGGCGTCCCTCGCCGGTGATGTTATGCTCTCCGAACCATGCAGGCCGCTTGAACGCAGGGTTTTTACGGCCTGCCGGCGCCGCCAGCCAGTTGTGGTCGGCCGCGGCCATCATCTCCGGGTTTTCCCAGTAGAACCACTCGGCGAGAGACCGTCCGCGCTTGGAAAAAACGTTGTTGAGCAGGACCATGTGCCAGTAATTGTACATCACGGTTACGTGCACGCCGCCATAATTCTCACCGCCGCCGACATAGGTGTTGTGATATAAAAAAATTTCCGGGTGGTGCATCTCGTTATCCGGCTCTTCAGCCGGCTTGTCGTGGTGGACAAACACGTGGCAGCCGCCTGAACCGAGCAGGGAGATGTTGCGGAAGTGGTATTCCCTCCGGGGATATCCCGGAGCCCAGTAATCATGGATGCGGGTGTTTATGCCGTTGTTGAAGAGCAGGTTATCGTAAAACATGCAGTCGTAGGCGCCACGCTCGGTGATGAGTCCGATGCTCGACATTCCGCTTATTACGTTGCGGTATACCCTGGCCCGGAGAGTTTCGTTGACCGCGATGCCTATCAGCCCCTTGTCGAGCCGGTTGTCCCGGACGACGTTGTCCGGCCCTGCCTGCGATACTGTGATGCCCTGGTCGTCTGACATGTTGCCCCCGACCAGGTGCTTGAACTCCTGGTAAATATGAGAGTTTGTCACACCTGGACGGTGACCGATGTAATTGAGGGTCATTTTGTTGTTCTGGATGATGTTTCGGGACGCTCCCCGCGTGACAAGCATCCGTCCCCGTCCATTCATCATGTAATTGTGTTCAATAATGTTATTGGCCGCTTCGCGTCCCTGGATGACCAGCGAAAGCTCCGCGCCGCGCATTTCAAAATCCCGTACCACAAGGTGGCTGCGGTTGTCGATGAGCACCGCCGGGCCTGGTCCTGCTGCAGCCAGTTGTTTCCCTCTTGGGTCGTCCCCGTTCCGGAACCGGATGTAAGTCACCCCGTCCAGGTATCCGTATAGCACCTCAACCCCGTCCCAGTAACATATCTTGCCCCCGCGGACCGGTCCCAGGTCGGTTATCGCATCCGGGGCCAGGCGTAAATGGGAGAAGCCGCCAAACTTTTCCCGCTCCCGTTCGAGGTAATTGCCTATCTGAGGCAGCGGCGCAACCGGTGGAGGCGTCCCCTTGTCCAATTGCATCCAGCGGTCGGCGATCCGTGCCAGGTGCTGGCCGTCGAGGTTCATCGACAGGGGATTGAACGGCAGTTCATCCGTCTTGTAAACTCCCGGTCCGACCTCGGACGCAGGTTTCCATCCCGTCACAAGCACGCCCGGGTCTATGACCGTCAGCCATTCCCCGTTTTTTCCCCTTTCACCGGTGAAAACGATTGGCTTGCCGGGTTCTCCGGACTGGGGAAAGACTACCCGTTCGCGATAGATGCCGGCTCTTACCTGTACCCTGTCTCCTGCGCGCGCTGTTTCTGCCGCTTTACTTATTGTCGCAAAAGGCCGTTCGGCCGTTCCCGGGTTGCTGTCTGAACCGCCCGGAGCAACGAAGAGTTCTCTCAGGTGAGCGCCGGCCGCTTGTGGTTCTTCCCTGGAGTTGTCAATGCGGGCGGCCTCTTTTTTGACATTGCAAAAAAGGGTGACGCCCATTGCCTCAAGTCTGGCAGCCGCTGAGTCAGAGGCGCTTGAACGCGGGGCGTTGTTGCCGGCCAGCCACACCTTCTTTTCCCCTGCCCACGTCGTTTGCGCCAGGTCTTCGAGGAGCGCATCCACTGATTCGGTGTTTATCCCGCGGCCTTCAGGCAGCTGGATATGCACGCAACTCATCTTCGGACTCCATTTCCTGCCGGCGTTGTACCTTTCCAGGATGCCGGAGCCGGCAAAGTAAAAATAGGTTATTTTCTGCGGCAGTTTCGAAATGTCGCCGCTTACGGTATTGAAGCCGGCGCAGTGGAAAGATGTCAGTCCGGCCGGGAGTTTTGAAATGTCTCCGCTGACAGTGTTGGACCCTGCGCAGTGGAAGGATGTCAGTCCGGCCGGCAGTTTCGCAATACTTCCACTGACGGTGTTAGACCCTGCGCAGTGGAAGGATGCCAGTCCAGCCGGCAATTTAGAAATATCTCCGTTGACAGCGTTGATACCTGCGCAGTGGAAAGACGTCAGTCCGGCCGGCAGGGAGGCTATATCCCCGGTTAACATGCCGTTGCCTGCAAAATAGAAACTGGTCAATCCTTTCGGCAGTTTTGAAATGTCTCCGGTTACATTGCTTCCGCCGGCACAGAGGAAGAAGGTTAAACTTTGCGGCAAAGAGGCTATATCTCCTTGTACAGTGTTGCGCCCGGCTATGCGAAAAAAGGTCAGTCCCGGGGGCAGGTCGCTGAAATCTCCCCGTATGGTATTGCGGCCATGAGTGTTGAAGTTGCGAAGTGTCCTGGGAAGATCCTTCAGGTTTCCTGTCACGGTATTGTTCCCCTCACAGTAATAATAGTCCATAGCAGGGGGCAGATCACTAAGGTTGCCGTAGACAGAGTTCAGTCCGCCGCAGTGCAGGTATGTCAACTTCTTCGGCAGGTCAGCAAGGGCGAATCGGACTTTCGCACCAGATGTTTCCATACGGAAGCCGGTGACGGCCGCTCCTTCAGGTACTCTTACTGTCACTTTGCCGGTGAAAGATTTCCCGTAATCTTTCACATACCGCTGTTCCTCTCCGGAGAATGTGTTCTGTGTGCCATCTCCCCATTCAACGGTTATTGGACCGCCAATCGAGGAAAAGAATCCGTTCAGCACCTTGTTCCCGGAAACCTCGAACTGGAACACCTCCGCGGCTGAAACTGAAAGAGTCAGCGCCAACAGTCCCGCCAGCAGAAAAAAAACTTTCACGGCCATACCTTTTTTTTTCATGAATAGTACCTCCCTTGTTAGTATTCAACACTGAGACCTTTGTTCTGCTACCCCTGGGGGATAAGGAAAAATCAAGACCCCCTCACCTTAAATCCTCTCCCCCAGGAGGAGAGGAGAGGGCGGAGAAGAGCCCCTCGTAGTAAAAAAACACTCGGGATAAACACCAACTCACCTTTCGTACTATTAGACATCTTTTTCCTTCTACCCTTGGGGGAGAAGGACGTAGGATGAGGGGGGTAGTTGTTGTTATTTTGGTTTGCTCCTCGTTCTTCCCATCCTATCTTAAAGACCCCCTCACCTTTTATTCCTCTCCCCCACGGGGAGAGGAGAGAAACCACTCAATTTCTTTTATTGCACCGGGAGTTCGCTGGTCATGACAGGATCAAGCGCCTGTCCGCGTTGCAGGGCGCCCATGTCAGGCGCGTTGCCCGAAAAATATCCTTGTTCCATGCCTGGCAGGGCAGGATACTTCCGTCCACAGATTGAAAAAGGTTTGGATAAATCCACACCGCCGCCCCGCGCCGCGCTTTTTTCCGGCAATACGAAATCTGGCGTCCCTGCGGGCCAGAGGAGACGTCCCTCGTTGATAACATTGAGGTTCCCAAACCATGCAGGTTGCTGCATGGAGGAGGTCCGGAGGCCGCCAGGCGTTGGAAGCCAGTTGTGGTCCATTGCTTCAAATAGCTC
>Ga0302245_1002064_pt1 | contig 12238 bp, 10 predicted proteins | sample AAG_UR_Thr_MG_FD_193512 | JGI IMG/M metagenome (GOLD analysis project Ga0302245, IMG submission 193512) | Enriched activated sludge microbial communities from anaerobic digester in WTTP, New Holstein, Wisconsin, United States - AAG_UR_Thr | ecosystem: Engineered > Bioreactor > Anaerobic >... | reverse complement strand
CGCGTCCGTTATCTTGCCTACGTTAAACGGGATCACCTTATTGGCTATCTCTCCCAAAGCCGCGCTGTTTACCACCGGCGCCGCTACAGGCATCATTCCCGCATATCCCTGACTGAATACCGTCGTAGAAACAAAAATTACGGCAGTTGCCAATGCAACCGTTTTTTTAAGATTTACGATTTTTGTAAGTTTCTTTAAAATCTTTTTCATAATCCTCTCCAAAATAAAAATTCCGTCTTGTATTTAACCAAGACGGAACCATTTTATATTTATATTTTTTATATTATCTTCAGTATCTCCTCTTGCAAGAAGTCTGAAACAAAAAAGCAGTATTACAATAAAAAAAACAGAGTAATCATTCGCATAATTTACGTATGAACTAAAATTAAATTTTAACTGCGCCGGCAAAAACTTTTGAGCGCCCGCAAAACTGAAATTATCCGTATTTTCTTTTACCGTATTATTGGTAAAAGCTATGTCAAAATTATAATTATGATGTTTTTTATTTTTATTATTCTGTTTGTCAGACGCAGTTTTATTTACCGTGTTCCGTATATCTATATTATTGGCTACAAATTTATTGACAAGTTTAATAGGAAGCAGGGCAATCAGATTATAATAATCGGATATCTTTGTTGATTTATAAGCCTGTTCCACATCGTCCGAAAAAACATCGTACATGTCCGCAACAGGGACGTACGAAGATGATAAAATGACAAAACTTATAAAGTATGCAATAATCACATGAACTTTTTTTAAGTTCTCCATAAGAACCTTATAGCCTATTTCCTCTCGTTTTTCAACAAAAATTTGTGAAATTTTTGTAAAAAATTAAATTTGAGGCGTTTGGGAATTTAATCTGTTTTCCAGTAAAGTGTAAACTTTTACGGTTGCTATAAGCGCAACCGGCATAGCGACAAAAACTCCGACAAGCAATAAAAACGCGCCGGCAATACCTATAAGCAAATTCATTAACATAATAAGAACTATTTCAACTCTTATGCCTTTTGTTAATTTTGCGGAATACAGTAAAGTTTCTTTTATTTTAAAATTTTTATCAACAACTACGCAGAAGACCGGGAAAAATATAACGCTTAAAACTGCTCCGGCCAGAGACAGCAATATTGATACTGAAGGAAAGCGCTGTATTAATAAATAATATATACCCAATACAACGGCAAACGCTACGGTTTTAAAATTGAATATATCTTTAAACTTTAAAAAATCCGAAAAATTTATCTGATTGTTTTTCACGGCTTTAAGCATGGCGGCAATAATAGAAAAAATCACAAAAACCTGAATAATAGCGCCTACAAAAGGAATAAACACAAGTATAAACATAACCAACGTGACCACTATGTATTCCCACCAGTTTTTCAAAAATATTTGCCAGGCCGGCAGATAGATTTCTTTCAAGTTTAAAAACATAAATTTCTCCTTATTAATTTTTTTTCAATTTCAGATATTGTTTTATAAGCGAACTTGTGGAACAATCATGGCTGTTTTGCGTTTTTTCTTCAAGCTCCGGAAGAATAACGTTTGCCAAAACTTTCCCTAGCTCAACTCCCCACTGGTCAAAACTGTTTACTCGCCAAATTATGCCTTGGACAAATATTTTATGTTCGTATAAAGCTATCAGAGCTCCCAAAGTTTTCGGAGTAAGTTCGTCAAGAAGAATACTGTTCGTCGGTTTATTCCCGTCAAAAACTTTATGAGGAGTAAGCATTTCCATATCCTGTTGCGAATATTTGCCTTTTTTCAAAGTTTCAATTACCTGTTCTTTTGTCAAACCGAACGCAAGCGCCTCAGTCTGGGCAAAATAATTTGACATAAGTTTATTGTGGTGGTCTCCGATTTTTTCAGGAGGATTTACTATGCCTATAAAATCAGCCGGTATCAGTTTTGTGCCCTGATGTATAAGCTGGTAAAATGAATGCTGTCCGTTAGTTCCGGGTTCTCCCCACAAAATCTGTCCGGTTTCGTAATCAACCCTGTTTCCTTCCCTGTCTATCGTTTTGCCGTTGCTTTCCATATCCGACTGCTGAAGAAAAGCCGTAAATCTGTGCAAATACTGGCTATAAGGCAAAACGGCGTAACTTTGGGCATTGAAAAAATTGTTGTACCATATTCCGAGCAAAGCCATTATCACGGGTATATTTTTTTCAAAAGGCTCGTTTTTAAAATGTTCATCCATCTCGTAAGCGCCCGTTAAAAATTCTTTAAATTTGTCAAAACCGACGGCACACGCTATAGGAAGACCTATGGCCGACCATACGGAATATCTGCCGCCTACAAAATCCCAAAACTCAAACATATTTTTCGTATCTATTCCGAACTGCGCGACTTTTTCTTTATTTGTAGACAACGCCACAAAATGATTTTTGACGGCGTCTTCTCCTAATTTTTCAACCAGCCATTTCCTTGCGGTATTGGCGTTTGTAATTGTTTCCAATGTTGTAAACGTTTTTGATGCTACTATAAATAACGATGTTTCCGGATCAATTTTTTTAAGAACTTCATAAATATCCGCTCCGTCTATATTTGAGACAAAATAAACTGCCGGACCGTCGGCGTAATATTTTAAAGCTTCGCAAACCATTCTCGGCCCCAAATCGGATCCGCCTATTCCTATATTAACGACAGATTGTATTTTTTTGCCCGTTTTGCCGAGCCATTTGCCGGTTCTTAAATCATCCGTAAACGATTTAACTTTACTTAAAACGCCGTTTATTTCAGGCATTACGTCTTTGCCGTCTACAAAAACAGGATTGCCCGACATATTTCTCAAAGCGCTGTGCAAAACCGCTCTTTTTTCCGTCCAGTTGATTTTCTCGCCGGAAAATATTTTTTTAGTCCAGTTTTTCACGTCGCCGGCCTGCGCGAGCGAAAACAGCATTTGCATTGTTTGGCCGTCTATAATATTTTTTGAATAATCAAAAGTTATGCCTAGATTGTCCAATCTGACGTTAAACTCGCAATAACGGTTTTCATTTTTAAACAAATCCCTCATATGAGCGGATTTCATTTTGCCGTTATAAAGATTTTGCAGCGACTTCCATTGAAGCGATGACGTAAGTTGTGACATTTTTTAAAAGCCCCTTATTATATTGTAAATTTATATCCCAGTTTAAATCCGATTTTTTTATAAGAAACATCCGTTCCGTTATCGGACGCAAAACAATAGGCCGACGAGATTTCTGCTATGTATTTTTCATATAACTCAAATCCGAACCCGAACGCATAATACATGCCGCCCGACGTATTATTGCCGTCGTCAACATTAAAAAGAATATTATATCCGACATCAAACTTAACATAAGGGTTATATTCTCCTTCGCTGCCCAAAGGATACCCCATAACGCCTATATAAACCGGAAGAAAAGAAAAATTTTTACCCGAGTAATACGATACCGTTCCGGAATCAATAAGAGTTTTTATTGAACGGGATGGCAGAAAATCAAAACCCGCCAAAGCTTTAAAATAATTGCTTATCTGATATCTCCCCTCTGCGCCTACGGCGATTCCGCACGGTTTTACTTCATAATCAGATTTAAACGTGCCGTCAAGATCCAGTCCGACTTTAGGAACTATATCAAATGAATATGCCGCCGATACGCAAAATAACAACATTAACGTTATTATACTTTTTTTCATTTATTACCTCCGGTTTTTATCTTCAATTAAAATAAAAGAAACTTCTAATCTTTATTAACAATAAAGTTTTTTATAACATAATACGTTATGGTAAAAGCGTTTGTCGCGCCGTATAATTTTACCTCGTAATTTCCGAATTCAATATTCGGAACGACCTCATAACTTACGAAATATTTGCGTTTTGACAAATCAACTCCCAAAGTCTCATTATACTTTGTCTTTGAAAAATAACAATATCTTCCGGTTAAGCCAAAATACAAATCTTCGGCTTTTTTAATCTGTTCTATTACAGTCTCGCTTTCGGTATTAACGTCAGTTCTGGCGATAAATGCCGTAATTATTGATAATACCGTACTGATTATAGCAATATAAACGATGATTTTCAAAAATTTAACCAAAGGAGTGTCGGGCTTTACCGTTTTTATTTTTTTATTTCTTTTCTCATCCGTTATTTGGCGTTCTATCAAATTTTGAGCCGAATCCTGCTCTAAATTAACGGTTATTTTTTCAGCCGCTGAATTTTCTTCCTGTTTTAAACCGGAATTTTCCGTAACGGCGGCATTATTCTCATTTGATTTGGCGGCACTGCCGTTTCTGCCGTATTTTGCCTTTAACTCTTCATCGTAACTCATTTTAAAACCCCTAATCCGCTTTTACTCTTTTTATATTGGCTCCGAGTTTTCTGAGTTTTTTTTCAAGCGTTTCGTATCCTCTGTCTAAATGATAGATTCTTAAAACTTCGGTTTTTCCGACCGCGCATAAACCGGCAAGAACCAATGCCGCGCCCGCTCTTAAATCGGATACCATTACCGGAGCGCCCGAGAGTTTATCAACTCCGTTAATATAAACGCTGTTGCCTTCTATTCTGATATCCGCCCCGAATCTTTGCAGTTCGCCGACATGCAGAAATCTGTTTTCAAAAACCGTTTCTTCAACGATTGAACTGCCCTTAACGACGCACATAAGAGCCATCCACTGGGCCTGTATGTCTGTCGGAAATCCCGGATAAATTTCTGTTTTTATATTAACGGGTTTTAAATCTCTTACCCATTTAACTTTCATCTCGTCATTTTCTATTTTTATGTTTAATCCGGATTCTTTCAGTTTATCGGTTACGGTCTGCAAATGCCGGGGATTTGTTTTCTTAAGAACAACATCGCCTTTTGTAATCGCCGTAGCGATCATATATGTCGCCGTTTCTATTCTGTCGGCGATTACCGTATGCAGACAGCCTGAAAGTTTTTCAACGCCTTCAACCGTAATTATTTTTGTTCCTGCTCCGGAAATTTTTGCGCCCATTTTTACAAGCATATCCGCTAAATCCGATATTTCAGGTTCTTTGGCGGCATTGATAATTCTGGTTGTTCCTTTTGCCAATACGCTTGCAAGCATAACGTTTTCCGTCGCCCCGACGCTTGCAAATCTGAATTCTATATCCGCGCCTTTAAGCCCGCCGTCGGCGGTTATTTTGACGTATCCTTCTTTGAGTTCAATATTTGCGCCCATTTGTTTGAACGCATCCAGATGAATGTCTATCGGTCTTGCCCCTATTGCGCATCCGCCCGGCAGAGAAACGTCTACTTTGCCCAGCCTTGCAAGAAGCGGACCCATAACCAGCACGCTTGCCCTCATCTTGCGGACTAAATCGTACGGAGCGATATGGTTTAATTTTTTTGATTTGCCGGCCGTGACTATATCTTTATTTTTTAAAGCGGGTTTCCCTATAAAATTTAAAAAATCAACCGTTGTTCTGATATCGGCAAGAGTAGGAACATTTTTGATTTTACATTCTTCGTCGGTTAAAAGCGTCGCGAATAAAATCGGCAGCGCCGAATTTTTTGAACCCGATATATTTATGCTGCCCTTTAACTGCCTGCCGCCCGTTATAATTATTTTATCCATTTTTCGTTACCAAAACCCTTTTTAAACCGGCATAATCATTTAAAATTTTTATTTTTTTATATCCTGCCGCGCTGAATATTTCCGTTATAAGTTCCGCAATAGTCGCGTTTAATTCAACGATTATCAATCCGTTTTGATTTAAATATTTTTTTGAATTTTGCGCTATCTGCCTGTAAAAAAATAATCCGTCTTCATCAGCTACAAGAGCCTTTCTCGGCTCAAACGACAATTCTTTTTCCAGCTTATTAAATTCTTTTTCCGCAATATACGGTGGATTGGAAACAATTATATCAAATTTTTTAGCCGGTATATTAAAAAACATATCTCCCGCGATAAAATTAATTCTGTCGGAAACATTATTTATTTCGGCATTTTTCCTGGCGACGTCTGCCGCTTTTAAACTTATATCCGACGCCGTAACGTACACATTTGCGTATTTGGCGGTTGAAACGGCTATGCAGCCCGAACCGGTACACATATCAAGAATTTCGGAATATTTATTGATTTTTATTTGGTTTAAAACTTCTTCAACAAGAATTTCGGTTTCCTGCCTTGGAATCAAAACATCTTCGTTTACGATAAAATCCAATCCCATAAATTCGGTTTTGCCCAATATATAAGCAACAGGCTGTCTTGTAATTCTTTTTGAAATATAATTTTTGTATTTATTGAATGAGTCCGTGCTGACGGGATTTGTTCTTATTAAAGGCAATTGACCGCGTTTGACGTTTAAAACATCCGCCAATAAAACTTCCGCGTCTGTCTCCGGTTCCGGGATATCGTTTGATTGTAATATTTGTTCGGCCGACTTTAAAAGCGTAAAAATATTAGATGCGTTAAGCATCAGATATTTGCTCCTTTTAATTTTGCCTCGTTATCGCATGCGATAAGTTTTTCTATCAGTTCGCGCAAATCTCCGTTCATAACTTCGGTTATATTATAAACGCTGAACCCTATTCTGTGGTCGGTTATTCTGTTTTGAGGAAAGTTATAGGTTCTTATTTTTTCGGATCTGTCTCCGGTTCCAACCTGCTGTTTTCTTTCGCTTGAAATTTTTTGTTCGTATTCCAAAACTTTCTGCTCGTATAATTTAGCCCTTAAAACTTTCATGGCTTTCGCCCTGTTTTTAATCTGGCTTCTTTCATCCTGGCATGCGACTACAAGCCCTGTCGGCAAATGAGTAATTCTTATCGCGGAATCCGTTTTATTTACATGCTGCCCGCCTGCGCCGCTGGCTCTGTAAGTGTCTATTCTTAAATCTTCGGGTTTAATTTCAACGTCAACTTCTTCGGCTTCCGGAAGCACCGCGACGCTTATCGCGGAAGTATGAACCCGCCCTGAAGCTTCCGTCGCCGGAACTCTTTGAACTCTGTGAATCCCTCTTTCAAATTTAAAGTATTTCCAAACTTTTGAACCTTCCAACGTAAATACTATTTCCTTATATCCGCCTATGCCGGTAGGATTGCTGTCCACTACTTCATAGCGCCAACCGTTGCTTTCGGCAAATCTCGTGTAAGCCCTGAATAAATCGCCGACGAACAATCCCGCTTCGTCTCCGCCTGTTCCCGCCCTGATTTCAACTATTACGTTTTTACCGTCGTGAGGATCCGGAGGGATCAAAAGCAATTTAATTTCAGAATCCATTTGTTCTTTTTTTACGACGGCTTCTTCATATTCCGCCGCCGCCAATTCTTTCATTTCTTTATCCGACGAATCTTTCAATTCTTCAAGATTATCAATGTCATTAAGAAGTTTAAAATATTCTTTTGATTTTTCCACTATCGGACTGAGATAAGAATGTTCTTTTGAAAGTTTTTTAAATTCATCCTGATTTGCCGAAACCGAAATTTCGCTGAGTTTACTTTCAATATCAATAAATTTTTTATTCAGTTCTTCAAGTTTTTCTTTTAACATAAAGTTCTCTTTCGGACATAAAAAAAATACGGCCGGATTAATAAATTAACCGCGGCCATATTTTATTTTTACGCTATTTGTCTTTTTTAGTTTCTTTTTTTGCGACGACGGCTTTAGCCGTTTTTTTAGGCGTAGACGTCAATAATTTTTTTGACGTTGTTTTTTTTCTTTCAACTTTCTTTTCCGCTTTCTTTTTTACGACTGTTTTGCCTTCGGTTGCGACAAATCTCTTTTGGAACTTTTCTACTCTTCCGGCCGTATCTATAAGTTTCTGTTTGCCGGTAAAAAACGGATGGCAATTTGAACATATTTCAAGTTTTATCGCCGGTTTCGTAGAACGCGTTTTAAATGTATAACCGCAAGCGCAGCTGACCGTAGCCTCTACATATTTAGGGTGAATTCCTTCTTTCATTGCTGTATACTCCTTATTAATTTTCGTTAAATTATGCCTTTTTTTGAGATTTTAGTCAAATTTTTTCTATGATTTAATCAAATGCGCTATTTTTACAAATATATACTTATAGGTAAAAAACGCATCCGCGCCGACATTATGAAAATAACCGCTTAGATTTATATACTGCGGAAATATTAAAATTAAGATAAGCGATATTATAATACAGTTTATAAAACATATAAAAATAAAAGAGAAAAAAACGCCGTAAGTTTTCAAATCTTCCTGGCCGATTGTTAACGCATAAAACGTCAATGCGAAATGAAACGCCAAAGCAAAACCCGATAAAAATAAAAAATACGGATAAAAAGGCTTTGTATCGGTAAACCAGCCAAGAGTCAAATATATAATTATTATAATCAATGAATAAAAAGGAACAAAATAAGGCGCAAGCGAAATAAAAACGCTGTCTTTGGTCAGAGTGACGCTTCCGCCGTTTTTTGAAACTTTAATTTTTTTAATCTGAGCTCCGCTTAGCAAACCGGCGACGGCGTGCGTTAATTCATGACCGAAAACATAAGTTCTCATAGGTTTGAAAAATATAACCTGAAATAAAAAATAAACTATTATTCCTATCCAAAAAGGCGCGGCCGCCATATTGCTTTTAACGGCAAAATCAAGAATAAGTTTTACCAGTTCATATATTGAAACAAGCATCAGAGGCAGCATCAAAAAGGAAAAAATTATCTTTAAAATTTTCATCATGTTATTTTAGCATAAAAAAAACACAGATTTTAAATCCGTGTTTTTTTTATTTTTTATTTATTTTTTATGCGGCCGTCAGTATTGATTTGACGTTAGCCATATTAATCACATTAGTATTTACGGCAATAGCTTCGTTAACGTCGTTATCTGCATATAGGGTTAACAATTTTATAATGCCGTTTATCGCAAAAGCCTGCTGTTCTTTGCTGAATCCGGAACGTGCTTTTGTGAATTTCAATCTGTATGTATCGTCTGCTGCCGGCATCATTTCATATATTTTCTTATCAAGCCTCTTTTGTCTTTCAATTACGCTTAAATCTCCGGCTTTAACGCCTGAAGCCAACTCATCCAATGTAAGTATATCGGTCTCCGTATCCGTAATTTCAGGATCGCCTATTGAGTTAAGATATTTTTTCAACAGCATATTGGTCAGCAATTCTTCGTAACTCTTATTTGCAAAACCTTTTGTAATGCCGTTGTCTCTCAAGTATCCGACAAGCAGCATTCTTTCTAAAACGGATTTCGCAAAAGCGTTTCTTAACTGTGCAGTTTTCAACGATCCGAAATAAATAACAACTGAGCTGTTGAGACCGAAAAAAGTATCCAAAACAAAGCCGTAATCAGTCATATCTCCGGCTTTACGCAACATATCAATTATATTATTTCTGTCGGCCGCCGATAATTCAGGGAATTGATCAAAATCAAAATTTCTTGCCGCCTGAGTAACAAAATTAACGTTTTTCTGTTTTAAAATTTTGTTTATGTTAACCGATTTCAAAAATGTAAATATTGAAGATGATTCTTCTATCTCTTTTACGACTCTGCTGAGTTTAAACACATACAGGAATCCGTCTGCCTGCATATCGTTCAAATCGGATATTTCTTTTATATCTGAGGTAAAACCTGAAATTTTATCGTAATATTTGCTTCCGAACTGACTGTCAAATATAAAAGATGTTATACCGTATGCGGCGTACTTTGTTTCTTTTTCGTATGAAGTGTCGCCCGCGCTTGAATATCTTATCGTAACCCTTAGATTATTTCTTGCATCTGCCGCGTCTTTCGTAAGTTCCAAAAATCTTGCGGCAACAAGTTCTTCCAAATCTTTTGAATCTGAATTTTTTGACAATTCCTGCCGGATTAACTGCATTATCTTATTAAATTCTTCTTCCGAGAATATAAGTCTTGTATCGGCTGTTTTGGCTTCCGAAATAAATTTTTCCAAATCGGCATAAGTTGCCAAACCTTCCAAAACGTCAACCTGTATCGCGCTGTTTCTGTTTACGGTTACGGCGTCAACGACGGAATTGCGAAGCAGCGATACGACTTTTTTACTGTCTATTCTGCCGTTTGTCTGTATTTCGTTAAGTCCTATTATGATGTTTCCGCTTTCGGAATATTCCAATTGTCTGTCGGGATTATTGAAATCAATTTCTATTGAAGAAGCGTTAGCGCCGTATTTATCCTGAAAATATCTTGATTCCTGCAGCATTCTTATAATTTCACCGTACTGTTTTTTAATTAAATCATCATATCTAAGCCACTCAATATAAACGATTGTAGCTCCTTTGCGGCTGCCGAGCCATGTTTTTGCAACCTTTGCTCCGTCTAACACAAAATTAACAGGAACAGGTTTAAAATTAAATTCCTGAGGATTTTCCGGTTTATCCGATATTACATATACCGGTTTCTGGTCTATCATATATTTCAATTTAAACGCTTTTAAAGGATTGCTTTTTATAACAACGCCGTCATCTGCCAGCATTACGTTGTCTTTGCCGTATTTCTTTATAGCGTCTTCCAATCCGAGCGATTTTATATGTCTTACGTCTATTATCGTATGCGCTATTACGCTTGCCGGAAATCTTACGACAAATGCCGCTATCAACGATATAGCTGCTAACGCCAAAATACCTACAACAGGCATTGCAAACATCGGCACTATTACCGTCGCAAGCGAACCTGCTGTAGTCAAAAACGCTACCGCAGATGACGCCTTTACAACTTTGCCTAACCGGCTTGCGCCCTGTTTGCCAAGCTCCGTAGGATGAGCTGCCTCAAATCCTTTCGGATTTATTACAGACTGCCATGTTTCTTTCTTCAATATCGTCCATATTATATTTCCCATCGTACCTTTGCCGTTCGCTATCAAATTGTTTATAAGCTGCATCGTAGCAGGCAATATGGATTTGGGCGTTATCTTTGATAAATCTAAATTTGTATCATCTAAATTCGGATCGCTTTGCAATATATATACTTTTATTTGTGTTCCCTGCACATTATTGCTTCCGTCTACTACTACTACATATTTTTCAAAATATTTCACATCATGCGCGTCAAGCTCGCCTATTAAACTTACATAACCGGTATCTGTTTCGCTTGCATACGTACCGTAACATATATACGTTTCGGCAACACCTTGCGAATTCGTCTTTGTTATAGTATCGCTTACCGATACCGATACAGCTTCTGAACTCTCGGTAAAAGGCATAAAGAAAGAACCTTTTTCAAACTGCACATACCCCGCAAGCGATGCTAACGACGGTACTCTGTATCCCTTCTCTCCGTTCTTAAACAAAAGATCATTCTCATTTGATGAAGGTATTGAACCGTATCCCGCATCTTTTGTGTACCTTACAACGCTGCTGACTATATCCTGCGCTCTCTGCCTATACTCCGACGCCAACTCCGTATTGCCTTGGCTTTCATATATATCTGCCGCCATCTTATACGCAGTCGCTATCTGCAGCGTCGCTTCAAATGATACCGGTAAATCTCTGTCGCTTGCCGCTCTGTATAAATTTATGTATATCTCTCCGTTCTCATTTATCGCCGTCTTAAAATTATTCTCTATATAACTAAGTAAACTGCTCATATCTATATTTATCTCTCCGGCTATCCCCGGATAATCTTTCTCTAATACGCATAACATCTGAACAGCCAATGCATATGTATCGGCCATCGTGTAATCCGTATAATAATTACCTTCCTGGTCATATATCATATTCCTTAACTGATTACCGAGCTGGCTTATCCTTTCTTTCGTCCTGTTTATATCTGCCTGCTCATTATAATTTACATCTCCGCTGCCAAATATATTCTGTCCTCCGTGTTTCTCTATTATCTTCAGCCTCAGTACAGCTTCTGCCATCTCCTCAATCGCATATTCGCTCTCCCACGCTCCGCTCTGCCCTGTTATCCTTGACCCGTTCGGAAATCCTACAGATAAACCCCAAAACTGACTATTCTCAAACCATTGCATAAAACGCGTTATGGCTACATCGTTGTCTCCGCTTACCAAATAATACTGCTCGCACGCTATATGCCACCACGTAAGGCTTCTCGCCCCTCCGTTGTTATTCCAATATTTGACTATCGCCTCATTGTTTACATCTTGCGCCATCTTCAGCAACATGGCCTTCGCAGATTCCATATCTCCTATCTTTATATACGTTAATACCGCCAAGCCCTGCGACCTCATCCCCGCTTCCATTACCACCTGCTGGTCGCTCGCGCTTAACTTCGCAAATTCTCCGCTCGGCATTCCTCCGCTAAAATAACTGTTCGATATCCCCTGACCTGCATCAAAATTTGATATCAATGCCGCTACTT